>Ga0210391_10000690_pt1 | contig 33541 bp, 32 predicted proteins | sample IncBWC12OmetaG_FD_160573 | JGI IMG/M metagenome (GOLD analysis project Ga0210391, IMG submission 160573) | Forest soil microbial communities from Barre Woods Harvard Forest LTER site, Petersham, Massachusetts, United States - Inc-BW-C-12-O ... | reverse complement strand
TTCAGCTTCAGGCATGTTGGTTGCCCCCTCCGATTGCGAAAGAAGAGCTTTGCTGCCAGGTAGCCGGCAACGGCGCCGGTCGTGTTGCTGGCAATATCAATGAAGGATGGAATTCGGTCCACAAACCCAAGCTGCAGGATCTCAGCACAGGTTGACAACGATAGTCCAACGAGAAATGCGCGCAGCAGCGAGCAACCGCTGAGCGCGATTCCTAAAGGCAGGTAAAGGAACATGTTATTGATGAAATCGTCGAAGTTGAACCCGTTGTCGATGTAGCTCAGCGAAGGATGTCGAAGCCCTGTCGGGATCATGGTGCCGGCGACAATCAGGAGGATCGCGGGGCCGAGCAGGTGAAGGCGTATTCGTGGTGGCTTAAATAGATTCAAGAGGTTCCAGTGTAGCGTGTGCGGCTACGGGCGGCTCGGGTATGCTGTATGGCTATGAACTGGTTACCCTCGCTTCGCGCCATGATGATTTTTGGCATCCTGCTGGCCCTTTTTGCAGTTGCGTATTGGGCCTGCGCCAGGCATGCGGACACGCGTCATTTGCAGACTAACTCGGCGAAACCTGCTGCTTCTTTGCCGGGTTCTAAGGCCGGCTCGTAACCCGTCCTTAACCAAACGGCGTCTAGTGACATATGCATGCCGCTCACGCTTCGAGTATCATCCGCTTTGCGGGAAAGGAGCGTGCGGCTTCTGAGCTGGATGACATCGATCAGCTGGTTCAGCGCTACCGCGCCCGCCTCCTGCGTTTTGTGGCTTTTTCCATCGGCGATCCAGACCTTGCTCAATCCATTGTTCAGGATTGCTTCCTCAAGGCGTACAACGCACGCGAGAGTTTTCGCGGCGAGTGCAATGTCCAGACATGGTTGAACCGCATCGCGCTGAACATGATCCTCGATCACCAACGGACACGAAAATTCCGCTTTTGGAGGGCCTTTCGCAACACGGCATTAGACATCACAGAGATAGCGTCCACCTTACCAAGTGCCGCCCAAACTCCGGAGAAGAATCTGCTGGTACGGGAGCGGGTAGCTCAGGTGGCAAAGGTCCTGGAGGCTCTTTCGTTTAACCAGAGGACTGTTTTCCTGATGCACTTTCAGGAGGATATGGGAATACAGGAGATATCGTTGGCCACCGATATGTCCGTCAACACGGTTAAGACCCATCTATACCGCGCGGTCAAAGCGGTAAGGGCAAAGATCGGAGAGAAAAGATGACCGGTCATCATTTAACAGACGAACAGTTTGCCGGGTTACTCTCTGGCGACTGCGATCCCGACGACCACTTACTGGAGTGCCCGCAATGCCGGCAGGAGCTCAGAAAAGTGCAAGCCTCGCTTGAGGATTTTGCTTCCCTCAGCCTGCAATGGGCAGAAGAGCGGGCTACCACGTCTATATCCACACGTTCAGTATTGCTTAGCGGTTGGCAATCCGCGAGTGCCTGGACGGGGGCTGCGGCCGCAGTCCTGACGGTGGCGGTTTTGTTTGCCGGGCAACATCAACGAACAACGCAGGCGCCTCACGCTATCTCGGTTGTCGGTACCCAGGCGGCCGATTCCGATTCTGAAGTTGCCGACGATAATCGACTAATGATGGCGATCGACAAAGAGATGCGGTGGCAACCGCAGACCCTCATCTCGGTCGACGAGTTAGCGAGCCCCGGGAAGAGGTCCGGTGAAACGCCGTCACCCAGGTTGACCAACTGATGAGAGTGAGTCGCACGGCCGTTCGCACTTTGCTGCTGGCGGGGTCTTTGCTCACTATCTCGGGCTTGCCCGGTCTTGCCCAGAGACCGGGCGGAAGTGGCCCACCTCCCGGAGGCGGTATGCCTGGCGGGGGCAGTATGCCTGCAGGCTCGAATGTCCCTGGAGGCTCTCCCGCGAATATGGGAGTTGCCGGCGATACGCGCCAGGGTTTCCCCCCGAATTCTTCTTCCCAACAAGGCGCCGCCGGCACGATGCGCGGAGGACTGCAACTAGGCCCCCCGGGCCGCTGGTGGGACGACAAGCACTTTGCCAAGACGCTCCATTTGCGGCCCGAGCAGAAGAAGCGAATGGATGATCTGTTTGACGAGAACAGAGCCACCCTGGTTAGCCGATACCAGGCGCTGCAGCAGGAAGAGTCGAAGATGGATGCTCTGAGCCACGCCCAGACGCTCGAGGAAAGTGCTCTCTTTGCCCAGATTGATCGCGTCGCGCAGGCCAGGGCTGAACTGGAAAAAGCAAACACCCATCTGCTGCTGCAGGTCCGCAAAGAAATGGACTCTGATCAGATTACCCGTCTTGACGCCTCCCGCTAGCTTCTCTCCTACCCTCTGAATTTTCCCACTCTCCCCTTGTCATCCCGACCGGAGCGAAGCGCAGTGGAGCGGTCTTCGCAGAGTAGCGGCTCTTAACTTCGTCCATCCAAGTCGCCAATCTCCCGGGAAGTAACCACTCTCCCCTTGTCATCCCGACCGGAGCGAAGCGCAGTGGAGGGACCTGCGGTTTCTCTGTCCAGGTTTTTCTCACCGTCTGTTTGTCACCCAATGGAGAAAACCGTCCCGTCTAGATGGATAAGTCACGCATAGAACGGCCACAGATACAAATAGGTTTGGGGCGGCGATGATATCCAAGGGCAGCAAAATAAGTTGGCGCAACATATGCTTTCGCGGGCTACTGATCATTTTCTCCACCTTAGACGCGCAGGCAAAGAAACCCCACATCATGTCACTCACTCCGCCGACACCGGAGCAGGCAGCTCTGATCGACCGGGCCAACGCGCAGGAGAAAAGGATGGCCGCCGAACTGCGCAAGCGCATTCCCATGGTGCAGACATATATCCAGAACCTGAAACCCGACGGCGAACTGGGCACTGTGCCGGTGTCAGACCAATACATCCTGAGCCGAGTCGATTTCGATAAATCATTTCAGGCGGATGGTTATCGTGAAAAGTCCAGGAAGGGGCTCCTCCAGCAATCGATAGGAACGCCCAGCGGCCTCACGAAAGCTTTGGGGTTGACGTCAGAATATGTGCCTACCGGGTTCATGGACATGATGTTCATCGATCCCGCAGACTTTGATCGTCAACACTACGATTTTGGATTTGTGCGCAATGATTTTCTCGGCACTGTCCACACCCAGGTCTTTGATGTCTTACCCAAAAAGAAGACGGGTGTGGGCCGCTTTAGCGGCCGCATTTGGATTGAAGATCAGGACGGCGCCGTCGTTCGTCTCAACGGCATCTTTACCGGCAACGACTACCTCGACCGTCCGCACTATTTTCATTACGACAGTTGGCGCGTCAACCTGCAGCCTGGTGTCTGGCTGCCGGCAGAGATCTATGTCGAGGAGACCCACCGCAATCGTTTAGACGATGAACCCGAGCTCAGGGCGCGGACCAGTTTCTGGGGGTATTCGCTCAAGTTGCCTAGTCACGAAACAGAAAACACTGCCATCCGCATTGATGATGTAACTGACAAGAGCGATGCGGCGGAGGATATAAGTCCCCTGCGGGCAAGTCGGGCCTGGGTCGCGCAGGCAGAGGCGAACGTTCTCGACCGGTTGGTGCAGGCGGGGGTGCTGGCCCCGGCCGGAGACTTCGACAAAGTGTTGGAAACAGTTACGAATAACCTCATCATTGGAAATAACCTCAACTTGCCGGATGCGGTTCACTGCCGCGTATTGCTAACCACACCGCTCGAGTCTCTCGCGGTGGGCAACACCATCCTGCTCAGCAGAGGGCTGATCGATGTATTGCCGTATGAAGAGGACCTGGCTGCGGTGCTCTCCTTCCAACTGGCCCACATCACACTTGGTCATCACATCGATACGCGGTACGCTTTCAACGACCGTCTGCTTTTCCCGGATGAAGTTACGTTTCAGAGGATTACCATGAACCACTCTGAAGGTGACGATGCCATTGCTGCCAGGAAAGCGATCGAGTTCCTTCATCACTCGGTCTACCAGGATCATCTTTCGAATGCCGGACTGTTTTTCGCTCAACTCCAGAACCGGTCGAAAGAGTTGAAGGCCTTAACTACGCCGCGAATCGGTGATTCGCTGCTCAATGCGGATGGGATACCGTGGCTGATCGATCTAACCAGGGCTTCACCCAGGCTGGACATCCATGATCTCAACCAGGTCGCAGCGCTGCCATTGGGGAGCCATCTGAAAATAGATGCGTGGGATGATCGAGTGTTTCAGCTCAATGCCAGGCCGCTTCCGTTGTTGAATGCCCAGGACAAAATGCCGTTTGAGCTTGCACCGGTATTGCTGCGATTGACCCGTTACAACGAATCTGTGCCAGGCAGTGCGCAAGCCGCTTCGACCGGTGCAGAGAACGTTCCCTCGGTGCGAAGTCAATAGAAAAAGTGAGGCGATGGTTTGACAGGACTTTTGCGGCCACAAAATATCACAACCAGCACCGTATCGGGAAAAAATCTGTACCCCTTGCAAGCCTCTTGCGAAAAGATCACACTCTGTGACAATATACTCGCTGCAGGAACGCGAACGATCATTGCGCGCTTGACGTTTGAGGGGTTTGAAAACGATCTGGTCTGCGCGTCCGGGGAAAATTGGAAAAGATACCATCCCGGTTCGCGGGTGGGCCCAGCAATTGCAACACTGGTTTTCTAGTTCTGCTAACCGAGCCGTTCGAATCGTCGGGGACTGCGCACCAGCGGTTTCTGTCGTGTCCGATAAAATTTCGTCGACAGCTCGAGGCCCTTTTATCACCCTTCCCGGTAGCGCGAGATAAAATGGAGGCGAGAAGCTGGAGTCGTGCCTTACAGTCGCAAATTCCCCGAGCAGGATCGTGCCATTGAAACGGTCTTCAGCCTGATGCGGCAGCATCCTGAAGGTGTCACAGTCAATGAGCTGAATGAATTGATACGCGCGCATGAGGACAAGGTCCGGAGCGAAATTGCGTGGTTTCATTCGATTGATGTTTTGATTGACGAGGGCCGCGTCTACACCTGCGCCGAGTGGCGCGAGCGTGGCTATCTCGAAAGTCTTAAACTGTATGCGAAGTAGGTGGGCTAATCGCTCCCCGGGAGGTCGATTCCGGGGAAGATTTTGATCACCGCAGAATCGTCTTCCCGGCCATAGCCGGCGCTGGCCGCCTGCAAAAACATCTGGTGTGCTGTGCTGGCCAGGGGCAAGGGAAACTTGCTGGCGCGCGCAGTGTCGAGCACCAGGCCGAGGTCCTTGACGAAGATATCCACCGCGGAGAGCGGGGTATAGTCGCCGGCCAGGACGTGGGCCATCCGGTTCTCAAACATCCAACTGTTGCCTGCGCTATGCGTGATGACCTCGTAGAGCTCCCCAGGGTCTACGCCTTGACGCAATCCCAGCGCCATGGCTTCCGCGGCGACGGCGATGTGTACCCCGGCCAGAAGCTGATTGATGATTTTGACCTTGCTCCCGTTCCCCGCCGCTGCGCCCAGCCGGTACACTTTCGCGGCCATCGCATCCAACGCTCCGCCCACCTTGCTGTATGCATCGGGATGGCCGGAAGTCATCATGGTGATCTCCCCCTTGGCGGCTTTGGCCGCACCGCCGGAAATTGGTGCGTCAAGGTAGAGAATGCTTTTCTCGGCCAGGCGTTTTTCGAGCGCCATCGACCAGCCGGGATCGACGGTGGAACACATCACGAAAACACTTCCCTGTTTAATTGCCGCGGCCGCCCCGTCTTCTCCGAATAAAACGGCTTCCGTTTGGGCAGCGTTGACGACGACGCTGATCAGCACGTCGCAGGCCGCAGCCAACTCTGCCGGGCTGTTGCAGACCACTCCACCCTCTGCGGCGAACGTCTGTGCGATGTCGTGGCGAAGGTCGAATACGTGGACGCTGTATCCTGCGCGGCGCAGCGATTTCGCCATGCCCAGGCCCATGGCTCCCAGGCCTACGACTCCGATTTTCTTCTCATTCATCTCAATCCCCCCAATGAGAAAGGAACGCGCTTTTTGGGCTCTATCCCCACACGAAACGACGGGTGCGCTTTGGGCTCTATCCCCCACACGAAACGACGGGTGGCCCATCCTTCGCGCTCTTTGCGAAGGGTGGGATATTCAGCTCTCGCCCTTAAACCTCCCACGGTTACCCCTAGTGATCCTGAGCAACAAGTGTTGTGGAAGGTTTCAGGAACGGGGAAAGGATTCCAGCGATCGCCAGGTTGAGTGCCAGCGCAGGCAAAGCGGCATAGATGCCGTAAACGTGGCCTGAAAGATGGAAGGGGTAAACGGAGCTTCTCAGCCCCAGGGAAGCGACCATGGCCGTTCCGGCGGCCATTCCCCCAATCCACCCGCAGAGCAGCGCTGGGCTCGAAAAGTAGCGAGTGAAGAGGCCGCCCACCACTGAGGGGAAGAGCTGCAGAATCCATACTCCTCCCAACAATTGCAGCTCGATGGCGAATTGGGCGCGTGCCAGCAGCACAAATGCCAGTGCACCCAGCTTGATGGCTAGCGAGACCAGCTTTGCCGTCGCTGCTTCTTGGCCTCCCGTCATGGCGCCGGGGAAGAACGAGCGATGGAACAGCTCGCCGTAGATATTGCGGGTAAAAAGATTGGCGGTGGCAATCGACATGATGGCTGCCGGCACCAGGGCCCCGATCGCAATGGCGGCCAGGCAGAAGCCCGCAAACCAGGGGGGAAACACAGCGTTGAGCAATGAGGGAACGGCGCTGGACGAGTTGGGCGTGTGCACTCCCGCGGCAATGGCCATGTAGCCCAGCAGTGCGACCAGGCCAAGCAACAGATTGTAGGCCGGCAAAAGCGCTGTGTTTCGGCGAATCACGCGGTCGCTGGCTGCGCTCAGTGTCCCCGTGATGGTGTGGGGGTAAAGCATCATGGCCATGGCCGAGCCAAGCGCGAGCGAGGAGTAGCTCAGAAACTGCGCCGGACGGAGGATGATGGAAGCCGGCGGCGTATGACGGGCCAGCGTGGTGGAAGCAACCGAGAAGATATGGCTGTAGCCACCCAGATGGGCGGGAAGGATCAGCACCGTCGCCAGCACCATGATGTACAGCATCACGTCTTTCACGATGGCGATCAGCGCCGGCGCGCGCAAGCCACTGGAATACGTATAGGCCGCAAGGATGATAAAGGCAGCAATCAGCGGCCACTCCCCGCGAACGCCGAGCGCGGCGATCACCTCGCGCATCCCGACCAACTGCAGTGCGATGTACGGCATGGTGGCGAGAATGCCGGTCAACGCGACAGCTACAGAAAGCCAGCGGCTTTGGTAGCGGCCACGAACATAGTCGGCCAGGGTTATGTAGCCGTTTCGGTGGCATATGCGCCACAGGGGGGGCAGCACCAGCATCATGATGGGAAAACTCATGATGCAAAACGGGAGAGCAAAGAACCCCAGCGCGCCGGCGCCGAACAGGGCAGCGGGCACGGCAATGACGGTGTAGGCCGTGTAGAGGTCCCCGCCGATCAAAAACCAGGTGATCAGGGTGCCGAATTGGCGCCCTGCCAAGCCCCACTCATCGAGACTGCCGAGATCGGATCGCCGCCAGCGGACCGCCCAGAAGCCCGCCCCGCTTACCAGCAGGAAGCAGGCACAGAAAACGGTGAGGGCAACGGGCTGAATTTGGGAGGCCATGCTGCGCTAGAGCAGTTTCGCAATAGGTGTACCCGAAGCGACAGCTCTTGTCGTGGTTTTCTCTCAAGGAAAACCACTCCTCGCGATCCTTTCTACATCATCGTGATTGCGAAACTGCTCTAGCGTAGCAGCGCACCGTTGGAGCCGGTCCATTCATCCACCACAACGCCCAGGTCATTGAGAATCTGGATCGTGGCCTCTACATTGCGGCGGATGGCGACGCGTTCGGGTCTGGGCGCGGCGGGCGACTCTTCAATCGCCACCACCCGGCCGTAGGGCCACACCTCGGGCGAAAGAGAAGCTAGGGCCTGGGGCAGATCCGCCAGTCGCACGTCAACCTCTTGTTTGCGGGCTTTTACCGGACGTAGCAGTCCTCCGGCAGAGAAGGCATTCGGATCCTGGTCGCGGAACAGGACGTTCAGGGTGACGGTCTGCGGATGCACCACGATAAATGGATTGCCGTACGCCTCTTGGGTGTGCACGTTGAGATAGCGATTTTTCGAGGGTGGCGGAATCTGCTCCAGCTCCTGCCGGGCCTGGTCCATTTTGCTTTGTTGCGCCTGGCGAGCTTGCCGCACTTCCGCCCGCGACGGCTTGTTACTTGGCGCCGCCGTGTCCCGGCAGCCGGTCACACCGGGCAAGAGAGCGCAGCACAGGGCAAGCGAAATCGCCAGAACCTTGGCGCGCCGTTGGCTATCTATCGCGAAACAAGAAGTCGGGGGATGCGGCCGGGCCACAAAATCAAGCATAGCAAGGGGAACACCAAATCGCGGCAAAGTGTGCGCAACCAGGTTGGTGAGGGTGGTTCATTTCCCGCTCCAGTTCGGGGCGCGCTTTTCCAGGAAGGCCTGTGCGCCTTCTCGCTTGTCGCTGGTAGAGCAGGCTAAGCCAAAAAGCGAAGCCTCCAGTTCCAGACCGCTGGCAAGCGGTAAGTCGTAGCCGGCGTTGACCGCCCGCATCGAGTCGCGAACCGCCAGGGGAGCCATCCCTGCAATGGTTTGGGCGAGTTGCTCGGCGCGCGGCAGTAGTTGATCGGGTGCCACTACTTCATCCACCAGCCCCAGGCGTAGGGCCTCGGCGGCGCTGACCATCTCGGCGGTGAGGATCATCTTGAGTGCCGCGCCTTTGCCGATCAGCCGAGGCAGGCGCTGGGTTCCCCCATAGCCGGGAATAATGCCGATTTTCACCTCAGGTTGTCCCAGGCGGGCGTTCGTACTGGCGATACGCAGGGTGCAGGCCAGTGCCAATTCGCAGCCGCCCCCGAGAGCAAAGCCGTTGATGCATGCGATGACGGGTTTGCCGCAGTTTTCAATGAGGTGGAATATGCGTTGGCCGCGGCTGGCGAGTTGCTCCCCTTCGAGAGGTGTCAGGGGAGCCAGCTCGCTGATGTCGGCGCCGGCGACGAAGGCTTTCTCTCCCGCTCCCGTTAGCAGGACGGCGCGTACGTCGGGGTTCTGCCGGATGTCGAGGAAAACCTGCTCCAACTCCGCCATGCTGCGATAGTTGAGAGCGTTGAGCACTTTGGGTCGGTCAATGGTGACGATGGCAAGGGGAGGGCGCAGTTCCAAACGAATGTTTTCCAAATCCATGCTGTTTTCCACTCCGTGGGGCGAAGCTGTGAGTCTAACAAAGCCGCTGAAACGGCGTGGACGAACATTGAGTGGGTGGCCCAGGTCTCGCTTTTGAGACCTGGGTTTTCCGGCCGTAAACGATTGGCAAACGACGGGCTTTAGAGTTTGGGTGAGAACCGGGCTTTGTATCAGGGCACGACTACTAAAGTCGGGCCGTAAAAGAACTGCAAGAAAATGGGCTTTTGCCCTGCCACCGTAAATCCCCCACTAAATTCTCGTCCTAGGCAATTCTTAGCAGTTATGGGTCAACAAGCGGCTGTCAGACCGACCTATCCGCCCTCCTCACGGTGGTACTCTCAGAGAGATGATCAAGGGAATCACCATCGTGCGGCCGGCAGGTACGCCCGAAGCATATGCCAAGCTGGCCAGCTTCTTTTCCGCCCTCGGCTTTGAGGCTGGGCGGGGATGGGAAGAGGAACTAAGCCGCGGAGTTTCTTTTCTAGCGCCGTTGGGGAATCTTGAGTTTGCCCAGGGGATCGCGCCCGCTCCGGCGGAGATTATGGTCGAAGTCACTGGTCTGGATACCGTTCAGTCCGTGGCCAGCGACTGGATGCTACGCAACTGGGGCGAGCAGGAAGCCACGCAACGGCTAAGCGAGGTAAGTGAGACCCACTGGAAGACTCGCCTGTTTACGGTAGAGCCGGCCCCCGGCCATTCCATCGCTTTCTGGGAGTGGGATGATCCTCACAAAGGCAAGCCAGTGGCGGTAGAGGGCGACCTCAGCGCCCACGGCATGCGCTTTGCCATTGTCGTATCGCGCTGGAATGCGGTGATTACCGACCGCCTGTTGCAGGGAGCCCTCGACGGCTTGTACCGCAGCGGCGCGGCGCGGCGCGATGTCCAGGTGATCCGGGTCCCGGGAGCCTGGGAAATCCCGTTGGCGGCGCGCAAGGCTGCGGTTAGCGGACAGGTCGACGCGGTCATTACCCTGGGCGTGCTGTTGCGGGGCGAAACGGCGCACTACGAAGCGATCTACAACGAGGTATCGCGGGGCATCGGCCAATCGCAACAAGATACGGGCATCCCTCATGCTTTCGGAGTCCTGACCTGCGAGACCCTGGAGCAGGCGCTGAACCGCGCCGGGATCAAGGCCGGGAATAAAGGATTTGAGGCCGCCATCGCCGCTGTCGAGATGGTCTCGCTGGACCGCAAGATGCAGACCCCATGAGCGCTACGGGTAAGCGGCGCAAGTCACGCGAGTTGGCCATGCAGATGCTCTTCCAGGCGGATGTCGGGAAACATACCCCTGACCAGGTGCGCCAAACCTTCTGGGCCTCCCGGGAAGATGAGGATGCCGAAACGCGCGGGTTTTCCGAGGACATCTTTCGCGTAGCAACCGCCCGCAATGAAGAGATCGACGAGCTGATCCAGTCTCATTCGGCCAATTGGCGGTTGAGCCGGATCCCTGCCGTCGACCGCAGCGTACTGCGGATGGCGATCGCTGAGCTGTTGGGGTTTCCTGGCACGCCGATCGCGGTCGTGATCAATGAATCGCTCGAGATCGCCCGGCGCTACTCTGCCCCGGAGTCGCTGCAATTCCTCAATGGCGTGCTGGATTCCATCGCCAAGCAGAGAAAGCCAGCAACCCTATCCTCTCAGGTGATCCAGAAAGAGGATGAGCGCGCTTAGCAACATCGGCGGCTATCTATCTTTTCTTGCATACGGTTCCATAAAAAAGACATAGAGGCACAAGGGGCATTGCACGTGCAGAGGGTCGACCGGGATGAGTGCCTCGACCCGCGATGATTCCTTGCAATCCCCGCAAACTACTGTGGATGATCCCCCGCCAGTAGTAGGGCTATAAAGTTGCGATTCTTGAGCTGGCGACACATGGAAGGTACGCACCAGCCCCGTAAATGGATTTGCCTTTACGTTTCATAGACCCCGGACAGGCTTTTACACGCCTATGGCCGGGACGGCGGCGCTAATTCGGGTAGACTTGTAGTTAGCGCTCCTAGATAGGATTGGCACAGGGTTCCGGGCGTTTTCTCGTCCGCGGCCTCTCTATTGCCCGTTTCAGGGCTTTCCTGCCGGGAACTTGTCACGACGGCGAACGCTAGGCAACTGCGCAACCGCGATAGCACTGAGAAAGCATGGAGAGAAGACGCGCAATGGGACTTTTACTGCAACAAGGACAAGCGTGATCAGCTCCTGTTCGTCTTTCGGGCCCCGATTATTCCTTTTGGCGCTTTGTTTGGCAGGCGTGTCCCAGGCACAATCGACCCCTGACGCACCGGTGCCCGCAGCTCTGCAAGAAAATTCCCCGCCTGCGCTCTCGTCGCAGGAGAGGGCAGAACAGCAGCTTAAGCAGCAGGAGCAGCAACGCATCGCGGGTGTGGTCCCCAATTTCAATGTCTCTTACAACAAGGATGCGGTTCCGCTGACGCGTACGCAGAAGCTGCATCTTGCCTGGCGCACGGCCACCGATCCGGTTGCGTTCGGTATCGCCGCGTTTGATGCTGGCCTCAGCCAGGCAGAAAATGACTTTCCGGGATACGGACAGGGAGCGCAGGGCTATGCCAAGCGATTTGGGGCCGCCTATGCCGACAATTTTGATGGCACCCTATTGGGAAATGCCATCTTCCCCATTTTGCTAAAACAGGACCCGCGATACTTCCGGCGAGGAGAAGGGAGTTTTACCTCCCGCCTTTTCTATTCTCTTTCGACCACCGTCTGGTGCAAGAACGACAACGGGAAGTGGGGTCCGAACTACTCGAATATGTTGGGCAACTTAGCCGCTGGAGGGATCTCAAACCTCTACTACCCGGCTTCGGATCGAGGCGCTGGGCTGACCTTCGAGCGCGGCTTTACAGTAACGGCCTATGGTGCGTTCGGCGGTGTCTTCAACGAATTTTGGCCAGACGTCGCCCGCAAAATCTTTAAGGACAAAATGGCGAAGCTGCAACCCCACGTTCCCCCGCCGGTCACTCCGGTAGCCACGCCACCGCCCGCAGCATCCCAGTAACAACGCGCTTTTATGCTCTATCCCCGCACCAATCGCCGGGTGGCCCACATCTCGATTTTGAGATGTGGGATGCGCCGATTGCACCCTGCGGTTTGCCTTTCCCATAACCTCTGCCCCGGGCCACAACGGCGCTACCCTTTGTCATCTCGACCGAAGCGAAGCGCAGTGGAGAGATCTGCGGTTCAGCGGCCCTTTCATGGAAATTTGTGAGAAGTAAAAGTTCTTTGGGTGGGTCCTCCACTACCAACCTGAAAACCCAAATTCATTTCAAATCCATGACAACAATCCGTCCGTCCGATTGAAAGCTGCCGCCGGTTGCGGTCTTGGCCGTCGTCAACGGATTGGAAGGCAGCACATAAGCCGCACCTGCGATCACACCGGCTCCGGCGAAGCTCTGCTCCAGAAAATCGCGTTCCTGGTCGACGTTGGCATCGATGTGATGAGTAATACCCCCGTTCCGCTGGTCCTTTTCAAAACCGTTATCGTGGGTAGCGGATCCCACCCAAAGCGTCTCCCCGCCTACTGTTTCCGTCGTCTTCCATACCCGCAGGTGATGGCGAATGGCGGCCACGGCGAGCGGATCGGCGCGGGCGAACGAAAGATCCTGAGACCGGCCGAAGAGGTACAGAGTACTCATCGGCATCTCCGTATAGGCCGCGTGCGAGAGGGTCGAAATCAAACCATGCACCACCGCGTCCTGGGTGGTCTTGTCCACCTGAACCCATCCGGCGGAGGTAAAGGCTTTGGTCACCTGGTCCTGCGTACCAATCAGGGCGTAGTTCACCATGTCCCCCGGATTGCCCTGCAGATCCCCGACACGCCGCGGAACATTAGCGAACAGTTGCGGTGACAAAAGACGAGCCAGGTCGGGCGCGGAAACGGTCTTCTGCGTGGGCTGATTGGAAAGCTTCATCGTCACTGCGAGGTTGCCGGTGCCGGAGAGATCGGAAGTGAGGTTCAGGCGCAGGAAGAGATGCCCGGTGGCCGAGACATCCATATCTTTGCTGGCGCCAATGAGGAAGGGAACTGCCGCCGCTTCATTGCCTATGCGGCCGATCAGCGCGCCGCTATTGGCAGAGTTGAGCGGGTACTGACGGATCAGGTCTTTCCATCCCCGGGTCAGACCATCGGCTGGAGAGGATCGCCCATCGGCCAGGGCAACATTGCCGGTGGAGGTGAAAACAAGATGGTCGCCGGGCGCGACCACGACGCCGGTGTCGTTCCAGTCTCCGTCATCGATTTTGAACGAATAGGAGCCCTTGCGTGCCTTCAGCACGGAGGCATCCGGGGTGGTGGCTTTGATCACTTCCACAGGCGGGTGGCTGGCCGCGGGCGCCTGGGCCAGCATCGATGAGCTAACCAACAGCAGGCTGCCGAGGATTGGGACTATTTGCTTCATGCTCATAAGACGTCCAACTAATCGAAAAGAGATACCGGGGGAAAAGAGAAGGGCCCCAGTCAGGATGACCGGGGCCCTTCGATTGTACGAGTTGTTTAGTAGCGGTAGGTTTCTGGTTTGTAGGGACCTTCCGTCGGCACGCCCAGGTAGTCGGCTTGCGCTGGGGTGAGCGTTGTTAACTTCACGCCGATCTTCTCCAGGTGCAGACGCGCTACTTCTTCGTCGAGGTGCTTGGGGAGGGTATAAACGTCAACCTTGTAGCTATCCTTGTTCTTCCATAGGTCGAGCTGAGCCAGCGTCTGGTTCGAGAAGCTGTTGCTCATCACGAAGCTGGGGTGGCCGGTGGCGCAGCCCAGGTTCACAAGGCGGCCTTCGGCCAGCACGAAAATCGCGTGGGCTGGTTTCCCCTTGGCTGCGGGGAAGTTGTACTGATCTACCTGGGGCTTGATGTTGACCTTCTCTACCCCCGGCGCACTGTTCAGCCGATCGATCTGGATTTCATTGTCGAAGTGGCCGATGTTGCACACGATGGCCTGATCCTTCATCTGCGACATGTGCTCAAGCGTCAGCACATCCAGGTTGCCGGTGCAGGTGACGTAGATGTCGCCGCGTCCCAAAGTGTCTTCCACGGTCGTGACTTCGAAACCTTCCATCGCCGCCTGCAGAGCATTGATGGGATCGATCTCAGTGACCACCACCCGCGCACCCATACCGCGCAAAGAGTGGGCTGAACCCTTGCCTACATCGCCATAGCCGCAGATCACGGCTACCTTGCCCGCGACCATAACGTCGGTTGCGCGCTTGATTCCGTCCGCCAGCGATTCGCGGCAGCCGTAAAGATTATCGAATTTCGACTTGGTCACCGAGTCGTTGACGTTGATCGCGGGAACCAGCAGCTTGCCCTGTTCCTTCATCTTGTACAAGCGATGGACGCCGGTCGTGGTCTCTTCCGAAACGCCGCGCCACGCCTTTGCGACCTCATGCCAGTGCTTCGGGTCTTCCTTGTGCATCTTCTTCAGCAGATCCTTGATGACCTGCTCTTCGTGGTTCGAAGACGCGGTGTTCACCCAGCCGTCGCCGTTTTCCAGTTCATACCCTCTGTGGATCAGCAGGGTGACATCGCCGCCGTCGTCCACTACCAGCTGCGGACCCTTGCCGTTGCCGTGGTCGAGTGCCTGGGCGGTGCACCACCAATAGTCTTCGAGCGACTCGCCCTTCCAGGCGAACACCGGAACGCCTGCGGCTGCGATCGCGGCTGCAGCGTGGTCCTGGGTAGAGAAAATATTGCAGCTGGCCCAGCGAACGCTCGCGCCCAGTTCCACCAGGGTCTCGATCAGCACCGCGGTCTGGATGGTCATGTGCAGGGAACCGGTGATGCGAACGCCGGCGAGCGGCTTATCTTTGGCATACTTGCGCCGGATGGACATCAGTCCGGGCATCTCGTGCTCGGCAATGGAAATTTCTTTGCGACCCCAGTCGGCCAGGGAGAGGTCCGCCACTTTATAAGCGGGAACGGCGGCGGTGCGGTCGATCGTTGCTGGTGACATGTCTATATCCTCATATATCGATACATCCGAATATATTGATATAATAGTCTGTAAGAGCTATGGCGTCAATCGTAAAAACTTTGCGGGTTTTGGGTGACACCAGTCGCCTGCGCATGTTGTTACTCCTGTCGCGCGAGGAACTGTCTGTCGCGGAACTGCAGGAGATCCTGGGAATGGGGCAAAGCTCCATTTCGACTCACCTGGCGCAGCTGAAGCATGCGGGCCTGGTGGAAGACCGGCGGACGGGCAAGAACATCTGGTATCGGTCGAAAGCCGGCGGGGAAGTATTGTCTGGATTGTTGGGGATGTTGCAGCAGGCTCCGCAAGAGATTCCGGAAGCCTCACACGACCAGGCGGCGCTGGACCTGGTGCTGCGCAAACGGCAGGACAAAACGCGCGCATTCTTCGATGACATGGCGGGTCGCCTGGGGCGGGAATACGTTCCCGGGCGTTCCTGGAAGAGCATAGCGGAGGCCTTGTTATTGATGCTGCCTCCCATGGTGATCGCCGATCTAGGGGCGGGCGAGGGCGCATTCTCGTTGTTGTTGGCGCAGCGTGCGCAACAGGTGATCGCAGTCGATAACTCGGACAAGATGGTCGAGTTGGGAACTCAGTTAGCGCAGAAGCAAGGGGTTGCGGCGCTCGAGTATCGCAAAGGGGACCTGGAAGCAGTGCCGATTGCGGATGGCACAGTGGACCTGGCTTTGTTCAGCCAGTCTCTCCATCATGCGCTGCACCCGGAGCGGGCAATTGCAGAAGCCTGGCGCATATTGAAGCCGGGCGGCCGAATTGCAATTCTGGATCTCGTGCAGCATCGCTTTACGGAAGCGCGTGAGCTCTACGCGGACGTTTGGCTAGGCTTCAGTGAAGTGGAACTGGAGTTGCTTTTGGGCAAGTTCGGATTCGGGAATGTCCACACCGCCGTGGTGCATAAAGAGACTGAGGCGCCTTTTTTTCAGACAGTGCTGGCCACCGGCAATAAAGCGCCGGCTTAACTGAGGGTGTTGTGCCAGCCCCGGACTTCAGTCCGGGGGAGCGGGCTTTCAAGCCCGCGAGAACGTCCCGGTAAATAAACTGAGGGCTTTAGCCCCTTTGGCGCTTTTTTTCATTCGCCCCAAAAAGGACCCCGGGTGCCCCATATCTCGCTCGTTTTTTGCGAGATGTGGGATACCAGGGCTCTTCGCCCCTGACTTTTTCGCAGCTGAGACTTTTTCCGCAGCCTGTTTAGCCCTGGTGGCGGCCAGACTACAAGTGGCTGGCCCAGGTCTCGCTTTTGAGACCTGGGTTTTTACGGCTGAGACCGCCGTTCCAGATCGAGCAGAGTTCTCTTGCGCTCCACACCCCAACGATAGCCAGTCAGTGAGCCATCGCTGCCAATGACCCGGTGGCACGGTACAGCGATGGCGACTGGGTTGGTGGCGCAGGCGCGGGCCACGGCGCGGACTGCAGATGGCTGGCCGATAGCTTCCGCTAATTGCGCGTAGCTGCGGGTTTCACCGCGCGGAATCTGCCGCAAGGCCTGCCAGACACGCGCCTGGAAGGCGGTAGCGCGGACATCGAGCGGTATGTCAACGGCTGCCGGATGATCAGTCATGGCACCAAGGATGGCCTCGATCTCCTTCTTCATCCCGCTTGCATCCTGCACGATGCTGGCCGCGCTGAACTGCTGCCTCAGTGATCGCTCAAGATCGGCCGCATCGTCGCCCAGCATGACACTGCAGACTCCCCGCTTCGTCGCGGCCACCAGCAGAAGCCCCAGCTCGCACCGCGCGATCGCGAAGCGAATGGATTCGTTGACACCGTGATTGCGAAACCGCGTCGGACTCATGCCTAAGTCGTCTGCAGCTTTTTCGTAAAAGCGGCTGGAGGACGAATAGCCGGCCTGGTAAATCGCATCGGTGACGCTGGACCCAGGCTCAGTAAGACCGCGTCGCACGTCGCTCGACCGCAGTTGCGCCTGGTACTCGCGCGGGCTAACACCCAATACGCGGGTGAACTTCCGCTGAATAGTGAACGGGCTGCTATGTGCGATCTTCGCTAAATCCGCCAAAGGCACCACGCGGTCGCGATGGGCTGCAAGATAACGGCAAAGCTTGGCCACGGTGACGGCTTCATCGTGGGTGCCGAGAGGAGCACAGCGCTTGCAGGCGCGATACCCCGCAGCCAACGCTGCGGCGGCCTGAGGAAAGAAACGAACATTGACTGCGACAGGTCGGCGGCTGGGGCAGGAGGGGCGGCAGAAGATTCCGGTGCTGGTTACCGCATAGACGAACTCGGCGCCGGCATCTCGCGCCAGGACTTGTTGCCACGCTTGCTTTGGATTGATGCTTGCCATGCAAGAATCATCAACCCAAAGCAGAACGCAAGGCTATCCGGATCTTGCCGGATAATTTTTCTACTTGCTGGCGGCCGCCGCTTCCTTGACGCCGGCTGCTTCCTTCAGGGTCTGCGCCTTGTCGGTGGCTTCCCACGTGAAGTCCTTATCGGCGCGCCCGAAATGACCGTACGCCGCCGTCTTGCGATAGATCGGGCGACGCAGGTTCAGGCTCTCAATAATGCCCTTGGGAGTCAGCTTGAAGTTGGCGCGAACTATCTTTTGCAGAGTCGCCGAGTCCACAGTCCCGGTGCCGAAGGTCTCTACCAGCACGCTGACCGGCTCTGCCACACCGATGGCATAGGCAAGCTGCACTTCGCAGCGCTTGGCCAAACCGGCGGCCACGATGTTCTTGGCAATGTAACGTGCCATGTACGCCGCCGAGCGGTCCACCTTTGTCGGATCCTTGCCACTGAAGGCACCGCCGCCGTGACGTCCCATGCCACCGTAGGTGTCGACGATGATCTTACGTCCGGTAAGACCCGTGTCGCCCATGGGGCCGCCAATCACGAACCGACCGGTCGGATTGATGTGGTACTTGGTATCAGCATCCAGCAGCTTGGAAGGCAAGGTGGCCTGGATCACGTGCTTGAGAATGTCGGCGCGGAGGTCGTCGGTAGAGATGTTCTCGGAGTGTTGCGTGGAGATGACGACCGCGTCCACTCGCACCGGGTTCATGTCCTTGTCGTATTCCACGGTGACCTGGCTCTTGCCATCCGGACGAAGATAGGAAAGTAGTCCGCTCTTGCGTACTTCCGTTAGTTTCTGGCTGAGCTTGTGAGCGAGAGCGATTGGGGTCGGCATCAATTCGGCATTCTCGTCGCTCGCATAGCCGAACATCATGCCCTGGTCGCCGGCTCCGCCGGTATCTACGCCCATGGCGATATCGCCGGACTGCTTATTGATGCTGGAAATAACGGCGCAGGTATTGGAGTCGAATCCGTAAAGTGCGTTGTCGTAGCCGATCGACGCCACCACCCCCCGTACCAGGGACTGGAAGTCAACGTATGCCTTGGTTGTGATCTCACCCGCGATGACCACGAGGCCTGTGGCAGTCAGGGTTTCAGCGGCCACACGGCTGAAGGGATCCTGAGCCAGACAAGCATCGAGGATTGCATCGGAAATCTGGTCGGCAATTTTATCCGGATGCCCTTCGGTGACCGACTCGGACGTAAACAAAAACCTATCGTGCTGCGGCAAAGCGTTTTCCTCCTACTTTTAATTACCCAGGCGGCTTTTCACGATGTTTTACCAGCTATACGCCTCTTAAGACCGTATCAGAGGGGGGTCTTGCAGGCAAAACTTTGACGCGGGCGATGACCAGTGTGCGGTTTTCCTTAAAAGACCGCATGCCGGTAATCAACGTCACGAATTCGGAAGGAAATCCAGCTGAAGAGGGACCGGGGAGCCTGTGGTGATGGTTGCGGTGGTCGTATGGGTAACGGGCACGGGGACGTTGAGGGTAATTTTCTTGTGGACGTAGCTCCACACGAACCAACTGAGTCCGGCTACAAGGAGTAGGAGAACCCCAATGCCCGCCCAGCGGAGCCGTTGATCGGGACGTGTCGCTTTACCCGAATCCCCCCGCGCCTTGCTGGCATTTTCGGCAAAGCGGACCCAACCGTCCTCATCGGCGAGGGCCCCGGTCGGTTTGTGTGCGGTGAGATAGCGTCCGACCCACTCTTCCTGGTCCAGCCCGACGACGCGGGCATATTCGCGCACCATGCTCTTGTTGAAGACCCCACCCGGGAGTACGTCGAAGTGCTCCTGTTCCAGGGCCTGCAAGTGGCGGTTGCTGATCTTAGTGACTTGGGTAATGGTATCCAGGGTAATGCCGCGGAACTCTCGCTCCTGCCGTAATGTATCGCCAAATTTGCCCATACATGACACCCATCGGCTGACGTTTGCCGACATTTTCACCATAAGACGGACCTGTTTCCAGGTCAAAACAAATCCTGTAGCCCTTTAGTTTGTGCAGGCTACGGCATCTTTTGAGTTACTGGACGGTCTATCGCGGATACCGCCCTTCAAGCCCTACCTATTCATCGACTCAATTTTGCTACACTCGGCTCTGTCAGGCGAATAGCATGAATAGGTTAGTCATTAGCAACCTGCTTCATCGGCCGCTGCGATCGGGCATCAGCATTCTCGCAGTAGCGATTGAGGTAGCGATGATCCTCTCCATCGTCGGAATTATGGTCGGCCAGATTTCTGGCTCGCGCGCGCAGACCAGCGGCATTGGCGCCGACATCATCGTCCGCCCTCCGAACGCAAGCTTTATTGCCGGGGTGAGCGGCGCTCCTATTCCGGCTAAGGTAGCCGATGTTCTACGCAAATTACCGCATGTTGTTGTGGCTTCCCCGGCCATTCAGCAGATCTCGGTGAAAACGTCGGTAGAGACGATTTGGGGCATTGACTACCCAAGCTTTAACGCCCTGCGCCCATTTATTTTCCTCTCCGGAGGCCCTTTCGAGGGACCCAACGACGTCATCGTGGACGATATCTTTGCCCGCACCGGCAAGCACTTTGCCGTCGGAGAGACGATTCAAGTGCTTGACCACCCATTCCGCATATCTGGAATCGTGGAGCACGGCAAGGGCGCGCGCAAATATTTACCTATCCGGAGTCTCGGCGCGCTGTTAGGCGCGGAAAACAATGCTTCCTTGATTTTCTTGAAGAGCGACGATCCGAAGAACGAGAAGCTGATCGAGCAGGAAATCCATGCGCAGCCTGGGATGTCCGAATACCAAGTAGAGACGGTTGCGGAGGCGCTCTCGCAGATGACACCGGAACATCTCCCGGCTTTCAACGACGCGCTGCACGTGGTGATCGGCCTTGCGGTGGTGGTAGGGTTCATCGTTATTTTCCAGGCGATGTACACGGCGGTTTTGGAGCGAACGCGGGAGATTGGGATTTTGAAGTCGTTGGGCGCTTCGCAGTTTTATATCGTCAATTTAGTGTTGCGTGAGACGGGGTTTTTGGCGATTGTTGGAATCGCGCTGGGGATTGCCTTTACGTTCGCGCTGAAGGCAGTGATGGATAATCGCTTTCCGACCATTCCTTTTCCCATTAGTCCGGGTTGGATCATGTATGCCACGCTGATTGCCTTCGGTGGGGCGCTGGTCGGTGCAAGTTACCCCGCATTGAAAGCCGCGCAAAAAGATCCGATCGAAGCCTTGGCGTACGAATAGCTTTTGGCGCTCTATCCCTGCTACTAACTGAGGGATGGGAAAGCAGATTTGCTCACTAGAACCGGTCCTTTCCCTAACCTCTACTTCGGACTACAGCGACCCTACCCTTTGTCATCTCGACCGAAGCGGAGAGATCTCTGTGTGGATGCTCTGTCGTGGAAATGTTTCTAGACCGTGTGCGTCGGGAAGAAGTGCCGGTTCCAAAGCAAAAGTCCTGCTTCGCTCACCAATCAGGCTCTTGCAGAGAGCTGCTCAAGTACAGCCTGGTGATTGCGTTCGCGGGCGTAGTCGGCTGGCGTTTTCCCTTGATGGCAAAGGCACAAGGGATCCGCTCCCGCATCGAGCAGAATCCCCGTCAACTCTACAAGTCCGCCGGCGGCCGCCTGGTGCAAGGGAGTGTAGCCTCCCGCTTGCTCCATGTTCACGTCCGCTCCCTGGGCAATGAGCAGACGGGCAGTCTCGGTATTCTGACTTAACGCGATGCAGGCATGCAGGGGCTGATTGTGCATCGGGTTGCGAGAGAAACGGTGGATGTGAGCGCCATGGGCCAGCAGCAGAGCGGTTGCCTCAGGACCGCCAAAGGCGGCAGCCAGGTGGAGCGGCCCCCAGCCATCAGCTGAGCTGTCATGAACCAGCATGGGCTCGCGCTGCAACAGCAACTCGATGCGGTTGCAGTCACCCAGCGCACAAGCCTCGAAGATATCCAGACTCTCCACGTGGTTGAGCAGAAAATCTCTGATCAGGGGCTGACAGTGGTAAATGCTCCATAAAAAAGCAGAGACGCCTTGGGCGTCTCTGCTGGTAATCAGGGATGGATCTTCTTCCGCTGCCGCGGCGACCTCCGCCGTTTGCCCGGTGCTGATCAGATGAAAGAAACGCTGGCTCACCGAGCCAGATTAGCATCCGTTTCCGCGGCTGCAGAGGCCAGAACCGTCTGCTTTGATCCTTTTTGCACCGAACCTGGTTTGGTCCGGTTGGAGTAAATGCGGAAGGTGACAACCAGATCCACCACCACGGGTACGGGCTGACCATTCACCGTTGCCGGACGGAAGTGCGAGTTTTTCACCGCCTCCACTGCCTTCTCGTCGAGTCCAAATCCAATGGGACGGGAAATCGCGATCTGCCGCGGAACTCCGGTGGAATCAACCACCGTCCGCAATTGTTCCATGCCGGCGATGCCGAATTGCTGAGCAAATTCGTTGGAACTCGGATCGATGCTATTGAGGACCTGAGGCGGCGTCACGCCATCTCCAACAACCTTGATACTGGCGTCGGCAGGCATGAACGGATGGTGCTGGCTCTTGCTGGCAAAGTACTCCTGCCAGTAGTCGGGCAGGTGAGACATCATGGCCTGATCGATGTCGTTGGCGAAGATACTATCCAGTGCCTTATTCATGACCATGGCACTATGTGCCGGAGAAACGGCTGCCAGGGCCTGGTTGGTCTCGACGGCGGAGGCAGGGGTTGCCCCCGGCGCTGCGGGTTGCGATGCATCCGCAGCCGCATCCCGGGTCTTCAAAGACTGGGCCGCGGCCACTTCCTGGGGTGTCGGCTCCTTCTTCTTCTTGTCCTTCTTCACTTTAGGGATGACAATGACTTCGCGCTCGATCGAAATATGGACCGGTTTTTTGGAGATCTTCACCTGGTCGAAGGATTTCGTTTCGTCCTCGTATGGAAGAGCGCCGATGTAGTGCAATCCATACCGATCTGCCTCGATATCGAGCTTGTGCTTGGAAAGCTTCACTTTCCTCACTTCAAAGCCGGAGAGGGTAAAGGAAGCGACGGTCGGCGATCCGTCCACCTTACCGTTCATGTCGAAGTTAAGATCGTCGCCGAGGTAGGAGCCGCGGAGAAAAATCAGCTTGCCGACGTAGCGTGCGCGCAGGGCATCTTCGGTGAGCGGAGCAGTCGACTTGAGCAAAGCTGCATCCGTCTGTGCCGTTGCGGCAGGAGCCACCACTCCGTTGGCGGCTGCCGTCTGCTGGCCGCTCGTGAGTGTGGTAAACGTGCCGCACAAGAATGCCGCGGTCATGAACGACCAGAGCTGCTTTTCAAACTTCATAGTTCTCCTTGCTCAACCAACCAGCCAGCGACTACGACCGGTTCGTTTGAGTGCCCGCAACGTGTATTCGCGGCTGTAGGCTGGTGGGTTGGCCCTGCCGTAAATGCGGCAGCGGTTGTGCTTGCGCGTTTTCGGCCATCAGCATGATGACCAGGGCCAGCAACAATCCGATGCGAATGAGTACTGCTACCAGTGATTCAGAGGCACGTTGCGTCATGTGGGGGGAACCTCCGCTATCTTCCTAAAAGAGCGTATGTCGTCCGGAATGAACGGGAAATGCCTCTTTTGTGCGCAGGTAGTACCCCCACCCCGGTTGACGCGCTTGCCCGATTGCGTTAGTCTGGTCTTCTTGCGCAGTGCCGCGTCCGGCCCTCTGTAGTCGCTGTCTGTTTTGGGAGAAGTGAAGTCCCGCAAGTCGCTTCGCTTCAAACCGATCCGAAGATTGAGCGAGCCCAGGTAGCCTGCCAGGAAAGCGAAGGTTTTTTGTCTGATCTTCGCCACTCAAGCGATTTAAGAACCTTTCGTTTGCGGGAATGCAGTTGCCAGCCGCGAGGTTTTCCGCGGTGGTGCGTCATGCGCCCGAAAAAATGGTTCCCTGGAGAACGAGTACGATGTCTACGTATTTTCCGAGCTCGCACGATATCACCCGCAAATGGTTCGTGCTGGACGCCAGCGGCAAGACGCTGGGTCGTCTGGCCACCGAAGCAGCCAGCACCCTTGCGGGCAAGAAAAATCCCAAATACACGCCCTTCATCGACATGGGTGATCACGTCATCGTGGTCAACGCGGAAAAGATTGTGCTGACCGGTCTGAAGAGCCAACAGAAGGTTTATCGCCGCTACACCGGGTTCCCCGGCGGACTGCGTGAAGAGTCTTTCGTTCGCTTGATGGCGCGCCGGCCAGAAAAGATTGTGGAAGATGCCATCAAGGGCATGCTGCCCAAAAGCAAGATGGGCCGGCAGATGGCAACCAAGCTCAAGGTGTACCGGGGCGATAAGCACCCGCACCAGGCGCAGCAGCCTGAAGTGATGGAGTTGGCGGCCCGCTAAGCAGGACAGTACGAAGAACAGGACGGACGATCAGTAATGGCAGATTTAGTTCAGTACTACGGAACAGGGCGTCGTAAGGCCAGCGTGGCACGCATATTTTTACGCCCTGGCAGCGGCAACTTCGTCGTCAATCAAAAACCCTTTGAAACCTATTTTGTCACCCATCAGCAACGGGTTTCTGCCAAGCGGCCCTTGGAATTGGTCGAGCTTGGCGGCACGTTCGATGTGCTGGCTACGGTGAAGGGTGGCGGGGTGAGCGCGCAGGCCGATGCGGTGAAGATGGGGATCGCGCGCGCGCTGCTGGAGTTCAATCTGGAGCTGCGCAAAACATTGAAGGCCGACGGCCTGTTGTCGCGCGATGCGCGCATTAAAGAACGTAAGAAGTACGGGCAGAAGGGCGCTCGTAAGCGGTTCCAGTTCAGCAAGCGGTAGGAGCTCGGTTTCGTTTCAGGGCACGACTTTAGTCGTGCCGTAAGTAGTTCAATCTTCCCCCGCCTTGGCGGGCGAGGGAAATCAATTCCGGCCATGCCGGAATGCAACTCATGAGGAGGTAGTTTGGCCACAATCACAATGAAGGAGCTGCTTGAAGCGGGAGTTCACTTCGGGCATCAGACCAAGCGTTGGAATCCGCGGATGAAGGAATACATCTTCGGTGAACGCAACGGGATTTACATCATTGACCTGCAAAAAACCTTGAAGATGTTCAAGGAAGCGAGCAAGTTTGTCACTGATTTGACCGGGCAGGGCAAAGTCATCTTGTTTGTCGGCACCAAGCGGCAGGCCCAGGACGCGATCGCCGAAGAAGCGGGCCGCTGCGGCATGTTCTACATCAACCAGCGCTGGCTGGGTGGACTGCTGACCAACTGGATCACCGTCCAGAAATCCGTGAAACGCCTTCAGGAACTGGATGAGATGGCTACTGACGGCCGCTATGAGCTGCTGACCAAGAAGGAGGTTATTCGCCTGGAGCGGGAACGCAAGCATCTGCAGGCGAACCTGGCCGGCATCAAGAACATGCGCCGCTTGCCGGACGCGCTCTTTGTGGTCGATTCCAACAATGAAGCGATCGCGGTGAAAGAAGCCCGCAAGCTGGGCATTCCGGTGGTAGCAGTGGTGGATACCAACTGCGATCCTACCGTGGTCGACTACGTGATCCCAGGCAATGATGACGCGCTGCGCGCGATTCGTTTGTTCACCTCGAAGATCTCTGACTCCGTCGTCGAAGGAGTGCAGATGGCGGGCGAGAAGCGCGCCGGCGATGGGGGAGTGACTGCTGATGAGCAGCTCGAGGCTACCCCGGTGGAGTTGACCGGACTTGAATCCGGCGCCGACGAACCCTCCGCTGATAATGAGGTCGTCGATCTGGAAGCTGCGCTGGGTGGAGGCATCCGCAAGGCTCCTGGAGTGATTGCTGTGGACGAGCCGGAAGTCGCCGAGCGGACGCTGTAAACAGTACTATTCAGGGCCTGTTAACAGGCCAGTAAAGGACTTGCAAGAGGATGTCGACTGTGTCTGAAAATATTTCTGCTGCCCAGGTCAAGGAGCTTCGGGAGAAGACTGGGGCGCCGATGATGGATTGCCGCAACGCGCTTGCGGAAGCCAAGGGGGACCTGGAGCAGGCGGTCGTGGTGCTACGTAAGAAGGGCATGGCTTCGGCGGCCAAGAAGGCGTCGCGGAACACGTCTGAAGGAGCTGTGGGCACCTATATCCACGCCGGCGGCAAGATCGGCGTTTTGATTGAAATTAACTGCGAGAGCGATTTTGTCGCGCGCACGGACGACTTCCAGGAGTTGCTCAAGGATATCTCCATGCACATCGCGGCGACCGATCCTCGGTACATCCGGCGCGAGGATGTGACCAACGAGGACCTGGAGCGAGAAAAGGACATTTACCGTTCGCAGGCCGCGGCCACCGGAAAGCCACCGGCGGTGATCGAGAAGATCGTAGAAGGCAAGATGAGCAAGTTTTACGAAGAGGTTTGTCTGCTTGATCAGCCTTTCATCAAGGACCAGTCGTTTGCTATCAAGGACTTGATTGCTCAGAAGATCGGCAAGCTGGGTGAGAACCTCAGTGTGCGCCGCTTTGCGCGGTTCAAGGTTGGCGATCCGGTCTGGACGGTCGCCCAGATCAAGGCAAACGCCGCAGAGTAAGCGAAATCAAAAGCTAATTCAAGGGGCCGGGATCATTCCTGGCCCTTTTTCATTGATCGGGGTAACGCCAAGCTTTAGCCTGGAATCTGTGCCAGCCCGGGTTTTCAAAACCGCGTGAACGCTCCGGTACATAGATTCAGGGCTGCGGAAAAACTCTGGTTGTTGAAGGGTACGGGCTTTAAAAGCCCTGGTGTACAAGATCTTCTAAACGCAATGGGCTTTAGCGTCTGTAGCAGAACTGGGCTTTGTAACAGGGCACGACTTTAGTCGGGCCGTAAACGATCGAACACACATCGGGCTTTAGCCCCTGCGGTAGTTGCCCGGTCCCGAATTTTTCCGAAGAATCTTCAGCCGCTGCGTCCCAAATCTGCTCCGAAACCAAATTCTTCCGCACCCTGTTTAAATCCCGAGAGAATGGCTGGTGGAAGCCCCGGACTTTTAGTCCGGGGAAGCGGGTTTTCAAACCCGCTTAAACATTGGACAACAAAATTCGGGGCTTTTAGCCCTGGCGGGTACTTCTGAAGCGGTTTGCGACTTTTTCCGCAGCCTGTATAGACCTGGTGGCGGAATTCGATCCTCCAAAGACATTTCATGCCGCAAACGATTGAGAGTAGGTCAGCTCTACAGGAACTCAATTCTGGAAGGGCACGGCTTCAGCCGTGCCGTAGACGACACCACCAAATCCGGCTTTAGCCGCCGAGGTACGTTTTTCCTCCTCTAAAATTCGCTTATGCGCTGACAAGAAAAGAGGCCCGCTGCCCACCGTGTGCGTCTCATATTTAGTACCGTCAGTGTTGCTGCAAATGGAGGGTAAATTGCCCCCCTCCCGAGGGATAGCGGCCTGTCTTGGATGTGCGATACTTTGCATGAATGTACAAGAGAGTCCTGCTCAAACTGTCGGGTGAAGCGCTTGCGGCCGAACGCGGCTTCGGTGTAGACGTCGCCAAGTTGCATGAGATTTCGCTCGAGATTCTCGCAGTTCGGGATCTCGGCGTCGAAGTCGCCATTGTGGTGGGCGGAGGGAATTTCTTCCGCGGTGTTGCTGAACAGGCGCGCATGATGGACCGGGTTTCCGCGGACCACATGGGCATGCTGGCTACAGTGATCAATTCGCTCGCTCTGCAGGATGCTCTGGAGAAGTGCGAAGTACAAACCAGGGTTATGTCTGCGATCGAGATGAATCAAGTGGCTGAGCCATACATCCGGAGGCGGGCAATTCGTCATCTAGAGAAAGGCCGCGTAGTCATTTTTGCTGCCGGTTTAGGCAACCCGTATTTTTCCACAGATACGGCGGCTTCGCTGCGGGCTATGGAAATCAAGGCAGACGTGCTGCTCAAGGCCACTAAAGTGGAAGGGATTTATGACGCCGACCCTGTTATTACCAAAGATGCAGTTAAATTTGAGCAAATTACCTACATGGAAATCCTCCGGCTGGGTCTAAAGGTTATGGACAGTACGGCGGTAAGTCTTTGCAAGGACAATAATTTGCCCATGATCATTTTCAACATGAACCGGCCGGGAAATATCCTGCGAGTGGTGAGCGGAGAGAAGGTCGGCTCCCTGGTGACAGCCTGACGCCACAGAGTACAGTTGCGGAGCTCTCCCCAACTCTACGGGCCACAGCAAGACCGGCCCCCGCGGGGCCAATATTAGTTCGGCCGGTTTCAGCTCCCCGGCGATCGCAACTACCAGCCCTGACCGGCATTCGCTGTTTCGCCGCACTGAATCTTGTCTTCTTCCATTTTGCCGATCCCCACTCCTTCGGACCGGTCATCAGCCCGATCGTGAACGGCGGATATATCTCGGTTAGTTTCTTTCTCCTGCTGTCCGGGTTCATTCTCACCTACAACTATGCAGAACGAGCCCAACGGGGAGCGCTCACGGCGCGCAGTTTCTGGTCGGCCCGGTTCTCGCGGCTCTATCCGGTGTATGCGTTCAGCCTCTTGTTATCAGTGGGCATGCTGATGCAGGAGGTGCAAGCCCACACCAAGCTGGACTTTGGCTTGGGAGTGATTCTCACCCCGTTGCTGCTGCAGGGGTGGCACCCGGCACTCTCTACCTTCTGGAACACGCCCGCCTGGACCATGTCCACCGAGGCGTTCTTTTATCTTTTGTTCCCGTGGCTGATTACGCGCCGCCGTCCACGCCAGACGCGGACAATTTTAGCGATTTTGTTTGCCGTATGGCTCAGCGCGCTGGTGCTCCCGGGGCTCTACATGCATTTCAATCCGGATGGGGAGGCTCATCCCGACCGCTATTCCGTCGGGATATGGATGCGGGCGCTCAAATTCATGCCTCTACAGCACCTGCCGTCGTTCCTCTTTGGCATGGGCCTGGGATTCCTGAACGAAAAGATTCGGCCGGAGAGCCGTAAGCGTCTGGCGATCGGGCTGCTTGCGTTTGCTGCGCTCTACCTGATTCTCTGCGTGGGCGACCGCTTGCCTTATGTGATGATGCACGATGGTTTGCTGATGCCGCTGTTCGCCGGCGTGATCCTGTGCCTGGCCGGACAAAATCCAGTGGCGCGATTCTTTGGGCTGTTGCCCTTTATCGCTATCGGCGAGGCCAGTTATTGCCTGTACTTGTTGCACTTTAATCTCTGGACGCTGCTCCACGATTCGCATTTTCTTGAGAAAAGCGGGCTCATCGTTTTCGATCCATGGATCTCGTATCTGTTTCTGATCGTCGCTGCCCTGCTGACCAAGAGACTCATCGAGCGGCCGGGAAGAAACTGGATCAGCCGTCGCCTTCAACCGGCGCCTGCTCAATAGTGCAGGATTAAGTCACAAGCGAAGGTCAGCTGGCTCTTGTGGGTGCCGTAGTCATACGATTTCCGGTCCCAGGCGTGATCGAACCGAAGCTCCGGCCGTATCTGCACCGTTGTCCCAATCCAGTGGCTCAGCATGAAGGTGTTCTCGGTGTATTTCGTATTGACTCCGGTCCGCTGCCCTTTCTTATCGTTGAGCAGGTCGCTGCGAAAGCCAATAAAGTCATGATCGGATAATTGCTTCAGGATGTAATTCACTGCGGCGTACTCAGGTGCGAAGCAAGTCACCTGGCCTGGTTGGCACGTGGCTCCATAATTATTTGGCTGTGGCTTGAGTGGGCCTGCGACGCTGGGCACATCGCGCTGGTACATGACGTAAGCTTCGGTGGCCGCATGCCAGGTCTTCGAAAATTTGTGATACCAGGTGGCATCGTACTGCTGCACGTTGTTATAGGCGTACTTGCCATTGTTGATGCCATTAGCGCAGAGGTAAAAATTGTTGTTCACGTCGGCGGTTGTGTAACTGGCGCAAGCCGTTGCGGAAGGCCGCGCATCGCTCGTCCAGGGTGCAACATCGTGGCTCGCGGTGATGCCCGCCTGCACCAGCCATTTGTCGCTCAACTTTACGGTGGCGAGTATTCCGGTGTCGGTGAATGGATCAACCGTGTAGAGCAGGGAGTGGCTGAACATGTAGTTATTCGGTGTGAGCTGCGCCTCGATTCCTGGTATCGAGATGAAGCGGCCAGCCCGGATATTCATCCCCTGAGCGACATGGGGGACATAGATGTCGACATATTCAAGGACCGGGTCGAAACCGTATTGCCGGTCGTGCACCAGCAATTGGCTGCTGAAGTACCCTTTGTCGGTGGTGAATCGGTAGTCGGTCCCATAAAAAGCGGTCAGATGGTATCCGACATCCACATGCTCCCGTTGCACCGAGTCAGGAAGGCGCTCCACATACACAACAAACTGATCCATTTCGAGGCGCTTGGAGTAAACGTCATTGGCCTCGGGATAGTTGCGCTGGGTTGAGGTGCTGAAGTTTACGGTAGGCTCAACCCATCCATAGACCTTGGTGCGGCTGCGCGCACCATTCCAGGCGGTCATCAGGGGATAGCTATTGGTATCCGGTTCGCCGATAACGGGCGATCCTCCATAGGACCAGTCAGAGTTGGGGAAGGGCGGGGACGGGAGTGGCGAGGGAAGTCCGCGCCGGGGCGGTGCCGGGCCCTGTGGTGCCGCCGTGGGATGCCAATCCTGACGATAGAACTGAATCAGCCTTTCGAAAAAACCCTGTGGCTTCGCCGTCTGCACCGGAGAGGGATTGTCCGGCAAAGGCGCGCCGGTCTGAGCGGATAGAGATCCCGACCCAAAGGAAACGGCCGCCAAAACGAATGCTAAGAAAAGACGCAAAGCAGGACCATGATGAGAGAATCACTGTATCAGGAGCACGCTATTGGTTAGTTTAAAGACGGGGAAGCAGAAGACTGCTTCTCTTTTGTTTGTTCTGTTGATTGCTTCGATTATTTACTTTTCAAGCGTTTTTTCCCCGCCATCGCTGATGGACGACACGGATGCCGTTGAGGCGCAGATAGGCCGGAATATGTTGACTTCCGGGGACTATGTGACTGCCCGCCTGGATGGAGTGGTCTATCTGGAGAAGACGCCCCTGTCCTGGTGGCTCATGGACATTTTCTACAAGATATTCGGCTTCCGCGACTGGGCGGCTCGGCTTGCGACGGCCCTCAGCGCCATCGCGTTGGTATGGCTGACAGCAGCGTTCGCCAACTGGGCCTTTGGCAAGCTGCCGGGATTTTACGCCGGCCTGGTTATGGCAACATGCGTCGGTCTGTGGTTGTTTACCCGTATTCTCATCCCCGATGTCATGTTGGTATTTGTAATCGCCCTCGCGATGTGGGCCTTTCTGCGTGTTTTCGATGAGGAAGAAAAACATCAGGCAACGTGGGCATGGTTGTTCTATGCGAGTTTAGGACTCGGATTAATGCTGAAGAGTCTGATCGGTGTGGTGTTCCCGATCGCGGCTGCCATGCTGTTCCTGTTGTTCACGCGGCAACTATTTTCATGGGCTACCTGGAAGCGGATGCGTCCCATTTCCGGAACCCTCATCGTGCTGCTGATCGCGGCTCCGTGGCACATATTGGCAACTCTGCGCAATCCGCCTTACTTCGCGTGGACGCTCAAGAGTATGCCCGGCCACTTTCATGGCTTTTTATGGTTCTTCTTCATCAATGAGCAGTTGCTGCGCTTTCTCAATATGCGTTATCCGCGCGACTACGACACGGTGCCGCGGGTATGGTTTTGGCTCTTTCATTTAATTTGGCTTTTCCCCTGGAGCGTTTACTTGGCCGCGGTCGCCAGGCTCTCATTCAAACCACAGGATCGCGCGGGACGCACGCGCCTGCTAGCTTTATGCTGGATCGGCTTTATTCTCGTCTTCTTTACGTTTTCTACAACCCAGGAATATTACTCAATGCCGGCCTACACTGCGTTCGCGTTACTGCTCGGCTGCGCGATGGCCGAAGAAGGTGTTTGGGTTCGTCGCGGCACACTTGCCTTGAGCATCGTCTCGGGGATTGCAGCGTTAGCGTGTTTCTCGATTCTGTTTGCCGTGCGGCATGTGCCAACACCGGGCGACATCACTGCTGCGCTCTCTGTTCACCCGAACGCATATAAGTTGTCGTTGGGGCACATGGAGGATCTGACCATTGATTCATTTGCCTACTTGCGCTTGCCGCTGACTCTCGCTGGGATAGGATTTCTTCTCGGCTCTGTTGCCGCGATCAGAATTAAGAAGGTTGACTCATCGTTTCGTTCTTACCTGGCCGCCGCACTGATGATGGTGATTTTTTTCCAGGCGGCGCGTCTGGCAATGATCAGGTTCGACCCGCTGCTCTCCTCACGGGACTTTGCTCGAGTGATTCTGAGCAGCCCGCCCGGAGAGATCATCCTGGATCACAACTACTACTGGTTTTCGTCTGTTCCGTTCTATACGGACCGGCCAGTGCTTCTGCTGAATGGCCGATGGCAAAATCTCGAATACGGTTCCAATGCACCCAATACACCGGATGTGTTTATTGATGACAACAGGCTCAAGAGGATGTGGTTTGACTCTCAACGTTATTACCTCATTGCCCGAGCGGACCAGCTTCCAAGGTTCGATCAGCTCTTTGGCTCGAACGGCTTCAAGATAATGGCTCGAACCGGAGTAAAAGTTTTGCTGACGAATATGCATTGACGAGGGTAGAAGGGGATGGCACGCCCCTCTTTACAAGTGAGAACGAATGAAGGGTAGTCGGCGTGCCATATTCGCGTTCACTCGTTTTGCTTTTGTCACTTTGTGCGGCTGGTCAAGCCCAGATGACCGAGCGTCTTCCGAAGAGCTTCCACGACGATGCTCTCAACATCACCTACTTCTACCCGGCTCACTTCGAAGCGGTTACCGATCAGCCGGGCAGCTCTGGCACCTGTGCCACGACAACTCTGATCGCCGACTCAGCCATCCCGGCAGGACCATCCTCGTTTGTGCTCACCAGGATCGACCCTGCTTGCTCTGAGCTGATCCATAAAGCCACTGCCCTTGGCCCCTTCACTCGCGTGGAATTGCTGCGTCAGCTTAAGCAATTCGGGGAAGCCAGGATAAGCCACGAACCAACTCGCTACATCCTCGACGGCCGTCCCGCTGCCATTACCGTCGGTTCTGTCTCCATACCTTCAGCCGATCACCGCGCGGGTAAGACGATCTACGCCGCCAAGGCCTGTGCGCTGAGCGACATTCCGGGTGCCGGCCGCAAAAAGCCTCATCAAGCAGATATTGGCCCTGTACTTTGCTTCGACTTCAGCACCGAGAACAGCGACCTCATCAGCCTGATGTTCGCCTTCATCATTCAATTCGGCGACGATCCGCCGGCGCCGTTGTTTCCGGGCACCGTCCATCCCGGCTATTGGGCGACCGGCGGCAGAAAACCCAATTAGCAGATTCCGGGGAACCAACGTTCCGAGGACCTCGACCCTGACTGTGCCGGGAGCCATAGGCCTCGCTGCGAGAAATAAACAGCTTATGTCGGTTGAAAGGAGGCCTCTAACCCTGTACCGTAGATATTAGAAAATGATTTCGGCCGGGCGGGCCCTCGCGTTACGCTCCGAGCCGGGCAGGTTCCGGCAGTTTTCCGGACTACTCGCGAGCGAAGGGCAGTTTTACTGCTGTCCGGTGACACACTCGATCCCTGTCTAAAATCAGCTTGATCCAGCATCCCGCCGCGGCGGGATTTTTTGCGTACCTAATACGCACGAAAAACCTTGCCGTCAACCACAGTCAACCAAAGAGCCGCTCTTCCTGAAAGGCGCGGGTTCAGCCATGCCGAAAAGCAAGCCACAGATGAGGGCTTTAGAGTCTGCGTGAGAACTCGATTTTGTCTCAGGCAACAACTTTACGGGCTGCAGAAAAGCTCTGTTTTGTATCAGGGCACGACTTTAGTCGGGCCGTAAAAGCTCAACGAAGATTTGGGCTTTAGCCCCTGAGGTACGTTTTGAAAGTTCTACCTCTACGCAATTGTCCTCGAAGACCGAGGCCAACTTTGTCTCGCCACTCTCAACTTCTCAACTCACCACCAAACGGAGCCCACTATGAGAAAGAACGTCAACGACCTCATCACAGACCAGGAAATGACCTTTGCCCGCCTGAGCCTCTCTGGAACCATGACCGACCGTCGTGCCGCAGAAGCCGCCGGCCTTGACCCCAATTCCGCCGCCTACATCAAATCCAAACCTCGTGTCCGCGCCTACATGCTTGAGCATCGCG
>Ga0210391_10000689_pt1 | contig 33543 bp, 26 predicted proteins | sample IncBWC12OmetaG_FD_160573 | JGI IMG/M metagenome (GOLD analysis project Ga0210391, IMG submission 160573) | Forest soil microbial communities from Barre Woods Harvard Forest LTER site, Petersham, Massachusetts, United States - Inc-BW-C-12-O ... | reverse complement strand
TCTTCAGGAGGGTATCCTGATCACGGCAGGCTAAAGACACGCTCGCAAGTTCAAAGAGCGCGGAAAATGTTTCCATGGTTCTCCCAGGGGAAGGGGGACATTCGCTTGCTGGCGGCTGGCGTCACCCACGCCGGCGGCAGAAGTGAATGGGCGCAGCCTAGCAAATCGGGAGAGTGGACGTCAAGGAAGGGGACGTGCTGGGCGCGGGGCGAGACCATGGCAACGGATTACCGCTGCGACGCAGAGTGCGCAGAGAAAGGCGACGTCAACTGCGAGGAGCCGATGCGCCTGGCGTGGCGGCAAGCCGGGGCGCAGCAAGCAGCGCGGCTGACGTGTCACAGTGGTGCGCGCGATGTGACGAAACATTTCGTTCGTTGACATCGTATCAACTGCTGCACGGCGATATCTGCGCGGCAATATCGGGTGGGAGTTCGGCGCGGCGTTGTCCCAATTGCGAACGGTGTGCGCGGATGGGGAGGATGAGGAGATGGGAATCTACGGCGATCAACTGAGGCAAGTTTTGCGACGGTTGGGACGGGCGCCCCTGTTTACGATTATTACGTTGGTCACTCTGGCGGTGGGTGTGGGCGCGAACACGGTGATTTTCAGCGTGCTGGAAGGCGTGCTGCTGAAGCCTTTGCCGTACCCGCATCCCGAGCAGTTGATTGGAGTGTGGCATACGGCGCCGGGGGTGGGGATAGCGAACCTTAATGTGGCGCCGTCGATTTATTTTATTGATCGCGAGCAGAACACTACGTTTCAGGACATTGGCGTGTATGACGGCGATTCGCTGAGCGTGACGGGAGCGGGAGAGCCGGAGCAGGTGCGCGGGCTCGATGTGAGCGATGGGACGTTGCCGATGCTGGGAGTGAAGCCGGCGCTGGGACGGTTGTTCACGCGGGAAGACGATTCGCCGGGGACGCCGGATACGGTGCTGCTTTCTTACGGATATTGGCGGCAGAAATTTGGCGGGGCCACTTCAGTGATTGGGAAATCGATTACGGTGGACGGAAAGCCGCGCGTAATGATTGGGGTGTTGCCGCAGGGATTTCACTTTTTGGATTATGAAGATGTGTCGCTGGTGGTGCCGTTCAAGTGGGACCGCAGCAAGACAAAATTGGGGAACTTCAGCTACGAAGCGATGGCGCGGTTGAAACCGGGAGTTACGATGGCGCAGGCGAGCGCCGACGTGGCGCGGATGTTGCCGATCGTGAACCGGAGTTTTCCGGCGCCGGAAGGTTTCAGCGCGAAGCTGTTTGAACAGGCGCACATCGCACCGAATTTGCGGCCCTTGAAGCAGGACGTGGTGGGCGACGTGGGGAAGGTTTTGTGGGTCTTGATGGGATCGATCGCAATGGTGCTGCTGATTGCTTGCGCGAACGTGGCGAATTTGCTGCTGGTGCGCGTGGATGGACGGCGGCAGGAACTGGCGATACGCGCGGCGCTGGGAGCTGGGTGGGGACGCATCGCGATGGAATTAATGTTGGAGAGCGTGATATTGGGATTGCTGGGAAGTTTGCTGGGATTGGCGCTGGCGTATGGGGCGTTGCGGGCGCTGCTGGCGATAGCGCCGACGGGGTTGCCGCGAATTCACGAGATCGGGATTGATTTGCCCGTGCTGCTATTTACGTTTGTGATTGCACTTTTTTCCAGCGTGCTGTTTGGTTCGATTCCGATTTTCAAGTATGCGGGGGCGCATTTGAATACGGGCTTGCGCGAGGGAGGGCGGGCGCTGAGCCAGAGCCGGCAGCAGCATCGCGCGCGCAATGTGCTGGTGGTGGTGCAGGTGGCGCTGGCGCTGGTGCTGCTGATTTGTTCGGGGCTGATGATCCGGACTTTTCGCGCTTTGATGCACGTGCCGCCGGGATTTGCGCGGCCGGATTCGGTGCAGACGTTCCGATTTTACGTGCCGGAAACGGAGATTGCGGATAGCGATCGCGAACGGCTGGTGCGCATGGACCAGGAAATTCTGGCGAAGCTGGGGGCGATTCCAAGCGTTTCGTCGGTGAGTTTTGCAAGCGCCATTCCGATGGACGGCCATAACTCGAACGACGTCTTGTTCGCCGAAGATCGCGCTTATGCGGAGGGAGAACTTCCGCCGATCCGCCGGTTCAAGTACGTTTCGCCGGGATTTATGGCGACGATGGGGACGCCGCTGGTTGCGGGACGCGATATCACCTGGGAGGACACTTATCAGAAGATCCCGGTGGCGATGATTTCTGAAAATTTCGCCAAGGAATATTGGCATGACGCGCGCCATGCGCTGGGCAAGCGCATTCGCGTGGCCAGCACGGATGATTGGCGCGAGATCGTCGGAGTGGTGGGCGAGGTGTACGACGACGGCGTGGACAAGCCGACGTCCAGTTCGGTCTATTGGCCGGTGATGCTGGACCGGTTCGAAGGACAAAAAGAAGACGTTCGGAGGGGGATTGCGTTTGTGATCCGCAGCCCGCGAGCGGGGTCGCAGGCTTTTCTGAATGAGGTGCGGGAGACGGTGTGGTCGGTGGATCCGAATATCCCGCTGGCGGACTTGCACACCGTCGGTTATTTCTATACGAAGTCCATGGCGCGGACTTCGTTTACCTTGGTGATGCTGGCAGTGGCTGGGGGCATGGCTTTGCTGCTGGGGATCGTGGGGATTTATGGAGTGATTGCGTATTCGGTTTCGCAGCGCACGCGGGAGATTGGGATTCGCATGGCGCTGGGGGCGCAAAGGAAGATGCTCGTTGGGATGTTTGTGCGGCAGGGATTGTGGCTGACGGGTGTGGGGATTTTCTGTGGATTGGTGACGGCGTTTGCAGTGATGCGGTTGATGTCGTCTTTGCTTTTTAACGTCAGCCCGGTGGATCCGGTTACTTATGGGGCGGTGACTTTGGGAGTGGTGGTTACGGCTTACTTGGCTTGTTATTTACCTTCGCGCCGGGCGGCTACTGTGGATCCGGTGGATGCTTTGCGGGCGGAGTAGTTTGTGGTGTCCCCTTGATTGGTGGGCGTAATTCGGTTAGCTTTGCTGGGCTGAACGAGGGGCATCGTGAACATTGGTATTCGCAAGGCGGGGCGCGCCACGATCCTGGACCTGGATGGGCCGCTGAAACTGGGGGATGCTGAGGAAGCGTTTCGCAATCAGGTGCAGCAGTTGATTGATGCTGGGTCGTTGCACGTGGCGGTGAATCTGGCGGGCGTGACGGAGCTGGATAGCTCGGGGATTGGGGCTTTGGTGCGGGCGTTTACGACTTTGAAGAGGGCTGGGGGGAAGGCTACTTATTTTGCGGCGAATAAGCGGGTGATGATGTTGTTGAAGATGGTGAGATTGGATTCGATTTTGGATTTGGCTGAGGATGAGGCTACGGCTTTGACGCGGATTTAGGTTGTTGCTTCTTCGTTTGTTGACACCCTTCCTGTTGTGAATTCCGATTTTATTGGGCTTTGGGGAGACGACTGCTTGCAGCGGGGCGTGCGTGTGTGCGGAGGGGAAGTCGAAAGATTTTACACAGAGGGCACAGAGGAAAAGCGGAGGAAAATCTGAGAAACAGGAAGGTGTGAACCGCAGCGGCGCAGAGTGCGCGGAGAAAGGCAACGGCGAGTCAGCGATGCGCGGTCTTGCGAGGTGGGTAATGCTGCGTCTAAACCCCCACCCTTCCCATAAAACAAAGGCGGGAAGGATAGGGCACCCGTAAAGTCAAAAGCAAATTCAAAACCAAGTTCAAGACCAAGCTCAGAAGAAAGAGCACAGGCAAGATTGCCCATGCTGGCTCAGCGGCGGTCGAGGGCTGGGTGGCGGACGTCGCGGCCGGCTACGAAATAGATTACGTCTTCGGCTATGTTGGTGGCGTGGTCGCCGATGCGTTCCAGATTCTTGGCGACTAGGATTAGCTCGAAGGCGGCGAAGACTTGGGCGCTGTCTTCCATCATATAGGTTAGGAGTTCGCGGAAGAGCTGGTCGCGGAGGCGGTCTACCTGATCGTCGCGGCGGAGGACGCTTTGGGCTAGTTCTTGATCGCCGCGGACCAGGGCGTTCAGGCTGTCGCGGACCATGGCTTCGGCTAGTTCGCTCATGCGGGGCAGGTCAACGTAAGGCTTGACCTGCGGATGGCGGAGGATGCGCGTGGCGGATTGCGCGATGTTGACGGCTTGGTCGCCGATGCGTTCGAGGTCGCCATTGATGCGGGAGACGGCCAGGAGGAAGCGCAGGTCGGCGGCCATGGGTTGCTGGGTGGCCAGCAGGCGCTGCACGCGCTCGTCAATTTCGATTTGCATCTCGTTGATGGCGTCTTCTTCGGAGAGGACGACTTCGGCGAGATGTTCTTCGGCATCGAGGACGGCGTGCACAGCCTGATGGACGGCGCGCTCGGCGAGACTGCCCATCCAGAGGAGGCGCTGTTTTAGTTCTTCTAGATCGTGATCGAAATGGCGTTCCATGGTTCCTCGGTTCTTGTACTGCACTGCAAATCAAAACTTGTCTCGCGACTGCAACATCGCCGCCGCAACGGCTGAATTGGTTGCAGAGTCATCAGCGGGCACGGCCTGCCGTGCCCCTACGACTTCAACGTCAAAGGCGCCCAGCGAAAGCTGACCGCTACAAAGTCAAAGGCAACTTCACGTATGTCCGCCTAAAAAGCAAAAGCAGGCGGCTGCGACCAATTCAGCAGCGTAGTACAAAATCAAAAGCGGGTGTGCGCAAACTCGCGGCTTTTTAGCCGAACCGGCCGGTGATGTAGGCTTCTGTGCGCGGATCGGTCGGCGTTGTGAACAGCTTCGATGTTTCGCTGTGCTCGATCAGATGGCCATCCAGCATGAAGGCGGTGAAGTCGCTGGCACGGGCGGCTTGCTGCATGTTGTGGGTGACGATGGCCATGGTGCAGCTGTCCTTCAGATGGAACATCAGCTCTTCGATTTTTGCGGTAGTGACGGGATCGAGAGCAGAGCAGGGTTCATCGAGCAGGAGCACTTCGGGATCTACCGCCAGGGCGCGAGCGATGCAGAGGCGTTGTTGCTGCCCGCCGGAAAGAGCGAAGGCGGATTTTTTTAGATAGTCCTTCACTTCGTCCCAGAGGGCGGCGCGGCGCAGGCTTTGTTCGACGAGATCGTCGAGGCGGCCTTTGTAGCCGTTGATGCGCAGGCCGTAGGCTACGTTGTCATAAATTGATTTTGGAAATGGATTGGGACGTTGAAAGACCATGCCTACGCGGCGGCGCAGGCCGACGACGTCGAGCGCGTGAATGCTCTGGCCGTCGAGCAGGACTTCGCCTTCGACACGCGTGTTGCGGATGGTTTCGTTCATGCGGTTCAGAGTGCGTAGAAATGTGGATTTGCCGCAGCCGGAAGGCCCGATGAGAGCGGTGACGCGGTTGGTGGGAATTTTCAGGTTGAGGCCGAAGACGGCCTGCTTCGGGCCGTAATAAAAATTCAAATTCGCAATCGTCAAGCGCTGTTTATGCTCGATCGTTGGTGAAGTTGTCTTTTCCATAGGCACCGGATCTCTAAAGGCTTTTGCTGTTAGCGCGGGTTGAGGTGATCCACTCACAATGTTGTCCTTCGTTCTACTCTTTGCGACTAACGATCTCGACCATGCCCTCAGCGGCGAAAGCCGCTTTACCTGGACGGCTGGGCCGAAGCCGTGCCCTGACGAAAATCAACAGTCACCGCGAACTGCGTAAGTGCGACTAAACCGCTTTGCTGCGCGCCAGGATGAAGCGGGCGCCCAGATTTGAAACCAAAACCAAAGCTAACAGAACCAGCCCTGCAGCCCACGCCTGCCGATGCCAATCATCGTACGGTGCCACGGCGTAGGTGTAAATCATAACCGGGAGGGAGGCGATGGGTTGTCCCCAGCCTTGACTCCAAAAGCGATTGCCAAAAGCAGTGAAGAGCAACGGGGCGGTTTCGCCGGCAACGCGCGCTAGCGCGAGTAACATGCCGGTTAGGATGCCGCCGCTGGCAGCGGGTAGGACGACCGTCGCGATCGTTTTCCATCGGCTGGCGCCCAGGGCCATGGCGGCTTCGCGCATATTGCCGGGGACGGCGCGCAGAAATTCTTCGGTGCTGCGCACGGTGATGGGAATCACCATGATGCCCAGAGCCACACCGCCGGCGAACGCGGAGAAATGCTTCACGGGCAAAACGAAGAGGGCGGAAGCGAAGATGCCGATGACGATGGAGGGGACGCCGTTCAGCAAGTCCGTGGTATAGCGCACGACAAATGAGAAAGTCTTTCCGCCGAACTCGGCGAGATACACGCCGGCGAATAAGCCGATCGGCAAGCCCATGACCGCCGCAAGAAATAGCAGCTTCATAGTGCCAACGATGGCGTTGGCCATACCGCCGCCGGTTTCACCGACGGGTTTCGGAAGCTGCGTAAAAAAATTCCAATTGAGCGACGTACCGCCATTCCAAATCAAATACCCGAGGATCAAAAACAGAACCGAGACGACTGCGAAAGCCGCGATGCCGGTGAGAGTGAGCATCACGTAATTCAGCGACTTGCGCCAGACGATGCGCCGCGAACTCATGCGGGACGGCCTCCGCCGCGTTCGGTGGCGACGATCAAAATACGCGCTAGACCGTTTAGGATGAAGGTAATCAGAAACAGCACCAGGCCCAATTCGATCAGCGCGCTCAGGTACAAATCGCCGGTAGCTTCTGTGAATTGATTGGCGATGGTGGAAGCGATGGTATCGCCGGGCGCAAGAAGAGACGTATTAATCACAGCGGCATTTCCGATGACCATGGTGACAGCCATCGTTTCGCCGAGAGCGCGGGCGAGAGCCAGGAACACGGAGCCCATGATGCCGGTGCGCGCCCAGGGGACGACGACTTGCCAGGTGGATTCCCAGCGCGTAGCGCCGAGGGCCATCGCGGCTTCGCGCTGTTCGCGCGGGACGGTGAGGAGAACTTCGCGCGAAACGGAAATAATGAAAGGCACGACCATGATGGCGAGAACGATTCCGGCAGTGAGAAATCCGACGCCGTAATTTGGTCCGCGGAATAGGGCGCCGACATAAGGAAGATTGCCGACAGTATGGATGAGCAGCGGACCGAAGGTGGTGCGCATCAAGGGCACGACGATGAATATTCCGAGTAAGCCGTAGATGACACTGGGGACGGAAGCGAGGAGATCGATCAAAAATGAAATGGTGTCGCTGACGTTCCGCGGAGCGAGCTCGGAAAGGAAAATGGCGCTGGCCAGACCCAGAGGGACCGCAAGGAGCAGGGCCAACACGGAAGTGACCAATGTGCCGTAGATGAAGGGCGCGGCGCCAAAATTATCGAAGTTGGGGTCCCAGACTTTGGTCCAAAAAAACGCCCAACCGAAATGCGTGCGTGAAAGGTGGGAATTTATCCAAAGCTCGTAGACCAGCAAGGAAGTAATCAGGAGGATGGCGGCGGCAAACGTAAGAGTGATGAGGTGAGCGATTTCATCGCCTCGGCGGAGACGATGAAGGAACGCACGAGGTCCGGCTTGGGGGGGAACCTCGTGCGCGATCGTGGTGGCGGCTGCAGACATTATGCGACTTACTGAATCAGCGAAATTGCCTTGGTCTCCCTCGCGACCACTGCCTTGGGGAGCTGTGCGTAGGACAAACCTTCATTGTAATTTTGGCCGTCGGTGAGCATCCACTTCAGGAAGTCCTTGATGGCGTCGCGCTTGGCGGCGTCCTGAATTTGCGCGGGAATCAGCAGCCAGGTGAAACTGGCGATAGGATACACGGTTGGTCCGGCCGCATTGGTGATGGAAACGCGGAAGTCGTCCGGAATGTTTTTAGCATCGGCGGCGGCTGCGGCGGTGACGCCTGCCAGATCGGCCTTCACGAATTTTCCGGCGGCGTTCTGAACTTTGCCGTAGGGAATATTATTCTGCACGGCGTAGATCAATTCGATGTAGCCGATCGCATTGGGAGTTTGCTTCACGAGACCGGTGACACCTTCGTTGCCCTTGCCGCCCAACCCCACGGGCCAGTTGACGGACGCAGCGGCTTTGCCGACTTTATTTTTCCAGTCGTCGCTGACCTTCGCCAGAAAATCGGTCCAGATGAAAGAAGTGCCGCTGCCTTCGGAGCGGTGAATCACGACGATATCGGTGTTGGGAAGATTTACACCAGGATTCGCTTTCGCAATTTCCGAATCGTTCCACTTGGTGATGGTGCCGAGATAAATGCCAGCGAGCGCTTTCTGCGTGAAATTCAATTCCCCGCTTACGCCCGCGATGTTGTAGGTGGGAACGACCGCGCCGAGCACCGTAGGAAAATGCAGAACCTTGACCTTGAACTGTGCCAGCTGCTCGTCGGTCACCGGAACGTCGGAGGCGCCGAAATCAACCGTGCCGGCCTGCAACTGGCGGATTCCGCCGCCGGAGCCGATGGATTGGTAATTGATCTGAAGATTGGGATGTGCCGTGTGGTACACGTCAAACCACTTCGAGTAAATAGGATAGGGGAAAGTGGCGCCAGCGGCGTTGAGATTGATTGTGCCGCCTTGGGCTGCGGCGCGCGGCGCGGTGAACGCCATCGAGACCATCATGAGCCACACAACCAGTAAGGCCTTTTTCATGTTCAGGGATTCTCCTGCATACCATTTTTTGACTGCAATGTTACAGGGGTGTTACATCGGCGCGAATTGGGAGTGAAATAAGCGCGCGGTCCGCAGGAAAGAGGAGGCGCAGCCCCGGGGGTGTGGTCGGGCCGCGCCTCGCGGGTGGTTGGGACGTGGTGTGCTGCTTCCGGCGCTAGATGATGCAGCGCAGGAACTTGTGACGCTAAATTCGAAGGCCGCCGGTGCAGGCGAACGGCTGGTGCGACGGCGCCACGATATGCCTTCCAACCCGTTGTGATCCTAAATGGCACACTTGAATCGCAGATGAGCGGGCTGTGAAATATCAATTACTCCGCCGCTGATGAGGCGGGGCCGCCGACATTGAGTTCCATTTGCTTGGCGCGACCGTGGCGGACTTCCAAGCCGCGCACCCAGAACAAAATATCTTCGGCGATGTTGGTGGCGTGGTCGGCGATGCGTTCGAGATGCCGCGAGGCGAGGACGTAGTGGAGATTGGGCGCGGCGAGCGCGGGATTTTCGGTCATGCCGGCGAGTAGAGCTTCGAAAACCTGGTCGCGATACTGGTCAACGACATCGTCGCTTTCGAGCACTTGGGTGGCTAAATCCACGTTTTGATAGATGAGCGCGCCCAGGCATTTGGAAACCATGGCGCGTACGGCGGTGGTCATGGGCTCGAGTTCTACGGGAATGTGGACATCGCCCATTTGGGAGAGGGAGATGGCGCGTTCGCTGAGGTTGACGGCGAGATCGCCCATGCGCTCCAGGTCGTTATTGATTTTCAGGGTGGCGACGATGAGGCGGACGTCGGTATCGAGCATTTCGCCCTGGCGAAGCATGCGGATGGCGTGCTCGTCGATCAAGATTTCCATTTCGTTGATGCGGGGTTCGGTGAGGAAAACTTCGCTGGCCAGACGTTCGTTGCGTTCGAGCAGGGCCCAGAGAGCGCGATTGACCGAGGCTTCTACTGTGCGGGCTTGGGAAACCAGATAATTCACCAGCACGCTTTGGAATACACCTTCCGTACTTGTCTTGGTGGACGCCACTTCGAACCGCCTCCTGCAGGTCGCCACCCTGCACTTGCTTTAGTACCGGCGTGTACATCATGGGTGGGGGAGATTGCAAGGGTGTAAATGATAGGTAAATATCTGAAGATACGCTAGAAAGCGCGTCGCTAGCGCTTCTCAGGCAGAAAGTGGACGCTGCAGGGAGGCAGCAACCTGTGGCACGGTCTCAGGCGGCGACCTCGTGGCCAGCTGGGGCGCAGCCCCGCACCGCGGGATCCCAGGATGAATCGCGCTGTAGCGCGATTCACAAGCAGCGCCCCGGAAATTTATGTGGGGTGTATGCGAATGAATTTCTGAGTACTGACTAGGAGTCGAGCGGGAGGGAGAAGGAAAATCTGGAGCCTTGGCCAACTGTGCTTTCAACCCAGAGTTTGCCGCCGTGGGCTTCTACGATGTGCTTGGCGATGGACAGGCCGAGGCCGGTGCCGCCGGCTTCGCGGGAGCGTGCGGCGTCTACGCGGTAGAAGCGCTCGAAGATGCGTTCGGAATCAGCGAGCGGGATGCCGATGCCTGTATCGGCGACGGTGACCACGGCTTCGCGCGGGCCGGCAGTGGCGCTGACGGAGATGTGACCACGCGCGGGCGTGTATTGGATGGCGTTGTCGAGAAGATTTTGCAGCACGTCGCGCAGCAGGGCGGCATCGCCACGGACGGCGGGAAGTTGCGGCGGGACTGTGATTTCGAGAGTGATTTCCTTGCGGTTGGCCTTGAGCAGAGTGGTTTCGGTGCAACCTTCGATGAGTTCGAGCAGGCTCACGGAGGAAAATTCCACTTCCATTTTACCGGCTTCGATGCGGGCGAGTTTGAGCAAATCGTTGGTGAGGCGGGCGAGACGAATGGCGTGATTACGAATGATTTCCAGAAAGCGGCGATTGTTTTCCGGATCGTCCAGAGCTCCTGCGAGCAAGGTTTCGGCAAATCCCTGAATGGCGGTGAGCGGCGTTTTGAATTCGTGGGACACGTTGGCGACGAAATCCTGACGCACGCGCTCCAGGCGGCGCAGTTCGGTGACGTCGTGAAGAACGACAACAGCTCCAGAAGGTTTTGCCTGCGGGTCGCGGCCGGATGCAGGAGCGTCCAAAGCTTTTACGGGGGCAGCGGTGATGGAAAAACTTCGGGTTTGGGTGATGCCCATGGTGATGTCGCTTTGCAGGCCTTCATCGCCGCGCAAGGCGCGACGAATCAAACCTACCAGGTCAGAATTGCGCACCACTTCGATGAGCGGGCGCCCTTCGGCGTTGGCGGAATCCACGATCAGGATTTCCGAGAACGCGCGGTTGTAGAAAACGAGGCGCTCCTCGGCGTCAATCACGGCGACGCCTTCCACCATGCTGCGCAGGATGGCGCTGGAGCGGTTGCGTTCGCCGCTGAGCAGGCGGATTTCGCGGTCGAGCCGTGCGGCGGTCTGGTTGAGCGAGTCGGCGAGATCGGAAAGTTCATCGCGCGGGCCTTCGCGCAGCAAGGGACGGAAGTCACCTTCGGCAATGCGCTGCGAAAAACGCTGCAGGCGCTGGACGCGCGCGGCGAATATGCGCGCGAAAGCGAAGGAGACCAGACCGCCGCTGAGCAGCACGACGAGGGTGGCGATGAGCAGCCTCTGGCGAAGTTCGACGAGCGAGAGGTCGATTTGCGAAAGCGGCACCGCCAGGCGGACTACGATCGGATCGCTGCCGGCGCGGTCATAGCGCTGGGCGCGGTAAACCAATTCGCGGCCGAAGGTGACGCTGCGATGGACGGACTGTCCGGTTCCGCGCGCGAAAGCATCCTGAACCTCGGGACGATTCGCGTGGTTTTCCATTTTGTCCGCGTCGGCTTCGGAATCAACGAGGACGCGGCCGGTATGGTCAATGATGGTTACCCGCGCGCCACTGCGGGCGGCCCTGCCGGTCCAGTCGCGCAGTTCGGCGGGGTCGTCTGACCGAGGAGGATTTGCGAGGGTGAGGCTGAGAAGCGAAGCAAGTTGATCGTTGGCGGAACGGATGGCCTGACTGCGGATGACGCGAGCGGTATAAAGTTGCACGGCGAGTAGAACTACCAGAAGCAGGGCGCCATACGTAAGCCCGAGCTTCCAGAACAGTCTAGCTCGCACGGGTTTCGAAAAGGTATCCAGCGCCGCGAATCGTCTTCATGAACACGGGGTGCTGCGGGTCCAGCTCGATTTTTTCGCGCAGGCGGCGAACGTACACATCCACGCTGCGCGGGGTGACGAAGCGCTCGGTGCCCCAGACGGCATCGAGCAATTGATCGCGAGTGAAAACTCGATTGGGGCGGGCCGCGAGAAAATAGAGCAGGCGAAATTCCAGCGTGCTCATGGGCACGGGCTTGCCGGTGCGCGTGACGCGGTAAGCGGCGGGGTCAATGCGGAGAGCGCCGATTTCGACGGGCTTTTCCGAAGGAGTGCCGGGTTCGGCGCGGCGCAGCAAAGCTTTGACGCGCGCGACGAGTTCGCGGGGGCTGAATGGTTTGGTGACGTAATCGTCGGCGCCGAGTTCCAGCCCCACGACGCGATCAGCTTCTTCGCCCTTGGCGGTGAGGATGAGGATCGGAATCCTGTTGAGCGTGACTTCCTTGCGGACTTCCTTGCAGATCTCCAGACCGGAAAGTTTCGGCAACATCAGATCGAGGACCAGGAGATCCGGCGCAGCTTTGCGAATCTGGGCGAGGCCCGTGGAACCGTCGCCGCTGGAGGTAACCTGGTAGCCGTCTTTTTCCAGGTTGTAGCGCACCAACTCTACGATGTCTTTGTCGTCTTCAATTACCAGAACACGTTTCATTTGGGTTGTTTCTCGGTGGTCGGACACAAGATACGGGAAAGCGACCCTCGGAAGCAAGGAGTAGAGGGGGGCTCGTGGATTTTTTAACACAGTATTAACAACGTGTCACATCGGTACGCCGCGTCCCGCTTGAAACATCCATTCCGCTTTCGGTTCGCCAGACCCTGCTCGACACGTCTGCCATTCCGCTGATTACAGGTGTGTTGGTGTGGAATCGAGGCATGCACTTTGGCCACGCGTCTGCAGGTCTATTAGCGGCGCGGTGCGAGTTCGTGAACGCGCCATCGGGGAGTGCCGGAAGGCCGGCGGGAGGTACGGCAAATGGACGCCTCTGTGGAACGTCAATTGGATCCGGCACGCCGGAGTATTGAATCGCGGGATTTTGAGGCGGGGTTGCGGCGGAAGATTGTGGGACAGGACGAAGCGGTGCAAGCGGTGGTGGACTTGTACCAGGTGTTTCGCGCGGGACTGAATTCGCCCGGACGGCCGGTGGGGAATTTGCTGTTCTTGGGGCCGACGGGCGCGGGCAAGACGCGCGTGGTCGAGGCTACCGCCGAAGTGCTGTTTGGAGATCCGCGCGCGGTGATCAAGGTGGATTGCGCGGAATTTCAGCATTCGCACGAGATTGCGAAATTGATTGGCTCGCCTCCGGGATACTTGGGGCACCGCGAGACGCATCCGCTGATCACGCAGGAAGCGCTGGCGCAGTATCACACCGAGAAGCTGAAGATCAGCTTTTTGCTGTTCGACGAAATCGAGAAGGCTTCCGACGCGTTGTGGCAATTGCTGCTTGGCATTCTGGATAAGGCCACGCTGACGCTGGGAGACAACCGGAGAGTGGACCTTTCGCAAACGATGATCTTCATGACGTCGAATCTGGGCGGAGTGGAGATTACCGAACTCATGACCGGGGGATTGGGATTTGCGCCGCTGCAACGCGCAGAGACCAAGGCAGGACTGGACGAGAAAGTGGAGAAGACGGCTTCGGAAGCAGCCAAGCGGAAATTCGCTCCGGAATTCATGAACCGCATCGACAAGACGGTGGTGTTCCATCCGCTGCGTTCAGCCCAGCTCGAGCAGATTCTGGAAATCGAACTCGGGATGGTGCAACAGCGCGTGCTGGAGACGGCGAAGGGACGGTTCTTGTTCCGAGTGACGCAGCCGGCGCGGGAATTTTTGCTGAAGGAAGGCACGGACATGAAATACGGCGCGCGGCATTTGAAGCGCGCGATCGAGCGGCACGTGGTGTATCCGCTGGCGAGTTTGCTGGCGACCGAGCAGGTGTCGCTGGGCGATGTGGTTTCGATTGACTGGCACGGTGGGGAGTTGGGGTTGACGTTCCTGAAGGAAGCGGAGGGAGCGTTGGTGCCCATGCCGTCCCCCGCATCGGAGCGCCTCACTGAGGCTGCGGCCGCAAGTTCCGATGGCCGCACGGCGCTGTTTCCGGCGGCGATTGCGGCGGCGGATCTTACGTCGACGCAGAGGGTGGCTCCGGCGGCGATACGCGGCCTGCCGATCGAAAAGGCTAAAATCGACAAGAAGTAGGCAGCTGCGGGGTTCGGGCTCATTTCCGCGCCACGATGGGCGCCCCAACTGACGGGTTCGCGCTGATCGTCGGGTGTGAAGCGACTGTCCTTTCTGAGGCGTTATGAAGACACCGCGGTCCGCGCTGCCTCTCGCAGCCGCGGTTGCCCTGGCGATCGTGATTTGCCCTGCCGCACCTCCTCTCACGGCGCAGGAAGGTGCCACACCCTTTGGCGCAATCTCCTGCTCTTCGAACTTCGGTAATCCGGTCTTGCTCGACAAGAAATTGTTTCATCTCGTAGCCGCTCCAGCGGCAGAAATTGCGAGCCTGCAAAAATCCAAACCCGCGCTTTCCGTCGAACCCATCGCGGCCGCCAAGTTCCCCTACCGGAAGGTTGATATTTATCTGGCGGAAAAAGACCTCGGCGAGAACGACCCCGAGGAATCAGACGTCTCTCTTTACGTGCGCGCAGTAGGAAATCAAAAAGAGTCCTGGTTCACGATCGCTCACGACCGCGAGGACAGCCCTAATCTCGAATTTTTTAGGCGCACCAAAGGCGATACCGGTCCCGAATCCGGGATCGATAAGGACGACGATTCCGGACCGGCAATCTCCCTGGCGCTGAAAAACTACAACGTCCCAATTTTCCAAGTGTCCTGGTGGCGCCGCGAGGTCGGCGCCAGCACGGAAGCGGCGGAGCAGAAAATCCTGCTCCTCGACTTCCGGACGCTGCATCCCGCGGTGATGTCCGTCGTGCAATGCATCAGCGCCGAGGGAGGTGGCGTGTGCGGCGTCTACGACAACGGGTCCGCTCCGACCACCGCGCTGTCGTGCGCTTGGGATGCCATGAAGTCAGACTTCCTGTGCATGTCGAGTGAAACTGGCGACTACACGCCGCCTGTCACGCACCGATTCTATCTGGCGAGCGGCGCCGACGCACCCTACACGGTCAAGGAAGGCGACCCGCCCACGTTGAACGCTGTTGCCGCCTGGAGCACTTACAATGGTTTGCGCGGCAAGGCGCCAGACGTTCCAGGCCTGGGTGCCGTGACGGTTCTCGGGCGATACGCTCCGGATGGCGCGCAGCAGACGGCTGTGCTGCTCGCATCGCGCGGCAACAATTCATTCGCGCCACGCTATTTCGCTGTCGTTGTGGACTCGCAAGGTCGGAGCCCGGCATTCGAGATTCTGCCGCAGCCGTTGCTTGACGAGCGTTTGTCCGTTTTGGCGACTGACCTGCCTGCGGAGCCCGACACCCGCGGATATGTGATTCCGGCCTTGATCAATGCTGCTGATAAATTTGCGGACGATGCTGCGCCTGCTTTCCAGGTGCAGGCTCTGGAATCGTTGCCCAAGGTGTCGTTGTGGCAAGTGACGGCCAGGCAAGGCATGTCGCACGAAATCGTTTGGCTAGCGGCGGGATTCAATTCCGGTAGCGGGCGATTTGTCTTCAGCGCCGTGCGCATCGCTTCGGATTTCGGCGCATACGCACAATGTGGCAGGACGCGTAGCGAGCCGTTCGCGGCGGCCATCGAACGCAAGAAGGGGACACTGGATGCAATGCTCGACGTCGAGCCCGCGCACCAATACGACCAGGAAGGAAAGCGCGACGATTCGGGAGATCAGGGCCAAGCGGTCACACCATGTCCTGTGAAGGTCAGGATGTTTTGGAACGCCAGCGTTGGTTTTGTGCGGGAAGAAACCGATGCGTATTGCCCTAACACGACGAGCGCTCGCAACCTAACCATATCCGACGCAGGCGCGATCACCACGAATCCAGACGATTCGCAGAAGCAGTGAACCAAGGCGAGCGGCGTTCTACGATTCCGGCTCGGTCATCGGTTCGTCGAAGCTGCCGCCATAAATATTGGGAACTTTGGCGCCCATCGGCCGCAGATAGGCGACGAGCTGGCCGCGATGGTGAATCATGTGGAGCAGCATGAACTGGAGATAGAGCGCGGTAGGATTATTGTAAATTCCGAAGAAAGGCCGCGGTGTGGCCCAGAAATCCGGGGAAAGCTTTTTGACTTCCGGCAACTTTGTTTCGAAGCCGTCTTCGTAGAGAGCCAGAATATCTTCGGTGGTGCCGAGATCCGCGGGCATCACATCGTCTTCCATCTCGAATTTGCCGGTGAGGAAGCCGTCGAGAAACCAGACATCGGAAGAAGCGATATGCCAGGCGAGTTCGAAGGCGCTGCGCGAGTCCGGGTGCGGGCGATAGCTTTCCTTGGCGATGGGGATCGCTTTAAGAACGCGGCGAGTGGTTAGATATTCCTTCTGGACTTGCGGCAGAAGCGTTTCGACGAAGAATGCGGCTTGTTCGGGTGTCACGTTGGTCCTCTTTCAGCTGCTACTTGATGGTGTTTGAGCAAAACCCAAACATTCTGATAGTCACTTACATTATGCCAGCAAACGGGCAGAACGCGCGAGCGGCTCTGCCGGACACCCTTTTGTGTGACTCTCGGCGATGGCCCTCGCTATGCGGATTTCCAGCGAAGAATTGGTTTGCGCGCGGCGGCGACTTCGTCGAGTCGGCCGACGCGTGTCGCATGCGGGGCGGTTTTCACGAGATCGGGCGTGGCGTCGGCTTCGGCGGCGATGGAGCGCATCGCGTCAATGAACAAGTCGCATTCCTGCTTCGATTCGGATTCGGTGGGCTCGATCATCATGGCGCCCGGAACGATCAGCGGAAAGGCGGTGGTGTACGGGTGGAAGCCGTAATCAATCAGGCGCTTGGCGATGTCCATCGTGTTTACGCCTCTCACTTTTTGGCGCGCGTCGCTGAAGACGACCTCGTGCATGGAGGGCAGATTGTACGGGAGATCGAAATAGGGCTCGAGATTCTTGCGAATGTAATTCGCGTTGAGCACGGCATCTTCGGTGGCCTGACGGATGCCCGGGCCGTAAGCGAGCGTGTAAGCCAGCGCGCGCAGCAGCACGCCAAAATTTCCGGCGAAGGCGCGGACGCGTCCCACGGATTTCGGGCGATTGTGGTCGAGGGTGTAGGTGCCGTCCGGCTTCTGAACGACGACCGGAATCGGCAGGAACGGCTCGAGGATTTTCTTGGCTAGCACAGGGCCGGCGCCGGGGCCCCCGCCACCGTGCGGCGTGGAAAAAGTCTTGTGCAGGTTCAGGTGCATCACGTCCACACCGAAATCGCCGGGGCGTGTGACGCCAGCGAGCGCGTTCATATTGGCGCCGTCCATGTAGAGCAGCGCGCCGCGTTCGTGGAGAATGGCGGCAATTTCCGCGATGCGTTCTTCGAAGACGCCGAGGGTGCTGGGATTGGTGAGCATCAGCGCGGCGACATCGCCGGTGACGAATTCGCGCAGGTGATCGGTGTCAATCTGGCCGCGGCTATTGGATTTGATGTTCTGCACTTCGTATCCGGCGATCACTACCGACGCCGGATTGGTGCCGTGCGCGGAATCGGGGATCAGGACTTTGTGGCGCGGGTTGCCCTGGCTTTCCAGGTACGCGCGAATCATCAGCAGGCCGGTTAGCTCGCCTTGCGCGCCCGCCGCGGGTTGCAGCGTGGCCGCGTCCATGCCGGTGATCGAAAGCAGACACTTCTGCAGATCGTGCAGGATGCGCAGGCAGCCTTGGGAGACTTCCGCGGGTTGCTCGGGATGTTCGGAAGCGAGGCCGTCAAGGCGGGCCACGAATTCGTTGACGCGCGGATTGTATTTCATGGTGCAGGAGCCCAGCGGATACATGCCGAGATCGATCGCGTAATTCCAGGTGGAAAGGCGCGTGAAGTGGCGGATCACTTCGATTTCGCTGACTTCGGGGAAGCCTTCGATCGCATCTCGCGTGAATTCGGAGCCTAGAGCTTTGGCGGGATCAACGGCAGGGACGTCGAGCGGCGGAAGTTCCATGCCGCGCTTGCCGGGCGCGGATTGTTCGAAGATCAGGCCTTCGTTCTGGCTGACGTGGGCGCGTGCTTTCCCTACGTTTTTGGCGGGCGCTTCGAGATCGGTGAGTTTCGGATTCAAATCCTACAGCTCCTTAAACGGGTCTTTCCAGAATACGCCGCACGGCGGCGGCGAAGCGTTCGATTTCGGCGCGCGGCGTGGTCTCGGTGACGCAGATGACGGCGCGCTTGGTGTGTTCCGGATATTGCATGCCGAGCGCGAACGGACCGATGATTTTTTCCTTCAGCAGCTCGGCGTTGATCATTTTCACCGAGCGCGGAAATTCCAGCGAAAACTCGTTGAACGTGGGGCCAGAGAAAACGCGGCGCACGCCGGGAATTTTCTCGAGTTCGGACTGCGCGAAACGGGCCTTCGCGAGATTCTGCAGCGCCTGCTCGCGCAAGCCTTCTTTTCCGATCAGACAGAGATGAATGGTGGCGGCGAGAGCGTAGAGCGCTTCGTTGGTGCAGATGTTGGAGGTGGCCTTCTCGCGGCGGATGTGTTGTTCGCGCGTGGCGAGGGTGAGCACGAAGCCGCGATTTCCGGCGGCGTCTGTGGTTTGTCCGGCGAGGCGGCCGGGCATCTGGCGGACGAATTTTTCGCGTGTGGCGATCACGCCGACATACGGGCCGCCGTAACTGGGAGGGATCCCGAAAGCCTGGCCCTCCATGGCGACGATGTCGGCCTCGGCGGGCGGGCGAACGATGCCGAGCGAAACGGCTTCGGTGATGGCGCTGACCAACAGCGCACCCGAGGCGTGCGCGGTTTCGGCCAGCGCCGGAATTTCTTCCAGGACGCCGAAAAAGTTCGGGGACTGCACGACGACTGCGGCTGCGCGCGCAAGCGTATCAGGCTTCAGCGCGGCGCGGTCGATCTGCCCGGACGCGGTGTAGCCGATTTCTTCAATTTCCAAGCCAAGATTTTTCGCGTACGTGTGCAGAACCTGGCGATATTCGGGATGCACGGAGCGCGCGACGAGAACATGGCGGCGGCTGGTGAGGCGCTCGGCCATCAGCACGGCTTCGGTGAGTGCGGTTGAGCCATCGTACATCGAAGCGTTGGCGACTTCCTGGCCGGTGATCTGGCACATCAAAGTTTGAAACTCGAAAATGGCGGTGAGCGTGCCTTGCGCAAATTCAGCCTGGTACGGTGTGTACGACGTGAGAAATTCGCCGCGCTGAAGCAGCGCATCGGCCGCGACGGAACGCAGGTGCTGGTACACTCCGGCGCCGAGAAAGGAAACGTAACCGCGCGAATTTTCCGCGGCGCGCGTCTGGAAATATTGAATGATCTCAGCTTCAGAAAGCGGGCCGGGAAGATCGAGCGGCGCACGCAGCCGGAATTTTTCCGGTATGGATGTGAAAAGCTCTTCGATCGAGCGCGTTCCGATGGCGGCCAGCATTTCCTGGCGTTCGGAAGGGCTTTTAGGGAGATAGCGCATCAGGCGGAATGTTCCTTGGTTTGCTCGGCGATGTAGGCTTCATAGGCCGCGGCATCCATCAGGCTCGCCACTTCTTTCGGATCCGCGAGCTTCAGTTTGATGAGCCATGCGGCACTGTGCGGGTCCGTATTGATTTTTTCCGGCGTGTCTACGAGCAGAGGATTCGTCTCGGTGACTTCGCCGGACACAGGGCTGTAGATTTCGCTGACGGCTTTCACCGACTCCACGCTGCCGAAAGATTTGCCAGGCGCCAGCTTGGCGCCGACTTTGGGCGCGTCCACGAATACGACGTCGCCCAGTTCCTGTTGCGCGTAATCGGTGATGCCGATGGTGCCGATGTCACCCTGAACTTTGATCCACTCGTGGTCTTTCGTGTAGCGATAATCGGCTGGGTACATTTTGCCTCTCTCGTTTGGATGCGCTTGAACTATTGCGGACGCTTGTAAAAAGGCAGAGCGACGATGCGCGCCGGCGCCGCCTGACCGCGAATGCCGATTTCGATTTCCGCTCCGACGGTGTTCTCGTTCGACGGAACGTAAGCCATGCCGATGTTTTTCTTCAAGAACGGCGCGGGACAACCGCTGGTAACGCGGCCTGCTTCGTGACCGGTGATCAACACCGGGTAGCCATCGCGGCCAATGCGTTTATCGAGCATTTCAAAACCAATCAATTTTCGCGGCAGGCCGGCTTGCTTCTGTTGCGCAAGAGTGTCGCTGCCGAGAAAAGGAGCCTTTTCCATTTTGCAAATCCAGGCGAGGCCGGCTTCCCAGGGCGTGGTGGTATCGTCAATTTCATGGCCGTAGAGGCACATGCCTGCCTCCAGGCGCAGAGTATTGCGCGCGCCAAGGCCGCAGGGAATCATGCCGGCGGATTCACCGGCCTGCATCAGATCGGTCCAGAGTCTGTCGGAGTATTCGGGCGCGAAATAGATTTCGAAACCATCTTCGCCGGTGTAGCCGGTGCGCGCGATCAAGCAATCTACGCCGCCGACCTTGCCGAATGTAAAATGATAGTAGCGGATGGTGTCGAGCGGCGCGGGAGTGAGTTTCTGCAGAATTTCCGCGGCGTGCGGACCTTGAATTGCGAGTTGCGAATAGCGCGAGCCCGCATTTTCGAGGCCAGCGTCGAATTTGTTGTTCGCTACGATGTGTTGAAAATCGCCATCCTGATTTCCGGCATTGACGCAGAGCAAGTAGTGCGTGTCCGAGATTTTGTGGACCAGCAAGTCGTCCACGAACGTGCCGCGGGAAGTCATCAGCCCGGAATAGTGAGCCTGACCCACGTTCAATTTCGCGGCGTTGTTGCAGCTCACCCACTGCAGCAGCTGCAAAGCGCCGGGGCCGCGGATTTCCAGTTCACCCATGTGGCTGACGTCGAAAAGCCCCGCCCGCGTACGCACCGCCTGGTGTTCCGCGATGATTCCGGAATACTCCAAAGGCATATCCCAGCCGCCGAAATTGACCATCTTCGCGCCCAGACGGCGATGGACGGAATTCAGAGCGGTCTTGCGCAATTCCACGGCAGCCGATGTGTTCACAGAGGGTTTCTCATTATCGCGGCGAAATATCGAACGTAGCATGCGAGTTTTGGAGTGTCAAGGAAGGGACCGCTGGTCCTTTTCGGCGCGCTGCGGCATAGCGCACGGCGCATCGAATCGCCCGCTTGCGGAGCAGGGAATCGCGGAGTGCAAGGCGCTTGTGGCTGCGTCGCGCATGTCCTACTATGAACTGAGCGAAACAGGCGCGTATTCGACCTAGAGGCGGCGACGGTGCTTACACTTTGTTCGCAATGTGACAAGCCGGAATCGCAGTGCAGCTGCGAAAAATTCTGCTGTTTCTGCCAATCGCAATACAATATACGGCTGGCGGTGGATGGAATGTACTATTGTCCAGACTGCCGCGAGGCCTGCGACGTCCGAGTAGCCGACGCCGAGCAGCACTAGTCCATGAGTAATCCCGAATGAGCAACGAGCCGGCGCACACCGAACTAATCCTGCACGAAGACACCCGGTTTTTCGGGGCGATCGCTGCGGTGGTGCAGCACGCTTCTCAGCGCTGCGGTTTGTCGGAAGCGGGCCAGCAGGGACTCACCTCAGCGGTGGAAGAAGCGTGTCGCGAGACTTTTCCTCTGATGGAAGGGAAGGCGAACGGCGAACCAACGGTGCGGATGATCGTTTCGGATTATCCGGATCGCGTGGAAGTGGCGATCGAACATACCGGAGAAGCGCTGCCTACCGCGGGTCTGGACACATTTATTGGAGATGCGGCGGGGGATCCCGGGGCGGGATTGAGCAGGGCGCTGCAGATGACAAAGGTGGATCGCGTCCAATATGCGACGAGCGGCGGCCTTTCGCGCATGACTTTGATTAAGTATTGCGACGGCGGGCGCAAGGCGAACGCTTAGCCTGTCATTTCGCTCCTTGCTGCAACTTCCAGAAATCATTTCCACAAATGGTCAGCGTCCACGTACGGATTTCTCGACGTAAATTGTTGTTAGGGGCGAAGTCAGATCGCTTGCGCAGAAGCGGGCGTAGCGGCGAGTGCTGAGCCCGGCCGCCGTTGCGCGAAACTTCGATCACATCGGCGCAGCGAAAGCCTTGGTTTGAATCAGTGACAACAGCTCTTCCTGGCTCACGGGTGCCTCGATTTTCAGGCGGTCGCCGGTGGGCGTAACTTTCACCTGATCCAGAGTTTTCGCGAGCGACGGATTGCCCTGCGCTTCTTGATATCTGCGGTACATGATGCCCGCCTGCATGGCCGCGCCCAGTAAATTCGCATCGTCCACCGAATCACAGACTGCTTGGAAGTGTGCGTCCACGCCGCTGTCCGCATTGATGTTGATGATCATGGCGTGCAGGCGCCCGATGATGGCAGCGGCTTGCGGGAATTGGCCCGCCTGCGGCACGAGCTGTTGCATGGCGAGATGCGTGTGGTCCTTGTCCAGCACGGCCCAGATGATGCCGTTGCCGTTGGCTTCCGTGATCAGCGGGAAAAGCTTGCCGGTCAGGAGCGTCTCTTCGCCGCCCATGCGGACGTTGATGAGGTGCTCGAGAACGGAGCGGTTGCCGAAAGCGGCGGTGCTGGAATCGAAGAAGACGAAAAGAATGTCGCCCGCGGCTGCGCCGCTGCCGAAGGCGTAAAGATGATAGCCCTGGACTTCAAAGGAGGGAACCTTCTGCGCTTTGAGTTTGGTTTCGACCGAAGAAGGATCGAATTGGCCGAGCGCGATGCCGACAACGTCGTCAGCGCTGCCGCTGCTGATGTTGGCCCAGGCGATCTCCTCGACTTGAGAATTCGGGTCCACGCCGGAGGAGCCTAGAAACTGCTCGAACTGGCGGAATTTCGGCGGCAGCACCTGGCCGTAGAGTTGCGTGAACCAGGGAAATTTGCGCGCGGCTTTCAGGTCGGCATAGGAAAATTCGCCGACGGTTTTCGGAAACATGCCGATGATCGCCGTGCTGAGCGACCCGGCCGAGGTGCGCGTCGGAGCGATGGTTACGGTCCCGAACACCATGGCAAAAGCGAGTAGGACCGAAACTGCGCTGCGTAGGATTGTTTTAGTCATTGGGTATCCCCTCAGTTCAATTCCTTGCTTTCATCTTCAAAAGTAAATCATCACCGGCCCACGGCGACCGGACTTTCGGCGACGCGCGCGGCAAGAGTTGTGGCCTCCGCGCGCAGCCTGGTGGCAAATTCGCTGTCTGTGATGGATTCCAGATTAATGGCCACATTTTCCAGAGCGCCGCGAACCGCCGCTGCAGCCATCAATCTTCCTACGCGGATATCTGAATACATAGACGGGCTGGAGATGCTTTCCAGCTGCCCGAGCCGGTCAAATACTTCCGCGGCCCGGCGCGCGACTTCGAGCGGAACGCTGGCTGCGCCGTGCAGCGCCAGTTGAATTGCGGCGTCGCGCTGGCCCTCTCGTTCAGACGTATCTTTCGGCAACTTGTAAGCAGCCATCACCTGGCTGAAGGACGCCGCATCGCGGTCAATCGCTTCTGCAAGAGCGTGCGAAGAGGTTTGAAATTCGGCGAGTGCGTCGCTGAGCTGATCCACGTAGGCGGCCTGCGATTTTTTCTTGCGCGAGAGGCGCGCGACCATCTGGCCAAGACTGGCGCCGAGCGCTCCCGCGAGCGCCGCGACGGAACCGCCGCCCGGCGTGGCTGTCGGCTCCGCGACGGCATCGAGAAAAGGCTGCGCGAGCGCCGCGAGCTTGCCGGGGCCTTCCGGAGCAACGTTGCGGCTGAGCGAAGCCTCGATACGATTCTCAAACACTTGCGCGGGAGAAAAGTCTTCCAGCTGCAGATAGAAATCGGCAGTCAGTTCGATGGCGCGCTTAGGAATCAGGCCGACGATTTCGCTGCCCACGATCGATACGCCGTAACGTTCCGCTTCGCGCTTCACCATTTCGAAGACGCGATGCAGCGGCGTCTGCTCGAAATCGGTCAGGTTGATGGAAACCTGCGCGAGATGGCGCGCGCGCAGATCCACGCCCATGGCCTTCACGTAACGCAGGCCGCCATTCGAGAAGCGGATGTTCTTGCTGATTTTTTTCGCGATTTCGAGGTCCGAAGTGTTGAGGTTGATGTTGTAAGCCACCAGGAATTTGCGCGCGCCGACGACCGTCGCGCCGGCGGTAGGGTGCAGCCGTTGTTCGCCGATATCGGGTGCGCGATCGGGATTTGTCGGGACTTCGGCGAGCAAGCCCTCGAACTGACCCTTGCGAATATTTTCCAAGTTGCTGCGCTCAGGACGCTGCGCCGCGGCCTCGTAGAAATACACCGGTATGCGATAACGCTCCCAAATTTCGCGGCCGACTTTCTTCGCGAGAGCGACGCAGTCTTCGATGCTGACGCCTTCGACGGGGATGAACGGCACCACATCCGTCGCGCCCATGCGCGGATGCGCGCCTGAATGCTTGGTGAGGTCAATCAGCTCAGCGGCTTTGCCAACACCCCGGAGGGCGGCTTCTGCAACTGCGTCAGGCTCGCCGGCGATGGTGACGACGCTGCGGTTGTGGTCGGCGTCGCTTTCGCGGTCGAGCAGATACACGCCGGGAACTTCGCGCATCGCGGCGATGATGGCGTCAACCTTGGCCAGATCGCGCCCTTCGGAGAAATTCGGAACTGATTCGACGAGTCGTTTCATGTGGTTAAAGATTCTTCGAGTGGATTACGGCGCCGCGCTTCATGGTAAAGGCGCATAAGTTCACACCAAAATAATACGGGATTTCGCGGTAGTCGGCCACGTCAAAGGCGGCGATGTCCGCATACTTGCCAACTTCCAGGGAGCCGGCGCGATCGTGCGCGCGCAGCGAATAGGCGGGGTTAATCGTGGCGGCGGTGATGGCTTCGGCGGGCGTCATGCGCATTTGCGTGCACGCCAGCGACAAAATCATGGACATGCTGAGCGTGGGGCTGGTGCCGGGATTGAAATCGGTCGCGAGGCCCACGATGGCGCCGGAATCGATCAGCTTGCGCGCCGGGCCGTAATCACGCAGGCCGAGATGGAAGCAGCAGCCGGGCAGCAGTGTGCAGACGACGTTCGAGAGTGCGAGCGCGCGAATGTCCGCGGCGTTGATTTTTTCCAGGTGGTCGGCGCTGGCCGCTTGCAATTCGATGGCGAGACGGGCCGCGCCTGTGTTTGCGAGCTGCTCGGCATGGATGCGCGGGACCAGGCCTCCGGCGCGTCCGGCGGCGAGGATCTTGCGCGACTGCGCGACGGTGAATGCGCCGCGATCGCAGAAAACGTCGCAAAATTCGGCGAGGCCGGCCATCGCTACCGTGGGAATCCAGCGATCCACCAGCAGCTTTACGTAGGATTCCGGACGGCTACGATATTCCCGCGGAACCACATGCGCGCCGAGAAAGGTTGAATGGATATCGAGAGGATGTTCCTGATGCAATTCCGAGAGCAGCGTCAGGATTTTGAGTTCGCTCTTCCAGTCGAGGCCGTAGCCGCTTTTGGATTCGATCGTGGTAGTGCCGTGCGTGGCGAATAAATTCAGGTTGGCTATGGCGCGCTTTTTTAGCGCGCTCGGGGTGGCGCGGCGCAGGGTATCTACCGTCGAGCGTATCCCGCCGCCTTTCTTTGCGATTTCTTCGTAGCTGGCGCCGGCAATGCGCTCTTCGTATTCCTTGGCGCGGCTGTTGGGGAAAATCAGGTGTGTGTGCGAATCGACGAAGCCCGGGAGAACCACTCGTCCCGCCAGATCGATTTTTTCGGCGCGGCGCGCTTGGCGCAACTTTTCAATGCGGCGGTGTGGACCGATGGCGGCAATGCGATCTTCGTGAATGAGGATGGCGCCGTCGGGAATGATACCAAGGTTGCGGAGAGCCTTGCCCCGGCGGGGAACGGGTCCGCGCAAGGTCAACAGCTGCGAGCAGCCGGTGATGAGACAGTCGGGCACGGGTGAAGCGATACTAACGCCGAGACGGAGTAAAAACTACTGGCGATGCGGAATTGTTAATAGGTCAGGCCGGATTTGTGAATCGCCCTCGCTCTGCGGGGACGATTCACAAGTGCGCACAGAACAAGCGAAGGCTATGCCTTAGCCGCCATACTCGAATATGCGGGCGCGAAAACTTCGGCGATGAAGGTTTCGATGGGAGTTGGCGTCGTATTTTTCGCGTTCCTCGGTTCGTGAAACTTCAGCGCGCCAGAGTTCATCGATTTCCACATTTCGATCATTAGAGCGACCGTGGATTTCGGTAGACCCGTCTGCACCATAGCCGGTTCGAGCATCAGGAAGGGAACTTGCATATATCCGAGCTTGGGCTTGCCGATCGCGTTGCCTACGACTGCGGCAACTTCCTTCATGGTCACGTCACGCTGGCCGTGCAGTTCCTGCACCGAACTGCCGCTGAAATCGCGCGCGTGCAATCTCTCCGCGGCGTAGGCGCCGATGTCCCTGCCGGCGATCATCGCGTGCGGCTCGTCCGCGGGCAGCGGGCCGGGAAGCATGCCCATGGTGCGCAGCGGCTGCACGCTCATAAAAAGATTCTCCATGAATCCGGCGGGGCGCAGGTGCAGGACGTTGAGGCCCTTGATGGCGTTCAATTTTACTTCCAGATTGTGCAGGCCGAGGATGGGGCCGGATTTTTCGGTCAGGTCGGCGCCGACGCTGCTGAGAGTCACGACATAGGGAACTGTGGCTTCCGCGATTGCCGCGGCGTAGTCGGCCACTACTCTCTCCTGGTAGCCGCGCAAGTCGTTGGTCTGCAGGTCTGGCGGGATCAGCAGGTATGCCGCCGTCGCACCCTGGAATGCTTTGCGCAGGAACGCGGCGTCTTCCACGGTGCCGACGAAGGCCTCCGCGCCTTTCTGCACGAACGGCTGCAGTTTGGATGCGTCGCGGCCGATGACGCGGACTTTTTCACCTTTGGCGAGCAGCGCCTCGGTTGCGGGCTTGCCTGTATTGCCTGTGGCTCCGGTGATTACGATCATGGTGACTCCTTTGTCCGCGCCTGAAGCGATCTGACACTTTCTCCTAAGCGCGGCAACGATGCATCTGATGCGTGAGCTATTCAGCGCGCATCGGGATTTTTAGGCCGGACTTTTTCGCGAAGGTGACGGCTTCGGGATAGCCGGCATCCACGTGGCGTGCGACGCCGATGCCGGGATCGTTGGTCAGGACGCGCTGAATGCGTTCGCCCATCTCTTTCGAGCCATCGGCAACTGTCACTTGACCGGCGTGCAGAGAATAGCCGATTCCCACGCCGCCGCCGTTGTGTATCGAGACCCAGCTGGCGCCGCTGGCGGTATTCAGCAGCGCATTGAGCAGGGGCCAATCGGCGATCGCGTCCGAGCCATCCAGCATTTTTTCGGTTTCGCGATAGGGCGAAGCGACCGAGCCGCAATCCAGATGATCGCGGCCAATCACGATGGGCCCTTTCAATTCGCCGCGCGCCACCAGATCGTTCAGCGCCAGGCCGAAGCGGTCGCGTTCGCCGTAGCCAAGCCAGCAGATGCGCGCGGGCAGTCCCTGAAAGCGCACGCGCTTCTGTGCAAGCTGGATCCAGCGCGAAAGAATTTCGTCGTGTGGAAACATTTCGAGCACCAGCTGGTCGGTGCGATGAATGTCCGAAGGTTCGCCGGAAAGCGCCGCCCAGCGGAACGGGCCGCGGCCTTCGCAGAAAAGTGGGCGAATGTACGCGGGCACGAAGCCGGGAAAATCATAAGCGTTCTTCACGCCTTGCTGGAACGCGAAGGTGCGAATGTTATTGCCGTAATCAAAAGTAACCGAGCCCATTTTCCGCAGCGCAAGCATGCCTTCCACGTGACGCGCGATGGAATCGAGCGAGCGCTTTTCGTAGGCGGCAGGATCGGCCTTGCGCAGTTCGGCGGCTTGCGCAACGTCGAGACCCTGCGGAATGTACCCGCCGATGGGATCGTGCGCGCTGGTTTGATCGGTGAGCAGGTCGGGCACCACGCCACGCCGCGCGAGTTCGGGAATCACGTCCGCGCAGTTGCCGGTGAGGCCCACGGAAGTGGCTTCGCGTTTGCGCACAGCATTTTTCAAGATGCGCAGGGCTTCGTCCAGATCGTTGACCATCACATCGCAGTAGCCCGTTTTCACGCGGCGCTTGATGCGTTCGGGGTCCACGTCAATTCCCAGAAACGCTGCGCCGTTCAGAGTTGCTGCGAGCGGCTGCGCTCCACCCATGCCGCCCATGCCGCCGGTCACAACCAATTTTCCGGCGAGGTCGCCGCCGAAATGCTGCCGCGCGGCCGCCGCGAAAGTTTCGTACGTGCCCTGCAGAATTCCCTGCGAGCCGATGTAAATCCAGCTGCCCGCGGTCATCTGCCCGTACATCATTAGCCCGGCGCGATCGAGCTCGTCGAAATGCTTCCAATCGCTCCAGTGCCCGACGAGATTGGAATTGGCGATCAGCACGCGCGGCGCATAGCTATGCGTGCGAAAAATTCCCACGGGCTTGCCGGATTGCACCAGCAGGGTTTCGTCGTTTTCCAGCGCGCGCAACGATGCGACGATCGCGTGGTAACAATTCCAGTTGCGTGCAGCCTTCCCGCGTCCGCCGTAGACGATCAAATCTTCGGGCTTCTCGGCGACTTCCGGATCGAGGTTGTTCATCAACATGCGCAGCGCCGCTTCCTGTTGCCAGCCCTTGCAGGAAAGAGCGGAGCCGCGCGGCGCGCGCACCGGTGGATAGCCGGAAACTTCCTCGGTGGCTAACTTCGACATGGAAACCCTCCGCAGGCATCTTATCGCACACGGGCGCCCGATTTGTAGCGCGGCCGCAACCTTCGCGTGTCCCCACAACGCGCCCGGGCAATCGCGTTGCGCGTCCCGCGCCTATACGCTAGAGTTGTTTGAGAGCACATGGACTATCCCGCGCTGAACAAACTTTTCCTGGACGCTGTCGACCGTTACGCGAATCCGAAAGCGCAATTTTCCAAGACCGCGAATGGCTGGGAATCCATCAGCGCGGGCGAAATGCTGCGGCGCGTGGCGGGCCTTTCGAAAGCGCTGGGCGAACTAGGCATCAAGGCGGGCGATCGCGTGGGAATCTTCGCGCCGAACTGCGCGGAGTGGCACGTTGCGGATTTCGCGATTACCGGGCTGGGTGCGGCGAGCGTGCCCGTGTATTTCAACGAGTCCGCCGACCGGCTCACGTATATTCTGAATGATTCGGGCGCGCGGATTGTGATCACCAAGGGCGAAGCGCAAGCACGGAAAATTGCCGAAGCGCGCGAGCGCGTGCCCGGTCTCGAACACGTAATTTCCGTGGCTCCGCCGAGCGATCTGCACGGCGAAATTCTGCGTTATGAGACTTTGATTGCCACAGCCGGAGACGCGGATGTCGCCGAATACCGCCGCCGCGCGAAGCAAGTTTCCAGCGATCAACTGGCGACGATCATTTACACCTCAGGAACTACCGGCGAACCGAAGGGTGTGATGCTGAACCATTCGAACCTCAGCTCGAATGCGATCGACTCGCTGAAGGAATATGTTTTTCTCCCGGATGACGTGGCGCTGGAATTTTTGCCGCTCGCTCATGTGTACGAACGCACTGTGGGTTATGGCTATCTGTCTCGCGGCGTTTCGATTGCCTACCTCGAGCAGATCGAAGCCGTCGCGGAAGCGTTGCTGCAAGTGCATCCGACGATGACGGCTGCTGTGCCGAGGTTTTTCGAGAAACTGTACGCAAACATCTTGGAAAAGGGTCATCGCGAAACAGGCCTGAAGCGCAAGATTTTCGACTGGGCGCTGCGCGTGGCGGAAGAATCGGTGCCGTGGCGGGCTTACGGGAAAGCGGCTGGCAGTGGGTTGCAGCTGCGCTGGAGCATCGCGGACCGCCTGGTCTACTCAAAAATTCGCATGGGGCTGGGCGGCAGGATTCGCACATTCTGTTCCGGCGGAGCGCCGCTGGCACCGGAACTTGCGGAATTTTTCTGGTCGTTAAATGTGCCGGTGTATCAGGGCTATGGCCTGACGGAAACTGCGCCGGTGGTTACGGCGAATTTGCCGACGGCAAACAAAGTGGGCACCGTCGGGCGTCCCATTCCGCATGTGGAAGTGCGCATCGCGGAGGATGGCGAGATTCTGGTAAAGGGGCCGAACGTCATGCAGGGCTACTATCGCAAACCCGCGGAGACGCGCGACGTCTTGAGCGAGGACGGTTGGTTCCGCACCGGCGACATCGGAAAGCTCGACGCGGACGGGTATCTGATCATCACCGACCGCAAGAAAGAATTGTTGAAGACGGCCGCGGGAAAATTCGTTGCGCCCGCGCCGATCGAAAACATGCTGAAATCTTGCCCGTACATTACGAATGCGATCGTAGTGGGCGACAAGCGCAAGTTTGTATCCGTTTTGATTGTGTTGAATTTCACCGCCATCGAAGCCGAAGCGAAGCGGCAGGGGCGTGATTTTGCGCCGCGTTCGCAAATCTTTGTGGACCCCTGGGTGCGCGATTTAATCTCGCACGAAGTCGAACGCCTGACCGCGTCGCTGGCGCAATACGAGAAGCCCAAGCGCTTCGCGCTGCTGGAGCAGGATTTCACGTATGCCAGCGGCGAGCTGACCTACACGCTGAAAATGAAGCGGCGCGTGATCGAAGAGCGATATCAGGACGTGATCGCACGGCTGTATGCGGATGTGGAAGAGCCGCGGCCGCAGCACCAAGCCTAACCCGAAACTTGGCAATGGCCGGAGGTTTCGCGTATAACCTCTGCGAGCCGCGCTTGCTGGCAGTGCAGGCCGGCGGGAATCGCGCCTCGGGCAGTCCGCGCGCTGTACAATGAAATTCGGAGAATCGTGATGGCCGACCAACTGGTGATTGCCGGGCGCGCTTTCAATTCGCGGTTGATTGTGGGCACGGGGAAATATCGCAGCTTTGACGAGATGCGGCGCGCGCATCAGGCTTCCGGCGCGGAGATGGTCACAGTTGCGGTGCGGCGCGTGAATCTCACCGACAAGTCCAAAGAATCCCTGCTCGATTACATTGACCGCGCGAATTTTTTCATTTTGCCGAATACCGCGGGCTGCTACACAGCGGACGAAGCGGTGCGCACGGCGCGGCTGGGGCGCGAAGTCGGTCTTTCGGAGTGGGTGAAGCTGGAAGTAATCGGCGACCAGCAGACGCTTTTCCCGGACACCGAGCAATTGATCGCGGCGACGAAGATTTTGGCCCAGGAAGGATTCGTGGTGCTGCCTTACACGAATGACGATTTGATCGTCGCGCGGAAATTGATTGATGCGGGCGCCGCGGCGGTGATGCCTTTGGGCGCGCCAATTGGTTCTGGCATGGGCATCCAGAATGTAACCAACCTGCGGATACTGCGCGACCGGATTACGGAAGTGCCGCTGATTTTGGATGCGGGCGTGGGCACCGCATCGGATGCGGCATTGGCGATGGAATTGGGTGCGGACGGCGTATTGATGAACACCGCGATTGCCGAGGCGCAAGATGCTGTGCTGATGGCCGAGGCGATGGGATCCGCTGTGGACGCCGGCCGCAAGGCATTTCTGGCGGGGCGGATTAGCAAGAAACTTTACGCTTCCGCTTCGAGCCCGTTGCATGGAGTCGTGAAGTAGGCTGTTCGGCTTTGTTATTATGACATTGGGGCAGCACGCCGCTCAGCGTTCAGCGGAACAAAACGTGCCACAGGATGTCCACCAGCGCGTGCACGATGGCGCCAGGAAATAGCGATCCGGTTTTAATCCACGTTCGGCCGTAGAACAACCCCGCCACGGTTGCCAGGAACACATATTTCCAATTGGGGAAGGGCGCGTGGAAGATGTGCGCAAAGCCGAATGCGACGGACGCGACAGCCAAGCCCGCCCACTGATTCTTGAACGTGCGTGAAAGAATATTTTGCAGTACCCCACGAAACAGGAATTCCTCCGGCCACGCGGTGAAAAGTAAAATCCCGACGACTTCAATCGGCGCCGTGCGCAGACGTGACAGCGACGGCGCATATGTGAGGAATCCGATGCGCAGGCCGAGCACGACGGCGATGATGGCGAATACTGCAAAATGGAAAATCACATTCCACGCGAAGCCGCGTCGCCATTCCACCGCGTAACCGATGCCGTCCAGACGCCGCAGCAGCACGAACGCCGCGACGCCCGTGCTCAGCGCCAGCAGGATTGTGAGCGTGTGCATCAGCTGCGGCGGATAAGGGAAGAGCAGGTACAGAAATGTAAGGCCCTTCCAGCGGAGTTCGATCGGCAACCAGATCAGCAGCACGGCGGCGTAGTCTTGCCACTGGCCGGCGGGTTTCCCGATGCATGTAGCGGCCAGCAACGCCGGCAGCACGGTGTAGGCCGCGCCGAGCAGCGCCGTTTTCCAATTGCCGGTGACGCCGATGGTGTAAATCAGGACAGCGAAGAGAGGGACCAGCGGCGCCAGCACCGCGCCGTGATCACCGAACAAATGCCGCGCTCGCTCGAGCACGCGAGGCGCCGCGAAAAATAACTCAAACGCGAACAGCGCCGCAGCCACGCCGAGCGCCAGCGCGAACGAACGGCCGGTGTAGCCCAGGCGAATTCCGTAGAACGTCGCGAGACCCACTATCACGGTCCACACGGCGGACGCCGTCGCCAGATTCATCGACCAAGACTGAGAGTTTTTCGCCACGGAAGGAGATTTTACCGAAGTGCGCGCCGATCGCGGTAGGGACTTCAACCGCAGCGCAATTTCCTATCGGCCGACAATCAAGTGAGGCGATTCAGGCCGTTGAACGCGGCAGTCTTGTAACACTCTGCCAGCGTGGGATAGTTGAAAACGGTATCTACGAAGTAGGTGATCTTGCCCTTCAGCTTGAAGACGGCCTGGCCGATGTGAAGCAGCTCAGCGGCGTTCTCGCCAAAAATATGTACGCCCAGCAATTCCAGCGTTTCGCGATGGAAAAGGAGTTTGAGCCGTCCGTCGGTATGCCCCGCGATCTGGCCGCGCGCGATCTCGCGATAGTAAGCCACGCCCACTTCGTAGGGAACGTCGGCGTCGGTGAGCTGCTCCTCGGTCTTCCCGATGAAAGAAATCTGCGGAATGGTGTAAATCCCGTAAGGATAGCTTTCAGGATCGGTCTGCACTGGCAGACCGAAGGCCCGTGCAGCGGCGATGCGGCCCTGTTCCATGGAAACGGAAGCCAAGCTGGGAAAGCCGATCACGTCGCCGACAGCGAAGATGTGCGGCTGCGTGGTGCGGAAATCCGCGTCAACTTGGATGCGGCCGCGATTGTCTGCCTCGATGCCGGCCGCGGCCAGCTCCAACCGTTCCACGTTGCCCTGGCGGCCTACCGCGTAGAGCAACGCATCCGCGTGGATGCGCTTTTTGCTCACCAGGTTCGCAGCCACTTTGCCATCGGCTAGTGCTTCCACGCTTTCGACTTCTTCGCTCAGGCGCATGGTGGCGCGGTGATCACGCATCTGATAGCTGAGCGCTTCGACCATTTCGGTATCTGCAAACTCAAGCAGGCGTGGCCGCTTTTCGACGATGATGACGCGCACGCCGAGCGTCGCGAACATACAGGCGTACTCGACACCGATCACCCCGCCGCCCACCACGATGAGCGTCCTGGGAATCTGCGGCATGCTCAGAATCTGGTCGCTATCAATAATGTTGCGGCCGTTGATGGGCACGTTCGGATTCTTCGCAGGCGTGGTGCCGGTAGCGATGACGACGTATTTGCCTTCAATTTCGGCGTAGCCATTGCTGTTCTCTACCCGCAGGTGATGCGCATCGATGAATTTTCCAGTGCCGTGGAGGACGTCCACCCCGTTGCGCTTGAGCTGGTCCTGAGTG
>Ga0210391_10000688_pt1 | contig 33584 bp, 30 predicted proteins | sample IncBWC12OmetaG_FD_160573 | JGI IMG/M metagenome (GOLD analysis project Ga0210391, IMG submission 160573) | Forest soil microbial communities from Barre Woods Harvard Forest LTER site, Petersham, Massachusetts, United States - Inc-BW-C-12-O ... | reverse complement strand
GCCCTGGTACAGGCCGCCGCCGTCTGGACCCATCAAAAACTCGACGATGCAGTCCTCGAATAGTCCCTGTGTAATGGGCTTTCACAATAAAGCTCTTCCACAAAACTATTAGCAAGTATTAAGTCTGCCCTCCCTAAAGTTCTCTCAAGTTGCCGCCGATTCTGCTAGCTATGTCGGTAAACCTCATCAGTAGCAACCAAGCGAGCCAATCAAATGAAGCCGCAAAACCGGCCGCCACCCCCAAGCCTCAGCAGACGCAGCAATCGTCCGGTGCACTACCTTCGGACACGGTCACGCTGAAAAGCACGGGCAATGCCAGTCAAACCGGCGACAACCAATAACCTTCACTAACCTTGCGCCTCAAACGAGGTCGATAGACGGAAGGATGGAGACGAAACCACAGCAAATGAAAAATGGAGGCGGCGCCTGTAAACCCTGCCTCCATTTTTTCTCGCCAAATCTCTTTACCTGCTAACCCTGACCAGAACCCGCCGCCCTATGCCGTCTTTACGAACCGCAGCGACGCCGAGTTCATGCAATACCGCAACCCGGTCGGTCTCGGCCCGTCGTCAAATACATGACCGAGGTGCGCCTCACATTCTGTGCAGGAAACCGCTGTCCGCATCATGCCAATGCTGCTATCGGATTTTTCTCGCACGTTTTCTTTCGCCAGCGGCTCCCAAAAACTCGGCCAACCGGTTCCGGAATCGAATTTCGTCGCCGAGCTGAACAGTGCGTTATCGCAGCAGATGCAGCGATAAATTCCCTTATCGTGCAAGTTCCAATACTTCCCGCTGTAAGCGAACTCGGTATCCGCATGCCGCGTGATCTCAAACGCGCCCGACCCCAGCTGCTTCTTCCACTCGTCATCAGTCTTGATCACCTTCGCAATCTTCACTTTCGCCAGCCGCTTCCCGTCGTCCGAGAATTGCACAACCGTCACCTCTCCCGGCTCGACCTTCGGCATCGCGGCCGCAATCACACTCACGTTATGCCATCGCCACACCAGCGCCCCTCCAATCGCCGCCGCGCCGCCGATCAGAAACACCCGCCGCCTGGTATCGATTTCTCCTTTGCGATCCGTCTCAAACATAAATTCCTCCAATTACGTTCACCTTAGGAACTGCCATCCTGAGAGAGCGCGTTCTTTGCGCGAAAGAAGGACCTGGACGAGCCGCGCGAAGCGTCGCGCCCTTTGCGACGCATTAATCGCGCGCCTGGCTCGCTTCCCTGTTTACTTCCCGCTCCACAGCTCCGGAAATTCCTTCTTCAGATTCGCCACCTTGGGCGCATCGTTAAACATGATGTAAGGGTCGTTCGGATGAATCGTCGCATAGTTCTGGTGATACCCCTCCGCCGGATAAAATGCCTGCAGACCGACCACCTGGGTCACAATTTTATGGTGATACACTCCCGCCTGCTCAAGCTGCGCGATGTAAGCTTCGGCGATTTTCTTTTGCTCATCGTTCCCATAAAAAATCACTGACCGGTACTGCGTCCCCTCATCTGGCCCCTGCCGGTTTAGCTCCGTCGGATCATGCGCCACCGAGAAGAACACCCGCAGCAATTCTCCATAAGTAACCTGCGACGGATCGTAAACAATCTGCACCGACTCCGCATGTCCAGTGGTCCCCATGCTCACAGTCCGGTAATCGGGATCCTTTACCGACCCTCCCGAGTATCCCGAGGTAGCGATGATCACGCCCTTCACGTGCTGAAACACCGCCTGGATTCCCCAGAAACATCCGCCCGCCACCACCGCTGTTTCTTTTGTGTGGCCGGCAGCCTTCGCCTCATCCACCACCGGAGCCGGCAGCGCTGCCGCCCCGCTCCCGCCCGCTCCACTCGCAGCCATCTCATTCCGAGCCCGCCAAACCATCACCCCCGCCAGAACCGCCAAAACCATCGCTACAATTCGCAACGATCCTCTCGACATAAATCCCTCCCGGCGCACATACTGCCGTCCTCACCCATTAGAGTTACGAGTCCCGGGGAAGTTTCGGATGCCTGTAAGACCCTTATAAATGTTGGAACTTAGTCGCGCCTTGGTCCCATTTGTATCTGATAGTATCTGCAACTAATTATCTGTAACTAATTTAAGAGGTGAGGTAATCCTAAACAGGACCATCTTGACTCACTTCCGCCCAAGGATTACCGTTATGGCAAGCGCCTCAGATAGAAGTCCTGGTTTAGAACCCGGGTTAAGGAATGCGGTTTCTCCGCTGACGCAAATAACTGTCTTCAGAAAACCTTAAGGAGACTCGCAATGAGTGACCAAAACGGAAGCCCCTTCGACAGCATCGAGAGCGCTCATGAGTTCGTCGCCTTGCTGGCCGAAACCGTTCGCCAGGCCAAACGAGATGTGGAAGCCGATGTCCAAAGAGAAGCGAGCGCCGGTTCTCCCCGCCATTTAGACGCGTTGCGCACGGCTTTGTACAGCATGGAGAAGCTCGAACAGCACATGAACAAAAGCCGCCGTATTCTGAATGATCTTCGCTCCTTGCGCCGGCTTCTTTTCGAGGAGCGCGCCACCAAGCCGCAGCCGATAACTCCCGTAAACTCCGATGCTGTGGAAGTGAGCGTAAGCGTAGACGTAGAGCCCACTCCCAGAGAACCCGCGCCCCGCAAAGGCCACGGCTTCGGTCCCGATCCCAACATGCCACAGCCAAGGGCCGCGAAGCCAGCCGCAACCCGCCACCCCGCAATTCGCCTCTAGGTTGAGGCCCAGGCTGGGCCGAAGCTGTGCATTCGTGTGCAATGCGTTTTGCGCCAGACCAGTCGTTAGGTAGTCAGATCCTCTCCACGAATCTACTTACGAACTTGATCCTCGGCACGCCGCGCAGTATCCGCCGATCTCCAGCCGAGACACCACTATCCGAAAGCGGCAGTCTTTTTCCACCTGCCCTTTGAGCTTCTCAAAAATATCGCTGACAAATTCCATGATCTTTCCGCAACGCAAGCAAGCCATGTGAATGTGGTCTCGATTTAGTTTGCGTTCGTAGTAGTGGCCCTCGCCATGGATGTGCATTAGATCGAGTTCATCAATCAGTCCCTGCCGCTTCAGCAGTTTCAGAGTTCGGTAGACCGTGCTGCGATCTACGCTGGCATCCAGCCTCTGCGCCTTGCGCAAAAGCTGCGCCGCGTCCAGATGCTTATTGGCAGTTTCCATCACGCGCAGAATCGCCCGCCGCTGCTGGGTCATGCGGATTCCGCGATCTTCAAAGTGGGCCTGGAGCCGGCCCGGCATTTCAGTCTGGGGAAGCGGCATAAGTGCCTCGATTGTCGCAACTGGTCGCAAACATGCTGCGACGAATTGTTTTGCCGGCGATTGACGAGATGTAGGAATATCCGTCAGACTGAGAATGTAATTCAGCTGCGACTCGATTGCAACTAGCCGTAAGCCCGGAACGTCAACTTTATGAGAACCCAGAAGAAGATCGGACATCGAAATCTAGCTGGCTACTCAGATGCGATCGAGTTGCAACTGGAGTTATCGAACCCCTCTCCTTTACAATGGTGCGCATTCCTTACAGATGTGAAAGCCGTGCGCCGTTTCTTCCAAACCCTTCTGTCGTGCCTCTGTCTGGCCGCCTGCCTGCTAACCACAGCCTGGGCTGGCGTAGGCGGCAGTATCTCGGGTACGGTGAGCGACCCCTCTGGCGCCGCTATTGCTCAGGCACCCGTCAGTTTGCTGGACGCCGCTACCGGGGTTCGTCGATCTGCCATCACGGATGGCCACGGTAGTTATACGTTCCCCGTCCTTCCCGTCAGCAACTATGTTCTCGAAGTGAACCACCCCGGCTTCAAACCGTACCGCCGGAGCGGAATCGTGCTCGACACAAACAGCGCCCTTGTTCTCGACGTGACGCTGCAGGTCGGCGAACGCACCGACGCAGTCACGGTCAACGACAGCGCGGTCCATCTGGATACTTACAACAGCCAGATGGGCGAGATCATCAACAGTGAGCAAATGAGCGCCGCGCCCTTGAATGGCCGCAGCTTTACCGATCTGCTCTCGCTTCAGCCTGGAGTGGCTCCCGAAACTTCCATCAACTCCAACACCGTGCAGGACGTTGGTGCCAGCGCGCTGGCGCCCTCCGGCGATCTCAATCCCGGCACCATCTCCATCCACGGTCAGCGAGAGTTTGCCAACGCTTTCATCGTCAACGGCAGCGACTCCGAAGAAGATGTCAACATGGGGACGGCCATCATTCCCAATCTCGATTCCATTGCTGAGTTCCGCATTCTTACCAGCAATTTTGACGCTGAATACGGCGAGTTCAGCGGCGGGCAGATCAATGTCATCACCAAGTCCGGCAGCAATTCATTTCACGGCGACCTGTTCGAATTCCTGCGCAATACTGATTTGGACGCGCGCAACTATTTTTCGCCCACTCGCGGCACCTTCATCCAAAACCAGTTCGGTGGAACAGTCGGTGGTCCGATCAAGCGAAATAAGATCTTTTTTTTCTCCGACTATCAGGGCACTCGCCAGCGTCAGGGAGTCGATACTGGCTTAATCCCTGTACCTTCTGCTCAGGATCGAAGCGGCAATCTGTCTGATTCCGCGGGTTCCTTCACCACTACTCAAATCGTGAACAGCCAACCCGTTGTCGTGCCCACGCTGGTAAATGGCGCTGGTTGGGCCGCTATGCTTTCCAATAATTTCGGTTATACCGTTTCTCAAGGCGAGCCCTATTACTTTACGCAAGGCGAAGCTCAGCCAAATCCCACCGGAGCCTCGCCCGCAACTTATGCAAGTTCATGCACCAGTTCCTCGCAATGTGTTTTTCCTAATGCCATCATCCCTCGGGCTGCTTGGTCGGTGCCCGCCCAGAATCTTTTGCAGTACATTCCTACGCCCAATTCTTCCGCTAATCAGTTCTCAACCTCAGCCTTTAATCAGGCACTCCGTGACGACAAAGGCGCCGTGCGCATCGATGCAAATACCGCGTGGGGACTGATCTCCGCCTACTATTTCCTCGACGACTACTCTCTGAACAACCCATATCCTGTGGCCCAGGGCGGTGCGAGTGTTCCCGGTTTTAACGCACTCTATCAAGGGCGGGCGCAACTATTCAGCGTAGGCGATACAAAGACGCTGAGTGCCACTTCCGTCAATGAACTTCACTTCAGTTACATGCGGGCGTTCAATGACTTAGGCAAACCACAAGGCGGTCTTGGCATCAGCCTTGTATCTCAGGGTTTCATCACGGCCTCAGGCGCTCCATCTATCGTGGCGCTGGACCCCAGGGGGGAAGGAGTAGAAAACCTCGTCTTCAATAACTTCTCGACCGGCACAAACACCAACGAACTGAAGCAGGCTAACAACACCGTCCAATTGCTTGATAATTTCTCGAAGGTCGTGGGACGCCACACCATCAAGCTCGGCGCGGAATTCCACTACGACCAAGTCAATGTGAACCCGATCGCCCAGTTTAATGGAAACTTTCTGTTTACTGGGAGTGAGACCGGCCTCGACTTCGCCGATTTTCTGCTCGGCATTCCCAGTCAATACAATCAGAGCCAGCTCAACCCTTTCTATGGGCGAAACAAATATGCCGGCATATTTGCGCAGGACGGTTGGCACGTAAAGCCCAATCTCACCATCCACTATGGCTTGCGCTGGGACCGCATCGAGCCTTGGTATGAAAAATACAATCAGATTTCGACTACCGAGCCCGGTAAACAGTCCGTAGTCTTTCCAACGGCTCCGCCTGGAATTTTGTACCCCACCGACCCGGGAGTGCGGCGCACGCTTGCGCCTCCGGGCGATGAATTCTCGCCGCGCCTCGGTCTGGCTTATTCGCCAGATGCTTCCACAGATAGTCTTCTGGGCAAGATCTTAGGCGGTCCGGGCAAAACCAGTCTTCGGGCCGGCTTCGGAATGTATTACACGTCGATCGAAGCCCTCACCGTGGGAGTCCTGGCTGCGAATGCGCCGTACGGAACAACCTATAGCAGTCCAGCCCCTCCACTGTTTTCCAATCCGTTCGTGACCGCATCGAACGGACAAAACCTGGGCCAGTATTTCCCCGTCACTTTCGCACCGTTGAATTCCTCCAGCAGCCATCCCGATTCGTCCGTCGACTGGTCGCAATATGTCCCCATCAGCGGCATCCCCGCCTATCCGGTCAGCAATCGTATTCCATATACCGAGCAATACATGTTCTCCATCGAGCGCCAGCTTTCCGACAATACTGTCTTCGGCGCGAGCTACGTTGGCAATCAATCCCATCGCCTCCTGGTGCTGGTGGAGTCTAACCCCGGCAACCCAGCGCTGTGCCTTAGCACTCCCGGTTGCGGCCCCTTTAACGAGGGTGGAACGCGCGGACCTCTCGGCTCGAATTTTGGCAGCGATACCAATCAGGCTACGATCGGAAACTCCAACTACAACGCCCTTGAACTCAGCCTTCGCCACACCAGTCAGCGCCTGCAATTGTTTGCCAGCTACACTTACAGCAAGTCCATCGATCAATCTTCGAACGTCGGCGAAGAAGTGAACCCTGTCAATCCCGCACTCAGCCGTGCCTTGTCCGCCTTCGATGTCACTCATAATTTCGTAGTCAGCTACGCTTACGAACTTCCCCTGAACCGCATATTCTCCGCTTCCAACCGCTGGACCAATGGCTGGACGATCTCAGGCATCACTCACTTCAGTAGCGGCTTTCCGGTTACGCTTCTCAACTATGGCGACAATTCCTTGCTGGGAGCCGAACCCAACGGCATCAACAACTATGGCGTAGACGAACCACAATACACGCCCGGCTCGCTCGCATTGAATCAGAATCCGCGTGATGGCCAACCTTATTTCAATCGAAGCCTGTTCACGCTGCAGCCACTGGGAGAGCCCGGGAATGCCAAGCGCCGCTTCTTTTACGGCCCCGGTATTAACAACTACGATTTAGCATTACTGAAGACTGTGCCCCTTACCGAATCGAAATCCCTGCAGTTCCGATTCGAGGGATTCAACGTCTTCAACCACGCCCAGTTCTACGGACCGACTTCCGTGAACGCCAACATCAACAGCTCATCGTTCGCAGAGGTCGTCAGCGCCGCCGCTCCCCGCCTGATGCAGGCCGCGCTTAAGTTCATCTTCTAAGCTGCTTCTGCTGGTGTCGTCTGGCCTTGTAGTCCTACCCTGACCGCCGGTCGTTTTTGCGACCTTCGGTGCGCCCCACGCATCGAATAGCGGTGATACGATAACAAGTTGCCCTGAAAGTTAGGGAGCACTTATAGATCGCCGGATGCGGCTACGACTCGTCGTTGTTTCCGAAACATTGTTTTCGAAACATTGTTTCCGAAATATGGAGCGTCCGCCGACAGCGCGACGTTTACAACGAGGAGAAATAACATGGCAGGCAATGGAATCGTCGAAGTTACTGATGCAAACTTCGACCAGGATGTTTTGAAATCGGATACGCCCGTGCTAGTGGATTTCTGGGCGACATGGTGCGGCCCCTGCCGCGCGATCGCGCCCATCGTCGAGGAGTTGGCCAAGGACTACCAAGGCAAACTCAAAGTCGGCAAAATGGATGTCGACGCCAACAGCTCCACACCCATGCGCTACAAGGTCACTGGCATTCCAACGCTGCTGGTCTTCAAAGGCGGACAAGTGGTCGAGCAGATCGTAGGCTACCGTCCCAAAGAAGCCATCGCGCAAGCTATCGACAAGCACGTCGCAGTATCCGTCAGGTCGGTAAGCTAGCGATTCAGTATCGGGCAAGGTTCGCGCGTGAGCCTTGCTCAGTACTTCTTCAGTACTTGCGCAGCACTCCAATCACGCGTCCCTGCACTTCCACCGACGCAGCCGGAACGATGATCGGCTTCATCGTCGCATTCGAAGGCTGCAGCCGGATGTTGTCCCCTTCGCGATAAAAACGCTTCAGCGTCGCATCGTCCCGGTCCACCACCGCGACCACAATGTCGCCGTTGTGCGCCGTCTTCAACTTCTCCACCAGCACGTAATCGCCGTCGAGGATCGCCTCCTCCTGCATCGAGTCGCCGCGAACTTCGAGCACAAACACTTCTTTCGAGCGCACAAAATCAGCGAGTGAAATCGTTTCATTACTCTGCACTGCCTCAATCGGCTGACCGGCCGCAATGCGCCCCAGCAGCGGCAGCACCAGCCCCGTGTTCACGCTCATCGCCTGCTTGAGCCGTCCCTTGGGCGGCAACAAGTCAATCGACCGGCTCCGGTTGTAGTCCCGCGTGAGCAGTCCCTTTTTCTCCAGGTTGGTGATGTGCTTGTGCACCGTGGCCAGCGAGTTCAAGTCGAGCCCTTTGCCAATCTCTTCAAACGACGGAGAGTATCCATTCTCCGCCACGAAGCGGGAGATGAAGTCATAAACTTCGCGCTGCCTGCGAGTAATCGCCATGCCCGTTATTGTTGGCGAATATAAAGCGAATGTCAAGGGGAATCAGCGGTTGGCTGCTAGCTTCTAGCTACTAATCCTGTGGACACTCTTTTCTGCTCCTCCTGATTTTATCTTTGAGGTTTTACACGGTGCGAATGGTCTTTTATAGGAACCGTCCCCTTCCTGCCGAGGATCGACCATTCGCGGCGCTTATTTATGATTCCCACAAGCTCATCAGTGCTATTTTGACGGTGGACGATTTCCCCCAAGTGATCGAAGCCGAGACAACCGTCACTATCCGCAAACCCGAAATTTGCCGCCCACTCGACGGGGCGGGACACCCTTCTCACACGTTCGCTGAGTTCTTCGCGGGGATTGGGCTGACCCACATGGGACTCGCGCAGCACGGCTGGCATTGCGTCTACGCAAACGATATAGAGGTTAAGAAAAAGCGAATGTACGAAAGTTGCTTTGGCAAGGCTGATTACTATCACGTCGAGGACATATGGAAGACCAAGCAGATCACCTCTCGTATGCCAGCCGGAAAGCTGGATCTCGCAACCGCCTCGTTTCCGTGCGTCGATCTCTCGCTTGCAGGCAACCTGAAAGGATTCGCTGGTGAACAGTCAGGAGCATTTAACGGCTTCACTAAGGTCCTAGGTGCTCTCCAACGGGAGAATCGGCTCCCTAGGACCGTTCTGATCGAAAATGTTATTGGGTTTCTCTCCTCGCACAATGGAAAATTCTTTCGGGTTGCATTAAAGGCTCTGTCGAGTCTCGGCTACTACGTTGACGCGTTCATCGTCGATGCCAAGACCTTCGTCCCCCAAAGCCGTCCGCGCCTCTTCTTGGTCGGTTTTCTGCACGAACTGATGCCAGATGAAGGGGAGAGGCCCAGGCGACTCGCAGCTCTGCCCGAGCCTTGGGCGCTGGAAGAAGTACCTGACATCCGTCGGCGCCCGCTGCAACTGCTGAGGGCGCTGGAGGAAACACGCCTAGCAACAAAGTGGTTTCCGTTCCACTTGCCGCCGCTGCCTCGCGAGAACCGTACGCTTTCGGAGCATATCGATACCGACGAAACGCAAGAATGGTGGAACGAGACACGCGTCAGGAAGCACCTGGCAGAGATGAGTCCTGCGCACCGCGCTCGAACGGAAGAACTGAAAAAGCGCAGGGAAATAACCATCGGAACGATCTACCGCCGGGTGCGCGACAGCAAGTCGAGGTCTGAGATTAGGACAGACGGGCTGGCAGGCTGTCTGCGTACACCACGTGGCGGCAGCAGTAGGCAGATTGTTCTAGTGGTCGGCAAGGGCAAGATTCAGATGAGATGGATGACACCCCGTGAGTACGCAAGACTGCAGGGGTGTCCTGATTTTCCGATCGAAGTTGAACGCAACGAAGCACTATTCGGTTTCGGTGATGCCGTGTGTGTTCCTGTGATTAGTTGGATTGCTAAGAATGTCCTAACACAGCTTTTTCCCGCGACTGATCTTTCGAGTCAGTTTCACGAGGCGGCGGGAGACTGAATCGACATTACGGAGTTTGCATTCCCAGATCACAGCGGTACGCCAGCCAGCCTTTCGAAGCTCTTCCCTCACCCTCCTGTCTCGCCGACGATTTTTTCCAATCTTCCCAATCCAGTAATCCAAATTCGAAGTAGGCAAAGTCGCGTTTTTGCAGCCCTTATGTGCGTGCCAGAAACAGCCATGCACGAACAACGCGAGATCACAGTCGGGTAGAACGAAATCGGGCCGACCGGGAAGATTATTTGACTGTCGTCGAAAGCGGAGCCGCAAGGAACGGAGTAGCTGTTCGCATTTCCTCTCGGCCCCGGTGCCAGCCGATGGGACGGATCGCATGATCCGGCTCCGCTCCGATTTGGAAAAGGTGTCTGCCATCTATATGCCGCTGAGGGGAAACGAGCAAGGCACTAGCCCAGCCCCAGCAGACCCAACTAGAATTTAATACAAGAATCCTCGGAGGAAGTGTCAGTCTTTCTGAGAAACGCACTGGTCAGATGAGGAAAGCGGTTCGCAAGCCGGTTCTCGAGCAACCCCTCGGAGCCTCCGTCGGTACCCCTACCGATCTAGATTTTGAGAAAGCGTTAATGTTCTTTCATGCTTACATGTACGGTCCCCTACAGGGAAAGCTGCGTCTATACAGAGCCCGCGACGTCCATGTTGCGGGCAAAGCGCTTTCTTCTGACTGGGAAGTCTTTGCGTCAATCCTTGTAAAAGATGTCGGCACTAAGCTGACAAAAGGCGTTGATCTTAGCGGACATGAAGTGAAATCCGCGGAGAACGGCGGCAGCTACGAGTACCAATATCACAAGAATACTGGCAAGGAGAAGCTGCAACAGGACATGCGGCTAGGACATCTCTTCTTTGATCACAGAGACAATCTGCGACAGGTGGACCTCCGCTACGCATCTGGCGAACAACTATCGATATTCTTTAAGAAGTGGCTGCGGGACTATCCCGACCCCTATCCGCAACGTTACCGACGAGGCATATCGTTTTCTTGGGTGAAGAAAAACGGTGTTCTACTAATGAGCCTGCGAGATGGAGAAGTGGAATACCCAAAGATCAGCCCAGCATTCGCCCGTTGAACCGACCTCGCCCCGCACCGGCGGGTGGCCACTCTTGCAAGAACGCAAGCCATGGGGCATGCCTCATTCCGTGATGATTCTAGGAAAAATAGTGCGGGTTACGATCTGAAAATGGCACCTGCGTATAAGAAATAAAAAAGCGTCCTGACCATTCAGTCAAGGACGCCTCGGCAGCCCTCCCCCAGAACTGCCAAACCACGTAATGGATAGTAGAGGCGGGCGCATTTCATGTAAACGTCACTTAGGTAATCGGAAAATGCAACGTAGGAATCAGTGCCAGGTCGGCAGCATGGACGGAGTTACGGTTGCTTCTGCCAGGTGTGGCCATCGTCCGCGGTAGTCCAGACTTCTGGGGTGGAGGTTGTGATCTTGCCATGTTGCAGGTCAGAGAAGTCGACCTCTGTGATGTCTCCGGTCAGCTCGATACCGGCCGACGATGGCTGCACACGCGTCCAATGCGCTCCGGCATCGAGGGAGTGGTAAAGCACGGCGTTCGACCCTCCGGCCCAAATCTCTGAACCGGTGGCGGCCAAAGCGCGGAATACCAGGTTCGGGGTGGAGAGCCTGTGCTTCTGGGTTTCTCTTGCTTGCATTGCGTTCTCTTGCCGTAGCCGATTTTTCTTCATGTTCTCTAGGCCGCTAGACGTTTCAACTTGCATGGAAGTTGCAGCCGCGACTTCGACAGTCTCGCTAACCTGCCCCACCCGGAGGGCAGCGTCGAGGCGCGCGTTCTGCTGCTCGTTGAGTGTCACGGGCCCTTGCACAAAGTGATTGAATCCCGGCTTCTCGATGTCGATGCGGTACCGGCCGGGAGATAAGTTTGAAAAATTGAAAATTCCATCACCACCGCTGGACTCGACATGTTTTTCGGCCGTATCCAAGTTGGTCACGGTCACGCTCGCGTCGGCGATCACTGCTCCGGAGGGATCTTTAACCACGCCGCCAATAGAACCGGAATTGATGTTCACATCCTCCCAAGTCAGCCCGGCGTCGAGGGATCGCCGTAAACCGCCGGAGGATGTGATCATCCAACGCGGCGAGGCATGCTGCATAAGAGACGGTGAAGTGTGCAGAGCGACGCTGGGGGCCTGCATTGGTGCAGCCGCAGCAGGCACGGGATCTTTGGCTTTGGCTACACTAAGATCGGTGACGTTGCGGCCCGGCAACGGCAATTGTTGTACCTGGTTCTGCGCGATCTGGTCGGAGGCTTGGGCCTCAGGCGCAGCCAACGCCCCTCCTTGCGCCTCGACTGTGACAGCCGTCGATGGATTCGTCCCAAGGCCAGCGCCAAAACCGGATGCGATCCCTCCACCGGAACCCGCAATCGTTCCCGGCGAAACGCGGGACGCGGGTGAGGAGGGACGCAAAGCTCCTCTCGCTGCCACTCCAGCGTCGGACGCAGATTTCGATTGCGGAAACATGCTGGGGAATTGTTTTCGCGCTTCCACTCGCTTGTCGAGCTGCACCTTCTCTTCGGCATGCGGGAGAGCGGCCGGCGCAGCCGACGTTTGCGCCGAGGTCGTTGGAATTTGTAGCGGAGTCGAAGTAATTGGTTGGCGCGGAATCACAGCAGCAGCCAGCTGTTTTTCTTTTCCTGGGTGCGTTTGCCGGTATTGCAATACTCCGAACGAGGTGACGACTAACACGCCGGCAGCTACCACTCCCCAACGGAGAGCGGGCATGGTCAGCCAACCGGCGCGAGCGGGGCGGCGGGCCGAAACGGCAACATTGACGGCTTCAGTGGCAGGTAGAGCAAGGGCGACAACCTCACGGCAATCGCTGCAGCGGGAAAGATGATCGAGCACGAGGGTGCGCTCGGATTCCGGCAGCGACCGCTCGGCGAAGGCGGTGAGAAGATCCGCGTCGAGATGCTCGTCAGCCCGCGATTGCAACTGCTTCAGCACGATTTTTGGAACGTTTGACATTAATTGCTTCTAGCTTTCTCTTTCGAGAACGGCGGCGACGACGATTCTTGCGCGAGACTGCGGCGAATGTCTACCCGCAAATCGCGCACGTCGACTTCCAAAGCTTCTTCGGCCTGGCGGCGATCCATGCCCTGCTGGACCATGCCCGCCAAGATCTTCTTGCGCAGTGACTTGGCCAGCTTGTCCACTTTGCGGCTAATGGTGGATTCATGGACACCAAGCATGCGGGCGACCTCGGCGAGGGTGCGGCCATCGAGATAATAGGACGCCAGCACGGTGCGGTCTTCGGCGGAGAGCGCGGCTAGAGCCGCCGCGGTGGCCGATTCCAGGCGCGAGTCGGCCGGGGGAAGCGGCTCCGGATCGGGAGCGGCGAACTGCGATCCATCTTTACTTTCTTCGTCGAGACTCACTAAGCGCTTGGTGCGGCGGTAACGATTGACGAACTCCTGCGCGAGAACGGTGCGCAGCCAACCCTCAAGGGATCCACGTCCTGTAAACGAGGCGAGCTTGGAGACGCGTTGACCATCACGCGTGCTTGTGCCGTAAAGTTCGGCGTAGAGAGTATCGGCGAGGTCGCGCGCGGCAGAATCCTCGCGGGCAATACGCAATGCGGACTGATAGAGCTTTTCGCGATAGCGCGTGAGAAAGATTTCCCAGGCATAGTTGTCCCCGCCAGCGCAGGCACGGGCGAGTGCAAGTTCTTCGACGCGGAGGGTTAGTAAGAAGGTGCGAGCCTCGGCGTGACCTGCACTCGGAGGCAAATACTTTGCGGCCACGTCGCAAAGAATGGTAGCAAAAGAGTCGAGGGTGAGACCGATCTTCTCGCAGCCGCCGGCGGAGTGAAGCTCCGCCAACAAATCGGAGACAGCCGATTGCACGGCGGCGGAGATCGGTTTCGTGACGGGCATGCAGAGACAAAAATGAAGAACCAAAAATTAAAGATAAATACTCAAGAGCAAAAGATTACGACGAGTACTTCCTTTGACGCTACAGATTCCGACGCTACCAATTCCGATGCTACTAGTTCTTAGACGCGCGTAATGCTCATTTTCGCCGCAAGCTGCAGAATTCTTTTCGTTCTTCGGACGAGTCGAGGTAGACGGCGCGCCCCGGAAGTCCTCCTGGGCGGGGCGCGTCAGCCTGCCCGGCCGGAGGAACCCTATGAAGTCGAATGTGCTTCTGCTAGGGATGGTGTTGTTGGTCGTATTGGGAGTGGTATCGGTAACTCTTTTGCCGGTGCAGGCAGGAGAAACGCCTTTTGCCTCGGGCTACAAAGTGTTGGAGCCAATCCGGCACGGAAGTCTAACTGTATTTCCTGTGATCGCCCCCAAGTCTTATGCAACCGGTGAATTTCAAACGCTTGATGAAGGATTGCGATCAGGCGATGTAGTCGTAACCGAGTATGGAAATGTTCGCGGGCTGTTGCGACGGCGTCCGGTACCTGCAGTGCAGCGCCAAAACGCCGAGGTCAACCGGTTGGTATTGATCAATAACTCGAAGCGTCCGCTGTTGCTACTGGCCGGCGAGATTGTTACCGGAGGCCAGCAGGACCGTGTAATCGGGAAAGATCGAATCGTCCCGCCAGAAAGCGATCCCGTCGATCTCAATGTGTTCTGCGTGGAGCCGGGAAGGTGGGTCGCAACCAGCGATCACTTCGGCGCGTCGGGAGCGACTTACGGAGGTGGGAGCGGGGGAGGCGTCGGCGCATCCGCTGGAACGCTGATGGCTCAGCCGTCCGTGCGGGCGAAAGCTATGGGCGATAAGGATCAGAATCAGGTTTGGGCGGAGGTAAGAAAGCAACAACAATCGATGACCGAGGCAGTGGAGGTAACGGCCGCCGCGCCCTCTGCCCAGAGCGCGGAAGAGATCCGGTCCACGAGTTCGTATGCGCGGGTGATGGAGAACAAGGATGTGAAAGAACAGGTGGACCGGATCGCCAAGCCGATCGAGCAGAATTATCAGAGCTTGATCAGGCAGCTACGCGACCGGAATGCGGTTGGAGTGGTGGTCGCGGTGAACGGGCGTATCATCTGGGCCGATATTTTTGCCAGCACGGAGTTGCTGGAGAAATACTGGCCGAAGCTGGTGCGCTCGTATGCATCAGAGGCGGTGGTGTCGCGCGCCAAGGGTGGTGAAGCGACTACGAAACAGGCAGAGGTGTTTCTGGCAGACATGGAAGGGCGCAAGGAGACGATCGAGAGCGAGCCGGGAATCTATCGTCACACGGAAGTGAACGGGGATGGATTCAAGGCTTTTGCTTTGACTTCACTGTTGCCAAAGACAGGCTTCGATGTGCATGTAGCGAAGATGGCGGAGTAGCAGTGGTCAGTGGTTAGTGACTAGCGATGGCGGTCAGTGTGCGTTTGGCTTTAACTGACCGCTTATCACTGACCACTAGCCACTGTTTTTTGATACCAATCGCGCCAAGCGACCGAATCGTCAGGTAGATGTTGCTTCGTGATGTCGGTGAGAGCCTGGAACGCCCAAGCGTGGGTCTGTGAGTCCAGGGCGGGATCGTCGGAGTCATTGATCAGCTGAGGAACGGCAGTAAACCGCTGCTCGCGGCTCAACATGCCGCATTGGGCGAGGCTGCAGGCAGCGCGTTCTCGCACGGCCTTCGACGGATCATTGCGCATGGCATCGAGCAGAGGCGCAATCGCTGAATTTGTTCCCACCAAAGCTAGGCCTTCTACCGCCCAAGCGCGAGAGTCTTCGTCATCTTTATCGTTATCATCTTCACTTTCACTTCTTTCTCTCGTGTTGGCTGTATTTGTATTTCCATTGAACTCTTTGCTGGAATCTTTGGGATCTTTCAGATGAATGGTTAACACCTGCACAATACGATCCGTTTCAACTCCACGATTTCCCAGCAGGCCCAAAGCCCACAATGCCCAAACCTTCTGCGCACGATTGGACGAGTTCGCTTGCTGCACGAGCGCGTCAACATTGGAGTTGTTCTTGGCGAGTCCGTAGGCGGCAAGTTGCACCTCGATGGCGGAAGTTCGCACATTTCTGTCCTCGGAGTTGAGAGCGGCAGTAGTCAACCGACCCAGCTCCGCGTCCCAGTGGAGCTTTCCGCGCCAACGGTCGAGACGAGCTTCGATCTCGGCTTCAGTTTGAGCTGGAGCCCGATCCGTACGACTGATTGCACGTTCGAGAAGGATTTCGGCTTGCTCTTGCGGCTTGCGGCGATCCAGATCACGATCGGAGAGTGAAACCGGAAGGATGCTGGAACCACGCCGCTGCGAAAACTGGTGAACGGTTTTTTCCCAAGGCGCCCCAGAGTTTCCACTCGATACCAGCAGAGCAACTAACACACCTGCAATTACGGCGCCCAGATGTAGCCAAGGCAACCCTGAGGTTGGGCCGCGATCGGGATTCGAATTCGCTTGTGCGATCTCCGCTTTATCCGAAGTCCGTCCGAGATTGCCGTAATCTTGCGTTGGCTGCAGGCGCCGATCCGGCGAGCGCAGAACCATGCTGCTTTCTCGCTCGATCAAGCTTCCTCGCGGCACCTGTCGCAACCCATCCATGGGTCGAGTTTATGTGGCCTCTGCGAATAGGGTAAAGTTACTTCGGGACCGGCACGGCCAACATTCGACGAGAATGGCAACCAAACGAGTACCGAATTTGAGCATCGAATGCAGCACGGTTTCGGAAGGTTGGAGGAACAGTGAATAGAAAAACGAAATTCCTGCCGGGCAGCTTTGTGGTTCTCGTTTTCAGCAAATGAATCCCTTCAAAATGAAGCGCCTTCTGAATTTCCGGCGAAATATTCCCTGGTTTGGAATGGCGGTGGGTCTGCTTCTGGCACAGTGCGCGGTGCGCACTTGCGCCGCCTACTCGGTGCTAACGCACGAGGAAATCGTTGATCTGGCGTGGAAGGACAACCTCCAACCGCTGCTGAAGAAGCGCTTCCCCGCCGCTACGGACGACGATTTGAAAAAAGCCCATGCTTTTGCTTACGGTGGGTCCGTGATGCAGGACATGGGTTATTACCCGTTCGGCAATAAATATTTCAGCGACCTCACGCATTATGTGCGCAGCGGCGATTTCGTTGTCAATTTGGTAAAGGAGGCCTCCGACGTCAACGAGTATGCCTTCGCGCTGGGCGCGCTGGCTCATTATTCGGCCGACAACTGCGGACATCCCACGGTGAATCAGGCCGTCGGCATCGAATTCCCCAAGCTCAGGAAGAAATACGGCGATGTGGTGACCTACGAGGATAATCCAAAGGCGCACATCCGAACTGAGTTTGGATTCGATGTAACCCAGGTCGCAAAAAACCGCTACACCTCCGACCGCTATCACGATTTCATCGGCTTCGAGATTTCGAAACCCGTGCTGGAGCGGGCATTTCAGGATACCTACGACATTCCTCTGAGCGATGTGATCTCGAATGAAGACCTGGCCATCGGAACATTTCGGCGCGCCATCAGCAACGTGCTGCCCGAGATGACTCGCGTCGCCTTGACGGCGCGCCGGCAAGAGATTGTGAAGGAGACACCTAACTTCCGTGCGCGGCAGTTCCGATACTACCTGTCGCGCACGGACTATCAAAAGGAATGGGGCAAGGGATATCGCCGACCGGGCTTCGGAACGCGTCTACTCGCCTTCTTTCTCAGGTTCGTCCCCAAGATCGGACCATTCAAGGCGCTCGACTTTAAGATTCCTACGCAGAAGACGGAAGACCTTTACATTGCCAGCGTAGACCGCACGGTGGAGAACTATACGAAGCTCGTCCAGGAAACGAGCGCCGGAAAACTGCAGCTTCCCGACACCGACTTTGACACGGGTCACGAAACACGTGCGGGTGAGTACGCACTTACCGACAAGGCTTACGCGCGACTGCTCGATCAACTGGCGGGACACAATTTCGACAAGGTAAGCCCGGAGCTCCGGAACAACATTCTCGCCTTCTACTCCGACCCGAACGCGCCCATTGCCACCAAGAAAAAGCCGGATGACTGGAAGAAGACTCAGGACGAACTGGAGAAACTGCGGGCACTGCCCGCTACTCCGGTTGAAGCAAGTAAACCGGCTTCCGCGAAGTAAAAATTAGCGAACGACCGTTCGGTTGCCAAATTACCAACCCGCCGTGTATCATCGCAAAACTCTAAAGACCGGCGAAGACGGTTTTCGGCTGGTGACTCGATTGCTCTACTTTCTGAGGAACCTAAAAGAATGATGGTTGTGGATGACAAGTTTTACCGGGCCAAAGTTACAAAACGCGAAGAATTTGCGCCGGATTTATGGATGATTTGCATCCGGGCGGACGGAGATTTCAAGTTTGCTCCGGGGCAATATGCAACGCTTGGCGTGGAGCACGATGGAAAGCGGACCGAGCGTCCATATTCGATTGTCTCCGCGCCCTTTGAAAATGAAATTGAGTTTTTCTTCGAACTGGTGCCAGAAGGCGCTCTCACGCCGCGCCTTTACAAGCTGCAGCCCGGCGATGAACTTGTAATGCGCAAAATTCCCAAGGGGAAATTTACACTGGATACGGAAAGTGGGCGCAAACATCATCTGCTGGTTTCGACGGTGACGGGAGTGGCTCCGTTTGTGAGTTTTGTGCGCACACTTTCGAAGGACTGGAAAGAGGGGCGCTTCGATGGCAGTCATCAGTTGTATCTGCTTAACGGCGCCAGCCGTCCGTGGGAGTTTGGATATAAAGAGGAACTGATACGCTTCGCTGCGGAGCTTCCGTGGTTCAAATATGTGCCAACGGTGAGCCGGCCATGGGATCACGCCGACTGGCCGGGAGAGATTGGGCGCGCCGACGATGTGCTACGCAAATATGCCGATCAATGGGAGCTCGACGCCTCGAATACGACGGCGTACTTGTGCGGCCATCCGGATATGATCGCAAACAGCAAAGCGATCCTGAAGCGTCGTGGCTTCGTCGACCGCACGGCAATCAAGGAAGAGATTTATTGGATCCCCGCGAAGTAGTTGTGAGCACCGGGTCGCGAGTAGAATCGATCCGGCCTAGCTCTCTGCAGGCGCGAAGACGACAAGCACCGCCAAGTCCTCGGTGATGTCGTAAAAGCGGTGCACCACGCCGGCCGCAACGAAAAGAACGCTGCCCGCAGAGACCTCCTGGTCTTCTTTATCGGCTTGAAAGCGAGCGCGACCGCTGATCACATAGTAAATTTCATCCTGGCGGTGGGGCCGCTGCAGATCGGTTCCGCCCTTGGGCAAGGCGTAGAGTCCGGCGCTCATCGCGAGCACGCGCAGAAATTCCAAATATCGATCGCCTTTTTGCGTCTGCTGCTTTTCGAGATCGGCAATTGTAAGGAAGCGGGCTGTGGGTTCGGTCAAGCGGATATCTCCTGCGGCTTCGATCTGTTAGGGGTTGGCAGCCTGGATTTGCAGCACAGCTTATGCGAAGATGCCTCCGAAGATAAGCTCGGTAAACTGCGGAATCAAGCTTTGCGCCTGCAGTTCGCCTTCCGGTTTGTACCATTGATAAATCCAGTTGATCATGCCGAGCAGCGCGAAGGCCGCGGCGCGCGGGCTCACTTTGCCGCCGGATTGGCGCATTTCTCGTTGAACCTTGGATGTAATTTTGTCTTGCGCTTTTTCTTGCACTTCTGCCATCAGGCTTTCGAGGAAGTGAACGTATTCCTTTTTGCGGCTGTTGATGCGTTTGCGTAGCAACGGAGGAAGAGGATGGTTTTCGTGCAACATCACGGTGATTTCTCGATCCCGCGGGCTGAGCACGACCTCAATGTGCAGCCGAATCAGGGTGCGCAGGCGTTCTTCCGGATTGGCGATGCTGCGGACCGGATTGAGCACGCGCTCCTGGGTGATCTCCATGGCGTGGCTCATGATCTCGTATAGGATTTCGTCCTTACTCTGAAAGTGATGATAGAGGCCGCCTTTGCTGAGCTTGAGCGCGGCGGCAACGTCGTTCATGGAGGTAGCGTCGTAGCCGCGCTGTTGAAATAAACGGGCCGCAGTGCGTAGGATTTCCTGCCGGGAATCGACCAAGGTTTCGCGTGCCATCGGGTGACATGGTAACGGGACGGCGGAACAAATGCCAACGCTCCGAGTGCAAATTCTTTCGCTCTTGACAGGCGCGCAGCCTAGAGGGAGAATCGCCGAACTCCGCTGGGCAGGATATCCTCCTGTTCCTGCGACTCGTCCGCAGCTTCGTCCCTGGAAAGGAAACCACCGTGACCCATTCTTCTGCGCCAAGCCCAACCCACTCTAAGGAACGTTCGCGATCCCCACTTTCGGCAGGATTGGAAAAGAGTTTGTCGTCCTACGCGCTCGCTGCCGGTTCGGCCGGAGTGGCCTTACTGGCTTGTGTGCAGGCCGCAGATGCCAAAGTGGTGATCACGAAGGTCGACATCCCGGTGCCGGAAAATGCCGGTGTAATTCAGTTCGACATCAACGGCGACGGGCAAATGGACTTTGGCCTCTCCGCTTTCGGCAACGGCTGTGCGACCACCTCTACTCAGGCGCGAGCGAAGCATCCCCACCAGCGGCCGCCTTTAGGTTGCGGCTATTTCAACGATCAGCTCAGAGTCATACCGGAACAGGCTGCAAACGAGGTGTGGCAGGCCGGCACGCAATATGGATACAACTGTGCCGCCGACGTCGGCCGCGGCGTGCGCATCGACCGCCTGCGGCCCTTTGCTCCCGGTATGATGGTGATGTACGGCGATGTGGGCTCTTCGGAGGGCACTCCATTCTGCCCCTGGCGAATCAGTAATCCTCCCAAGCCTTATCTCGGTGTTAAGTTCCTCGACAAAGAAGGCGCCGTTCACTACGGCTGGGTCAGAGTCTCGAGCGACTTCATTTTTGCAACCATTACCGGCTACGGCTACGAAACCATTCCGAACAAGCCCATTCTAGCCGGTGCAATTACGGAAGACGACGAAACCAGCTTGCTCAGTCCATCTGATGTGATCCCGCAGCCCCCGCAACCGGCCACTCTTGGCCACTTGGCGCTTGGAGCCGCCGGGTTGGCAGCATGGCGGCGTGAGGAAGAATCATTGGCAACTTCTCGCGTTGCCTAAGAAGAAAAGACGCTGAATGACTTGTCTCTGAATTACTGGGAAAGGAAAGCCATTGTGAAGAAAACTTCGGAGAAGAATAAAGCCCAATCGAAAGAGCGTGGGACCTCAACACTTTCATCGGCGCTAGAGAAAAATCTGTCGTCCTACGCACTCGCTGCCGGTTCAGCCGGAGTGGCCTTACTGGCTTGCGTGCAGCCTGCGGATGCCAAAGTGGTGATCACCCAGGTTGATATTCCCGTGCCGATCAATGCTGGGCCTGTGAATTTTGACATCAACGGCGATGGGCAAAACGATTTCGGGTTGTCAGCAGCGAATTTTCCTACCAACACTTGTACCGAGGCGCGGAGCAGACCGACGGGCAAAAATGGCCGCCAGCCGCTGGGTTGCTTCTTCAATGACCGACTGAATGTCATTCCGGTACAGGCGGCCAATGAGGTTTGGCAGGAGGGTCTCTCTTTCTACGGAGGAGAACCTTGTGCGGCGGATTTAGGCCGTGGCGTTCGCATCGATCGCCTCCGCCCGTTTGCAGCCGGCGAGATACTGATGACTGGTGATGAGGGCACCTCCGTAGGCCACCAACTCTGTGGCTCCTGGACTCAGCAAACAAACAAGCACTATCTGGGCGTGAAATTCCTCGACAAAGAAAGCAAGGTTCACTATGGCTGGGTGCGGGTGACGCACAGCTTCACCTTTGCCACAATTACCGGCTACGGCTACGAAACCATTCCGAATAAGCCGATCCTTGCAGGAGCGATCACCGAGGCCGACGAAGCTACCCTCACGCCCTCGGATCTGACTCCGCAACCTGCAACTCTTGGCCACCTGGCGCTAGGAGCCGTTGGGTTGACGGTATGGCGGCGTGGGAAAGAAGCATTCGCAACTTCCAGCGTTGCCTACGCAGTAAAAGATGCTCAGTGATTTATGTCTGAATCCTAACGTACTGGGAAGGAAAGCCATCATGAAGAAAACCGCTGAGAAGTACACCGCCCAATCGAAAAAGCGTGGAAGCGCAACACTTTCGTCGACGCTGGAGAAAAATCTGTCCGCCTACGCACTCGCCGCCGGTTCGGCCGGAGTGGCCTTACTGGCTTGTGTGCAGGCTGCGGATGCCAAAGTGGTGATCACCAAGGTCGACATCCCGGTGCCGGACAACGGCGTGCCGGTTCAGTTTGACATCAACGGTGACGGGCAAATGGACTTCGGCCTTTCCGCTTTCGCCGACGGGGGCTGCTCTACATCGGCGCGGGTGAAACAGCCGACCGCCCGGCCACCTTTGGGCTGCGGCCCCTACAACGATGAGTTACGAGTAGTCCCCGCGCAGGCCGCGAATGAGGTTTGGCAGGCCGGCACGTCCTGGGGATACAACTGCGCCGCCAAGTTGATACGCGGCACCCGCATCGACCGACTGCGGGCCTTTGCCCCCGGCAATATGGTGATGTACGGAGACGTGGGATCTTCTGAGGGCCATCAAGTCTGCCCATGGAAAGGCGGTACTCCAGCCAAACCCTATCTCGGCGTGAAGTTCCTCGACAAACAAGGCGAGCTTCACTATGGGTGGGTTCGGGTTACCAACAACTTTATCTCTGCCACCATTACCGCGTATGCATACGAGACGGTTCCGAACAAACCGATCCTCGCTGGTGAGAGCACGGAAGCGGCTGTCGACGCCGGCTTCATGCCGTCGCCGGATAGTTCCACGGCCAAGGTTACTCAATCCGCGAGTCTGGGGCACTTAGCCTTGGGAGCGAGTGGCATTGCGGCATGGCGCCGCGAAGAGGAAGCGCTGGCACAGTAAATTCTGTTCGGAATGTTGATCCTGAAACAGAGGTGTTCCACGGATCGTTGTTGAGATCAGGGCAGGCGATCCACGATCTGTTTTTGGCTGGGAAGCAGCCGGGAACGGATTTGGGTCACCGGAAGCCAGCACGGCGAACCCTCCCACGAGTCGATTAGCTCGCCAGCAGTCTCCGCTTCAAACACCGTCAGGATGCAAGGAATGTCGGAGGTCTCGGCTGCGGTTTGATATTCGAAGAGTAGTTTGGAGTTCTCAATCCGCAGACTAGTTTCTTCAAGAACTTCCCGCGCCATGGCGTGCTCGGCAGTCTCCCAGGGCATGGTCAAGCCGCCGGGGAAGGACAATCCCCGGCCGTCGCTGCGATCGATTACTAAGACCAGCTCTCCGTTTCTGATTACACAAACCGAGGCGCACAGCGGACCAAAGATTGGAATGCGCGAATACACCGCCACGCAAGTCCGCGACAGCGCGAAAAAAAGAGCTCGCTTGATGCGTTGGAACGCGGTCGGCGGCACAGACGGCATGGAAAGGATTAGAACAGGTGCGGGCTGGATTGCCAACGCGCGAAGGCGGAGATTCTCAGCTGCTCAGGCGACGTAGCATCGGCAGTTGGCCTTGCCGAATCCGAAGGATGGAGCCTGACGGCTCGATACAAGGGCCGCGGGACAGCCGAAGGGCGGCTGTCCCCACACAAGCATCTCCGGCCTAACACTTTGTTCATTAACGACGCCGTTACGGCTCAACCTGGAACGCAACATTGCTCGAAAGCGTGCCGCTGGATGTGGTTACTTCGATTGTGCCGCTGGTCGCGCCCGAACCGATAAAGATAATGCTGGAGAAGCTAACCTTTCGCATACTTATTCCCTTCCGGTTCTGCCAGGGACAAAGTGAACAGGCTGGCAGTATGTAGTCCGATCCATTGAAATCCTTGAAGGTGCCAGCTTCACGAGTCTCGATACACGAAGCCCTCGTGAGTAACGAACGGTGGAGAAACAGGCGACGCTCTGTCAGGAGAAACGAGAGGCCGACAGGCCCAAAAGTGCCGGAATATTAGCTTCGTCTAATGCGCCTGTCAATTGAGAAGAAAGTCCTGTTTATGCCTTAATTCATGCTCGAAACTTCGCTCTTGACAGGGTAACCAGCCTCCAGTACGATCATTTGACCGACCGACCGGTCGGTTCTCATAGCATTCCCAGCAATTCTGAGAGGAGTTCCCCAGTGGCTACTATCTTCTATGAACATGATGCGAATCCCGAGGCCTTGAAGGGTAAAACTATCGCCATCCTGGGCTACGGCAGCCAGGGACATGCGCAGGCGCAGAATTTGCGCGACAGCGGATGCAAGGTGATTGTGGGCCTGGAGCCGACGCGGCCGAGCGCGCAGCAGGCGCGGGCCGATGGCATGGTGGTGGTCGCTCCGGATGAGGCGGCCAAGCGCGCGGACTGGATCCACATGCTCACGCCCGATGAGACGCAGGCCGCGGTGTATGAACAGTATGTGAAGCCGTATCTGCATCCGGGAAAGATTCTCGGCTTCTCGCACGGGTTCAGCATTCATTTCAAGACGATCGTCCCGCCGAACGATGTAGACGTGGTGATGATCGCGCCGAAGTCGCCGGGGCATTTGCTGCGACGGGTTTATAGCGAAGGTCGCGGTGTGCCGTCGCTGATCGCCATCAGCCAGGATTCGAGCAAGCGGGCTCACGAATACGCGCTGGCTTACGCGCATGGCATCGGCTCGACTCGCGCGGGCGTGCTGCAGACCACGTTCAAGGAAGAAACCGAAAGCGATCTATTTGGCGAGCAGGCGGTGCTGTGTGGAGGATTGACCTCGCTGATCAAGAAGGGATTTGAGACGCTGGTGGAAGCCGGCTACGCGCCGGAAATTGCTTATTTCGAGTGCCTGCATGAGATGAAGTTGATCGTCGATTTGATTTACGAAGGCGGACTCGGGCGGATGCGGTACTCGATTTCGAATACGGCCGAGTATGGCGACCTGACGCGCGGCGAGAAGGTTGTGGGCGATGCGACGCGCGCGGCGATGAAGAAAACTTTGGCCGACATTCAAGATGGAACGTTTGCGCGGGAGTGGATCAAGGAAAACAAAGACGGTGGCTACAACTTCGCCGGGTTGCGGGAGAAAGAGCAGCAGCATCCGATTGAGATTGTAGGCGCGCAGTTGCGCGGCATGATGAGCTGGCTGCCGGGCAGGGAAACGAAGAAGCCAGCGGAGGGGCCGAAGAGCGAAGCTCCTGAGAGCCAGCCGAAACAGGTTGTGAATGCTTAAGGGAGCCGAAATCGTTCTGCGGTGCGTGCGTTCCGAAGGGGTTGACCTAGTGTTTGGCTATCCTGGCGGCGCGATTATGCCGCTGTACGACGCGTTGGAGGGAAGCGGCATCCGTCACGTGCTGACGCGGCATGAGCAGGGCGCGGTATTTGCTGCGGAAGGTGTGGCGCGGGTTACGGGAAAAGTTGGCGTCGCAATTGCAACCAGCGGTCCGGGCGCGACCAACCTGGTGACCGGCATCGCTGACGCCAAGATGGATTCGGTGCCTCTGGTATGCATCACGGGGCAAGTGCGGACGGCGATGATTGGCACCGACGCGTTTCAGGAGACCGACGTTTTCGGCGTGACGCTTTCGCTGACCAAGTGGAGCCGGTTGGTGCGGACGATTGATGAGATTCCGGAAGTGATAGCCGAGGGATTTCATTGGGCGCGCAGCGGAAGGCCGGGGCCGGTGGTCATCGATATTCCCACTGATATTTTGAAGGCTAAAAAGGAATTTTCCGGACCAGTGAAGTTTACTCCGCATGCGCGGCCAGCGGATGCGAGAGCGGAAGGCGCTTTCAGCGACACGATTGTGGCTTTGTTACAGCGGGCAGAAAGACCGGTGGCGCTGGTGGGCGCGGGCGCGAAACTTTCGGGAGCGGTTCCAGAGTTACGGCGATTGCTTGACGACTTAAATATTCCGACGTTCGCCACGGTTCATGGATTGGGCGCAGTTCCTCCGCAGGCGCCTTATTACCTGGGCATGGTGGGAATGCACGGAACGCGCGCGGCCAACCATGCGTTGCATGAGACCGATTTGCTCATTGTTTTTGGAGCGCGGCTGGATGACCGCGTGACCGGCGATCCCACGCGCTTTGCCCCGAACGCGAAGATCGTTCACTTTGAAATTGATCCGGCGCAGCTTGATCGGGTGCGGGCTTGTGAGTTGTCGGTAATTGGAGACTTGGCCGACACGATTCCGGTGTTTCAACAGGAGTTACGCAACACTTCCCTACCCGATTGGGGCGGCTGGCGGGCGATTGCATGCGGGGCCGAACGCGCGGAGGCTGATCCGCGGGGTCTGGCGCAGCCGACGATGCGTTTTCTCGATGAGCTTTTCAGCCGGTTGCCCCAGGACAACGTGGTAATTGCCGACGTTGGCCAGCACCAGATGTGGGCGGCGCAGCGATACCGGTCTTCTTCACCGCGCGGGTTTATTACCTCGGGCGGCCTGGGAGCGATGGGTTTTGCTCTGCCCGCTGCGATTGGGGTACAGCTGGCCAAGCCTGATACTTGCGTGCTGTGCGTGTCGGGCGACGGCGGTTTCCAGATGAACATCCAGGAACTGGCTACCGTGCACCGTCTCGGTCTTCCAATCAAGATGGTGATCGTCGATAACAAATACCTGGGCATGGTACGGCAGTGGCAGCAGCTCTTCTACGAGCGCAACTACGCGGAGACTGATTTGAGTGACAATCCGGATTTTGTGGAAATTGCGAAGGCTTACAAAATTCATGGATGGCGGCTGAATGAGGCCGCCATGGCGCAGTATCCGGTGTCAGCCGAGACGGGCGATCTGTTCGACAATTTCCTACGCTCGCCGGAACCGGAGTTGCTGGTGTTTGATTGCCATCCCGAAGCGAATGTTTATCCCATGGTTCCCGCGGGAGCCGCGCTTTCGGAGATGGTGTTTGGGGACGAGTAAGAATTGAGTGATCGGGCGCTCGGATCATTTTGTGATTGAAAACCACTTACGCGGAGTCATTCAATCACTCAATTGCACAATCGCAAAATGCAAGAGGGGAAATGACCATGCAAATCTTTCACATCCGCTACCGCAACGCGCAGGGCGCATTGATGCGAATACTCAACGCGGTTTCGAAGCGCGGGATCGACCTTCCGTCGGTGCACGCTGAGGCCGCTGGACAGGACCATGTGGTCACGCTGACGCTGGAGGTTTCGCAAAAACAGATCGGACAGCTCTGCCGCGAGTGGTGCGCGATTGTAGATGTGATCGAGGTTCGTTCCAGCGCATCTTTGCGCGAACACGAAGAGCACGACGCGCAATGGGGGCCGCATCCGCCGGCTTCGGCAACCGTGGCGGAACAATCGGCGCGAGCCGCATTGGCTTAAGTTCGTTCGATCCGAATTTTCTCTGGGGGATGGTTCGACGATTGGCAGTATCAGCAGCATGATGTCTCTGGGTAAGCGTCATGCGAATTGGGGACCCTGCAGCTGGAATGCGGCCTCCTGGCATCAACCCGGCCGCAGGGTTCCCGTTTTTTCGAGACATTGCAGCCGCGGAAAGAATCGGGATTCCTCGCTTCGCTCGGAACGACAGTCTCTAAACTTGGAATCACAGGTCTAAACCTGGGATAGCAGTCCGAATCACTAGAGTGGATACGCTCGTAGCATCCTCACCTCTGTTGTAATCTTTCATCATGGATCTTAAGCATCGCAGCCGCGGAATTACCGACGGACGCGACCGGGCTCCGGCGCGCTCCATGTTTAAGGCAATTGGTTTCACCGACGCCGACCTGCGCAAGCCTCTGATCGGCGTGGCCAATACCTGGATCGAAACCATGCCCTGCAACTTCCACCTGCGGCGGCTCTCTGCGAAAGTTAAAGAAGGAATTCGCGCGGCCGGCGGCACTCCCATGGAGTTCAACACCATCGCCATTTCTGATGGCGAAACGATGGGCACCGAAGGCATGCGCGCTTCTCTTGTCAGCCGTGAGCTGATCGCGGATTCGATTGAACTGGTGTGCCGCGGACAATTGTTCGACGCCGTTGTGTGTGTCGTGGGCTGCGATAAGACGATTCCCGCCGCAGCGATGGCTCTGGCGCGGATGGATCTGCCGGGGATGGTGTTATACGGCGGCACGATCGCGCCGGGCAGCTTTCACGGCAAAGACGTCACCATTCAAGATGTTTTCGAAGCGGTGGGCGCGAACGCCGCGGGAAAAATTACCGATCAGGAATTGCATGAACTGGAAAATGTGGCGTGTCCAGGCGCCGGAGCGTGCGGCGGCCAGTACACGGCAAACACCATGTCCACTGTGATGGAGATGATTGGGCTTTCCCCAATGGGCTTCAACAGCGTACCCGCCATGGATGCAAAAAAAAATCAAGTGTGTTTCGATTGCGGCAAAGTTGTAATGAACCTGTTGCACCAGGACATCCGTCCGCGCAGTATTTTGACCCGGGACGCGTTTGAAAATGCGATTGCCTCTGTGGCCGCGAGCGGAGGATCGACCAACGCTGTTCTGCATCTGCTCGCCATTGCGCGCGAAGCGGAAGTCGATTTGCAGATTGACGATTTTCAGAAGGTGAGTGAGCGCACGCCGTTGCTGGCTGATCTGAAGCCTTCGGGGCGCTTTGTTGCAGCCGACATGCACCGTGCCGGCGGTGTGCGATTACTGGCCCGGCGACTGCTGCGGGGGAACCACATTCATCCAGCGGCGAAAACGGTGACTGGCCTTTCGGTGCAGGCCGAAAGCGAGAGTGCAATTGAAACTCCCGGGCAAGAGGTAATCGCGCCGTTGGAAAAACCGCTGAAGAAGACCGGAGGGCTAGTCATTCTAAAAGGGAATCTTGCGCCCGAGGGATGCGTAGCCAAGATCAGCGGACACGAACGGCTGGAACAGCGAGGGCCGGCGCGGGTCTTCGAATCGGAAGAAGACGCGATGAAGGCGGTCACCGGCAAGAAAATTCGCGCCGGCGATGTCGTAGTGATCCGCAATGAAGGTCCCAAGGGCGGGCCGGGGATGCGCGAGATGCTGAGCGTTACGGGCGCCATCGTTGGTGAAGGATTGGGTTCATCGGTCGCACTGTTAACCGACGGACGCTTCAGCGGCGCGACGCACGGACTGATGGCTGGCCACGTTTCGCCGGAAGCCGCGCTGGGCGGGCCGATTGCAGCTGTGCGCGACGGCGACATGATCCACTTCGACGTCAACCAGCGCATTTTGGAAGTCGAGATCAGCGACGAAGTTCTGCGCCAGCGAATGGCCGCATGGAAGCCTCCTCAGCCACGCTATCCTACGGGCGTGTTTGCCAAATATGCGGCCCTCGTCTCGTCCGCTTCACAGGGCGCGATCACGCGACCGCCCAGCTAAGTTCCAGAAAATGCCGCAGCGGTCGCGTCAAAGTCTATCTAGTTGGCACTCGAGAAATAGCCCTGAATACTCGTGCTCTGCAGCACGTGATCAAACATTGCGCGATACAGCGTCTCGGCATCCGCGGGAAAATTCGGCGGTGACGATACCAGGGAAAGATTCGTATCGAGCGCGTACACGGTAAAAACGTAATTGTGGACCAGCGGTGTTACGTTGTTTGGCGGGCAAGGACCGTCATATTCGGCGCCGTAAAAGAAATCATTGAAAACTTGCTGGCCGTATGTGCTTCCGGCGATCCCGGCGTTCTGAGGGAGTTCGGTTGTTTTGGGGGAAATGTTGTACATCCCCCAGTGAGTGAACGAAGCGGTGGTGTCGAACACGGTCACGACGAAACTTCTCGTCCCCCACGGAGCATCCGTCCATGACAACTCCGGCGACTGGTCCCCGCCGCCCGTAACGTAGGGACAATTGTTCGACCCGAGAATTATGATGAGCGGTAACTTGCTGCCGTTGGTAAATGTTGTGCTACTCAAGCGAAAAGGCTGGCCGCCATTCGGATTCGCTCGCTGACTTTTCTCTCCGCCAGATTGAGCCAGGACCATTGAAAGAAACGCCAACACGAAAGCAACGCAAGCTAAGTATTTTTTCATATCGCACTCCTTTATCCTGAATTAAGAATGTTGTCCCCCCTTGGTTCGTGATTGTCTTGAGCAAATCTATCCATCCTTTAATTTGAACTTACTGCGTGCACCCGGAACTGAAAGCCGTAAGCACATTCGCAACCGCCGACAATTGACAATTGTAGGAGGCGCCAGTCTGGTCCGAATAACGATACAGCTGTGAGGCGGATTGGTTTGTATTTCCCAGCAAGTTGAACGACGAATCGAGTTCCAGCGTATCGGCATGCTGGGCTGTGTTCAGCAGCGAACTGACAAATCCTTTGGGTCCCAGGAGGTTCGTGCTGACGTTGAGTTGGTAGGTTTGCTTGGCGTTGGTCGTCTGGTTGATGTCGCCGTTTGACAACACCACTTCGTTGATGTTGACGACCAGCGGGAAGTTATAGTTCTGGTAAGTGATCAGGTTTGGCGCGCCAGGTTGGGTCACGGCGGTGCTGGCATTGATGACGTTGTTTTGGGAAATATCCTGCACGTACTGAGTGCCGGTGATGTTGAAGGACTCGTCGCTCGAGAAGTCAACGGTCTGGGCAACCTTGGTGGTCACTTTGCCATGTGAAGTGTTGGCGTAACCTGAAATCACAAAGTTGCGGTTCGACGTAACGTCCACCGTACCCTTAATGAAGGTTTCTTGCACGTTGAGATTTTCTTTCGTCACCGGAGCTGGCGCTGAGAGCGTGTTCTGCGTAATCGCGCCGGTAATCTGCGAAGTGCCCGCATCCAGATAGAGCAGTAGCGACGCGGTCGCGGAAAAATAACTATCGGCATTGAACACGCTGAGCGAGACTGTGTGGGGCTGTCCATTGCTCAGCAATCCGGCGAACGGAGTGAGGTTGACGCGATAAGGAGTGAAGTTCAGCGTCTGCACGCCGGGGATCGGGAACCATAAGAAAGGATCGATGCCGCCCGTGAAAATCCACGGAAACACAGGGGCGACGCCGGCAGGTTGGCCATCGATGGTAACCTCGGTTTCGCGGAAGCCGGTGTTGCCGCAACTCTCGAGCTCCGATGCGACATCGTTGGGCACGCAGGTGTACCAGAACTCGTCGTTCGATTGGCCTTGCGCATAAACGTCGAGGTAGGCGGTCTCCACGTTGGTGGGTAAGGTAAACGTGCCGGAGAGCGTGTCGGTAGACGTGTTCAGCGCGACCGTGCCGCCCGAGGGGCCTGCGGATAGCGCCAGCACCTGGTTGGCCGCTACCGGTGGCGTCTGGCCCGCAGCCAATGGATAGAACTCCAATGTTGCCGAGGCGTAGATTGTGGAAGTCAGCCCGCAACACAAGGTGTTGCCGATGACGGCCTGGCCGGCTTGCGCGGTGTAGAAGATTGAACTGTAATCGGTGAGATCGTTCTCGATATGCCACGACGGCCCGAGATTCGGCGAAGGCTCTGCGGTCGTGCCGAAATAAATGTTCACCGGACCCAGCCAGAAATTTGCCGTGCGATCATACTGAATTCCAGGATTGAGGCTAATATCCGATTCGAGAACCACCTTTGCCCACGGGCCGGGACACTCCGAGGGCGGAGCGTAATCAAAATTCTCCACATTGAAATCGAAAAACTGAGCGCCAGTGAAGAGCTGGACTACGCACGGCGTGGTGGCAGGACGAGTCACGTTGGGATCGGCGGTTACCGTGTTCGCGGATCCGAGCTGGTAGGGTCCGGAAGCGGACGCGAGGCCAACGAAGACTACAGCAAAAAGTAGAAGGCAAAGAATGTTCCGCGAGGTGGGGGGCATGCGAATCCTCCTGGGAGATGGGTGGCAAAAGCCGTGTCCGTCATGGCTTTGGGAGCAAACAGACGATCGACGGCAGTGCCGAAGTATGCCGCGTCGCGGCTGAATCTGTCAAGGCAAGATAATGACTGGTAATGGGCTAATTCATTGTTGCTGACCTTTTCGCTTCGTATTCCGTTCAAGACAGGCTATAACGGCAAGCGGGACACGCCCGTGCTTGTGACACGAGCGCATCCCTGACCACAATCACCTGTTGAGAGGCGATCATGGCTGCTCCCGATGTTACCCAAAAGACTGAGATTTACGAAACCCTGTCCGGCATAAACCTAGCCTTCGCTGCCATCGTGGAGCACTTGCAAACGATGCGCCAGAGCGGTATTCTGCGTTCTCAATACGCCCGCGTGCTCCAAGGACTCACGCAAGAGTTACAGTCAGAAGTCAACGTAGAACTCTTGGAGAAAATGAACCAGATCGAACTGCGGGATTGGGCGCGGTACGGCAAGGTGCGGATCAAATGGGAGAAGTACCTGCGAGGGCCGGAACAGAAACGGCGCACGAAAAGCGCCAATGGATAGTGGCTTGGTTCCCAAAGGTTATTGCTGTCGGTCCGGTCGTATCCGTTCCACAAAGCCTCGCGGTGGAGGCTCCAGAGTTCTTTTCCATCGAAGATCAGCCGGAGTGTACCTGTGTGTATTGCAGCAAGAAGGACACTCCACATCAATCCATTCCGGGGCATGAGTAGGATTCCCTACTACTAATCTGCCATCGTAAAGGCCTATATACCCGACAACTATTTCCGTGCTACACCCCTCTGTTTTACAAAGCACAATCCAGTAAGAATATTGATCCATACCGGAAGTTTGTGCGTTGAGGCGACGAAGAGCAACGTTACGGGCGTAACGGCTTCCGCTTGGCTCCGGGCCACGGCTCGCCAGCAGCTTTCTTGGCTAGGCAATCTTCAATGGCAGCTTTTAATCGGGCAATCCCTTTTTCCGCATCCTGTATTGCTTTATCCCATCCGCTTAAATTATTCTTGACATAAGAATCACGTTTGCTTAATATATTAGGCATGGCGAAGTCCTCCGATTACAAAAAGGCTTATGACGCTGCGAAGCGAGAACTTGCGCAGTTGCTTTCGCAGCACGAGGCTACGGCTAAACGCATCGTAACCGTGCGCGAGTCGATTCAAACGCTGGCGACATTGTGCGAAAGCGAAGGAATAACAATTGTTCCCAGCGCGGAAGCTACTCACTTGTTGATCACAGTCACGCTGGCCGATGAGATTCGCGTCATTCTCCGCGCTGTATCTCCCGCGCCGCTGCGGCCCGCACAGATAAAGAGCCATCTCGCCCGGCTGGGTCACGATCTGTCGAAGTACCAGAACCCGCAAGCAACAATTCAGATGGTCTTGAAGAGGATGGCAGAATCGGGCGAGGTTGAGGAGATGATATCGAACGAGGGAAAGAAAGCTTATCGCGTGGGACCGCCGAACTACCGCGATGCAGTGCTTGCGGCTGCGGAAAAGGTTCGTAAATGACTTTGGCGCTAAATACGAACCGCGCAACGTTCGCACCGTTGCGCGGTAAGAGAAACGAGGTAGAAGGCCATGACGCGACCTCCACCAACTAGCTAGGTAACAAAAGTCGGCCCTGTCGCCTGTTAGAGCAGTCGGCAGGGCTAATCCAGAACGCGGGGTAAGCCGCACTCCAGACCCAAAACTATTGTACGGCTTTTCCCGCTCAACACAAGTGGAGAAAAGCCCATGACGTGTATCCGATGTAACCACGGAACCGCCAAGCGGTTCGGGTATTCCGGCAAACGCCGCGCCCAAAGATACCGATGTAATTCTTGTAAGGCTACGTTCTCCGAATCCGTTCCGAAACTCGGCACTCACTATACCGATCCTGAAACCGCAGCGAAGGCGCTTTCCATGATGCTTGAAGGGATGAGCATTCGCGCGATCTCGCGCCTGACAGGCTTGCACAAGAACACGATTCTTGCCCTGCTGGAGACAGCCGGAGAACGCTGTCAAACAGTGATGGACGCGAGAATGCGATTCCTTCCTTGCCGCCAC
>Ga0210391_10000687_pt1 | contig 33591 bp, 23 predicted proteins | sample IncBWC12OmetaG_FD_160573 | JGI IMG/M metagenome (GOLD analysis project Ga0210391, IMG submission 160573) | Forest soil microbial communities from Barre Woods Harvard Forest LTER site, Petersham, Massachusetts, United States - Inc-BW-C-12-O ... | reverse complement strand
TCCAATTTTGAGCGGGAGACATTGCTGACGAAATCAATCCGTGGCGCGACGGACGGCGACACAGCGCGAAAGCGCATAACGCGGTGTTCACTCGCGTTCATCTGCATCGCCAGCGCCATCGCAGCCGCATTGCTGCTCGAGGGCCGCTCGCACGCGCAGTTACCGTCGCAGCAGCAACAAAGCCTGCTCGGCCAATCTCAATCCGACGTTGACCGCAAAAATGCCGGATGCGTTTCCTGCCACACCTCCACCGACGAACCTTCCATGCATCCCACCCGCACAGTTCGCCTGGCCTGCGTGGATTGCCACGGCGGGGACGCGACCGCGATTCTGCCATCGGGCACCCAACCAGGCTCAGCAGAATACGAACCACTCAAAAACCGCGCGCATCCGCAGCCCAGTGATTCCTCCCTGGTAGGCGCCTCGGCGAATCCGCCGCGCCTCTACAGCAAATGGCTGCGCGAGAATTACGCCTACGTGCGCTTCGTCAATCCCGGCGATCTGCGCGTCGCTGCGGAAACCTGCGGCACCATCGGATGTCACGCCTCGGAAGTTCTAAAAGTAAAAACCAGCATGATGACGCACGGCGGTATGTTGTGGGGCGCGGCGCTCTATAACAATGGTTCGTTCCCACTGAAGAACACACACTTCGGCGAAAGTTATTCCTCGGAAGGACAACCTCAATCGCTGCGCACTGTGCCAACGCCCACGCAGGAAGAAACGCGCACGAAGGGTGTCGTCCCGGAGCTGACGCCGCTGGAACGCTGGGAAATTTCGCAACCCGGCAACGTCCTGCGCGTATTCGAACGCGGCGGCGAAAAAAAAGGCGAAATCGGCAATCCGAATCGCGAGGACGAATCCGGCCGCCCGGACGATAAACTCGGCGAACGGGGCTTCGGCACACTACTGCGCACCGATCCCGTTTTTCTCGGCCTGCAGAAAACGCGCCTGCTCGATCCGCTGCTTTCTTTGCCCGGCACGAACGACGAGCCCGGCGACTATCGCGGCAGCGGCTGCACCGCGTGTCACGTCGTGTACGCGAACGATCGCTCGCCGCAACACTCCGGCCCATACGCGCGCTTCGGGCACCTGGGCGAAGGCGCCACATCCGATCCCACCATCCCAAAAAATGAATCCGGCCATCCCATTCGCCACAGCTTCACGCGCGCGATTCCGTCCAGCCAATGCATGATTTGCCATGTTCATCCCGGCACGAACATGGAGACCACGTATTTCGGTTACACCTGGTGGGACAACGAAGCCGACGGCGCCGCGATGTATCCGCGCCAACAGCACAATCCAACGGAAGAAGAAAAATATCAGGTCGCGCTGCGCAATCCGGAGGGTGCGGCCGCGCGCGGCCTGTGGTCCGATCCAAAATTCCTGGAAAAACTGGGCAGCCCGGAATTCAACGCGCAGCTCGACCAGACTCAGTTCGCCGATTTTCACAGCCACGGGTGGGTTTTTCGCGCAGTGTACAAACGCGACCGCCAGGGCAACCTGCTCGATGCCGAAAATAAAATCGTCAGCCCCAAAGACCCCGACAAATTCAAAAAAGCCGTGCACCTGGCGGACATTCACCTCGAAAAAGGCATGCACTGCGTGGATTGCCACTTCGAGCAGGATTCGCACGGCAACGGAAAACTCTACGCCGAACCGCGCGCCGCGGTCGAACTCGACTGCGTGGATTGCCACGGCACAATTGACGCGCGCGCGACATTAATCTCTTCCGGCGCAGCGTCTCCCGCCGGCGGTACGCACTTTGACGCGCTGCGCACTCCCTGGAACACGCGCCGCTTCGAATTCCGCGACGGCAAATTGTTCCAGCGCAGCATGGTCGAACCGGAAAAAGAATGGGAAGTCGTGCAGACCCTCGACACCATCACTCCAGGCAATCCGCACTACAGCCAAGAATCGCGCTGGGCCAAAACCATTCGCACCGACGGAAAATCCTGGGGCGACGTCCCCGTCGATTCATCGCAACTCGCGCACGCGAATAGCCGCATGACCTGCTACGCCTGTCACACCTCGTGGACGCCGAATTGTTTTGGCTGCCATCTTTCCATGACGGCCAACCAGCGCAAGCCCATGCTGCACAACGAGGGCCTCCTCACGCGCAACTGGACCGCGTACAATTTTCAGGTTCTGCGCGACGATGGATTCATGCTCGGCATTGACGGCACCGTCACCGGCCATCGCATCGCGCCGGTCCGTTCCTCCTGTGCCATCCTCGTTAGTTCGCAAAATCAAAATCGCGATTGGCTTTACTACATGCAACAAACTGTTTCCGCCGAAGGCCTCAGCGGCACTGCGTTCAGTACTTTCGTTCCGCACACCGTGCGCGCCAAGGAAACCAAGTCCTGCGACGATTGCCACATTTCCGATCGCAAGGACAATAACGCCTGGATGGCGCAAGTGTTGCTGCAGGGCACGAACCTATTGAATTTTATGGGCCGCTATATTTACGTCGCCGATGGCGCGAAGGGATTCGACGCCGTCGCCGTCGCCGAACACGATGAGCCGCCCGCCATCATCGGCAGCTATTTGCAGCGTGTCGCCTACCCGCAGAATTATCAGCGGCACGTGGCGCGCGACCGCGAATTGCAGGAAGCCTACCACCATCTCGGAAACGTTCTGGATGTGCAGCTGCGCGGCGAATATCTCTACGCCGCGTTGGGCAAAGGCGGCTTCCGCGTCTACGATGTGGCCAATGTTGACAACAAGAATTTCTCCGAGCGCACCGTCACCGCTCCAGTTTCTCCCCTCGGTCAGCGCCTTTACGTCGGGACAAAATACGCGACGGCGGTCGCCACTCCCTCCACGCAAGCTCTCGATCCAGCGCGTTCGCGCAATCCAGTGAACGAAGAGCAAGAGATCCATCCGCTCTACGCCTACTTATATGTTGCGGACAAGTATGAAGGCCTCGTTGTCATCGGCGATCCTGATCCCAAAAGCAAATCGCCCGGAGTGAGCACGCTGCTCGACGGCGATCCGCGCAACAATTTTCTGAAGCGCGCGCTGGCTTTCAATCCAGATGGAATTCTCAACGGCGCCCGGCGCATCACGATCGCTGGAACTTATGCTTACATGCTCTGCGATCGCGGCCTGGTGGTTGTGGACTTGAACGATCCCCTGAGGCCCCGCGTCACGGCGGAAATCGGCTCGCCCGAGCTGCACAATCCGCGCGGAATCGCGATTCAATTTCATTACGCGTTCGTGGTTGATCGCGACGGGCTAATAGTTCTCGACGTATCTGCGCTCGACCATCCGCGCATCGTCCCGAAAGCCGCCGTGCCTCTCACCGACGCGCGCAATATCTACGTCGCGCGCACTTATGCCTACGTTGCAGATGGCAAGGACGGCGTCGCCATCGTTGACGTCGAAAGACCTGAACAACCGCATCTCGACCAAATTTTCACCGCCGATGGAAAGATAAACGACGCGCAGGACATCAAGATCGGCATGGTGGACGCCAGCGCTTTCGCTTTCCTCGCCGACGGCCGCAACGGTCTGCGCGTGCTACAAATTCTGTCGCCTGAGGACTCGCCCAACTCGTACGGCTTCAGCCCGCGCCCCACGCCTAAACTAATCGCCACCTACCGCACCAGCGGCTCTGCGCTGGCGGTGTCGAAGGGAATCGACCGCGACCGCGCCGTGGACGAAAGCGGCAACCAAATCGCCGTCTTCGGCCGGCGCGGTGCCCGTCCATTCAATCGCGAAGAAGCCGCGCGCCTGTTCCTGCACGATGGCGCGCCTTACACAGTCCCCAATGATCCTGCGGGCCCGCCGCGCTAGCGCGCAGTCGGCGCGGTATCAAGGGCGAAGACATCGCCGCGCCAACGCCGACCGAACGCGTGTCGTCCACGTAATTGCATATCTTGGGATTTGGTGGGCCCGCTAGGATTCGAACCTAGGACCAACGGATTATGAGTCCGCTGCTCTAACCAGCTGAGCTACGGGCCCCACGGTTGTAACTGCGTGATTTTATATTATTTGTATGAATCGCGCAGGTTAATCCGGTGCCCGAAAATGGTGCACTGTAGTAAATTCGTAGTAGTGATTGAAAATTCCTCCTCGTTTTTCGCCGAGCAAACGCAACGAGCACCTGAATCAGGACCGCCTTCTGATCTGTGGTTAGTTTTCGTGCAATCGGCTGCATCGTGCTGCCATCCAATGTTGCAATTAGCGCGTCGCCCTCAGCACATCAAGTTCATTCTCTCGTGATAGAATTTTCAAAAAAGTAAGCTGCGAAGGAGTTTCGATAAGATGCCTTCATCCCCCTATGTCCATGCCATCAGAGCCAAAATTGGCCATGAGCTACTGATGCTTCAGTCCGTGTCGGTTATGCTTTTCGACGACGGACGACTCATGTTGGCGCAACACCGCGACACGGGTCTTTGGGTGACCGTCGGCGGCGCTATTGAGCCGGACGAAACTCCGGCGGATGCTGTCGTACGAGAATGCTGGGAAGAAACGGGGCTGCTGGTCGAGCCAATTCATTTGTTGGGCGTCTTCGGCGGCCCGGAATTCCGCATCCACTATCCGAATAGCGATGTGGCGTCATACACAGTCGCTGTCTTTGAAGCGCGACCGATCGAAGGTAAAGCACGACCCGACGGAGAGGAAGTAATCGCACTACGTTTTGTCTCACGCGATGAAGCTGCCGCGCTACCAATGTCTGCCGGCACAAAACTGATGGTCGCAGAGGCATTTGGACGCAGTAGGAAGCCGTTCTTCGCGCCGGCGACTTGGCAGCCGCCGAGCTAACTGCGACTTTTCGCGGCGTCTTTGCGATACTCTGCCCAGGTCTCGCGCATAGGGACGTCACAAAATATCTGAATTGCACTGTCGGCTCCTCTGGTGGCCTCATGCAGGAACGTACTCTTCCGGTCGTCATTCTGGGAAGGCGTCATTTGATCGACAAGAAACATTTAAACGATTGCATCGAAAATCTTACAAGCGGAGGACGCATCCCTAATCGCCATAAACCGTGGATTTCGGACGAGGGATCACGCTCGTAGCTGACATCGCTTCGGGACTGCCAAGCAGCTCGTCGTCAGGATTTGCGTCTATTCGTACCGTCCGCTGCGGAAGAATCCTCTGTCTGAGGTAATCGCCTATTTATTTGACATTTAAATATATTTCGCTTTAGGCTGCCTCCGGTTTGGATTGACGTTCGGCAATTCGTCCGCCGTGGCGGAGGAGGATCGCCCGTAAAGGTTCAATTAACCATCGGATTGAGAATACTCGCAGGGCTTCTATTCGCGGCCGCTTTTCAGGCGCAAGTGTGTGCGGCTCAAACGGACGGGAGCTTTGACGGCTGCCCGCGTCAGGGCAAGACCACCAGGGCCTCCGTGATGGCCCTGAATCGCTTGAAGAATCGCACCGTCGCACCGCTCAAAACCGACGTCAACCCTGCAATCACGTTAACGTCCGTGCTTGCTCCGGGCAACGATCTCGGCCGCTGGAGTGCATCGCAAGCTGCGATCATCACGGGATTCGTGGTGGCCGTGAAGCCTGGTGGTCCTGAAACCGTCAACTGCGCTTCGACCGATCCCGCGCATACAGACACGCATATCGAGTTGGCGCTGGCCGCGGATGATTCACAAGGGATTCACCACATGATTGTGGAGGTAACTCCAAGATGGCGGGCGATCATGTCAGCCAAAGGACAGGACTGGTCAACGGTCAATTTGCGACGCAGTCTCCTCGGTCACAAGATCACGATAGTTGGCTGGATGATGCTAGACAAGGAGCACTGCAACGCTTCAGAGAACACCAATCCCGGCGGTGCTCACAACTGGAGGGCTACTTGTTGGGAGATTCATCCAATATCAGCGATTGGCCCGGCCCAATAAGGCCCGCGCGTTGCGTATGGCCAAGTTCTTATTCGCATTCTCAGAGGCACGATAAGTCCACGGCTCGACCGCACCGAAGATTGTGAAAAAGCTACGGTGAGTGCTTCCCCAAATCCGCCGTCAGCTGAACCTCCGACCCGCTCTGCACGGTGATTTCTCTTGACCAATCCGTGTAGCCAGCCGACTTTACAGCGACGGTGTGTTTTCCGGGTGCGAGTTTGAGGACTGCAGGAGAGTTTCCCACAAAATCGCCGTCCGCGAACACGTCCGCGCCGGTTGGGTTGGAGGAGACATTCACGGTCCCTCGTGCTGGATCTTGGGAAGCGGTTTCGGTCGGCTTGCTCGCCTTGGGTTTTTCCTCTGTTGGGTTCTCAATCGCGGTGTTCTTGTCCTCGTCTTTCGCCACTTGAGTTCGGATGCTCACAGGAACAAATTCGCGGTCCTTTTCAGCGACCGACACAGGCGCGCCAGTAACGCCTTGGAGCGCAACAAGGATGGCGCGATAGTTGTCTTTATCGCCCTGCAATAGAATCCCTCCAGTCCTGTTGTCCGGAAGCGTGTACTGAATCCCGATGAAGTGCAGTCGAGTCTTGTGAAGCAACCCGAACAAAGCGACCGGGGAAATGAGTATAGCGAGAGCGATCATCGTTCCGACGCGCCGGTGCGCCTCTTGCCCGTAACTCAGTGAAGTGAAGGTCTTGGGCGGGATCTCCAGGCGTTTGCCGTCTTGCAAAGCCAAGGTAATCATGTCGGGCGTGACCGTCAACTGGTTGTGCCAATCCTTGGGATCAACCTTGGAGTCTACCGAGCCGCCGTTGTATCGAATCTTGTCGAACGAATTGCCCTGGGCCCAAGCTGCCACGGTTGAACACAAGAGTAGGGAAAGAAGTCTCCTCTGATTGTGCATCGCGCCTCCGCAAATCGTTCGGGGATATGGCGACGCAGATAACTCACTGAGGACTATACCAGAGACTAATAACGTCATTCCTTGCTTGTGTTCAATCGGAGAGCGTGGCGCGGCAAACAACTTCGTCGCCGTTGTGCAGTCGGCGCACGAAACTAAGGTTTGACCCCCAAAGTTGCCTGCAGACATCTCGAGGACGCGTACCTGGCCCAGTAATCGGCTCTTCCCACAGCAAGTCTAAGACAACGTGATATAAATGCTCCGCCGAATTTAACCGAAGCCACGTGGGCTCGAGCCCGCGCCGTGGTCCTTTGGAGGGCGATATGAAACATGTAACTTGCGTGTTGGCTTGTCTGTTGGCGCTACTTCCACGTACAGTAGTTGCACAAACAAGCTCTCACTCAAACGACGCGGCCAAGCCGACCGCCGATGAGCGTATTCAGCGCCTCATTTCTTCTATCTCCGAAGAGCGCCTCCAATCCATTGTCGCGAAGCTCGCAAGCTTTGGCACTCGCGAGACGCTTTCCGATGCGTCTTCAAGCACGCGCGGGATTGGCGCTGCACGTCAGTGGATTTTGGACGAACTTAAACGTTCGAGCCCAAAACTAGAAGTTTCGTTTGACACATACCAGATCGCGGCACAGGGGCGTATACCGCGTAGCGTAGAACTCCGAAATGTCATCGCCGTTCTTCCGGGGAAGACCTTGCGCCGCGTGTATATCAGTGGCCACTACGATTCGTTGAATCTTGGGCAAGGGGTGTCCGCGACGTTCGCCTCTGCCAGGCCAGAGGCGCGGATTGCGAATCCACAAAGGGAGCCGACGTTTGATCATGACGCAAACGCCCCCGGTGCGGATGACGATGGGAGCGGCAGTGCGTTAACAATGGAGCTCGCACGTGTGTTTGCAAACAGCGGAATCGATTTCGACGCCACCCTGGTCTTTGCCTGTTGGGCGGGGGAAGAGCAGGGCCTGATCGGCTCCTCCGCGCACGCCCAGAAACTCGCCAATGAAAAAGCAGAAGTCGAAGCCATGCTGAACAACGACATCGTCGGGGGCATTCGCGGCGGCAACGGAGTTGTAGATGCAGCCGACGTTCGGGTGTATTCGATCGGGCCAGAAGACTCCATGTCGCGCTCCTTGGCTCGATATGTTCAGTGGGCGGCCGACGTATACGTGCCTTCGCACCGGGTTCGCCTGATGGCGCGCGAAGATCGTTTTGGTCGAGGAAGCGATCATTCTTCTTTCACCAGCGTGGGTTATCCAGCGGTCGTGTTTCGCGAGTCCAAGGAGAATCTCTCAAAACAACACAGTGCGGACGATACGCCTGATGGTGTGAACGCCGTATATCTCGCCCAGAACGCACGCATTGACGCCGCTGCAGCAGCTTCGTTGGCGCTCGCTCCTCCTGCTCCCAAGGTCACCGACGATCGCGGCCAGCCTCTCATTGCGCGCGATCCGTCGGGTTATGATGCGAATCTCCGGTGGGCGGCATCGCCCGGAGCCATTGCCTATCACGTGTATTGGCGCGATGCGGGGTCAAGCGATTGGGAACGCGATCAAATTGTCGGCAATACAACTGATTTTGTCCTGCACAATGTTTCGATTGATGATTTCGTCTTCGGAGTCGCAGCGGTCGATTCTGACGGTCACCAGAGCCTCATTAGCGCCTATGTCGCTTCCGACCGACCTATTCCGCTTGTGAAGCTTGCAAACTAGCGTTCTCGGCGTGATCCCGCAGCATTTACCGGACCGGTAATCCACTGCTCAGATTAGCGGGATAACGTGCAGGTCGTTCACTGCCATAGCGGTCACAGGGAGGCGTACCTGGAGCCTTGTAAATCTTCAGTTCCTCGTGGAATAGCGGGCGACTTCATCTATTTTCTACGCGTTTGCGTTCTTGCACAGCTGAAACGCCGTCCACACCGACACGCCGTATGTTCGAGCGAGTTCTTTGAAGCTGGGCCCCCTGTAACTATAAGAAGCGATGCAAAAGTTTATTGCACCAGCCCCGATACGATCTTTTCGTCGTCAATTATTGGTGGCGCAGTCCACGGGCGCTTCGATCTTCCAAGTCGCGGAACTTGTGCTCATCGCACTTTCACCCTGGGTTCAACCGACAGCCCTGGCTTCAACAATCCTCCGACGTTGAACTCTTGTCCCCGAGGGCGATCGAAATCGATTCGTACCGGCACACGCTGCACGACTTTCACGTAGTTGCCGGAGGCATTTTCGGGGGGCAATGAGTCGATCACCGAGCCGGTGCCACCGCCCATGTTCGTGACGTGGCCCTCCCACTTACGGCCATATGCATCTACGCGGACCTCGACCGGTTGACCTGGGCGCATATGGGCAAGCTGCGTCTCTTTGAAATTGGCTGTGACCCAAACATCGTCGAGGAGCAGCACGTCGACAAGATCCTGTCCGATATTCACGTTCTGGCCCACTTCAATTCTTCTCTTGCCCACAATTCCCGTCACGGGAGAACAGATTACCGTGTGGCTGAAGTTCAGTTCTGCTTGGGCAAGTTGGAGCTCTCGGCGCGCCACTTCGGAGTTGGCTGTCTGCACGTTGGCGTTGTGGTGGGAACTGCCAGCTGTGGACAACGCATCGGAGAGATTCACTTGCGCAAGAACCTCCGCGATCTTGTAGTCCTCAGGGTCTATAGTCATCATCGCTTCGCCCGCATGAACCAACTGACCCTCATTGACGTACACGGCCTTGATACGTCCGTTTACTCGAGGGCTCAGCGGCATAACATGGCCTTCGACTTGTGCATCGTCAGTGTTTTCGTAGTGGAAAGTATTCCAAGCGAAATAGCCGCCTGCGATGACAAGGATGATCACAGCCGAAATTACCAGGATTCTTTTGTGGCCGATTTTTGACTGTTCGTGAGGTTCCGAATACGGCTGCAAAGGGCTAGCGTTAAGATCCACCCCAACAGACGGCTGTTCATACGAGATGGCATGAGTACCATGGGTGTTCGGCATGATTTTTCCTCCCAGATGCTGATAGGGCCGTTGTCTCGACCGACTAAACATCTTGGCGGAACTTCCGGGTCATCCGTTTGAGGACCTGCTTCGTGAATACACCGGACGAGCGGAAGCTGGCTCCTTCTTTCATTAGCTCTAGAAGTACGTTTTCTCCGTCCTCGGTAATGGCAGTGAGCCCCCCCGCGTCAATAATGAGCGCACGACCATTCAGGTCTGCCGTCGCGTGCCGCCAGACCCTTGCGAGCTCTGCGGCCCAAGGGCCAATGAGCTTGCCTTCTATCAGCAACCGGCGCTGGCTTGGAGTGTCGCGAATGGAAATCTTCAACATTGCTTCTGCCCCACGCTGGCGTTGGTGCAAGCCCCGCGCCAAACGTCCAGAATCGTAAGGCGCTGAATTTTCGGGAAAAAGGGCACTGGCAGTCGAAAGCGTCGGAGTTGAAGAAGTTGAAACGGATGAAAATGCCGAACCGTTAATCGAGCAGGGCTACGACCAAGCAGGCGCGCCGCAAACTACGGAGGCTGGTTCAAGTAGTGCGCTTTGTTGCCACCAACTGTGTGATGCGGCCGTGAGCCATCGTCGAGGCAGTGGCGGGAGACGACGCACTTGAGGCGCGAGGGTACGCTCTCGACGCATTGGAGGAAGCCAGCCTTGCGATGAGCGACGGTTGCGCCGGCAGCACCAAGAGCGAGTGTGACCCCTTTTCCTGCGGCGCAGCCGGCGCCAGTTGGAACAATGATCATCATTCATGTCTGCTTCTTGCTATGCGACCGAGATAGCCCCGCCGATTTGGATGACCTTGCAGTAGGCCGAAAGTATGATGCTGCTTTCCTACCAAGGTCGCTCAGCGACGGGAGTACCGGCGTTCGATACCGTTTCGTCCTGCCAGGCTCAGGAAAACCATAAAGTGCAACAAGTAAACCAACAGAGACCGCACGATTATCGCCTCCAGCAGCTTCGGCGCTCTTACTCTCAACAACGAGTGACAAGGGCACGACTCACGCCAAATCTGTACGACCGTAAGTTGCTGAATTTTCGGGAGAACGTGCCACAAGTCAAAAATGTCGGAGTTGAAGAAGTTGAAAGAGTCGAAACCGTCGACGCTTTCGGCTACCAGAAAGACGGGCTGCGAGATCAAGAATACTGCTTCGAGTATATGCCGAACTTTTTCATTCGAGAGAGGAGAGTTGTGCGGTTCATTCCTAGGCGCGCGGCAGCACCACCGGCGCCACCCACGCGGCCCTTGCATGCAGTGAGTGCCCGTACGATCTCATCACGCCGCTTTCTTGCATATTCGTCAGAAACGCTCGTTTTGTCGCTTTGCGAATCTGTTCTTTCTTCAACGACTTTCTTCACTTCATGCAGGGTATCCAGGGAACCTTCCTTGCTTGTTTTTCGAAGTTCCGCCAGAGGAGCATCAAGCGATCTGCCCCTCGTCAAGAGCACGGCTCGCTCCATAAAATTCTCAAGCTCGCGAATGTTGCCGGGCCACTCCAAGTTCGTCAGTCCCCTCATGACAGCCGCCGGAACGGTATCGATGCATTTCTGCATTTGCTTCGCATACTTTTGAACGAAATAGCTGACGAGCAAAGGAATGTCTTCTCTGCGGTCCCGCAAAGGAGGAATACGGATCGGAAAGACATTCAGCCGATAGTACAGATCACTGCGAAATTCCTTGTTCGCAATCATCGTCTCAAGGTCGCGATTCGTAGCGGCCACCAGGCGGACGTTCACCTTCCTTGTATGCGTGCTGCCGAGACGTTCAAATTCCTGCTCTTGCAGAGCGCGCAGCAGCTTCGGCTGAATCTCAATCGGGATATCTCCCACTTCGTCCAAAAACAGTGTCCCTTGGTCCGCGAGTTCGAGCCGGCCGATCTTTTGATTTATGGCTCCCGTGAACGCGCCTTTTTCGTGGCCAAACAGTTCACTTTCCAGCAGTCCCGTCGGAATTGCCGCGCAGTTCAGCTTCACTAATGTGCGCTGGTCGCGGCGGCTTCGGTCGTGAATCGCGCGGGCGATCAACTCCTTTCCCGTGCCCGTTTCACCGAGCAGCAGGACCGTGGCATCGCTGGGAGCAACCGTTTCGACGAGCTGGAGAACGTGCTTCAATGCGGCGCTATTGCCAATGATCTGCTCGAAGTCGCTCGCAGTACGAATTTCCTCTTCGAGGTACAGCTTTTCCTGTGCAAGCTTGTCCTTGAGTTCAGAGATTTGCTGGTACGCCAGCGCGTTTTCAATTGCGATGGCTATCTGACCTGACGCCCGGCCAAGGAAGTCAACATCCCCTGCAGTAAACGGAGTGTCTGTTGTGCGCAAAATTGAAAGAAATCCAAGGATTCTGCCGCGATTAACCAGTGGAATAAGGCAATGGGCTTTTACGCCTTCAGTAGACGCCATCTCACTTATCCCAATCGCGCATTCGTCACGCGCCTGCGAGTCAATGACTACCGGTTTCAAGGTGTCCATCGCTTTTTTAGCGGCGGCGCTTAGTGTGAGGGACAACTCTTCCTTTATGATTCCTTTCCCGTGCGGAATATCCGCGACAAGCACCCTGCATTTTCCCGATGCTGCATCGAGCAGGGAAACGGTTACGCCATCAGCGTGTATGACCTCGCGGATATTCGTTGCAATCGCGCGCAAGACCTCGCGCCGGTCGAGGATGGACGTGATTCTGGCCGTCAGATTCAGGAGCAATTGCAACCGATTTCCTAATCCGGATACTTCTTGGAACGCCAGAGCGTTTTCAACCGCGATTGCTATCGGTCCTGACGCCCGGTTCAGGAAATCGACATCTTCCGGCGAAAACGGGGTCTCTGTCGTGCGACAAATCCACAGCAGTCCGAGGCTCCGGCCGCGATTTACAAGCGGGATACAGCACAAGGCTTCGATGCCCTCCGCAGTGGCGAGGTCAGATGCAGCAGGTGCGAGTTCGTCGTGCTCCCGCGCGTCGATGACCACCGGTTGCAAGGTATCCATCGCTCGCTTAGCGACGCCGCTTGGTGGAACGAGCAGCTCCTCGCGGATGACTCCCTTGCCGCGCGGAAAATCCATGGCAAATACCCGATATTTTCCGGACGCTGTGTCGGGCAGCGAAACAGCGGCGGCATCGGCGTGTATGACTTCGCGGATGTTCGCTGCAATCGAGCGCAATACTTCCCGCAGATCCAGACTGGAGGTGATGCTGCTCGTCAGATTCAGGAGCAACTCAAACCGCTCGTTCCGAGGCTGCACTTCCGTTTCTGTGCTCATATGCAAGGCGCCACAAATAATTGCAGAACCTACTGAGTACTATGATGACGGATTTCGCCCTGAGGACGCAAGCGTCTCCCGTTGCGCGCCGCCCGGCAGGGCAGGAGTGAAGGCGCGGTGTTTTGCGTTCCTCATTGCTGCCAGCCGCCACCGAGCGCCTCATAGACTTGGACAAGCGCAAGCCGCTCGTTGAGTTGCGCCTGAACGAGATTCAGCTGCGCCGAAAAATAATTTGTTTCGCTGGTCAGCACCTGCAGATAACTCGCGCCGCCTTGCTTATAGAGCACCAACGAGAGGTCGTCGGATCGCTGCGCGGCCTGAGTGAGCAGCTCCTGCTGACCGCGAAACTCACGATCTTTTTGAAAAGCGACCAGCGCATTCGAAACCTGCTCGAACGCGTCCTGAACGGTCTGCTGATATGAAAGCACTGACTCTTGCCATTGCGCTCGGGCGAGCCTGAGTCCCGAACGGAGCCTTCCGCCCTCGAACACTGGCTGACTCACGCTGAATGCCGCGGACCAAGACTGCGCAGGCGCACTGATGAACTGATTCAATGCGTTGCTCTCGAGCCCTCCCATCCCCGTCAGCGAAATGCTGGGAAAGAAAGCCGACTTGGCCACGCCGATTTGCGCGTTGGCTGCGACAACGTTCTCTTCCGCTTCGCGGACGTCCGGCCGGCGCTCAACCAGCTGCGAGGGCAGGCCGGCGGGAATGCTGGCCGGAATAGGTTGCTGCGTGATCGCACGGCCGCGCGGAATGGACTGCGGATTTTCGCCCAGCAGGATGCTGAGCACGTTCTCCTGCTGCTCAATTTGCCGTTCGAGGTCGGGAATAGATTCCGAAGCCGTATAGACGAGTTGTTCTGACTGGCTTACATCGAGGTCGGAAGCTCCGCCGTGGCTGAAAAGCACTTGGGTCAATTGAAGTGACTGCTGCCTGGATGCCAGCGTGCGTTTCGAGATCTCGAGCTCGCTGTCAAGCGCGCGAAGCTGGAAATAGGCGGTGGCCACACTGGCCACGAGCGACGACATCGTCGCTCGCTGCCCCCACTCGGTGCCCAGCAACTGGGCACGCGCTTCCTCGGTTTGCCGCCGGTATTTTCCCCAGAAGTCCAGATTCCAGATAACCGACAGGTTGAGCTGACCAGCGTTGACCTGGTAGGCCGGAAATGTATTTGAAACCTTGGGGTTTTGCTCGCTGAAAACACCTGCGCCGACGCTGGCGGAGGGGAGCTGATTGGCACGGGTGATGCCGAGTTGTGCCTGAGCCTCGAGCACGCGAGTGGCGGCGATGCGCACGTCATAGTTCTGCTGGAGCGCGGTGTGAATCATTTGCGCAAGCACAGGATCCTGATACACCTGCCACCAGGTCTCGTTTCCGAGCGATGATGGTGGCGCCGTCGGGCTCGGCTTGGCGGCGCGGTAGTCTGTCGGAACGCTCAACGCTGGCCGCTTGTAATTCGGTCCGACGGCGCAGCCAGCCAGCGCGACGATAACGACGGGCAAGAACGCAAGTTTCTTCACGTTAATCACCTTGGCCTTGCGTTTGCGCCGCTGCGAGCTCTGGTGGTCTCTGTCGCGTAGCGCCGGAGATGCGCTCGACCACATAGAAGATGGCCGGAACAAAAAATCTGCCGATAAACGTTTCCGCTACCATGCCTCCGATCACCGCCGTTCCCATGATCTGACGGGCGATTGCGCCGGCTCCTGAGGCCGTCCAGAGCGGAACACAACCCAGAATAAAGGCGAGCGCGGTCATCATGAGGGGGCGGAAGCGAAGCCTCGCCGCCGAAAGTGCCGCATCAACGATGGACATACCTCGTTCGTAGTCCTCCTTGGCAAATGCGACGATCAGAATCGAGTTCTTGGCAGCCAAACCGATCAGCATCACCAGACCGATTTGCGCATAAACGTCGTTCTCCATCTGAAGCATGTAAGGAGGCAGGTAAAGGCCCATCACGAAGCGCCGCAACCAAAGCGCGGCCAAGGCTCCAAATACCGCCACCGGCGTGCTGAGCAGCACACTGAAGGGCAGCGTCCAGCTTTCATACAGTGCAGCGAGGACGAGGAAAACGAACAGAAGCGAAAACGCAAAGATCACCGAAGCCGGGACCCCTTCTTCCGCCTTCACCTCCTGGTAAGACATGCCGATCCAGTCGTAACCCATTTCGGAAGGCATGGTTTGCTTGAAGACATCCACCAGGGCCGCTCTTGCCTGATCGGCGCTGTAACCGGGTGCGGCGGCGGCATTGATCTGTGCGGACCGATACTCGTTATAGCGCATCGTGAACTCGGGACCGGAACGAGTCTCGAATTTCGCCAGCGCGGAAAGCGGCACTGTCTGCCCTTGTCCGTTGCGGACATAGAATTGTCCGAGATAGTCCGTGGTCGCACGGTAAGGCGCTTCGGCTTCCACATACACCTGCCAGGTGCGTCCGAAATCGTTGTAGTAATTGACGAACAATCCGCCCATGTAGGCTTGAATGGTGTTGTAAACATCGGTCAAAGCCACGCCTTGCTTCAACACTTTGCTGCGATCCACATTGATGAATTCCTGAGGCACGCTCGGAATAAAAGTGGTGCTGACCGTGGCAAGCTCAGGACGCTTGCGAGCGGCTGCCAGGAATTTGTTCAGATTGTCGCTCAGAAACCGGACGTCCTTGCCGGCGCGGTCCTGCAGAACAAACGTAACTCCGCCGGCGGTGCCGACGCCGGGTATCGCGGGTGGTGAGAAGCTGAAGACAGTCCCCTCCGGCAGCTGCTTGAGTTCCTGGTTCAAACGTGCCTTGATGGCTTGATATGCTTCGCTGCGGCTGTTGCGGTCATCCCAGGGTTTAAGGCTGACCCAAAAGAAGGCGTTGTAGCTGGTCCGGACATAACTGAGCAAGCTGAAACCAACCACGCTAGTCGTGTATTGAACGCCCGGCGTGTTTGCGAGAACCTTCTCTACTTGCTTCGCAGCCGCGCTGGTGCGCTGCAATGACGCCGCGTTGGGAAGCTGCATGTTGATATAGAGGTAGCCCTGGTCTTCATCGGGCAAGAAGCTGGTGGGCAGATGGGCGCCAATGAGCCACGCAGCACCGCCGGCCACCGCAAGCAGCACTAACACCAGTGCGCCCTTTCGAATTACGTCGCCCGACAAACGCACAAAGCTGTCGGTGGAGCGCTCCCAGTAGCCGTTAATGACGCGAAAGAATTTTCCGAGCGGCCCGCGAGTTTCTTTCTTGGGCCGGAGCAGTAACGCCGAAAGTGCCGGGCTGAGCGTGAGAGCGTTGAACGCGGAAAGCATCACGGAGATCGCGATAGTGAGGGCGAATTGCTGATACAGCCTGCCGGTGATCCCCGGGATGAAGACTGTCGGCACGAACACGGCGGCCAAGACTAGAGCGATACCCACGACAGGACCGGTCAGCTCTTCCATGGCCTTGCGGGCAGCATCTTTGGGAGCCAGGCCCGCTTCGATGTGATGCTGAACTCCTTCAACGACCACGATGGCGTCGTCAACCACCAGTCCAATTGCGAGGACCAAGCCGAACATTGAAAGCGTATTGATCGAGAAGCCGACCAACGGGAAGATGACGAAGGTTCCCACCAACGAAACCGGCACGGCCAGCATAGGGATCAGAGTGGCGCGCCAGTCTTGCAGAAACAGATAGACCACAAGGATTACCAACACCACCGCAATTACCAGGGTCCAAAGGATTTCTTTCATGCCTTCGGTGACCGGGAGTGTCTGGTCGAGAGAAACGCTGTAATCGATGTCTTGCGGGAAACGTTGCTTCATCTGGCTCATGAGCTTCCGGACGCCCTGCACGGTTTGGACAGCATTGGTTCCAGGCAACTGGTACACGGCGATGGCCGCGCTGGGCTTACCATTCAGGCGAGCTATCAAGCTGTAGTCCTGCGTGCCGAGTTCGACGCGGGCCACATCTTTTACGCGAACAGTCCCACCGTTTGGCGCCTCGCGTACGATCACTTCGCCGAACTGTTCCGGCGAAGTCAGGCGGCCTTGAGCCAGTACGGCATAGGTGAACTGCTGGTTGCTCTGAGCCGGTTCACCGCCAACTTCGCCAGCTGGATTAACGGTGTTTTGTGCTTCAATCGCGTTGACAATATCCGTGACGGTGATACCCAGCTTCGCCAGTTGATCAGGCTTCACCCATAGCCGCATGGCATACTGCCCCGAACCGAATATCTGCGTCTGGCCAACACCGTACAAGCGTGCAATAGGATCGTTGAGATTGATGTAGGCGTAGTTGGCCAGGTAGTTGGAATCATGGGTGCCATGCGGCGCGTACAGGGCGATGATCATAAGCGGAGCTGTGGTTGCCTTCTTTAGCGTGATCCCGTAATTGTTCACCTCGGGCGGCAACTGACCATTTGCCAGTTGCTGGCGCGATTGGGTGAGCAACAAGTCCGTGTTTGGATCAGTTTTGAGATCAAAATCCACGATCAACGTCGTTTGCTGATTCGCAGTGGCGTTGAGCGAATACATGTAAGTCATGTTGTCCACGCCGGTGACTTGCTGCTCGATAGGCACGTCAACCGATTGCTCCAGAGTCTGGGCGTCCGCACCGGGGAAATTGGCTTGCAGCCTGATTTCGGGTGGAGCGATCTGTGGGAACTGGGCTACCGGCAGAGTGGCCATGCTGATCGCGCCGACGATGACGGTGAGAATCGCAATCACAATCGCGACGATAGGCCGTCGAATGAAAAAATTCGCCATCGATTAATGCTCCTCCGTCTCTTTGTAGGGCGTAGGATTCACCGGTTCTCCTTCCTTTGCTTTCTCCGCACCAACCGCTACAACACGTTCTCCCGGCTTCAGCCCGGATGTGATCACCCAGAGCGTGCCCACTTTCGGGCCAACTTCCACGGTGCGAAGCTGTGCCCGGTTATCGGGGCCGATGACTGCAGCTTGGTAGGTGCCTTGCTGTTGACTCACCGCCGCCTGCGGCACCAGCAGCGCTCGCGTGATGCTTCCGGTTGGCGCCTGAATACGCGCGTACTGGCCTGGCCGCAAGAGGTTCTTTGGATTGGGAAATTCGCCTACGATCTGGATGGTGCCCGTTTCGCTACTCACTTGGCGGTCCGCGAAGATAATTCTGCCGGGATGGGGGTAAGCATTCCCGTCGGCCAGCGTCAAGTGAAGCGGGATTTGTGAAGCGTGAGTCAGCCAATCCACGCTCCCCGGACCGCTGCCGTCCGCCAAACGCAGGTATTCTTGTTCGCTAATGGGGAAATAAACCTTGATCGGACTTAGCTGCGAAACCGCGGTGAGGACCGTAGATGGTCCCACCAGGTTGCCCACCTGCACGGTGTTGATGCCAGCGATGCCGTCAATCAGCGAAAGAACTTTCGTGTATCCCAAATTCAGCGAAGCCTCTTCGACCGCGGCCTGATCCGCTTCCACTGTCGCCTTCGCTCCAAGTTGCGCCTGCGTGTCGTTGTCGAGCTGACTCTGGGGAATCGCGTGAGCTTCCGCCTCAGGAAGGTCGCGTTTGACGTTGATGTCGGCGTTGGCCAACTGCGCCTGAGCCTGCGCCAATTGCCCTTTGGCCTGATCAAGCGCCGCCTGAAATGGGCGCGGATCGATTTCAAACAGAACCTGGCCTTGCCGGACAAATCCACCTTCCTGGTAGTCCTGACGAATCAGATAGCCGCCCACGTGCGGTTGGATTTGAGCGTTGACGTACCCTTCGAGCGTCCCCACCCATTCCCCTTCGAGCGGTACGTCTTTTTGGATCGCTGGCGTTACTTCAACTACGGGCGGCACAGGGGGCGACGCCGAGACCACGTGGCGTTCGCATCCGACTTCCATAGTTGCCACGAACACAAGCACGATCAACAAACCAAACAAATTCAAAATGGAGCGTTTGCTTGGAAGGCTCAGGAGCTCGATGACGTGCTTGATGTAGGTTCCGCTGCCGGTGAATTGTGCTCCATCTTCCGCCAGCATGCGCAAGAGTTGCTCCCCGTTCTTGTCGATAAACGTGACTTCGTTGAGGTCCACGATGCACGCGCGTCCCGTATCCGTGCAATGGTTCACCTTCCAGCATGTCCTGAGCTCGTCTACCCATGGGCCGGAAAGGCGGCCGTGCAGAATCCATTTCTCTTCGGCGGCCGTTTGACTGAAGTTGACCTTCAACATGCTGTTTTCCTCGGTGCTTACCTGTGACAATCGCAACCGCGATCCTGTTAAGGCTCTCATTTTGTTTTCGAATCCTTAGCGTTGATCTGCGCTTCGTTCTTGTACTTCTGCTGGAGCTCGCGTTCCGCCTCCAGCCAGTCGTTCAGGTCGCAACCGTGAATTCCGCCACGCTCGACGTGAATTTGAAACGCTCGCTTGCGGATTTCCGCCGGGGATGGTTCGTTCTTCCGTCCTGCTTCCGGGAACTCTGGTGGAGCAACGCTTCCTCCCGTGTTCCAAGGATTGGTGATCAGATTTTGCGTTTTCATAGTTCCTCCTCCCTTTCAAAAACGTTTCCCTTTAACGAAGCTTTGTGCCCGACTGACCATCCGAGCCGGTGATGATCAGAAAAACCAGAACGCTCGCTGCGGCGATCAAGAGAACCACAACCATGGGAGCTCCTTGGTACAAGTCCTAAATCTCATGCGCGGGCCAGGTGATTCTGTGAGGCGCGCCCGCCGAGATTAGGTCCTATCCGGTATCGCAGTGATTTGGCTAGACTCCTTCTCGCGCGGAACGTGCGAGCTTTAACGGCGGACACCGACAGACCCATGCGTTGCGCCGTCTCCCGGGTCGTTAATTCTGCTAGTTCCTGCAACTCAATCGCTCTCTGCATTCCGGGACTCAATTCCTGCACTGCCGCGGACAAAATTCGTGCCCTTTCTCCTTGCAAATATCTGGCTTCGGGGTCTGGACTTGCGTCAGCTATCTGCCGGGCGGGTGTCGCTCCTTCATCGTTGCCGGACTCATCAAACGGCAGCTCGCGTAGCGCGCGGCGTTTGCGTAGCAAGATCAGGGCCTGGTTGATGGCAATGCTCGTCAGCCACGTAGCGAATGAGGATCTACCTTCGAAGCCCAGCAAGTGGAAGAACGCCCTTTGAAAAGTCTGCTGGACAATGTCTTCGGCATCTTCCTGACTCCGTGTATAGCGGAGCGCAAGTCCAAGAATCCTTTGCCGGTGGCGTTTGACGATGGTTTCAAATGCCAAGTCATCTCCGCCCTTGGCGGCAGCGACCAGTTCTTTGTCCCCAGCTGAATCTTGGGAGCGAGCGACGGTCACGCCCAGTTCGTCAATCGTCGTCAATAGTTGACGGTCCATGGTGTTTCTCCTGGGTACCTTTCAAATGGGTCCCCGAGGCAACAGACATTGCCTGTCTGCCCTCGCTTGGACTTAGGGCAAGCACCAGGCCAAATGTGCGGTCCGGTAAGTCGTGGAATTTCAGAGGAACAGGGAACAACAGTTGAATCTGTCGAACCTAATCGCCGTTGAAACTGTTGAAGACGTCGAATATGTCGAAGCGCCAGGAAGGCCGTCATGATAAGGCTCTAGCCGAACAAGGTGGTTATAGGGACACTCAAGACGCTCGTGAATTGCTCAAACCCCAGATGACATCGGAACAAACTGCCGAGGCCCAACGATCGGCCGACGTTTGGAATGCTGCGCATACTCGTCCGACGTCGAAATAATTCCTGTTTGAAACCGATCTTAGCGCCAACACAAGAACGGAAGTGCCCAGTCAACGCTTTATCCGGTAAATTTTCCTAGTTTCCGGCTAGGCGACTTACAATGGCACAAGTTGACTCACACTCACTGAGTGATGGAGGTGGTCCAATGAACTGGAACAAATGGATTCGGCAGACCCACCGCTGGTTGTCCGTTGCCTTCACAGTGGCCGTCATCGTCAACGGCGTCGCGGTGGCACAGAATAAGTACACGGCCTCGCTGGGCCTCTTGGCGGTGTTCCCGCTCGCCTTGCAATTTTTCACCGGTTTGTACTTGTTCGTATTGCCGTTTGCCGCGAAGTGGCGCACCGGCTCACGCGCCGACTGAACGGACGACCCGCCGCGCGAACAGAGACCGCTCGGTGCGGTACGTTCGCGGCGATAGATAGAACGCTAGTCAGTAGGTCCTGATTAACGCACAATGCTGTGAATACGCGGGAAACAAGGAGGGCAATGGCTCGGCTAGATTCTCCGCGCGTGGTCAATATCGAGGATTTGCGCCAGCTGGCCCGGCGCCGTCTGCCGCGCGCGGTATTCGACTACGTGGACGGCGGGGCCGGCGACGAAGTGACGCTGCGCGAAAATTGCCGCGCGTTTCAAGAAGTCGTTCTGCGCCCGCGTCATGCCGTCGCGCTCGAGAAATGCGATTTGCGCACGCGCGTCCTGGGACACGACATTTCTTTTCCGGCGATTTTGGCGCCGGTTGGTTACAGCCGCTTGATGCATCCGGATGGCGAGCTCGCCGCAGCCCGCGCCGCCGGTGAATTCGGCACTGCTTTCATCCTCTCCACGGTTTCCGGACACAAGCTCGAGAAGGCCAAAGCTGCATCCAGCGGGCCAGTTTGGTATCAGCTGTACCTGATAGGCGGGCGCGAGCCGGCGGAAGCCGCGATCGAACGCGCACGCGCGGCTGGATTTTCCGCGCTGGTGATAACCATTGATACCGCGGTCGCCGGAATGCGCGAACGCGATGTGCGCAACGGCGTGAGAGAACTGCTCGGCAATTCGCTGCTCGCGAAAATTCCGTTTATCCCGGACGTGTTGAAGCATCCACGCTGGCTCGCCGCATTCTTGCTCGATGGCGGCGTCCCGCGCTTGGAAAATGTGGTGATGCCCGGCATCGGGCCGATGCCCATGATGGAAGTGGGCTCGGCGCTCGCGCGCTCGGTGATTACTTGGAATGATTTGCGCTGGCTGCGCAAATTGTGGCCGGGCCCGTTAGTGGTGAAGGGCGTGCTCACGGGCGACGATGCACGCCGCGCGATCGACGGCGGCGCCGACGGGATCGTGGTGTCCAATCACGGTGGGCGGCAGCTGGACACTGTGTCAGCCTCGTTGTGCGCGCTGCCGGAAGTCGTCGCGGCGGTTAATGGCCAAGCCGAAGTGTTGATGGATGGTGGAGTGCGACGCGGTTCCGACATCGTGAAAGCCATCTGCATGGGCGCGCGAGCAGTGCTCGTCGGCCGCGCATACGCGTACGGCCTCGGCGCCGCGGGCGACGCCGGCGTCGTGCGCGCGCTGGAAATTCTCCGCGCCGACCTCGAGCGCGTGCTCAGACTGCTGGGTTGCGCATCGGTGGCGGAACTGAATCCGTCGCTAGTGGGAGTGCCGGAAGCGTGGCGCGCAAAACCGCAAACGCAGTGACACGGGTACTTTGATCTTGTAGAGGCGCACGGTAGTGCGCCATCGGTAAGGCAACGATCATCGATGGCGGTCCCGCTTTCCGGGAGCGACGCTACAAATGGCCGCCGAATTTTTCCGCAAGCGATTCAGGGGCTGAGCCCACAACTTTCAAACTCTCGCACGCACGCCAATAACCAGGCTGCGAACCGCAAACCATTTGTACAGCGCGACCCATTCGCGCACACGCGCATTCGCCAGTTGACGCCGGAGCGGCGCGTGTGCTAAATCCCCTTATCCGGTAAACGTATACTTGCAACGCGGATCGTGCGGAGATTTTCACGGCGCTGGCGACGCCTCATCGCGCGCTCAACGTTCCTTTTCCGATACTTTGCGCTTGCAAGGCTCAAGCGAGTGTGCCGGTTAGTGTTAGTCTTTGCCTTAAAGCTTCAGTTCACAGCTTGGGAATAGCCGGCATCCCCGGCCAGCGCGAACACAGGCGGAAAACGAATGATGAATCTGAGCTTGGCGATGTTCGCCGGAGATCGCTTGGTGCGTTTGGCGCCGGTGGATCTGGTGATTGTGGTCTTTTATTTCGTGTTAGTGCTGGCCATCGGTTTCTACCTGAAAGGACGCTCAAACACCGGCGAGGATTTCTTCCTCGCCGGCCGCGAAATGACGGCGTGGATCGCCGGCCTCAGCTTTCTTTCCGCAAACCTGGGCGCGTTGGAGCTGATGGGCTGGGCCGCGGCCTCCTATCAATACGGCATTTTGGCTGCGCACTGGTACTGGATCGGCGCGATCCCTGCGATGTTGTTCCTCGGCCTGGTGATGATGCCGTTCTATTACATTTCCAAAACCCACTCGGTGCCGGGATATTTGAAATTACGTTTCGGCGAGGCCAGCCGCGCGCTTTCCGCGATTTCCTTTGCGTTCATGACCGTGCTGATGAGCGGCATCAACATGTACGCGATGGCGCTGGTGATGAAAGTCGTCCTGGGATGGGACATCAATTTCAGCATCTGGATTTCTTCCGTCACCGTCGCAGTCTATGTGACGCTCGGCGGCTTGCGCTCTGCAATTTTCAACGAAGTGCTGCAGTTTATCCTGATCTGGGCTGGCGCGTTGCTGATTCCAATTCTCGGATTGATCGAAGCGGGCGGCTGGAAAGCCCTGCAACTCAAAGTCGCGCAGAATGCTTCCGTCGAATACACGCACCTGTGGTCCACGCTCGGCTCGTTCAAAGACAATCCGATGGGCATTCACTGGACGGGAATCGTCTTCGGCCTGGGTTTCGTGATTTCATTTGCCTACTGGACGACGGATTTCCTCGTGGTGCAGCGCGTGTTGGCCGCGAAAGATCTGCGCGCCGCGAAAATGGCGCCCATCATCGGCGCGGCGTTCAAAATGTTCGTGCCCTTCATCGTAATTCTGCCCGGCCTGCTGGGCCTCGCGGTGCTGCCGATGAAACTCACCGGCGAGGCCGCGGCGGTCGCCAGCGGCGGACACAGCTACAACGAAGTATTACCGCTCATGCTGGCGCGTTATTGCGGTCCAGGATTGCTGGGCCTCGGCATCACCGCGCTCATCGCCGGCTTCATGTCCGGAATGGCGGGCAACGTCAGCGCGTTCTCCACGGTCTGGACCTACGACATCTACAAAGCCCTGATCAAAAAGAAAGCCACCGACGCGCATTACGTGCTGATGGGCCGCTGGTCCACAATCCTGGGCGTGCTGATCAGCATCGGGACAGCGTACCTGGTCATGCAGTTCCTCAGCATCATGGATTACGTGCAGGCGCTGTTCAGTTTCTTCGTCGCCCCGCTTTTTGGCACCGTGATTCTGGGCATGCTCTGGAAACGCGCCACGGCGGCGGGCGGATTCTGGGGCTTGCTGGCCGGCACAGTCTCCTCCGTCGGCATGTGGGCGTGGGTTAAATTCGATCCCACGGCGTTGCGTTACGTGGCGCTCTCCAGCGACGCGAAAGACATGGCGGAAAATATGTATCGCGGCCTGTGGTCCTGGATCATCTGCGTGGTGGTGACGGTAGCGGTTAGCATGGTCACGAAGCCCAAGCCCGAAAGTGAATTGGTCGGCCTGGTCTATGGCGCGACGGAAATTCCCACCGAAGCGCAGGTTCCGCTCTACCACAAACCGGCATTCTGGGCCGTGGTCGTCGCCATCGTTTTCATTGCACTCAACGTTATGTTCTGGTGAGGCTCATGCGATCTGACGGAACAATTTCGATCTGGTTCTTCATAGGCGTTTCGCTGCTGGTCAACGGCGTGCTGATCTTCGGCGCGGGACTTTACCAGATTTCCCATCCGCCCGCGGTCAAAGTAGTTCTCTACGACTTGCACGCCAGCGTATGGTGGGGCGGAGTCCTGGCTATCATCGGATTGCTCTACTGCATCCGCTACAATCCCAACCGCGCCTGACTTGCCGCGCAGCTGTGTCAAGCGCACCGGTGCCTTTCGTTGCGCCGGCGTCCCGCCGGCTTTTTCGCAGTCGCTTTTTGATTTCGACTTTGCGATTGACTTTGCTTGTTTTTCGCTCACCACCTCCGAATTCCTCACTCCGCATTCACGCCTCGCATAGTACAGTAATCCCCAGCTGCATTCGCGCAATCGTGCTGCAAATTCAGACTCGAAGGATGGCGGATGGCGATTCTCGTCGCGGGAGGTGCCGGTTACATCGGCAGCGTAACCGTGGAACTATTGCGCGCTGCAGGCGAGCGGGTCGTGGTCCTGGACAATCTACTGCGCGGTCATCGTCCGTCGCTCGACAAGGACATCCCGCTCTACCAGGGCAATATCGGCGACCGCACTCTGCTCGCGCGCATCGCTCGCGAACACCAGCTCGAATCCTGCATCCATTTCGCCGCTGTCACCTTCGTCGGCGAATCCGTGAAGAATCCCGCCTGGTATTACGAGAACAACGTCGAGCAAGGCATCGCCCTGATGAGCGCGCTAGTCGAGGCTGGAGTGCGCCGCGTGGTCTTTTCCTCCACTGCCGCTACATACGGAAATCCGAAGCAGATCCCCATCTCCGAAAACGAGCCGCAGTGGCCCGTGAATCCCTACGGCTGGTCGAAATTATTCATGGAACGCCTGCTGCATTCCTTCGACGTAGCCTACGCCCTGAAGTTCGTTTCGCTGCGCTACTTCAACGCCGCGGGCGCCACAGAAAAATGCGGCGAGCATCACGACCCGGAATCGCATCTAATCCCCTGCATTTTGTCGGCACCTGCCAAGGAACCGCCCGAAGTCGCGGTCTTCGGAAATAATTATCCCACTCCGGATGGTACGCCCATCCGCGATTACGTCCACGTGGTCGACCTAGCCGACGCGCACATCCGCGCCCTCGGCCATTTGCGCCGCGGCGGTGCATCCGACTATCTGAATCTCGGCACGGGCCACGGCTATTCCGTCCTGGAAGTCATCGAAACCGCGCGCCAAGTAACCGGCCGCGACATTCGCATCCGCTTCGAGCCGCCCCGCGCGGGCGATCCCCCTCAGCTCATCGCCGATCCCACAAAATCAAAAGCCGTTCTCGACTGGGTCCCGACGAAATCCGATCTCCGCTCCATCATCGACTCAGCCTGGCGCTGGCACCAAAGCCACCCTCGCGGCTACGATTCATAAAGCACCGTCCGCCCAAACCTGCCGCTGGTCGCGCTCGTTGGCTGCTACATCCCAGCCAAACGCGCCACGTTATGCCGCGCCCACGGCGCCTGCGGGATTAGTTCGCGGGCTTCACCGATTCCATCAGGCCAAAGAATCCTTCGGCCAGCGTCGGGTGAATGTACACCGCGCCTTTCAGTATTGTGTATGGCGCGTCCGCCAGAATCATTGCGCCCAGGATCTGTACAGTCTCTCCGCCTTCGCTACCCAGAATGGCCGCGCCCAGTATACGATCGCTCTGCGCATCCACGATGATTTTCATCAGCCCGGCGGTTTCGTCGCGTTCGATCGCGCGCGACACACTCGACATCGGAAACATACCCATCTTGAATTTCCGGCCCGATTCGCGCGCCTCGCTTTCGGTAATGCCCACGCGTCCCAGTTGCGGGTCGGTGAAAAGCGCGTAGGGCAGATAGCGGTTTTCGATGCTGAGGTTCTTGCCCTCGATGATATTCGCGTATGCAATCTGATAATCGTTGTAGGAAATGTGCGTAAAGGCCGGACCGCCTTTCACATCCCCCAGCGCCCAAATACCGGGGACGTTGGTTTCCATCCGGCTGTTCACTTTCACATAGCCGTGCGCATCTGTCGCGACGCCGGCGGTTTCCAGACCCAAGTCGTCGGTGTTCGGCCTGCGTCCCGTGGCGACCAGCAGATGCGAGCCGTGCAAGGTTTCGCTGCCGTGCGGGGTTTCCACGGTCAGCGCGATCACGCCATTACGATTCTCAGCGCGCTTCGTCGCGGTGTTCACGCTGAACACGATGCCTTCGGCTTCCAGCGCCTTCTGTAGCGCTGACGCTATGTCAGAATCTTCGCGCGGCATGATGCGCGCGCCGGTATGAATGATAGTGACACGGCTGCCGAATCGCCGGAATATTTGCGCGAACTCGAGTCCGATGTATCCGCCGCCGAGAATCAGCAAATGTTGCGGCACGGTTTGCAGTTCCATGACCGTGGCGTTCGTAAGAAACGGAACCGTGTCAATCCCCGGAATTTTTGGAATGGCGGGGCGCGTCCCGGTATCAATGAATATTTTCTCGCTCTCGAAAAGTTCCGAACCCACTTGCACCTGGTGCGGGCCGCTGAATTTCGCTTGGCCGTGGATCAATTTTACAGCCGGCCTCGCATCAATGCGTTTCTGTATGCCCGCGCGCCCGTTTTGCACCTTTTGGATCTTCCGAACCACGACTGCGGGCATGTCCACGCTGACCTCGCCCGCCCGCACTCCCCAGCGCGCCGCATCGCGGGCGTAATGCGCCACCTGCGCCGAAGCGACCATAGTCTTCGTGGGCGTGCAGCCCGTGTTGATACAGCTGCCGCCCAATTCCGCGCGCTCGATGAGTGCAACCTTCCAACCCAGATCGGCCAGCGCAAACGAAAGCGGATTGCCCGCCTGCCCGGAGCCGATTGCGATGGCATCGAATTTCATTTCGTTCCCCCGTTGCCGCCCGAATGATTACGCGCCCAAGTGTACCCAAATTTTCGCGTCGCGCGCATCCTCGGCAGAGCAGCCTCCGGCCCAGGCGTCGCCGCGCTCCCCTAGTCTCGTGCCTTGTTCGCCGCAACCAAGCCAAGGAAACTTCCGCAAAAAATGCATCCCGATTTTTGCCCCGCCAAATTAGAATCATATTCATGGCCAGGGGTTGGGAAAGCAAAGCTGTAGAAGGTCAGGTCCAGGAATTTCAGTCGAAAGAGGACCGCAAGAACATCAAGCAAGTCTCGCAGGACCAGATCGAAGCGCGCCGCAAGCGCGGCGTGCTGATGCTGTCACGCGCGCGCGTCGAAAAACAATTGCAGTCCAGCCAAGGCCCGCGTTACCGCGAACAACTCGAGCGCGCGCTTGCCGATCTCGACGCACAACTCGCGCAACTCCCCACCGACACAAAGTAAACCGCCCGCGACCAGTGCGTCGTACCGCTCGTTGACTGAACAGCGACAACCGATCGTTGATGAACTCCAGCATCCAACGGGGGCATCATTACTGCAGCTACTGAGTGATCGCGGGCCCCGACGACACTTCGCGTTTCCAGATCAGCCATTTGCGGAGCGCCGTGCGCGCCATGCGTGGCATGATGCGAGTGGGAAGAGGAGCCAGCGATGCCGCAAGACAATCCAATCTCCGAAACGATCACGGCGGGTTGCTGCATCGTGGGCGGCGGCCCCGCGGGAATGATGTGCGGCTTCTTGCTCGCTCGCGCGGGAATTGACGTGGTGGTACTGGAAAAGCACGCCGATTTCCTGCGGGACTTTCGCGGCGATACGGTTCATCCCTCGACGCTCGAGCTGATGTACGAGCTCGGAGTCCTAGAAGATTTTCTGCGCCGCCCGCATCAGGAGCTTTCGCGGATCGGCGCTCAGGTCGACGACTTCGTAGTCACCGTCGCGGATTTTTCTCATCTGCCCACGCACTGTAAATTTGTCGGCCTGATGCCGCAGTGGGAATTTCTGAACTTCATCGCGGAAAAAGCCAAGATCTATCCCGGATTTCATCTGCGCATGGAAACCGAAGTCACCGACTTGTTGCTCGAGAACGGCAAAGTGGCAGGTGTCGGCGCCAGATCGCAAAACGGTCCTCTGTATGTGCGCGCCGGTCTGACCATTGGAGCAGACGGGCGCCGTTCGGTCGTGCGCGAGAAGGCCGGCCTCGAAGTGCTAGAACTCGGCGCGCCCATTGATGTTCTTTGGATGCGCGTGTCCCGCGATCCGAGCGATCCGAATCAAACGCTGGGCCGTTTCAGGGCAGGGAAGATCCTGGTGACGCTGGACCGCGGCGAATATTGGCAATGCGCTTACGCAATCCCGAAAGGCGGGCTCGATGCGATTCGCCAAAGAGGTCTTGCAAATTTTCGCGACGAAATCGCCAGCGTCGCGCCATTTTTGCGCGAACGTCTCAGCGAATTGAAGGATTGGAACGACGTCAAGCTGCTTTCCGTCGCCGTGGATCGCTTGCGGCAGTGGTCGCGCCGCGGACTTCTGTGCATCGGCGATTCCGCGCATGCCATGTCTCCGATCGGCGGAGTGGGAATTAATCTGGCGATTCAAGACGCCGTCGCCGCCGCGAATATTCTCGCCGGGCCGCTTGCAAAGGGCGCCGTCACGGACGAACGCCTCCGCGACGTGCAGCACCGCCGCGAATTTCCCACGCGCGTGACTCAGGGATTTCAGGTTTTCGCGCACAAGCGTTTTATCGGCCCGGCGCTGCGCAACACCCGTCCGCTAACCAACCTGCCGTTGCCGCTAAAGCTTCTGCAGATGTTTCCGATACTGCGGCGCATTCCCGCGCGCTTGGTGGGATTAGGCGTTCGCCCGGAACACGTGCACACGCCGGACACTAAACCACATTCATCGCGTCAAAGTTAAGGAAGTCAAAGAACGCAGCTAATCGCGCGGACGCCCAGGATCGGGATCCTCAACGAAAACCACGCCCACGCCATTCTGATTCTTTTCGCGCCCCAGCTCGAAATGCACCACGGTCCCGCGCAAAGTCATCACACTGGAGATCGTAGGATCGCTGGAAGCTTCAATCACTACGCGCACCTCGGACTGCAGCCGCGGCCGGCTGTGCAGCGCCAGGTAAGCTCCCTGCAGGCTGATGTCGCGCACCGTGGCCTTTTCCTCGAATGGGCTGCCGTCTTCGGTCTGCCCGCTAACCGTGGCCGCAAAGCGCAACCGCCGCCGAATACCCAGCCGCGTTTCCTTCATGTCCACGGCCACGCCGCGCTCGCTCAAGCTGATGGACATGCCTTCGGTGGCCGCCCATGTCGCCGGAAATTCCTGACGCGCCGCAGAAAGAAAACCATCGACTACTTTGTCCGGCGAATCCGGGTCGTGGTGGAACAAGATTAGATTCCGCACCTTGGCCTCGCGCGCGATCTTCACACCTTCCAGCCAACTGGAATGTCCCCAACCTTTACGGTCCGAAGCCAGCTGCTCCGGAGAATACTGCGAGTCGTAGATCAGCACGTCCGCGCCGTGCGCCAGTTGACGCAGATTCTGATCGCAAGTGCGCTCGCCGGGCTCATTGTCAGTGGCATAGACGATCGAGCCGCCGGTCGTATCGATGCGGTATCCCAGGCATCCCTGCGGATGATTCAAATATCGCGCGGTAATGCGCGTTCCGCGAATCTCAAACGATTCCGCGTCGGCCACTTCACGAAAATCGCGCGCCGCGGTCATCATGGTCACGTCCACCGGGAAATAAGGGCTGGCGAGCTGCGCGGCGAACACCTGCTCCAGGCTGTTCGGCCCCAAGTATTTGGATTGAAAACTATAGAAATGGAAGCGGTTTTGCGATTCGAAGAACGGATGGAAAAATGGGATGCCCTGAATGTGGTCCCAATGGTAATGCGTCACCAGGATGTGCGCCTCGATGCCCATCCCGCGCCGTGTTTCGGTCAGATGGTTGCCGAGCATGCGCAACCCCGTCCCGCAATCCAGGATGAAATTGGTGCCGTCCGGCGCAGTCAGCTCCAGGCAAGGCGTGTTCCCGCCGTAGCGCCAGGTGTCGCGCTCGAGCGTCGGCGTCGAGCCGCGCACGCCCCAAAAAACAAGTTTGGCAACCTGGTGCGTCATCGCCGGGCGGCTTGCGACGCAGCGCGCCTGCGCCCCCTCTGGGAGTTGAGGTTCACGAAACTGTGCCATGGTAGGCGGGTGCGGCGAGGTAAGTCAATTGCGTTTCGGCCAACGCGTTCGTTCCCGGCGGTCGCGGCGATTCGCGCCGGCATAGCCCACCGAACCGCCGCGATTCCGCGCTGTAAGGCAGACCAAATCGCGGTTAGAATCGAGCGGATGGATGACGAAGCCCGAATAGCCGCCGGCCACTCACACGACGGCCACAACCACGGCCACGACCATGCTCACGATCACGATCATGGCCATAGCCACGGCCTGGGCGGGCACTCGCACGTCACGCTTCCTGCCGAGGGTATGACCCTAGCGCTGGGCGCCGCAGTCGTCGCCACGTTCGCGCTGGTTGCCGTCGAGTTGCTGGCCGGTTATGCCGGACATTCCATCGCCCTGGTCAGCGACGCCGTGCACAACCTCACCGACGTGCCCACCTTGGTGCTTTCCTGGCTCGCGATGCGCTGGGCCGCGAAGCCTCCTACGCCGCAAAAAACCTATGGCTACCATCGCGCGGGTATCCTCGCGGCATTCGTCAACGCGATGCTGCTCACGCTGGTCTCGCTCGGCCTGATCTACGAATCAGTGCTGCGGCTGCGCTCCCCGGTGGAAGTGAAAACCAGCCTGATGCTGTGGGTCTCGGTATTCGCACTGCTGATTAACGGGGGGATCACACTCGCTCTGTCCAGTGGCCGCCGCGACCTGAATTTGCGCAGCGTGTGGATTCACAATCTGGGCGACGCGCTATCGAACGTCGCAATCGTCGTCGGGGCTCTGGCCATCCGTTACACCGGCACCAGTTGGGCGGACCCGGTGATTGGTATTGCCATCGGCGCGATGGTGCTATGGTCCGGAATAGGCATCTTGCGCGAAAGCACGCACATCTTGCTCGAGGGCCTGCCGCGCAGCATTGCTCTGGAAGCAGTCGCGCGCGCGCTGCTAAAAATCGAAGGTGTCCAGGAAGTTCATGACATTCACATATGGACGCTGGGCACCGACCTCAACGCGCTCTCCTGCCACATCTGCATCCCAGACATGCATATGGAGGAAAGCGAGAAGGTTCTGGCGAAAATCCACGAAGTCCTCGACCACGATTTCCGGATCACTCACACCACCATCCAATTCGAGCGCGCCGGCCTTCCTGCCGACGCCGGCCTTTACATGCCAGAACCGATCCGCCGTTCCGAAGGCTAATCAAACCCTAATTTATTGCGTAAAGAGAAGAGGACTTAGTTCGCAGTAGCTATAAAGGAAGCTGCATCGGGGTCCCGCGCTCCTGATTCACACGTTGCGTTGCATCTGCATCGAAAATTTCTGCTGATATGCTGAGGCGCCGTCCTTCCGGCGTGATGTAAATCACTTGGCCTTGCGTCATCGTAAAGGCTATTACATCCAGCCGGCTGCCGTCGCGCAGAACCAGCGTCAGCGTGCCCACGTCCGGCAACGGTTCCTGTTGCTCGGCTTCCTGCTGTTCGGGAGCGCGTGGAGCGGCACTCGCTTCGGTCTGCCCGTCATCCCGATTGTCAGCGCGCTCACCGTCGCGATCGCCGTTCCGGTCGTCGCCGCGATCGCCGTTCCGATCGCTGGGAGCCCCAGCTTGCTGGTCATCCGCGAGTTGACCCTCCACTTCCGCCGAGTCCTGTGCCGCATCTTGTGGCGCACCAGCGGATTCATCACCAGGCGCCGCATAGTAATACCCGCCCGCGCCAAGAATATATACCACTCGGGGCGTCGAGACGGGCGTCGAGACCGGCGGCGGGTTACGGCGGCGATTCAACGGCGGGCCGACCGGCGCGAACACGCGATTGCCGGCATTCTGAGTCCGCAGCGCGGAAGACATTCCGGCATGGCGGGAAGGCACGTCTGTGGGATGAGCACTTGCACGCGCGCGAACTGCGGAGGTCGCGACGGGCGCGGCGCTCGAAGGGACAGAAGCTGTGCGTACTACACTGGCAACGTGCGGCGCGCCACCACTCGAAAACGGGCCAACACGCATTCCGGAAGCAGCGAATCCTCCCGCGGCTCCGCGCTGCGCCGCGACCACCGCCGGCATCAGCAGCAGCACGCCTACGAACCCGAACATCATCCGCGGTTTCATAATTCTCTCCGCCGCGCCCAGCTTATGAGACGCTGCAAAGCACGCGTCGGTTGCCGATACTTTACCACCATTCGATGCGACGGCCCCCACCGTGAACTTTTGAAGCCTCGCCGGTGTCTAACTGGCATGGCTCGGCGTGAAGGGCTGGGCAACGCTTCCGGCCCTCGGTTAATCGCTCGGCGAGGGAAGGCGAAGAGAGACGTCGAACCCGCAAAAATACTCGGATCGAGCGTCTCCCGGTAATCGAAGGAGCTTCGCCCAGCGCGGACCCGAAAATCAGCTTGGCTTTTCCCCACACCCCGGATGTGCTATAAACGTGCGTCCGAAGGACTACTAGAAATGGGACAGCCGGAAGCCGTAGTTCCGAAGGCGCAAGGAGCGGAGCCGGAAGTCAAGCATCGCGGGGAGCAGCCGGAGCCTTCACAGTATTGCCCGCGATGTTCGGCTCGGCTGGAGCAGCGCAGTTGCAAAATGATCTGCGCGTCTTGTGGATATTACATGTCCTGCTCGGATTTTTACTGAAGAGAAAGATCGCCGCCCCCGGGCAGTGACTTCTCGGCTCTACCGATTCCAAATAAGATATCGAATTTTCCAGGAGGCGCGAACGTGGCACTGAGAATGGTTGATAACGAAGTGAATGGCGTAACGGTGCTGGAGATCGAAGGGCGCATCGTGCTGGGCGAAGAGAGCAATGCGTTTCGTGAGAAAGTGAAAAGTCTGCTCGCCGCCGGTAAGAAGCAGATCGTACTGAACCTGGCGCAGGTCGGTTACATTGACAGCGCCGGCCTTGGCACCCTGGTGGCCACATTCCACAGCGCCCGCTCGCAAGGCGCCGTTCTGAAGCTGGCCAACCTCGGCTCGCACTTCAAGGAAGTGC
>Ga0210391_10000686_pt1 | contig 33600 bp, 24 predicted proteins | sample IncBWC12OmetaG_FD_160573 | JGI IMG/M metagenome (GOLD analysis project Ga0210391, IMG submission 160573) | Forest soil microbial communities from Barre Woods Harvard Forest LTER site, Petersham, Massachusetts, United States - Inc-BW-C-12-O ... | reverse complement strand
GCGTCTATTCCATGAGTTGCCAGGCAGTAGGATAGAGGGAACGGCTTCCTCCTGCCGGGCAGGTCTCCGGCGGGCCCGGGTCGATTCCGGGATCCTCTTCAAAACCCTGGAAAAGAGAGACTTCCGCAAAGCTTTCTATGGCTGAATTTGTAATCAGGCTCGCCGATGAGCGGGGGCATGTGCAGGAGCAGCTGCAGAGTGCGGCGACGGCGGACGAGTTGCGCCAGCGCTTCACGCAGGCGGGGTACTTCGTCTACTCGGTGAAGCCGCGGGGGCTGACCGGGAGCGCGCGCAAGACGAAGCTCGAAACATTTCTGATTTTCAACCAGCAATTTCTGACGCTGATTAAGGCGGGACTGCCGATTCTGGGGTCGCTGGAGATGCTGGCCAAGGGACAGAAGAACCCGAACTTTTCCGGACAGCTGATGAACGTGGCGGCGCGGGTGCGGACGGGCGAGGCGATTTCGTCGGCATTCGAGGCGCAGGGCGGATTTCCGCTGATGTATACGACGACGCTGCTGGCCGGCGAGCGGTCGGGCAATCTGGAAGAGGTGCTGGGACGGTATCTCGCGTTTCAGCGGATTACGCTGACGTTCCGGAAGAAGCTGGTGGCGTCGCTGATTTACCCGGCGCTGCTGATCACGCTGGTGTTCGGGATGTTCATCTTCATGATCACGTTTGTGGTGCCGCAGTTCGCGAAGCTATACGACCAGATTGGGTCGCAGCTGCCGGCGATTACGCTGGCCATGCTGGCGATTGGGCGGATTGCGCAACATTACCTGCTGTATATTTTGCCGGCGATGGCGCTGGTGATTTTTCTGGTGTGGCGGTGGAGCCGGAGCAGTTCGGGGGCAGAGCGGCTGGATGGATTCAGGATCGCGATGCCGGTGTTTGGGAAAATCTGGCTGAAGTATCAGGTGGCGATGTTTGCGCGGACGCTGTCGACGCTGCTGAGCGGAGGCATTCCGCTGGTGCCGTCGCTGGAGACGGCGGCGCGGTCAATTACGAGCAGGCGGATCAGCAAGGCGGTTACCTCTTCTGTGACCAGCGTGCGGGAAGGCAAAGGGCTGGCGCTGAGTCTGGAGGGGACCAAGGTCTTCCCGGAATTGTCGGTAGAGATGATTGAGGTGGGCGAATCGACGGGCGCGCTGCCGCAGATGCTGAATTCCGTCGCGGAATTTTTTGAGGACGACGTGCAGACGGCGCTGACGGCCGCGCTGGCGTTGATTGAGCCAGCCATCCTGATTGTGATGGGCGTGGTGGTGGTGATTATTTTGATCGCGCTCTATCTGCCCATCTTCTCGATGGGGAACAGCATGGGCGGCGTGCGGTAATACAGGTTTCAGGTTTCACGGAGTTTTAAATGGCAGAGACACCGTTATTAACGCTACCGACCGAGCAGGATGAGACTGCGATGGCGCAGGCACTGGCGCGGCGGTACCGCTCGGAGTTTGTGGATCTGCGGAACTTCCGCATCCAGCATGATGTGCTGCGCAGCGTGCCGGTGGACATGATGTTCCGGTACAATTTTGTGCCGCTGGAGCAGGAACCGGACCGGCTGGTGATCGCGGTGAGCGATCCGAGCAAGCTGATGATGCTCGACGAGATTGCAGGCCTGCTGGGGCAGCGGATTGTGACGCGGGTGGCGACGCTGTCGCAGATTACCGATCTGCTGAAGAAGACGGAGCAGAGCCAGCGCGTGCTGGATGAAGCATCGGAAGGGCTGACGTTCGACGTGCTGTCGTCGGACGACAATCCGGACGAGAACATTTCGATTGAGAAGCTGACGTCGGAAGAAGACATCAGCCCGATTATCCGGCTGGTGGACACGACGATTTTCACGGCGCTGGAGCGGCGCGCTTCGGACATTCATATTGAGACGTTCGACGATTCAGTGCTGGTGAAGTACCGCATTGACGGAGTGCTGCAGGCGGCGATGGCTCCGATTGCGCGCGAGCATCACACGACGATTCTGTCGCGCATCAAGATTATGTCGGAGCTGGACATTGCGGAACGGCGCGTGCCGCAGGACGGACGCTTCCGGGTGCGGTATAAGGGGCGGCTGATCGACTTCCGCGTGTCGATTATGCCGACGGTGCATGGCGAGAACGCCGTGCTGCGCGTACTGGATAAAGAATCGATGAGCGAGAAGTTCCGCAAGCTGACGCTGGATGTGGTGGGCTTTGCGGACGACGATTTGAAGCGGTTCCGGCGGTACATCCGCGAGCCGTACGGCATGGTGCTGGTGACGGGGCCGACGGGATCGGGCAAAACGACGACGCTGTATGCGGCGCTGAACGAGATTAAGAGCGACGAAGACAAGATCATCACGATTGAAGACCCGGTGGAATATCAGATTCGCGGGATCACGCAGATTCCGGTGAACGAGAAAAAGGGTCTGACGTTTGCGCGCGGATTGCGGTCGATTTTGCGGCACGATCCCGACAAGATTCTGGTGGGCGAAATCCGCGACCAGGAGACGGCGCAGATTGCGATCAACTCCGCGCTGACCGGGCACCTGGTGTTCACGACAGTGCACGCAAACAACGTGGTGGACGTGCTGGGACGATTCCTGAACATGGGCGTGGAGGCTTACAACTTTGTGTCGGCGCTGAACTGCATTCTGGCGCAGCGGCTGGTGCGAACGATTTGCGAACACTGCGCGCACGACGTGCACTACGACGAGGAGATGCTGATATTGAGCGGCATGGATCTGGCGGAGTGGCGGGACTTCCCTTTCCGCGAAGGCGCAGGATGCATCGAATGCGGTGGGACGGGGTTCCGGGGACGGACGGCGATTCACGAACTGCTGGATTTGACCGATCCGATCAGGGAAATCATTTTGGAAAAGAAGCCGAGCTCGGAAGTGCGGAAGCTGGCGCAGGCGGAGGGCATGCACTTTTTGCGCGAGAGCGCGCTGGACCGGGTGCGGCGTGGATTGACGACGCTGAAAGAGATCAACAAAGTTACCTTTATTGAGGCTTCCCGATAGTGGCGAGACTGGAAGAGATTTTCAAATCGGCAGCGGGAACGCGCCCACGGCTGGCGTGCGAGATTCGCGCGGAGGGCGTTACGGCAGGACGCGCGTCAATGGAAAAGCGCGGGGCGGAAACTGTATTGGCCTTTGCGCCGCTGGCGGTAGGCGCGCTGACACCGGGACTGAAGGTTCCGAATTTCGGCGACCGCGCAGCGGTGGCAGCAGCGCTCGAAAGCGCGCTGAGCGCGACGAACGCGCGGGATCGCGCGGTGACACTGGTCATTCCCGACGCGGCGGCGCGTGTGTTGCTTCTGGATTTTGAAACGCTGCCCACGCGGCGGCAGGAGATTCTGCCGGTGATCCGGTTCAGGCTGCGCAAGATGGTGCCGTTTGAAGTGGAGAACGCGGCGGTGAGCTACCAGATTATGGCGCAGAAGCCCGGACACGTGAGCCTGCTGGTGACGGTGATGCCTGGAGATGTGCTGGAGGAATACGAAGCGGTGGTGCGCGAAGCGGGGTACGAGCCGGGATCGGTGTTGCCGAGCACGCTGGCAACAGCGGCGGGACTGGACGCGGTTGGCGCGGCGCTGATGGTGAACTACACGCACGCTTCTGTGACTACGGCAGTTACGAATGGCAATGAAATGCTGCTGCACCGGACGATGGATTTGCCCGCCGAAGAGAAGGCGCACGAAGAAGAGATGGCGCAGGCAGTGATTACGGCGCTGGCGTGGTATGAAGACACGCTGAAGGCGACACCGGAGAAATTGCACTATGCGGGTCCTGGCGGAGCGCAGAGTGTGCATCCGTCGGGCTGGCTGCGGTTTGTGGATCCGGCCCCGCCGGTAGAAGATTTGGCGCCGCCTTCAGGCGCATCCATGATGACGAATGTGCCGGTGGGAACGACTGCAGGCGTGACGGGGGCGCTGACCCTCGCATGAAAATTACAGTCAATCTGGCAACGCGGCCCTTTGTTGAGCTGGGCTCGATTTACAACCGGCTGCGGACGTGGATGGCGATTCTGGCGGTTCTCGGACTGGCACTGTGGTTTATGTATCGTAGCGAGCGCGTTCAGGCTGAGGGAAAGATGGCCTACGTGGAAAGCGTGCAGAGCCACGTGAAGCAACTGCAGCAGCAGCAGGCGAGCTATCAGGCGCTGATGCAGCAGCCGAAGGACGCGGCGATTCTGGCGCAGTCGGATTATTTGAACGACCGCTTCAAGCACAAGGCGTTTTCGTGGACGGCGACGATGACGGATCTGGAAACGGTGCTGCCGTCGGGTGTTGAAGTGCTGTCCATCGATCCGATTGTGGCGAAGGATGGGCACGTCACGATTCGGCTGCGGGTGACGGGCGGGCGGGATCACGCGCTGGATTTGATCCGGAACCTCGAACAGTCAAAACATTTTGTGCAGCCGCGGCTGGCCACCGAATCGCTGGCCACGGGCAACGGACCGCCGGGGATGGTGCAGGACATTAGCGGGAACAGCGCGGTGAACTTCGATATCCTCGCCGACTATCGGCCTCTGCCGTTGCCTGCAGCAGGGGATGAAGAGAAGCCGGCCGAGGCGGAGAATTCGGCGGGAGGCGCGAAGCCGGCGATGAAGCATCCGGGCGTGAAGAAGTCGCTGGGCATGAAGAAGCAGGGCGTGACAAAGCCGCAGGGCGTGAATATGCCGCAGGGGGCGGCGAAGAAGCCGCAGGCGGATCGGACGCCGGGACCGGTGGCGGTTCCGCAGGGCGCGCCGGCGCCAGCGGGGAGGCCGCAGCCATGAACAGCGTCCGCGAACTTTTCACGAAGCTGAATCTGCATTTCGCCGCGCTGGGCGTGATCCTGGTGCTGGATATTTTTATCGGCGTGCGCTATGGCCTGGCCTGGGAAGCGATTCGCTCCGACCAGTCAAACGCATTTGTGCAGCAGCAGATTTTGTATGGGCAGCTGCGCGCACAGATGGAGCACCTGACCGATTTGCCGAAGAAGGTGGACACGGCGGACCAGGATGCGCAGAAGTTTTACGGAGCGCGGATTTCGCCAAACTACTCAACGATGCTGGCGCAGTTGATGGACGCGGCGGAAAAGGATCACGTGCAGCTGTCGCGGTCGGGCTATGCGCAGGCGCGGGCGATTCCGGGGCTGATGGAAGTGAGCATCGACGCGGCGCTGAGCGGGCCGTATACGGACACGATGCACTTTATCAACGATATCGAGCGGGATCGCAACCACGTGTTCTTCATCATCGACGGCATTACCCTGACCGGGCAGCAGGGCGGGATGGTGAACCTGCGGCTGAAGCTGAAGACATATCTTCGTTCGGACGCGACGGATTTGCCGCTGGCGAACAATCCTGACGAGGAGGCACGATGAAGACAGGTTTCGAGAACAAGCGGAACGTCGTGACTCTGGCGGTGCTGGGGGTGATTCTGTTGTTGTGCGCTGCTTACTTCGTCGACAAGATGTTCCTGGGCGGGCCGGCGCCGGCACCTGCGCCGCAGTCCACTACGGAGCAGCCTGGAACAACGCAGGCGGGGGGACAGAGCACGGGAGTGGAGCGGACAAGTTCCACATCGACGAACGGTCATGCGGCGAAGAAGGTCGTGTCGCTGGCGACGCTGGATCCTACGCTGCATCCGGAGCTGATGGCGGGAGCGGAGTCGCTGGAATATGCCGGCGGCGGCCGGAATATTTTCTCGATGTCGTCAGCGCCGGTGAAGATGGAGCAGGCTCTGGGGCCGGTGCGGCCGGGCCCGGTTACACCCGTCGCGGCGGTGCCGACGGGACCGCCGCCACCGCCGACGATCGACCTGACATTTTTTGGATACGAATCGGGCGGTGGCGCAAAGAAGGCGTTTCTGCTGCATGGCGAAGATGTGTTCATTGCGTCGGAAGGCGACGTGGTGGATCACCACTACAAAGTTGTGAAGATTAGCCCACTGTCGATTCAGGTGACGGATCTGCTGTACAACAATACGCAGACGCTGCCTTTGTCGCAGACTTGAGATGACGATGCGATCCTTCCCTTCCCTTTTTCGTCGAACGAAAATGGATGCGCGCCGCGTACAGGATGCCTGCGACCCGGAAGCTGGGTACATGCTGCTGGCTGTGATTTTTCTGACGCTGGTGTTGATGATCAGCCTGGCGATGGCGGTGCCGAAGATTGCCATGTCGATCCAGCGCGATCGCGATCTGGAGACGATCCATCGGGGCGAGCAGTACAAGCGGGCAATCAAGCTTTATTACAAGAATTTCGGGTCGTATCCAACAACGATCGACCAGCTGGTGCAGACGAACAACATGCGATTTCTGCGGAAGCGGTATAAGGATCCGCTGACGGGCAAAGACGACTGGAAGCCGGTGATCTACGGGCAGGCGCATGTGCGGCCGCTGGGATTCTTCGGGCAACCGCTCTCCGCGATGGGCGGAGGGGTTGGCGTGGCGTCGGCGGTGATGGGCGGGGCATCGAGCGGGATGTACGCGATTGCCGCGCCGGTAACGACGGACGCGAATGGGCTGCCGGTGGCGGGAAGCGATTCGCCGGGTGGAAGCACGGGCTCCTCGGGAAGCTCAGCGTTTGGATCGAGCAGCGGGTCCGATTCAGGATTCGGATCCAGCAGCAGCGGATCGAGCTCGGCATTCGGATCTGGCAGCAGTGGATCAGGCTCGGGATATGGGTCCAGCTCCGGACCTGGATCGAACGCTGGAAATGGTTTGTCGGGGCAGCAGTCGCCCGGTTCGCCGACCGGGGGAAGCAGCGCGTTCGGCGGCTCCAGTTCGGGCCTGGGCGCGTCGTCGGGGAGCGGGACATCGGCGACCACGTTTGGCGGTGGTGGACCGATTGTGGGCATGACGCTGACCGTGAACAAACCATCGCTGATCGACTACAAGTTGCAGACGCGCTACAACAAGTGGGAATTCAACTACGACCCGATGGAAGACCAGATGATGGCGGCGGCCAGCATGTTTGGCGGCAGCGCGACGGATTCGACCGGGAATGGAACGGGCACGAATGCCACGCAGTTTGGCGGCAGTACGGGCACTACGGGCAATAACGGATTTGGATTTGGCGGGACGACCAATCCGACTGGCGGGAGCAACAATCCGGCTGGGCCGGGCTCGGGGAGCGGGTCGAATGGGAGTGGGTCGTCCAATCCGAACTCGCCCAATTCACCGCAATAGCGAAGGCCCGTCATCCACGATGGGATGACGGGCCTCGATCTTTCCTTCCGGCTGGAGCCGGGACAATCTCTAAAACTTAGACCTGGAACGACGAACCGCAGCCGCAGGTGCTCTTGACGGTCGGGTTCTCGAACTTGAAGCCAGCCGCTTCGATGGTCTCGACGTAGTCCACGACGCAGCCGTTGAGGTACATCATCGAGGTCGCGTCGAGGAAGACTTTGAGGCCGTCAAAGTCGTAAACCTTGTCCATCATGCCGGACTGGTTTTCGAACGACATGGAGTACTGGAAGCCGGAGCAGCCGCCGCCAACCACGCCGATGCGGAGACCGGCGGGCAGGGGATCCTGGGTGGCCATGATCTCGCGCACCTTCTTCACGGCGCTGTCGGTCAGCCGGACAGGGGTGGGCTTGGGCGTTGCGACTTCAGGGGTAACAACTTCCGGGGTCGCGGATGAAACTTGAGTGGCCATGTCGGCAATTCTCCTGGGGGTGGTTCTCTACTCCAGTGTATAGCACAGGAATGGCAGGAACCGCCCAGAAGATTAGATGGCAGAGGATGGCCGAAGGTCGCAAGGCTGCGCAGAGGATTCAGCGATTAGGGGTTAGCCGGGGCCAGGGGCATGGTGACGACAAACGTAGCGCCGAGACCGGGGCCGGGAGAGCTGGTTTCGATGGAGCCACCGTTCTTGCGGGCGAGCTCGCGGCTGACCCAGAGGCCGAGGCCGGTGCCGGCGCCGGTGCGCGTGGTGAAGAAGGGCTCGAAGAGGCGATCCATGACTTCGGGCGCGATGCCGCCGCCGTTGTCGCGAATTTCGAGGCGGGCCGAGCCGTCGTTCTGGCGCAGGTCGATCCAGATGGCACCGCCCTCGGCAACCGCATCGATGGCGTTAGCGAGGAGGTTAGTGACAATTTGGCGAACCTCGCCTTCGATGGCGAGGACGCTGACGGATTCCGGGAAAGCTTCGAAGACCTCGATTCCCTGGGCCGCGATGCGATTGCGGAAGACGGCGAGGCTCTCCTCGAGGAGGGTCGGGAGGTCGACCGCAGCAGGCGCGGTGGTGCCGCGGTAGAAGCCGAGGGTTTGGCGAACGATGGCGGCGACGCGGGCGAGTTCCTCGTCGGCCTGGGTGAGCCAGAGGTGCAGGGATGAATCGGGTTCGGTCATGCCCACGGAGAGGTAGAGCAGGTTGGTGACGGCCTCCAGCGGGTTGTTGATCTCGTGGGCGATGGTGGCGGCGAGTTTCCCTGCGGCGGCGAGTTTTTCGGACTGGCGCAGCGCTTCTTCAGCCAGCCTGCGGTCGGTTACATCCATCGCGACGCCGTAGATGCGGAGCGGTTTGCCCGCGGAGTCGAAGACGGCTTCTGCGCGGAAGTAAAACCAGAGAGTGCGGCCATCGGGCGGATGCACACGCAGTTCGATGGCGTGCGGGCCGCCGGCCATGACGCGTCCGATAGCGGCAACAATCTGGGAGCGGTCGGCGACATCCACGAAGCGCAGATAACCGCTGAAGTCGCCGGTGTCGTCGACGTCAGTGAAGGTGGGCACTTTGGCAGCCCAGGTGAGTTGATTGTTGACGAGATTCCACTCGAAGGCGCCGATGTTGGCAGCTTGCTGTGCGCGGCGGAAGCGCTCCTCGCTGGCCTCGAGGGCTTCGCGGGCCGTCGTTAGCTCCGTCACATCGCGAATGAGCGCGGCCATACCCTCCGCAGTGGGGAAGGCATGCACGTCATACCAGGAGTGCGAGCCGTCAGGCTGGTTGTAGGGGACAAGGAAACTTTGGCGCGTGCGGTCGGTGAGGACGCGCTGATAGCCGAAATAGAATTCGCTGGCCGCCGCTTCCGGGAAAAGCTCCCAAAGGCTGCGCCCGATGAGCTGTTCGCGGGATTTACCGGTCTTGTCGCAGACGCGCTGGTTGACATAGGTGAAGCAGAATTCGCGATCGAGCGCGATGAAGGATTCCGCCACGGATTCGACCAGCTCGATCACCTGGTCGCGGGCTTCCTGCTGAAGGGTCTCGGCGACAACGGACGGAGAAGCGTCGAGGACGAGGCCGGTCCACTTGAACGGCGAGCCATCGGGGGCGCGTTGCAAACGGGCCCAGACCTGCATCCAGCGCAGCGGACCGCCGGGTGGCTGAACGCGGTAGACGCAGGAGAGCTGGCCCGTGGTAGCGCCCTCAATGGCGGCGCGCTGGAAGCGATCCCGATCGCCGGGGAGGATGCGCTCCCAAACATCCTCAAAACGGACGCTGGGATCTTCAGGAACGAGGCCGTGGCGGCGAAACATTTCCGCCGAGCAGGCGAGAGTGCGAGCCACAAGATCGAATTCAAAAGCGCCGAAGAGGCCGGATTCTTCGAGGAGCGACAGGGAGGCGAGAGCGTCGGCGCCGCGCAGGATGCGAACGCCGGGGGCGGCCACTGGCTCGGGGAGCGGAGTTGCGGGAGATGCAGAGTTTTCGGGGGCCATGACGGCAATTCGAGCGAAGAGATGGGAGCCTGTAGAGATGAGGCTACTGCAGGTGCAACCGGAGGCGCAAGAATTCGGGATTAGACCGATTCAGTTGGGCGGATCAGCCGAAGGGGAGGGACGCGTCAAGCGGTTGGGACAGACGCCTGGGGGAGTCCGCGGCGTTTGTAGCGGGCGATGGCGAAAACGATGACGCCACCGAGGATCAGCACCAGGGTGGAGACCAGAACTTTGGCGATGGCCAGGGGCTTGTTGGGCTCCTCGTCGGCGGGAATGACCGAAAGCACGATGGTGAACGCGGTGCTGGAGAAGCCAATGAGGGCGAGGATGAGCGCGACGGGACGGCCACCGGGAACGCGGCGAACATCGGCGGCGGCGGGCCGGGACTGCACGCGGGCCATGGCGGCGAAAAGGAACAGGAAGGGCAGAAACGTAGTGACGATGCTCATGCTGACGAGGGCGTCGTAGGCTCCGCGGACGGTGGTTCCGGCCTGGCCGAGGGCGGCGACGACCATGCCGGCGAATCCATAGACGGCGATGGCGACCCATGGCGTTTGGAAGCGCGGATGTATGCGGCCGAAGACGGGCGGCAGGTAGCGGTGGATTCCGGCGACGAAGGGCAGACGCGAGGTGGAGGACAGATAGGAGGCGGCTCCGCCGACGGCGTTCATGGCGAGGAGCACGGCCATGACCGCGGCGAGGATCCAGGGAAAGCCGAGGTGAGCGCAGAGCGCTTCAGTGCCGCGCATGAATCCGTCAACGCCGGAGACGCGGTCGGCAGGCAGGGCGACGAGGAGCGCGGCGGTGCCCGCAATGTAGCTGATAGCGAGCACGATGCCGGTGGTGAGGAGTGCGCGGGGAATGGTTCGACGCGGGTTGTCGATTTCATCGCCCATGAAGGAGCCGGTTTCGCAGCCGCTGAAGGCGAAGAAAATCGTGGAAAGAAAGATGGCATTTTTCAGCGAGGGCCGCGGAATGAGCCCGGCGGCTGTGAAATGCGTGACGGGCCCGAAGCGCAGAGCGGAGATCGCGCCGAGTGCGACCAGCATCACGATGGAGAGCCAGCTACCGGCAGAGCAGATGTTGTTGAGCCACTTGCCGGCGTTGAGGCCGAGGATATTGATGATGGTGATGATGGCGAGCCACGCCACCGCGAAGGTCATGAAGTAGGTGGGGCTGGCAGCGAGAGCGTGTCCGCGAGCCCCGGCAGCAAAGAGAATGGAGCCTGCGCCGAAGTAGAGGATGGATGGGAAGTAGGGGAGGTTGGACATCCAGTACATCCACGCGGAGAGAAATCCGGAGAAATCGCCGAAAGCTTCGCGGGTCCAGACGTAGAGGCCGCCCTCCTGCGGATAGCGGGAGGAGAGCTCCATGACGCTGGCGGCCATGGGGATGTAGAAGCCGGCGAGCGCGGTGAGCCAGACGACAAACGTGCCGGGTCCGGCAGCGGCGGCGGTAGCAACCCAGCGCACGCTGAGCGCAGCGGCGATGTAAAGCAGGGTGAGATCGCGAAAGCCGAGCGCGCGGCGGAGATGCGGCTGCGCGGGCGGATCCGGAGAGGCAGGGGAATCAGGCATGCGGGACATGCCCGTGCTCACGCAGGACGGCCATGGCCGCATTGCGGCCGTTGATGCCGATCACGCTGCCACCGGGATGCGTGCACGCTCCGCAGAGATAGACGCCGGGCATGGGGGTGCGCGGAGTGAGGCGGCGCGACCACATATAAGGAGGCAGACATTCGCCCTGGAAGATGTGGCCTCCGGTGAGGCCGACCTTTTGCTCGATGTCCGGAGGCCCGAGGACCTGCGCGTCGATGATGGCGGTGTCCATGTTGGAGCAGAATCGGGAGAGCGAGCGCAGAGCGAGGCGGCGCACTTCGTCGCGTCGCGAGTCCCACGTGCCATGCGCGAAGGCGTACGGCACATATTGCGCGAAGACGCTCATGGTGTGCATGCCTGCGGGGACGACGGAGGGGTCGTGGACGCTTTGGAAATAGAGCTCGCCCCAGAGATACGTGGGCAATTCTCCACGGCGCGCTGCGGAAAAGCCGGAACGCCATTCGGATTTGGTGAGAGGCACGTTGATCTGGCCGTAGTGGTGCGGCTGGTTGGCGCCGGGACGCGCGGTGAAGTTGGGCAGTTCGCTGAGCAGGACGTTGAGCTTGACGGTGCAGCCTTCGATGGGAACGCCTTCGACGCGCATGCGCCATTCGGCGTCGGCCGCAGAGCCGAGCAGACGCAGCGTGACGCGGGGATCGGCATTGGAGACGACGATGGGGGCAGCGATCCGCTCTCCGCCTTCGAGCAGAACGCCTTCGCCGGGAAGAATTTGCGCAACGGGAACGCCGGCAGCGATGACGGCGCCGGCTTCCTGCGCAGCGTCGCAGAGGTAGAAGGAGACCATCCCCATGCCGCCCTTCACGTATCCCCACATGCCGGGCATGCCGCCGAGACGGCCGGAAGCGTGATGAAAGCGGATGGATGCGGTGCCGGGATCGAAGGGGCTGGCGTTGGTGCCGATGACGCCCTGGCCGAGGTAGGCAATCTGCAAGCCCTCGTCTTCAACGTAGTGCTCGACGAATTCAGCCATGGACCAGTCGTAGAGCAGATGGCGGGCGGCATCGTCGTGGCCGAGGCGAGCGTCGATTTCTTCGGGCGTGGGCGCATCGCCGATCCAGCGGTCGCCGTCGCCGGGGGGACGCAGAGCGTCGCGCAGGCGGGTGAGGCAGTCGTTCATGGCGCGCCAGCCTTCGACGTCGCGGGGCGCGAAGCGGCGGACCTCCTCCTCGCAGGCCGCTTCATCGTCCCATAGCTGGATGCTGGAGCCGTCGAGCATGGGGACGAAAAGGCCGTTGACAGCGGGGGTCCAGTGAAATCCGCGAGCGGGGAGTTCGAGCTCTTCGACAATTTTGGGATGCAGCAGTCCGGCGAGATAGGCGCAGGGCGACATGCGGACGGCGGGATGCGTTTCCGGGAACGGCTGCTCGATGGTGCAGGCGCCGCCGACGCGGTTGCGGCTTTCGAGCACGAGAACGCGCTGGCCGTTGCGCGCCAGATAGGCGGCACAGGCGAGTCCGTTGTGGCCGGCGCCGACGATGATGACGTCCCACGTGCGCGCGGCGAGTTCGCGAACCGGCGCGGGTAGACCAATTTCGCCGAGAACGGCAGCGGTCGGCGATGCAACAGGAATGGCCAGAGGAATTCTCCGAGTGGTGGTTCCATGCCAGTATCCACATTGCGATGGGGGGTGCGGAAGAAAAAAACGGAGGCCCCCGAGGAACCACGGGGCTGAGTAACGGTCGCTTACACTGATCCGTTGCGCAGGTGGTGAAAGGAACGGGCGTTGAAGAATCTTCAGATTTTGCTGGTTGGGTTGCTGGCAGGAGCGCAGGCGGCTGCGGGGCAGGCACTGCGGCAGGAACCGTACACGTGGAAGAACGTGCAGATTGTGGGCGGCGGGTTTGTGGATGGCGTGATTTTTCATCCGACTGCGCCGGGGGTGCGCTATGCGCGGACGGATATGGGCGGGGCGTACCGGTGGAATGAGGCGACGCACCGGTGGACGCCGATTCTGGACTGGGTGCCCTACAAGGATCTGAATTTGATGGGCGTCGAGTCGATTGCGGTGGATCCCGCGGATGCGAACCGCGTGGTTCTGGCGTGCGGAACGTATACCAGCGTGGCGACGCCGAATGGAGCGATTCTGCGATCGGACGATCGGGGCCGGACGTTTGAGCGGACGGATGTGCCGTTCAAATTCGGCGGCAATGAGGATGGGCGCGGCAACGGTGAGCGGCTGGTGGTGGATCCGCAGGATGGGAAGGTGCTGTTTTTGGGAACGCGGCACGACGGGCTGTGGCGCTCGCCGGATCGCGGCGTGACGTGGACGCGGGTGGCGAGTTTTCCGGATGTGACGGAGGCAGCGCCAGCGCTGCCCGCTCCGGTCGCGGGGGAGACGATGGAGCAGCACTGGCGGCGGATGCCGGCGCGCGGCGATGGAATTATTTTTGTGAAGTTCGCGCCGGAGGCCGGTCGCAAGGACGGGGCGACGCAGACGATTTATGTGGGCGTCTCGCTGATGGGCCGGGAGAATTTGTTTGTCTCGCACGATGGCGGGGCCCATTGGAGCGCGGTTCCGGGGGAGCCGACCAATCTGCGTCCGACGCGCGCGGCTTTATCTTCGGAGGGATTTTTGTATCTGACTTACGGGACGGCTCCTGGGCCTTCGCGCATGATGGACGGCGCGGTATGGAAGCTGAACACGAAGACGGGCGCGTGGACGGACATCACTCCGGACAAGCCTGTGGCGGGCAGCAAGGAATTTGGATACGCGGCGGTGTCGGTGGACGCGCAGCATCCGCAGACCTTGATCGTGAGCAGCTTTGGGAGGCCGCACTCGGCGGGTGGTGAAGATATTTTTCGTTCGACGGATGGCGGAGCAACGTGGAAGACGGTCTTTGAAAGCGGCGGCGTGTACGACTACAGTCTCGCGCCCTATGTGGAGAAGACGCCGATCCACTGGCTGTTCGACATTGAGATTGATCCGTTGAATCCGAATCACGCTGTGTTTACGACGGGCTATGGAGGGTGGGAGACGTTCGATCTGACGGCGATGGATCAGGGGCAACCGACGCACTGGAGCATTTTGGCATCGGGCATTGAGGAGACGGTGGCGCTGCAGTTGGATAGCGCGAGCGCGGGGCCGCATTTGATCAGTGCGATTGGCGATTACGGCGGATTCGTGCACGAGGATTTGGACCATCCTGCGCCGGAGGGATCGTCTTCGCCGCCGCGCCTGGGCAATACGACGGGAGTCGTTTCGGCTGCGGCGAATCCGAATGTGGTGGTGCGGGTGGGCATCAGCGCGGATCACAAGCCGGGCGAGAACATCAGCTATTCGCTGGATGCGGGGAAGACGTGGCAGGGGACCCCGGCGAATCCGACAGCGCAGGCGCGGCTGGGAACGATTGCCGTTTCCGCAGATGGCGGCACGTGGGTGTGGACGCCGGAGCACGATGCTCCGTATGCGACGCGCGATCATGGGGCCACGTGGGTTCCGGCGCAGGGATTGAAGGCTGGCATTCGGGTGGTGGCTGACCCGGTCGATCCGCAGATGTTTTATGCGCTGTCGCTGGCGGATCACGTTCTGTATCGGAGCAGCGATGGAGCGGCGACTTTTGTTGCGCAGATGTTCACGCTGGAGAATGCGCCGCCGGTTTCAGGGTTCACGCGGCGGGGCGACAATCGCGGGGGACAGGACCAGATTTACACGACGTCTGGACGCAAGGGGGATTTGTGGCTGGCCGCGTGGGATGGGCTCTACCATTTTCCGCCAACGCTGGGCGGTGGGCTGTTAACGCTGACCCGCTTGCCGGATGTCGAGGAGATTCATGCGTTCGGGTTCGGCATGGCCGCGCCGCACCATGATTATCCTGCGATTTATTTGGTGGGAACGATTCGGGGGCAGGCGGGGATTTTCCGGTCCATCGATGAGGCGAAGACGTGGGTGCGCATCAACGACGATGCGCATCAATGGGGACTGGTGCTGCAGGTGGCCGGCGATCCGCGGATTTATGGGCGGGTGTATGTGGGCACGCACGGGCGCGGAATTCAGTATGGTGATCCGGCAGCGAAGTAGGGGCGCTTCCCTGCCCGTTTACTGCGTGCCCGATTACTGTGTATCGGCATCGCGCTGAACCAGACTGATCCGCTTGATCTGATTGCGACTGAAGTTTTGCGCGCTGCCCCCCACCTTGACGACGACGTCGGTGGCGGAGATGGAGAGCAGATCGCCGCTGACGATGCTGCCGTCGCGGAGTTCGATGGTGTCGTGCGCTGAGGTGCCCAGTTCGTAGCTGACGTTGGCTCCCGAAACATCGCTGGGGCCGACGGCGAACGGATATTTCCCGTGGTTGAATCCTTCTTTATCGAACTCCAGCACATGGGAGCCGACGCCGACGGGAACCACTTTGGGCGTGACGCCCATATCGTTTCCGTCGAGGGTGAAGCGCGCGCCCTGGGGGACGGAATTGATGGTGACCTCAATGGCCTTGGCCGGCACATTCGTCTGCAGTTCCGCGGGCAGCGATCGCGGCACCACTTTCATGGAGACGGGCTGGCCGGCGGCGGTGAGGTTGGTCTGAAATTTAATGACATCGCCGGGCGCCGCGTTGCTGACGGAGATCCAGCCCTCGCCGATGCGAACATTGTTTTTGTCGAAGAGGTAGAGGTCGAAGCTGGCGTCGGAAATTCGTTTGGTCCAGAGGTTTTCGACCTGGGTATCGACGGTATAAGCGTGCTCGCTGTGGGCGCCCCCGAGTAGCTTGAGCTTGCCGAAGGTGAAACGGACAATGGGCGTCCCTTTATCAGGCCACACGATGACCTGGGGCGCATCTTTGGCGGCGAACGCGTGAAGCGAGAAGAGGAGGACGAAGGCGGAACACAAAAGACGAGCGAAGGAGCGCTGCCGGAAGTGGGAATTCATAGTGACCTGGCTGTTGCGCCCCAGTATAACCAGGGCTGGAAAGCAGCGGGAATAAAAGGCGAATTCGGGAGCGGCTGACGGCGATCCCCTAAGCGGGTGATTTCTGCGGGGTGCCTGGCGGGGATACAATCCTGCCAAGCTCTAAATACGAATTCAATACGCCGGGGGGAGTGGGTGAAGAAAGTTACGGCTTTTTTCCTGTTTGTGGTTTTGGGTGCGGGGCTCCCTCTGTCGGTCGCGGCGCAGATGCCGTCGACGAATGATTCCGCGCGGATTGCAGCGCAGAAGAGGAACGCAAAGCGTTCGCACAAAGAAAACAAGGCGCGGAACAAGGCGCTGAAGAAGGCGCGCAAGGCGCAGGGCAAGCCAGCGAAACGGCCATCCCAGCACGCGAGCTAATTCATCGTTCAGCTTTGAAAAAATCAGAAATGAAAAAGGGCTTGCCACGCGGCAGGCCTTTTCGTTTTGGTGCGCGGGAGGGGACGGAAACCGCCACTTTGCGATGGATTGCAGGCGCTCTACGGCGCGTCTCGATCGACACTAAGCAGTCTGCGGGGCGGTGTCGTCGGTGTCGGTTTCAAAGAGCGCGGTTTCGGCCTCGCGGCGGCGGAGAAGGCCGGCGACGACAGCACCACCGGCGTGATCCCACAGATCGAACTGCGTGGCGGCCGCGGTGAGGTTGCCGGAGTTGAGATCGATGAGCAGCGTTGAGCTTTTAAAAGCGCCGACCCCGAGATTGAAGACGAAGTCGACCAGAGCATCGAATTCATCCTGGCTGAGCTGGAGGGTGACGGAGTTGTTGACGCAGGCGGCGGCAGAACCCACGTCCTGCGCGAGTAAGTCCTGGGCCTGGTCTTGGGTGATCGTGAGGCCGGAAACGACATCGGGGCCGGTGTGGCCGTAGCCGATGGTCCAGACGCCGACCTGGTCCTGGTAGGCGGTGAGTTCGCAACCCTCGAATTGCTCGGTGAGGCTGAGACCGTTGTCACTGTAGGTGAGGTTATTGACGCACATCGGGTCCTCCGGTCTGCAATGGGGGTAATTGAATGGAGGATGCCATCCTGGCACCGCGGAATGGATTCGTCAAATGACCTCCGGATGTGCGCGGGCCGTTTGTTGCTCAATTGGAGCGTTGCGCCTATTCTGGATCGACTCAGTATCCCTAAGAATTAAGAGTGTGAGGGCGCTATGGGCCGGGCGATCTTTATCAGCTATCGAAGAGACGATTCGGAGGGAGAGGCGGGGCGGCTTTTCGACGACCTGGTTCGCGCGTTTGGCGACGCATCGGTCTTTATGGATGTGGCCGGAATTAACCCGGGCATCGATTTTCGCAAGGCGATCGATGACAACGTGGCCACCTGCGGCGTGTTGCTGGCGGTGATCGGTCCGCAATGGGCGACGATGAACAACAGTGCGGGACAAAGACGGCTGGATGACGAGAACGATTTTGTCCGGCTGGAGATTGGCTCGGCGCTGGCACGGGATATCCCGGTGATCCCGGTCCTGGTGCATGAGGCGAAGATGCCGGGGCCGGAGGTTTTGCCGGCGAACCTGAAAAATCTGGCGTACCGGAACAGCGTGGAGCTGACGCATGCGCGGTGGAACTCCGACGTGCAGTTGCTGACCAAAGCGCTGACGCAGTACGTGGCGGCGACGAGCGCGACGAGCACTGAGCCAGTGCACGCGACTGTGCCGGTGCAATTGCCGCCGGCAAATGCTCCTGCCGCTGAGCAAACTCGGGGAAAAACCTCAAGGATGCCGTTGATTGCGGGCATTGCGGTGGCCGTGGTGCTGGCGATTGCGGCGGTTGTCTACTTTGAGTTTGGAACGCACCCGTCAGGCACGAACCGTGGAGGGACGCCGGTGCCCGCGCAGACGACGCCTGCCGCGTCGACGTCCACGCCTTCGAACGGGTCAATTTCGGCTGGTACCGGACTCGTGGCGCTGGAGGGAACATGGAATAACTCTGCGCCGGTGGAGAAAAACGGACTGGAAAAACTGCAAATTGTGGCGGAGGGATCTCGGTATTCGGTACATGCGTGGGGGCAATGCCAGCCTGAGGATTGCGACTGGGGTGTGCAGCCCGCAGCGTTCGACGGCCAAAAGGCGACGGCCGTGTGGACACTGACGCAGCCGAGTGAAAAGAAGCAGAGAGCCATTGTGGATCAGGAAACGCGCGTCGCATCGGTGACCATGGTTCCGGATAGCAGCGGGCTGCACGTGATCGTGCAAAATACCTACTCTTCGCAGAAACCGACGGAGCGGGAATTCGATTTCGTCAAGGGCGCAGTGAAGGCGCAGTGAAAGCGGCGGGGCGGAGGGTCGGGGTGGGTGGTGCGCCCGGAGAGATTCGAACTCCCGACCTGTTGCTCCGGAGGACACATCGAATGCGGAATCAACAATTTACAAGAAAATCGAAGAGTAGTCTCTCTGTACCAGGAAGAATTGCCACGAACCCCCTGGCCCCCAAAACCGCAGCGAAATCCAGGATCTACAGCTTAAGAAACCCAACGGTGGCGCTTGAACCGTGAACCGCCACCCATTCTGGATCGACCGAGTCGCTGAGGATTCAATGGGTGCCCCCTTGCGGTTGCTCTTTCGGCATAACTCCGAATAGGGCTGGGCGAGCAGTCTGGCCCGCCGTTTTCCGCACTGACCAGAGATATTTCCCCCACTGAATGCGGAGAGCCCGCTTGCGTGACGGGCTCGGGCGATCTCGCATCCGGATGCGACGATTCACGTCGATCCCATAGCGTAATCAAAGAGATAACTAGGTAACCACATTTGCGGTGACCTATCGTCGATCTTTCGAGACGAATCCTCTGGTGTGAGTGAAGAAAATGAGCGCAAGAAAAGTAGAGATAACTGTCATGTTTGTAGCCATATAGCGTAAACCGTAAGAATTATTCCGTCTTTTACATCCGATTCGGAACTAAAGTCATGTACAATCGAAAAAAATGTGACCAACTGCATGGCCGCCCGAGTAGTTGCCGGTACACGTAGATGATCGGGCAGCGTTTCTGACTTCGTTCGACCACCGTTTCATGTGTGAGTTCTGACGCCGTCGCCGCAAACAGTCTTGCGAGCGCGAACCGTGGTCGTGTGTGAAGTCGATCCTGAGGAGTTTTGATGTTCGAATGTTGTCTTGCCCCCTCTTTCTTCCGCTCTTTCGCGGAGGGCTCCCCCACCCATATCTCCATCTCCTGCCGGCGCCTCGCCAGGCGCGCTGGGCTGCTGGCCTTCATTCTTTGCTCGCTTGCGATCTCTGGATGGGCGCAGGTGCAGAAATCCGGCGGCAATGTGGTGCCGATGACCGCCGGGACACCCGGTCTTACGATCAGCCCGGCAAGCCTGAGCTTCGGCGCCGTCCAACCGAATACGTCAGAGACAAGGTCGGTCACTCTGACCTCGTCGGGCACCGCTCCACTGGTCATGACCGCGGTGTCGGTTTCCGGCAGTAGTTTCAAGATCACCGGGGCGACACTCCCGCCGAACACTCCGCCGACGCTCCCGGTTACCCTGAGCCCGGGTCAGACAGCAACGATAGCGATCACCTTCGATCCCACAACGGCCGGAGCACGGGCCGAAACACTGACCATCAGCAACAACGCAACGGCAGGCGGCGTGGCAACGGTCAGCCTGAGCGGTACCGGCCAGACAGTCTCGGCCTCGGCGCCGAGCGCGGTCTTGTGCAGCAGCAGCTCGCTGACCGGCGCCACCACCGATGCCTGCACCGTGACCCTGACTTCGGCGGCGAGCAGCGGCGGCCTGCCGGTGAACCTGAGCAGCAGCAGCAGCGCCGTTATCGTCCCGGCATCGGTCACAGTGGCGAGCGGAGCCACCACGGCCGCCTTCACCGCAACCGCCTCTGCGGTTACCACAACGGAGAGCGCGACCATCACCGCCACCGCGAATGGAGTATCCGCCCATACGGCGCTGCAGCTGAACGCCGAGACGCGCGGTCTTAAGGTCAGCACGGCAAGCCTGAGCTTCGGCTCCATCCCGCTGAATACGTCGAAGACGCAGTCGCTCACGCTGACCTCGTCGGGCAACCTTGCGCTGATCGTGAATGCAGCCTCGATTGCCGGCAGCGGCTTCGCGGTTTCCGGGGCGGCCTTCCCGCTGACTCTCAGCCCGGGTCAGACAGCAACGCTGGTGGTCAGCTTCGATCCCACCACGGCTGGGGCGCGGGCCGGAACACTGACCATCAGCAGCAACGCAACCTCAGGCGGCACGGCAACGGTCAGCATGAGCGGGACAGGACAGGCGACAGCGGCCCTCAGCGCCGTCTCCTGCAGCAGCGGTTCGCTGACCGGAGCCACCACCGATGCCTGCACCGTGACCCTGACTTCGGCGGCGAGCAGTGGCGGCCTGACAGTGAGCCTGAGCAGCAACAGCAGCGCTGTCAAGGTCCCCACATCGGTCACAGTTGCGGGCAGCGCCACCACGGCCGCCTTCACGGCGACCGCCTCTGCCGTCACCACAGCGCAGACCGCGACCATCACCGCGACAGCTAACGGAGTATCCGCTCATACGGCGCTGGAGCTGAACGCGGGAGTTGTCATCCTTTCGGTCAGCAGTTCCAGCATCGCCTTTGGTACTGTGGGCCTCAATGCGCCGGCAACGCAGTCCGTGATCCTGACTTCGAGCGGAACGGAGCCGGTGACGATCAGCGCCGGCAAATTGACAGGCACAGGGTTCACCATGACCGGGGCTACATTCCCGCTGACCCTGCAGCCCGGCCAGAAGGTCACCCTTGAGGTGACCTTCGATCCGACCTCTGCCGGAGCGGCCTCGGGCGCCATCGCCCTGACCAGCAATTCTTCCATGGGTCCCATGGCGGTCAGCCTCAGCGGGACCGGCCAGGCGTCTTCCTATGAGGTGGAACTGACCTGGGATGCGCCCGCCAGTTCGTCCGATCCGGTGGCCGGCTACAACATCTATCGCGCGGCCAGCGGAGGTTCGTTTCAACTGCTGAACACCTCGGTCAACACGCCGACTTCCTACACGGACAGCACAGTCGGAGGCGGAATCGCCTACACCTACCAGGTAACCAGCGTCGATGCGGAGGGGAATCAGAGCGCGCCATCAAATATTTACAGCGTGACGATCCCCTGATCGCCATCACACTTCGGAATGTTTCTGGCGCGGTTGGAAGAATCAGGCGTTGACTCATGGACGCTTGCGCGGATCGCCGGTCACAGTTCCATTGTGATCGGCAGCCGGTACGTTCATCCTTCTGAAGATGCCGTGCTGAATGCCATCTCAGCGTTGAATCCGGCTCAGGGTGGGCACAAAAATGGGCCCCCCTGAAAACCGCGCGTTGGAGAGCGGAGAAAAAAATCTGAAGTGATGGAGGAAACAGAGGGTTTGTGGTGCGCCCGGAGAGATTCGAACTCCCGACCTGTTGCTCCGGAGGCAACCGCTCTATCCAGCTGAGCTACGGGCGCGCTTAATCAGGATACTACGAAGCCCCGAAGCGACCAGGGTGGCGAACGGCTGCGGCGACCCCGGCAATGTGGGCCGGGCCGGTGCGGCAGCATCCGCCGACGGCCTGCGCACCGTCGGCAAACCAGGCGCGCGAGAGGGCTTCGTAACCAGAGGCGTTGGCGTCGCCGTGCCAGGTACGGGTTGTGGCATCCCAGGTCTCGCCGGAGTTGGGATAGATGATAACGGGCTTGCGGCCGGCTGCTCCGCGCTGCGCTTCGCCGATGAGCGCGGCGATGCGATCCGGGGGTGTGCAGTTGATGCCGATGGCCACGACCTGCGGCGATGCGGCGACGGCGGCAGCCGCTTCTTGCAGAGGCTCGCCGTGAGCGATGCGGACGGCGTCGCTGCAGGTGAAGGAAATCCAGGCGCTGAGTTGGGGCGTTTGCTCAAGCGCGCGGAGAATGGCCTCCGCTTCTTCGAGCGAGGGGATGGTTTCAAACGCAATGAGGTCGGCGCTGGTGTCAGCAAGAACGGCGAGGCGCTCGCCATGGAAGGCGGCCAGGTCGTCGAAGCCAATGTCGTAGCGGCCATGATATTCAGCTCCGTTGTGGAGCGCGGCGCCATACGGGCCGAGGGACGCGGCGATCCAGGTGGGGCGGGAATTTTCAAGCGCATAGCGGACGCGGGCCTGCTCGGCGAGCGAGACGGAGAGGCGGAGAGCGATAGCCGCGTCGGCGCTGGTCCGGCCGATTTCGCGATAGCCGCGCGCGGAGACCTGGTAGCTGGCGGTGGCGATGCAGTCCGCGCCTGCGCGGAGATAGTCGAGGTGGACGGCGACGATAGTTGCGGGCGCGTGGTCGAGCACATGCGCCGACCAAAGCGGGCCGGAGATGTCGCAGCCGCGGCGTTCGAGCTCGGTGGCGAGGCCGCCGTCGAGGACGCGGATTTGAGAGAAATCGATGGAGTCGCGAGGAGTCACAGGACGATCTTCAAAGTCGGTGCGCTGAGTTTGGTACACTCAAGAGGATAGCTGGCGCAGCAGCAAGAGCGAATCCAGGACGCTCTTTGAGCCAGCTTCCTTCCACAGCGTTCGGGGAGTGGCTCAGCCTGGTAGAGCACCTGGTTCGGGACCAGGGGGTCGGAGGTTCAAATCCTCTCTCCCCGACCATTTCATACCAATTACTTAGCTGGGCTGAGCGACCGGATCTCCTTTGGGGTACCCCCAAAAGGGCTCCCATTCGGTCTTCTGGCCTTCAGGTTCGGTGTCGGCGTTTTTGGTCTGCTCCGGCGGGGTAACTGCCGGCGCGGCGAATACATCCGCAACGGCCTGGGACACAGCGCACACGCGCTCATCCCACCAACTCCGCGAGTATCCATCCATCGTCATACTGACCTGCGAATGGCCCATGTTGTCGCGAATGGCTTCCGGGCGCGCTCCGGTGCCTCTGGCTCGGCAGCATCGGTTCAACCAGCGACTCTCAGCACCCCACGCGCTGAAATCTGGGCGAGCTAGACCTTCAGGACATCGCCATCGCGCGCGACCATCTCGTACAGCACCGGATTGACAAAGAATCCGAGGAACAGGCGCGAGATGAGGCCGGCGACAATCACGATGGCAAACGGCTTCTGGGTATCGGAGCCGATTCCCGTCGACAGGGCCGCCGGCAACAGACCCAGGCAGGCGACAAGCGCAGTCATCATGATGGGCCGCAGGCGCAGCAGTGAGGCCTCCATCGTAGCGGTGCGGATGTCCTTGTCTTCGCGCCGCAGCTTATTGATGTAGGAGACCAGAATCACCGCGGTCTCCACGGAAACGCCCATCAGCGCGAGCAGTCCCAGCGCGGAGGAAACGCTGAACGGCGTGTGGGTGAGCTTGAGGGCAATCAGTGCGCCGACAGGTTCGGTAAGGATCACTCCGAGAGCGATGGTGATGGGAAACTTGAAATTGTCGTAAAGCGCGAACAGGATCATGAAGATGATGAGCAGAGCGAGAGGGCCGATGATTTCCATCTGGTGCCGGGCTTCGAGCAGTTCGCCGTATTCACCGCCCCAGGCGATGCGATATCCCGGAGGAAGACTGCGGGTGATGGCGGCGATCGCGCGCTGTCCTTCATGGACAGCGCTTTGCAGGTCGCGCCCTTCGACGCTGTACTGCACGCCGATATAGCGCGAGTTGTTCTCGCGATAGATGAAGGAAGCGCCGCTGGCCTCGTGGATATTCGCCAGTTCGCTGAGCGGGATCTGCTGACCGGAGGGCGTCCCGACCAGCAGATTCCCGATTTCCCGGGCATTCTCGCGAAATTGCGGCTCCATGCGTACCACCAGGTCGAACAGCTTCTCGCCCTGAATCACCTGCGTCGCCGCCTGCCCCCCGACGGCCGCCTGGACGATAGCCTCCACATCGGAGACGTTGATCCCGTAGCGAGCGATCTTGTCGCGGTCAACATCGATGAGCAGACTCGGCTGGCCGAGTTCGCGCACGACGGTTAGCTCGCTGAACCCAGGGACATGCTCCAGCTGGCGTTTGATATCGAGGGCCTTACTTTGCAGCACATTCAGGTCGGGCCCGTAAATCTTGACGGCGAGGGCGCTCTTCAGGCCGGTCAGAGCTTCATCCACGGCATCTTCGGCGGGTTGCGTGTAGTTGAAGATAACGCCGGGAAAGGCCTCCAGCTTCTTCTGAATATCCTCGGTAAGTTCCTTCTTGTTGTGAATGGACCCCGACTTCCAGGAAGCATCGCCGTACGGCCTGAGGCCGACATAGAACTCATCGTTGAAGAATCCGGTTGGGTCGGTGCCATCGTCGGGCCGGCCCAGCTCGGAACCAACGTCGGTGACCATTGGATACTGCATCAGGATTTCACGCACCTGCGGAGAGAAGCGACTGGCTTCCTCAAACGAGATGGTGTAGGGCAGAGTGGCGCGAACCCACAGCGCGCCCTCGTCGAGATGCGGCATGAATTCGCCGCCGATGAAGGGCACGAGAAGAAGGGTTGCGGCAAAAATCGCCGTGGCCACGAGCATGGTCGCTTTGGGGTGGTTGAGGCACCACTCCAACTCGCCCGCGTATTTCCTCCGCACCCATTCGAAGGGCTTGTTCTCTCGCTCGTGCACGCCCTTCTTAAACCAGTACCAGCACATCACCGGCACGAAGGTCAGGGTGAGGATGAGCGAACCCACCAGCGCGATCGAGACGGTGTCCGCCATGGGTCGAAAGAGCTTTGCGGAGGGTCCGGCGAGCGCATAAATGGGCAGGTAGCCAGCAATGATGACGGCTACGGAATAGAAGATGGGACGATCGACGTCTTTGGCAGCTTCCACGATCACTTCGAGGAGGTTGTAACTCGTGCCTTCGCGTTCTCCCAATACGCGGAAGATGTTCTCCACCATCACCAGTGTTCCATCGATCAGGATTCCGAAATCGATGGCGCCGATGGAGAGCAGGTTGGCGGCGACTCCCTGGGCATGAAGAAAGATGAAGGAGAACAACACGGACAGGGGAATCGTGAGTGCAACGATGATGGCAGCGCGCATGCTGACCAGGAAACACATCAGCACCACGAGGACGAGAATCATCCCCATGACCATGTTGTGCTCGACGGTATCGATAGTGAGCTGCACGAGATCGCTGCGGTCGTAATAGGGGCGAACTTTGATATCGGGGGGCAGGATCTGCTCGTTGAGCTGCGTTGTTTTCGCTTCCACGCCCTTCAGCACATTCTGCGTCTGTTCGCCGCGGCGCATCATGATGACGCCTTCGACAGCATCGTCAGTCTTGTTGAATCCAAATTCGCCGAGCCGCGGAGCGTTCCCGATCGTGACGCCGCCGATGTCGTGCACCCGCACCGGTACGCCGTTCTGCGAGCCGACGATGACGTCGCCGACATCCTGGGTATCGCGAATCAGACCCAGGCCGCGCACGTAGTAGAACTGGCCGCCCTGGGAATAAAATCCGCCGCCGGCGTTGGAATTGTTCACTGACAACTGCTGAATCACGGCGGGGACGGTGATGTGGTAGGCGTACAGCTTCGCCGGGTCGAGCAGCACCTGATACTGCATCACCGTGCCGCCGAAACCGGAATCGTCCGCGACGCCCGGCACCTGCTTGTACTGGCGCTCGATCACCCAGTCTTCATAGACCTTGAGTTCCTGGGGTGTGCGATCCGGGCTCTGAATCACATAGCGGTAGACAAGGCCGGACGGACTGGCGAGGGGGGCGAGCGTTGGCGTCACTCCCGTGGGATAGGCCACCTCGCTCAGCCTTTGAAACACCACCTCCCGCGACCAATAGTCATCGGTTTCGTCGTTAAAGGTGAGAATGATGTCGGAAAGCCCGTAAAGAGAGATGGAACGCATCACCGTCATTTTGGGGACGCCGTTCATCTCGACTTCGGTGGGTACGGTCACCAGGCGCTCGACTTCCTCCGCGGCGTGGCCGGGCCACTGGGTGATGATCTCGACCATCGGGGGCGACAGATCCGGATAGGCATCGACGGGCATGTGCGAATACGAGACGATTCCGCCGATGGCGAGGAACACCACCATCATGAGGATGAGGAACCGCTGATGGAGCGCGAACTGAACGATGCGATTGATCATGCGAACGGTCTCCTCAGTGCTGCAACGAGTTGGCAAACTGCAGGAACAGGCTGCCGTCCCCCACAACTTTGTCTCCGGGGGCGATGCCTTTCAGGATCTGTGTCACCCCGTTCTCGCTTACCCCGGTTTCGACATCGCGTCTGCCGAACTGATTGGCTCCGACAGCAACATAGACAAAGGGCTGGTTGTTGTCGTCGTGCAGTATGGAGGCGTAGGGCACGGCAATCGCGTTGGCCACTTTGCCTGCCGTCACCGTCACTGTGCAATACATGTCGCGTTTCAGCTTTTCGCCTGGATTGTCCACGACGACGCGCGCCTGCAGCGTGCGGGTGTTCGGATCGAGTGCAGCCGAGACATAAGAAATCCGCCCCTGAAAGGTACCGGGATAAGCATCCGTCTCCACCGACACCGGCTCGCCGCTGTGCACGGAGGCGAGATCCCCCTGGTAGACATTGGCGAGTACCCACACTGTGCTGAGATCCGAAATGGTGAAGGCCTGGGTTTGGCCGGCCTGCATCACCTGTCCCGGCGAGACGAGGCGCTCGACCACTTCACCGCCGATGGGCGCCAGCACGGGCAGTTGTGCGGAAGCAGGGGCGTCGGCGAGCTGGGCAGGGTTCCGGATTCCGAGAATTTTCATCCCTTCTTCGGCGGCGTTCAGATCGGCGCGCGCCTGGTTGCGGTCGGATTCGGCCTGTTCCAGATCGCGCTCGGCGATGGCGTGGTGCTGGTACAGATCCTGGGCTCGTGCATAGTTCTTCTCGGCGAGGCGGGATGCGTCTGCAGCCTTGAGGTAGGCGTCCAGGAGCTGCGAGTAATCCGGACTGCTGACCTCCAGCATGGGCTCGCCCTGGTGAACATGCTGTCCGGGAACGACGAGAATGCGAGTGACCGGCCCGCCAACCTGAGTAATGACCGGCGTGGTGTTGAACGCGTTGTAGGCGACGGTGCCGGTAAGGCGGAGCGTGCGCGTGAGCGCGGCCGGCTGCACCGTAACCACCTGGACGTGCGACATCTGGTCTTCGGGAATGGTGAAGAGGCGCGGCGTCTCGGAAGAGGAAGCGTGAGCTGCGTAGGAAGTCATCTGGCCGGCGCGCTCGCGGTCTCCCGAACTGCATCCTGCGACTGCAAGCATGCAGGCGAGAGCTACTGCACCGGTCCTCTGGCGGCAAAATCCGGTTCCGATCGTCATGGCAAGCTCCTGGTTCCCACCGCCTGGCGCAGCTGCTCAACCGCGATCAAATAGGAGGCGAGCGCCTGGCGGTAACCGAGTTGTACAGAGCGGTAACTGCGTTCCGCGTCGAGGAAGTCGAGGAGACTGGCAGCTCCTCGCTGGTAAGCGTATTGGCTGATGTTGCGGGATTGCTGTGCCTCGTCCAGATAGCCGGAGCGATAGAGGCCGACAATCGTGTCGTTGCTGTGCAGGTTCTCAAAAGCGTCGTGCACGTCGGTGAGCACCTGTCCCTGGGTGAATTTTTCCTGTTCCTGAGCCTGCGTCACCACGTAGCTGGCGCGCGCGATTTCTCCCTGATTGCGGTCGAAGATGGGCAGCTGCATCTGGCCAAACAACGAGAGCTCGCTGTACTCCAGGTGCGTGTAGTTCACCTGCCCCGTGACGTCGCGCTTGCCGATGGATTTCTGCAACTGGTACTGGCTGTTTGCAGAGGTGACTCCCTGCTGCGAGGCGCGGAGGTCGGGGCGGTTCTGCAGGGCTTTGGCCTCAAAATCATCGAGATTGCCGGCGATGGGCTGATAGTCGAATGTGGAAGCCACGTCGTAATCGGAGGCTACCGACTCGTACCCGAGGAGCTGCCGCAGATCGGAGAGCCCCTGGACCCGCGCCAGCTGAGCCGCCGAGACATCGGACTGGAACTGCAGCAGCTGGAGTTTGATCTTCAGCAGGTCATCCTCGCTGATGTCTCCAGCCTTGTAGCGAGCGTTCGCGATGTCCACGGTGTCCTGGAAGCTCTTCAGATCCTGCTGCGCCAGGGCCAGCGTCGATTCCGCGAGCTCCACATTGATGTACTGCGAAGCGACGTTGAAGGTCAGTGCCCGTTCGGAGTCCGCAACCTGCGAACGGGTCACCGCGGTCGTGTCTTTTGCGGCCTGCAGGCGATGTTGCCGCTTCTTTCCCCGTTCGAACAGGTAGCTCACCCCCAGATCGAACTGCGCGGTGTTGTCCATATAGGTGGAGCTGAACTGATCGGGCTGAAAGACCGGGAGAAACTGCACGTCGGTCATGAGGACAGGGTCGGGGCGAAGATTGGCGGTGACTTCCTCGGCCTGACTCTGCTGGATCGTGGTTCGCGAGGCCAGCAGGCTGTGATTGTGCTCAAGAGCGAGGCGAATGGCGTCGTCCAGGGAGAGGATCACTCCTCCCGGCTTCTGCGCGAGGGTCTGAGGGGGCGGTGCTGGCGCGGTTTGCGCCGGCGGCGATTGCGCACCCGCGAATGCGGGCAGCAAGGCTGCGGTTAGCAGCAATGGAATACACCAACGTTGTAAACGCATGGGCACTCAGCCTTTTGAGGGCAGCACGAACGACTGAATTGGCACGCCACGAAGGGCGCGGAGAAGGGACGGGGTTAGGCGGGCGGGGCTCTGGCGGGAACCAGCGCTGCGACGAACCGCGGAATGGAGGCGACTTCCTTCGGCTCAGAAGCTGGACCTTCGGGGATGAGAATCTCTGCGCGAATGGTTGGCACTGCGGAATCGATGGCCTGATGGCTCAGGTGACAAATCGGGCAGGTTTCCGGAGACGCATTAGCGTGGCGGTGCCAGACCTCGCCCAGCGTCATCCCGATGACGAGCGCCAGAACGGCGATCGGGATAACGAGGCGCCATGCCGTTCTACGATTTGACCCGTTGCCGGGCAACCTCATCCGTGCTGGAGACACGCGCGATAAGTGTAATCCACAGTCCGTCTGCGTGCCGAGAGATCGACACCTTCCGACAGCCGGAGATATCTCAGGCACAATTCCGATGTCTCCTGACGGCATGCGCCACAGCCGCCCAAGCGAGCATGATCGTCCCCCTGGTATTTCGGCTGCCGAGCGATTTGCGTTGCGTATAATCGCGGCACACATCAACCATTGAGGCCCAACCCATGGAGGCAGTCGCAGCGCCCTCGGCACGTCAGGAGCGGCTTAGGCTGGTTTTCGCCACCAGCGACGAAGCTGCGCTCACCGATATCGGACAGGAGCTGGCGCCAGCTTTCTTTGTTAGCCTGGCGACCGATGCGGATGCCCTGCTGCAAAGCCTTGAAGAACACGCGCCGGAGATCGTCGTCATCGATCTCGACACGATCTTCCCTGGCGAGCCGGACGTCTTTGTCCGCGTAGCTGCGGTACGCGAGGCTGCCTCGGACACGCTGCTGGTGGTGATCTCCCGGACGCCGCTGCGCAATGCCCGCCAGCGCACAAGGAAAGCCGGTGGCGATGAATTCCTCCTGGCCCCCGTCGACTTCAGCGAACTGCGTGAATACCTGCTCGAAGCCGGCGAGCAGCGGAGCCGCGATCTGGAAGCGCGGGCTTTCCGCGGCGAAGTTTCGCGCAGAAGCTCCTTCTGCGGGCTCATCGGGGGCAGCGAGCCGATGCAGCGCGTGTACGAAGCGCTGCGCCGTGTGGCCTCCAGCAGCACTTCCGTGATGTTGCGCGGCGAGAGCGGCACCGGCAAGGAGCTTGCCGCCCGCGCCATCGTTTCGCTGAGTCCGCGCCGCGACCAGCCGTTCATCAGCGTCAACTGCGCTGCCCTGCCGGAGGCGCTGATGGAATCAGAACTCTTCGGTCACGAGAAGGGTTCCTTCACCGGCGCTCACGCCAGCCGTCCCGGCCAGGTGGAGTTGGCGGATAAAGGAACGCTCTTCCTCGATGAAATCGGCTCGCTGGGCCTCGCGCTGCAAAGCAAGCTGTTGCGCGTCCTGCAGGATCGCTCCGTGCAGCGCATCGGCGGCAAGAGCCCGCGGCCGATCGACTTCCGGCTCATCACCGCGACCAACGACAACCTCGAGCAGATGGTCAAAGCTGCCCAGTTCCGCGAAGATCTCTATTACCGCATCTGCGTTATCCCGATTTCGCTGCCCCCGCTGCGCGAGCGCGCCGGGGACGTGCCGCTGCTGCTCGACCATTACATGCGCATGTACTGCATCGCCGGCGATGTCCCGGTCAAGCGCTTCTCTCCGGATGCGATGCAGATGCTCGAGAGCAGCAGTTGGCCGGGCAATGTCCGCGAGCTGGAGAACCTGACCCAGCGCGTAGCTCTTATGGTCGACGGCGACACCATCGACGTGGAGCACCTGCCGCAGAAACTGGTGATTGAAAGCGCAGCCAGCCAGGACAGGATCCTCATCCCGCCGGAGGGCGTCAATCTCGACGAGGAACTGCGGCAAATCGAGTTGGCCTACCTGCAGGCTGGGATTCGTCGCGCCGGCAGCAAGCGCGGAGCTGCCGCTGTGCTGGGTATTCCCATTCAGAAGGTGAAGTATCTCTGCCGCAAACACGGGATCTGACCCTGGTCGAGATTATGCGCAGGGTCATTTTTTAACCCACAGGCTGGGTCATTTTTTAACCCATTTGCTCCTGGGTCCGTCGCTCCCACCCCGCGGGCGACGGCGAAACCTCAATAACCCGGCCAAATTTCGGTATTTTCGAGGTTTTGCGAGTTTGGCATTCAAATCGCAATAGTGTTGGGCGCAAAGCGGAATGGACCCAATCCAGGAAGCTAATCAACGATCTCAAGGAGAACACCATTGGCCATCCAGAAGAAATCGCTCATCGGCAACCTCAAGTCCGCCAAAACCCCAGCCACCGCAAAGCCGGTTGAAGGCGCCACTCGGCTGTCGAACGCAGCCCTCTCCAACGTCTCTCTGTCCAAGACGCCGGTGTTGTCGACGAGGATGCCAGTCCTGTCCAAGACCCCAGTCCTGTCCAAGACCCCAGTCCTGTCCAAGACCCCAGTTCTGTCCAAGACTCCAGTCCTGTCCAAGACCCCAGTTCTGTCCAAGACTCCAGTCCTGTCCAAGACCCCAGTCCTGTCCAAGACCCCAGTCCTGTCCAAGACCCCAGTCCTGTCCAAGACTCCGGTCCTGTCCAAGACGCCGGTCTTCTCGAAGAAAATGATCTAGCGCCGGAAGATCGGCGGAATCGATCCAGCAAAAGGGGAGAGCTTCGGCTTTTCCCTTTTTGCTTTTTCCGGGCTACCAGACCTTGCGATCGACGAAGTCGCGTAACTCGCGCGCTGCGATGGCAGCCAGGCTGGTACGGCGGACCAGGATTCGGGCGGTTCCCGTCATGCCTCCTCGCAGCGCTCCGTCGTTCACTATTAGGACGTCTGCGATGTAATCGTTGAGGCGCGCCCCTCCCTGAATTTGTTTGATCGTCTCGACCGCAGGCGGGACATCGCCCGCAACGGTCTCAACCTCCGTGACCCGGGCCTGGCGCGGCGTGAACGTTCCGTCCACCAACAGGGTCACTCGAGCTCCGGGCTGCACGCGCCCCACAGTGAATTCCGGAACATAAACGAGCGCGCGCATGACCCGCGTATCGTCCACCGCAGTAATGATCATTCCGGCATCGAGATAACTGCCCGCCAGGTCCTTCAGCCGGGTTGCCGTCACCACTCCATCGATGGGCGCACGCGCCTCGAGTTGCTCTGACTCTTCACCGGCGATTGCGGAGTTCTTCTCTGCGGCCATATGCTCCTGCGCCGTCGCGCCCACGGCGCCGTGCGCCAGCAATTCCCGCTCACGCGCTCCACCAGTCAGCGCCACTTCTTCCTGAGCGCTCGCGAGCGCCGCATCGACATCCGCATTCGTCATAGTCAGCAGCGGATCGCCGGCCCGCACCTGCTCGCCTTCCCGCGCCAGCACTGCGGTCACCCGCCCCGGCACCGTGGAGCGCACCACCGCCTGACGCGCCGGTTCCAGCAGAAACCGCGCCGTGATCGTCTCGCGCCACATGGGAACGAACACCAGCGCCAACAGGATTGCCGCGCCGGTCACCATCACCGGCAAAGAAAGCCACGAACGCACGCGATCACGCTTGTCCAAATAGACCGTCCTCAAAAACCTCACCAGCGTTTTGATACGGGAGCGGAAGATGAGAATCCCCAGCGCCAGGACCGGAATGAAAGCCCACTGCGGCAGGAAACGGGACAGCACGTTGTTGCTGAACCGCAGCACCGTGATCAAAAGCATGTAGCTATAGAGGCCGGAGAGGACGGCGTAGACCAGATATCCCGGCCGCCGTCGCCGCGGAACAAAATCCATCTCCACCGGAAGACGGAAGACGTGTTTCCGCACCAGTCCGGAGAGATAAGCGGTCGACCTCTCCTTGATGTCGGAGAATCCGATGATTTCGGAGAACGCGTAGTAGCCGTCCAGTTTGATCAGAGGATTCATGTTGACCACCACTACGGCGACGCCCGTGATCAGCATGATTTTGTAGGCCAGGTCGTGCGCGGGACTGCCCGGCGGTGTGCCCCACCAGACGATGGTCGCCAGCGCGCAGAAGATCATCTCCACGCCAATGCCGGCCAGGATGATGAGGAACCGCTGCCAGCGGTCGGCATAGACGAACGCCTCGCTCACATCTACAAAGAACGCAGGCGTGAGATAGATGAGGTGAAAGCCCATGGCGTGGACCTGGCCACCGTAGTGTTTGCAGGTGAGGCCGTGGGACGACTCGTGAAAAAACGCCAGGATCAAAAACAGAATCCAGAATTCAGCGAGATCGGCCGCAGTCTTTTGCGTGAAGTTGTAAAACAGAATCGAGTCCTGCGCGATCTGTCCCCAGTTCGCGGCAAACACGTAAATCATGAAGCCGAACAGCGCCAGGCACACCATTCCGAACCAGCGCGAGTAGAGCCACTTCAGATACGGATAGATCCGGTTGAAATACTTGTCTGGATCCCAGGCCGAGAACTGCATGTGCGCCACGTCGCCCCACTTCGATTTCTTGTGCGAGTGCTTGTGCCGGCCTTCTTCCAGTTTCTGTTGCAGCGCGATGTTCTTTTCAAATGGCGTCTTGTACCAAAAATTGATGGCGTCCAGCCCGCTGGTGAACTCGCGCAGATCGTCGGGATCGAAGCGTGTGCCGTACAGTTCCGCGTAGACTTCGGCCACGTCCTCCCAGGAGCGCGTGCCGTCAAACAGCTCAATAATCTTCCACTGGTCCGGCGGAAAGCGGAAGAAGCTGTCGCGGCCGCGAATCATCGCCACGATGATGGGCTCGCCGGCGTCGGTGTTCTCGTGCCAGATCAGCCCGGGATCGACCCTGGGATAGCCGACCCGCGCTTTTTTCGCCGGTAAATCCGGCAGAGCCGCATTGAGCGCTTCGGCAAGGTTCATGGTCTGTGCGGCACTCGAACCGAGGCCACCATCCCTGGCAGCAGGCCCGGCATTTTGCGGCTCAGCACTGCAGTCACTTCCATGGTCCCGCTGCCGGGATCGACCACCGGGCTCAAATGCGTGACCGACG
>Ga0210391_10000684_pt1 | contig 33650 bp, 20 predicted proteins | sample IncBWC12OmetaG_FD_160573 | JGI IMG/M metagenome (GOLD analysis project Ga0210391, IMG submission 160573) | Forest soil microbial communities from Barre Woods Harvard Forest LTER site, Petersham, Massachusetts, United States - Inc-BW-C-12-O ... | reverse complement strand
GAGCGGAAATTCGAAATCGGTCTATCCAATCGCCCGACCACGATCACCGTGCGCGGCCGTAGCGATACCCGGGACGGAAACATCCATCGCGACTCCGAGAGCAAGATCATCACCGTGCTGCTGTATGTGAATCCGAGCTGGGATGACTCCGGCGGGCGGCTGCGGCTGCTGCGCTCGCGCCACAACATCAACGACGTGGCGACGGAAGCTCCCGCGTCCGGCGGCGCGCTGGTGGCATTCCTGCGCTCGGACCATTCCTGGCACGGGCATTTGCCGTTTATCGGCGAGCGGCGCGTGATTCAGTTCAACTGGGTGACCGACAACGAAAGCCAGCGGTTCGCCATTCTCCGGCATCGCGTGTCCGCTTCGGTGAAGCAGATGTTCGGCTTCGGAAAAACCTCGAAGGATCCTCGCCCCGCCGCGCCCGAGCGCATGTGACTTCCGCCGCGCCCGAGTGGCGGAAATCCGGGCGAGCGGATTCCAGTGTATAATCGCCCGCATTCGCTTCCCGCGAGGAGGCTCATGGCTGCCGAAGATTCCTCCACCGCTTGGGTGCCTGTATGTTGCGGGCGCGTCATGCGCTGCAATATGTTCCGACTGCCGAATGGCGGGGCTTATGCGGCGCTCGTTTGTACTCAGTGCGACAAGAACATCACGCTCGAACAAGAGCCTCTAGCGGCTGCGAACAGCTTCGGGGAAGGCTCGACTGTTCTGAGCCTGATCGGATCGCCCAGGCCGCCAACAACGGAACGGAAAAGATCGCTCGCCGAAGCAGGTCCCGACGATCCAACGCTGTAATCTGAATTGCCGCTGACCCGGACGTGGCCTGCGAATGATTGGTCAGACTATTTCGCATTATCGCATCCTGGAACAGCTCGGCGCGGGCGGGATGGGCGTCGTATACAAGGCCCACGATAGCCGGCTTGACCGTGCGCTCGCTCTGAAACTCCTGCCTGAAAAAATGGTGCAACAGCCGCAGGCGCTCGAGCGTTTCCGCCGCGAGGCGCGGGCCGCGTCCGCTCTGAACCATCCAGGTATTTGCACCATCTATGACGTCGGCGAGGAGGACGGCCGGGCGTTCATCGCCATGGAGTTCATCGATGGCGAAGCGCTGCGGAGTCACGTTCACGGGCAGGCGCTTCCTGTCGCGGAAATACTGAAGTTCGGTATTCAGATAGCGGAAGCTCTCGAAGCCGCGCACGCCGAAGGAATCATTCACCGCGATATCAAACCCGCGAACATCTTCATCACAAAACACGGAAATGCAAAAGTGCTCGATTTCGGCCTGGCGAAGCTTGTTCCCAAGGGAATTGAAGGCGGAGACTCCGATTCCGCCGGCGAACCTGCGGAATCCAGTTCGATCGTTGGAATCATCAGCGGTACTCCTGCCTATATGTCACCCGAGCAGGTTCGCGGCGACGAGCTGGACGCGCGCACGGACATCTTCTCGCTCGGTCTTGTGATGTATGAGATGGCGACGGGGCGGCAGGCGTTTGGCGGCGGCACGGGCGGCGCGGTCATCGAGGCGGTTCTCACGCGGCCGCCGATTTCGATACGAAGCATCCACCCCGAAATACCCTCGAGCCTGGAAGCAATCATCGACAAAGCCCTCTGCAAAGATAGAGACCAGCGTTACCAGAGCGCGTCCGACATGCTCACGGACTTGCAGCTGCTGAAACGCGAAATCGAATCGGGCCACACAGCCCCGGAGGAAAGCACGCAGCCAGCTCTCAAATCAACCACGGGGCCTTTATCCTCGGCCGGGAATCCGGGTCCAGGCACCTCGACGCAACACACTGGCACCATCCGCCGCCCACGAGTGTCGAAGAGCATCGGCTCGCTGGCAGTATTGCCTTTTGAAAACGTCAGCCGCGACCCGGAGAATGAGTATCTTAGCGACGGGATCGCGGGAAGCCTGATCAATAGCCTTGCGACGGTGCCGAAACTCCGGGTGATGGCGCAGAGCACCGTGTTTCGATACAAAGGCCGGGAGATTGATCCTCAAGCAGTCGGTCGCGAGCTCAACGTGCGCGCCGTGGTTACGGGAAGAGTGATGCAAAGCGGCGGCGCCTTGCGCATTGGGACGGAACTGGTCGACGTCGCGACGGGTTCCCAATTATGGGGCGCGCAATTCGATCGCAAGCCCGGCGACATCTTCATGATTCAGGACGAAATCTCCAACGAGATATCCGGGAAATTGCGGCTGCAGCTGACGCGCACGGAAAAAAAGCGGCTGATCAGGCGCCACACGGAGGACGCCGAGGCTTACCGGCTCTACCTGCAAGGCCGTCATCATTGGAACCGATGGACGGAGGAAGGATTTTACAAAGCGATCGGGTACTTTCAGCAAGCGGTCGAGAAAGACCCGAGCTACGCTCTCGCCTATACCGGCGTGGCAGAATCGTACGTGCTCCTGGGATGGAACAGCTACCTGCCGCCCAAAGACGCATTCCCCAAGGGCCAAGCGGCCGCGATGATGGCTCTCCGGCTCGCCCCGGATCTCGGCGAAGCACACGCGCCTCTGGCAGCCTCGCTGTGGCTTCACGATTGGCAGTGGCCCGAGGCTCGAACAGAATTCCAACGCAGCCTTGAACTGAATCCGACCTATCCCACCGCGAATCATTGGTACGCCGAATACACGATGACCATGGGCCGTCAGGTAGACGCGATCGCGAAGATGAAAAACAGCCAGGAGCTCGATCCGCTGTCCCTGATTATCAACGTTGCCATCGGATGGGCGTGCTACATGGCCCGTCAATACGACGAAGCCATCGAGCAGCTGCTGCGAACGGTGGAATTGGATCCGAACTACCCAGTCACCTACTGGATTCTCGGCTTGCTGTATCGAATAACCGGTCGCTACGATTTGGCAATCACTGCGGCTGAGAAGGGTGTCGACCTGTCAGGCGGAAGTCCGCTGATGCGGGCCGCGCTGGCCCACACTTATGGCAAGTCCGGAAGGACGCCCGACGCGCGGCGTGTGCTCGATGATCTGACGGAACTGGCAAAGCGCAAATATGTGGCGCCCCACTTCTTCGCTGGAATCCACATCGGCCTGGGAGACAACGATCGCGCCATGGACTACCTGGAGAGGTCCTGGGACGAGCGCTGCCACTGGCTGATTTATTTACATATCGATCCGAGCATGGACGGTTTGCGGAGTGACCCTCGTTTCGAAAACCTGTTGCAACGAGTCGGGCTTCCCTCAGCCGCGACCGCGATCTCTGCCTGGAAGCAAAACTGAGCCGGATTCGACGCTCTTACTCCCCCGCAGAGGCTGAAGTGGGCATATAACGGCTGGCAAACGCCAGGAATGTCGGCCAATTCGGCGCCGGCGTGTGTCCGCCGCTGTGCTGGCGAAAAGCGACATCGCCACCGATCAGCGGCGTTCCCATCGACGGAAATTCGCTGGTCGGCAAGCCTTTCCTGCCGAGAAGTTCGTACACCGGGCCCGCGCCGGCGGCGGCCAGAAACATCCCTTTCGCGTCGACCCAACCATCTCCCTCTGTCGCGCCGCCACTTATGAAGACCGGGCGCGGAGCACACATGGCAATCAGTTCGTGCGAGTCGACCGGCAAGTCGTCTGGCGTCAGCGGGCCGGCATATTTCAGGAAATTGCCGGCCATCCAGTGGTATTCGTTCGTCGCGGCAACATTTTCGACGAGCTCGCCGAAATGCCGCCGGTAAAGCGCCGCTCCGCCCATGCCCGACGAACTGATATAGCCGATCGCGAAACGCGGATCGTAGGCCATGGCAACCAGGGCCGCCTTGCCGTAGCGCGAATGCCCCTCGATACCCACATGTTCTGCGTCGACTGATTTGTCGGTCTCGAAATAATCCAGCGCACGGCTCGCGCCCCAGGCCCACGCGCGCAACACACCCCAATCATCCGGCGCGCGCGGCTGGCTCTTGTTCACCAGACCGATGATTCCCTGCGTCAGGCCCGCGCCGTTGTCCGCCTGCACACTGACGGGGACATAGGCGGCATAGCCCCAGCCCTTCGCGAGCACCTGTTGCTGCCATGTGGGTCCCGAGGGGGGTGCAGCGCTCGGGAAACGCTTTGCCAGCGCAGCCACGATTTCCTGGCTCAGGCTGATCTCCATCATCACCGGGACGGGTGCCGTAGCGTTTGCAGGCGTCGTGAGCGTCAGCTGAATGTTCACGTCGATCGCCGAGTAGGAAGAATTGTCTACGTGTCCGACGAGCACTTTCGTGACGATGGGAACGTCGCCGTTGGTTCCCTTCCTAACGCTCACCACTTCCCAGTGCACGCCCGGCAAATTCTTCGGCGCCCGCCCGTAAATTTCCCGATCAAAATCTTCCACGATTTCCGGACGCCTCTCGCTCCACCACATTTTCGCCGTCCTTACCCGCTTGCCGTTCCTTAAAACGAGAGGATCAGGCAGTTTGGGATACGGATTCGCCTTCGATTCGTCGTAGTTAACCGCGTTCGGGGCCCGAGGGTCGTTGCCGTCCGCACCCTGCCGCAGCGAAGAAATCTTAAGCAGTTCCATCGTGCGCTGATGATCCTGCTCGGACGTCAATTGCGCGGGAGGCTGCTGTGCGAGGAGAGCGCCAGCAGCAAACAAAAATGACCATGTGATGAAGACGTTCTGCACGAGGACGAACAATCGATGCATCGGCGGAGCCTACCGCGAGTCCGAACCCGGGTCAACGTACTGCACAATTCATTTCAGAGCGTGATTAGCAGGAAAAAGTGATGCGCCCAAGGATACGATTTTAGTCAGAGCTTTTCTCGGCGCATTCGCAGCGGCGGTGACACAACCTGAGGTCCCGGCTGCGATGAGCCTTTCGCCGGTCCCCCGGGGGCCCAACAGCACTGACCGGTTATCGGGCACTGAACGATGCTCTGCTATTATTCTAGTTAAGACCTCCATACGGGTATGGAGTGGTCTTTTAATTCCCCAGGAGGAGCCAATGAACCAAATGGGCCAAAAAATAATCACCATGATCGCATTGGGAACTTTTGCGCTGGTTATCGGGCTCGGCGAGTTGCGGCAAACGCAAGCGCAGGAGGCCAAAGAACCCTATCCAAGCATGGCTCCGCTTGATCAATACTTAATGGAGCGCAACGCCGAGATTGCCATGGCGCGGAGCGCGGCCCCGGAGTCCATCTCGCGCGATGCCGATGTCCTCGTCCTGGGAAGGCATGGCTACGAAACCGCCGTCAAAGGTAAGAACGGTTTCGTGTGTGTCGTGGAGCGAGGGTGGATGGGTCCATTCGATGGCGAATTTGCAGTTAATTTTTGGAACCCTAAACTTCGAGGCCCTGTCTGCTTCAATCCCCCGGCTGCCCGCTCCGTTCTGCCGATGACGTACAAAAGAACCGAGATGGTTTTGGCCGGTCAATCCAAAGCTCAGATCCTCGAGGGCATCAAGATATTCATAAAGCAAAAGCTGCCGCCTCTGGAGCCTGGAGCCATGAGCTACATGATGTCGAAAGAACAGTACCTTACCGATGACGGCCAACACAACTGGATAGCTCACCTGATGTTTTACACTCCGCTCATGGACAGCGCCGTTTGGGGTGCCGATCGGCCCCACTCTCCCGTCATGCTGAATCCACAGTTCCATGGCAATCCGGAACCAATCGACGTATTCATGATTCCCGCGGGCAGCTGGTCGGATGGAACCCCAGACCCAGTCGAGAATTAGCAATGCTGCAATCGCTTCAGCCAGGGCGCCTCGGGCATGGCGCCGGACTAGAAACGACTCACATTTCCGAATGTTCCGCTGGGGCGATCGCGTTACCCGCTCTCGGGGCCTGCTGAATCAAGGCACGCGGCGGCAAAACTGGATATCATCCCGTAAATATCATGATCTGCGGGTCGAGCGTTTTGCCGTTCACGTCGATCGTGTATTCGTAGCTGCGGAACGGACTGGGTAGCAAATCTCGGCGTACCAATCCGCTCGAGCGGTGTTTCTGATCGAATTGATCTTCGTAGAACGGCGTACCCTTCTTGAAATCAATTCGGAAAGGCACGTCGGAAACCCACATCACCTCTTCATCCTTCGTCCTGTCGAGCTTCACCGTTTCCTGCCCCGCTCCCACTTGGGGCTTCCCGTCGTCGTCGAGTGTAATTACAATCCTTTTCACGCGTTCTTCGCTCATTGCTGGTTGGGCCGACATTGTCCCTCCTTTTTCAGTCGTCACTTTGGCCGAAAGAGCTCACGGACCCGGGGATTACTGCCAAGTCGATCGAATATCGGTGTGTCGCTCGCCAGCTTTGCGGAATAACCGGCCGCGATGGCTTCGCCCAGTCGCTGCACGGCTCGTTCCTCGTCGTGAAGCTGAGTGTACACAATGGCGGCTTTGAAGCTCAAGTCGGCGTCGGAAGGACCAAGCGCAAACGCCCGTTGGAGCAATTCCAGCGCGCCCTTGCGGTCATTCACCATCGCGTGGCACACCGCCAGGACACCCATCGCCTCCACGTCGCGCGGATCCACATTCAGTTGTGGGGTGCCCAGCGAAATGCATTGCCGATAAGCGTGCTCGGCTTGCGGTTTTTTCGCGGGATTCCAATAATACGCTTCGCCTAGGTTCCACCAGAGCTCGAAATTTCCTTCATCGAGATTCAAGGACTGCTCGTAACCGTTCGCCGCGTCATCGAACCTGTGCATATAGAAGTTCGCCGTACCGATATTCGAATAAGCGTTTGCCGTCGGACGCAGAGAAATCGAATGTTGGAAGGTTTCGATGGCCTCGGGATACCGGCCCTGTGCCAGATAGGCGGCTCCTAAATTGTCGTAGCCGTGAAAACTGTCCGGCACCAGAGCCACAACCTTGCTGAACATCTCCGCCGCTCGCGGATATTGCGATTGACGAAAATAGAATCCTCCCAGTGAATTGTATCCGCTCCAGTATTGCGGCCGCAGATCAATCGCTCGCCGGTAGGTGCTCTCCGCTTCGGTTGGCTTGCCCAGTAGTTCGTAGGCATGAGCAAGACCCCTGTAGGCGTCGTCGTTTGCCGGCTCGGAGTCGAGCGCCCGCTCGAATTCCATCACGGCTTCCTCGTAATGCCCGGTCCCGGCCGCAACGGTTCCCAGGCATTCATGTGCGGCGGAAAGCTTGTCGTCCAGATGTAGGGCTTGGTCGCAAGGAGCGCGCGTTTTCTGGATCAAGCTGACGTCCCTGGTGTGAAGATATTTCTTCCAATACGCGTCGCCCAGGCTCGCGTAGGCCAGCGCATACGTGGGATCCAATCGCAGCGCTTGCTGAAACAGGTTTACCGCGGCGTCGATGTTGTCGGGTTTGTCGTAGTCCTCTAGTTGGCCTTTCCCCTGCAAGTAGAGCGTATAGGCCCCAGGGACTTGCGTTCCGTGAGGCCGGATTGCCTCGCGTTCACCGGGCGGGATCTGCAGTTGGAGCATCTCAACCGCTCCGTCCACGATCTGATCCTGGAGCGCGAAAGGGTCCGCTGCCGCGAGCGTAACGCTTTGCGCCCGCAGTTGCCGCCGGGTCCGCGCGTCAACCAACGCATAGTTAACGCGCACCCGATCGCCCGACTTGTAGAGGGTGCCTTCCAGCACCAGATTCACCCCGAAGTCCCGCACCGCCTGCTCGGCGGTTGTGACGTGGTGTTCTCGCAAATCTCGCGCCGGAACCACCAACAGCGAGCGGTCGCCGGTGAGTTCCGTGAGTTTTGTGGTTACCGTGTCGGTCAAGCCTGCCGTGAATGCCGATTCTTGTGGATCTCCGTCCACCGCCTGAAACTCCAGTACCACTAGTTGCTTTTGTTTCGGGATGCCGCCGATTCCCAGCCATGATTTAACTTTTTGCCGGGCGGACGGAATCGCCCCAAGCATCGCCAGGATGACAACGACCGTTGCCACGAGAACGCCAACGGCCCGAATAATCCGCTTCGAAGGTGCACGCCTCTGCGGGACAACCGCCGTCGCTAGCGCGCGCCGAAACGCTCGCAGATCGGTGGCCAGATCGGTCGCGGACGAATACCTGTCACCCGGACTCTTGGCCAGCATTTTCGCGATGATCCGCTCCAGCTCTGCGGGCACTTCCGCATTCAATTGACGCAGGGACGGTGGTTCCTCACGCCGTATCCGTTCGTAGGTTTCGATGAACCCTGCGCTCCGATCCCTAAAAGGGTGCCGCCTGCCGAGCGCCTCGTAAAAAACCACTCCCAATGAAAAGATATCGGATCGCGCGTCCGTCACTGTTTCCTGCAGCGCCTCCGGGGCCATGTAAGCAAACGTGCCAGCGAAGTTCGCGCTCTGGGCGGATTCCAATGTAGTTCCATCTTCCCGCAGCAGAGTGCGCGCCAAGCCGAAGTCGAGTACTTTCAGCTCGCCCTCGCTGTTCAGCATCAGATTTTCCGGTTTGATGTCGCGATGCTGAACGCCGCCTTTGTGAGCGGCGGCCAGCGCCGAAGCGCACTGCTCGGCAATGCCTAGGAATTCGGTGACGGAGAGCGGACGCTCCATGCGGCGCCTAAGCGTTTGCCCTTCCACGTACTCCATCACCAGGAAAATATCGTCGCCGGATTCGAATATGTCGAACACGGCCGCAATGTGAGGATCGTTCAATCGGGAGGCACATTCGGCTTCTTGCCAGAGCCGCCGGCGGTTGCTTTCGTTGTTGCGGATCGCTGGCGCAATTCGTTTCAACGCCACCAACCGCTTCAGCCGAGTATCTTCGGCGCGATACACTTCGCCCATGCCGCCCGCGCCGAGCAGATTGTGAATCACGAAGCGGCCTTCGATCGTCCCGCTCAGTTTTGCAGAGGGTGGCGCGGAATCCGGCGTCATGCGCGGTTCAGGCATCGGGGGCACTCACTCGTAGCTGAACGATAAGCCGCTCATCTGCGGGTGTCAATCGCCGCGGTATCTGTGGGCTACGAAACCCTTCAAGCAAATGCCGAAGGGCGTTTACCGGTACGAATCTGACCGGCGAGCTGATAACTTCCTGGTTGCCCGTCAACCGGGAAGAACTCAGAATTCCTTCCTACCAAGGAGTCACTTCAACGAAAAGCTGACTATAATGCCAGGTGGCAGCGAACGATCGCTTCCGAGTAGCCGACGATCCCCCCGCAACCGAGTGGACGCGGCCGAATATGAGCAGCTCTTCCACGCATATCCTTGCTGCCGGTGACTTGCAGGCAACATTCTGGCCCGGAGCCGGAATGCTCGCCGCCGCTCTTCGCTTCCGTGGAGTTGAGCTTCTGCGCCGCGTGGACGATCTCGATGCCGCCCGCATCAAAGGAAGCACTGCCGGCATTCCACTTCTATACCCTTGGGCAAATCGCCTCGGCAGCTTGCAATATCGAGCGGCTGGACGTCAGGTCTCGCTGGATTCCTCCTCGCCGCGTTTGCATTTCGATGATCACAAACTCCCTATGCACGGCGTGCCCTGGTCTCAACTGCAGTGGAACGTTGTTTCGAGCCGCACGGATGCACTAACCGCGCGTTTGGATTGGTTGAGCCGGGAACTGCTCGCGATTTTTCCATTCCCGCATCATGTCGAAATGGCGGTGCAGCTGCGGCCTGGTGATTTGGAGATTCAAACGACAATCTTTGCAGATTCAGGTTCACCGGTTCCGATCAGTTTCGGTTTCCATCCCTATTTCGGCCTCCCGGGAATCCCGCGGGCTGACTGGACACTGAACGCTCCTGCCATGTGCAAGCTGGCTCTCGATCCGCAAGGGATTCCGACCGGTCAAGAAACTCCGTCGACGCCCCTCGCTGCACGGCTCGGAAATACCAGCTTCGACGATGGCTTTGCCCTTTCGGGTGAGCGGGCCACGTTCTCGATCGCCGGTAACGGCTACTCCATCGCCATCGAATTCAAGAGCGGTTTCCCCTTTGCCCAGATCTTTGCTCCGAAGGATAAGGAGTTCATCGCCATTGAACCGATGACTGCGGCCACAAACGCACTTTGTTCGGGCGAGGGCCTGCGCGTGATTGCGCCGGGCGAGCAGTTTATCGCCACATTCCGAATCGAGGTCCACCACCACGCATGATCGCGCCATATCACCCCGTGACCGAGGGGTCATCTTCGTACCGAACCCGCTGACAGGCTGGAGCGTGGTCGAGTTCGCGATCGCGGACCACGGGGACTGCCGACGCTGGCGCGCAGGGCAGCGTCTCCTAGCTTTCGCTGTCGGCTTCGATGATCGTAAACCCAACGGGGCTGGACCCCTTCGCGACGGCGTCGAAGTCCGATCAGGATAGGCAACGCCGCGCAGACGCCAATTAGCAGCAAGACTGGATGCGACACCGCTGGCAACGCGCCATTTCATAGATGGTTGGTGACGACCGCGGCCTACGGCTCGCGGGTATATTCGGCAGGAATATGGACCGTGAACGAGTCAACATAAGAATAAGGCCCATGCTGCGAGCCGGAAATATCAAGAGAAAACCGAACGCGCATGTACCAATATGGTCCAACCACGTGATCTATTGGAACGCTGAAAAGTAGGGTGTCACCGGAAGCAACTCTCGTAAGGCCCGACACGTGGCTCGCATAGGCTGCGTATCCTTCCGGCGGCTTAGGACGCTGCGCTAGCTCCGATTCTTTCTTACCATCATCCGTGGTGATGGTCACGGCATTCTGGCCGACCGGCACGACTTCGTCTAAGATCTCGATTGCACCTTCCTTATTCGGAGTGCCAGCCGTTGGAACCAATATCGGCACACGAGAATTGTTGACGATTCGAATCCATGCACCCGTCCGCGGCTCCCCATTGATAAGCGGCTCGCGCGGGCCCACATGGTCGAGTTTCATGTAAACGTACGGATTGGAGTCGTTGAGAACAAAACTTTCGGTACTTTGCTGAGCCATGGCAGGCAAAAGAATCAGCAGAAACGTGGAGAGTACAACGATTCGTGCAATCATGGCGTGCCGCCTCCCGTATTCTGCTGCCAAGCCTTGACGTTCCGGTTCGGATATAAGGTCTGGATAAACACCGTTCTGAAAGCATTATTGACGGGCGTCGGCCAGATCTTATTCCACAGTGTGTAACCTGCTCCACCTTTGTTTCCCGCCACATACGTATTGCCTTTTGCTTCGTTAATAGCGACGGTTACGCCATGGGGATTGCTGACGAAGAATCCGGCCAGTCAGGTCGAAGACTTCGCCGAAGACAACAAACGCGAGCGCTTTCTATCGAGCGACGAAATTCGCCGACTCCTGCGCAGCACCAAGAACTCTGACTCCCCGACCCTTCGACCCGTCGTGTACCTCGCGCTGCAAACCGGGATGCGCAAGGCCGAGCTACTCAACCTGCGCTGGAGTGACATCAATTTCGAGGCATCGAAGATTCTCGTGAGGGAAACCAAGAGTGGCGAGCCGAGACAGGTGCCGATGAGCCGCGCGCACGATGGCTGTTTCGCAAACTGGCCGCCCGGTCCCCGCTGTCGGAATGGGTATTTGAATCTCACGGCAGAGATGGAAAGCCCGCTCCGGCAGGAGACGTTAAGACAGCCTGGCAGGGGGCGCTTATCAGGGCCCAAATCCAAGAACTCCGGTTTCACGACCTGCGCCACACGTTCGCTTCTCACTTCGCGATGCGCCGCGGCGATCTCTACGCATTGGCGGAGATCCTGGGGCACTCAAACCCGAAGATCACACTCGATCGTTATGCCCACTTGTCACCGGAGTTCGTGCAAGCGCAGCGCGGCATAATTGACGCAATGTACTCAACTTCGCCTGCGCATGGACACTTGGTGGACACCAGGGCGGCTCAGAAGTTGCCGCGTTCGACGTAACTGTTTGAAAATATGGCGCGCCCGGAGAGAGTCGAACTCCCGACCTTCTGGTTCGTAGCCAGACGCTCTATCCAGCTGAGCTACGGGCGCACCGATTAGCGAGAACGGCTTGAGGGTTACAACCAAGAAATTGTATCACAGCAGTACGGGCCTTTAGCGCGTCCCCCTAAGGTCTTTCAAGCCGGAAATCGGCGCGCACGGGAGCGCCTAACGCAGCACGAAATAGCGCCCGGCTCCCTACTGCGGCAGAAAATGAAGGAACAACGTCTGATGGCGCGGCACGTCGCTCGTGATCAGGAAATGGTCCCGCACGTGTTCGTGCCCGTTTTCGCCCAGGCGCTACGCGATTACCGGGTTCGATAGCAGAAACCGCACCTGATATGCCGCCCCCTCGATCGAATGCGCCAGCATTGCGGTGTGCTTGCGGATCACCTGCGACGGAATTCCACCGACGACTGACGCGCGAACGAGATAGCAAGCCGTTGCAAATTGAAACGCCTCCGTCGCTCTCGCGGTCACGGTAGCTCTTTTTCCATTCGCGCCAGCAAACGCAGCACTTCTGCCGGCGTGCGCACGAAATAACGCGCGTGCGTCTGCGGTTCGCGTCCCACGCGAACGGTAATATCGTCAGGCAGCGCGGCGAATGCGACTTCGTCCGTTCCGTCGTTGCCGATGTAGACCACGGCCGTGGCCGGGCGATGCGCGCCCAGCACGTCGTCCACCGCCGTGAATTTTCCCGGGATTTCCCGCGGCAATATTTCCCACACTCGGCTGCCGTTCAGGATGTGCAGCGAGTCGCCCCAGGGCTCCAACAGACCGGCGAGAAACTCCGCCGCAAGAAGCGCTGATCTTCGGTCGGATTCTCGATAGTGAATCGCCACGCTGAGCGCCTTGTCCTGAATCCAGACGCCGGGAATCGACTTGAGCGCCCGTTGCGCCACCCGTTTGGCGCCTTCGAGCGCATGTTTCGATTTCGCACTGAGCGTGACCGATTCACCCTCACGCTCTCCGCCGTGCACTCCAAAATACTGAAGCGCGCTCAAAGACACCAGTTCACGCACATTGTTGCGCTTTCGGCCGCTGATGATGACAACCTGCGTATTCACATGCCCGGCAAGCCGCTTGAGGACAAGCTTTGCGGCCCGCGACATGCGCACATCGCCGGGACGCCGCCTCAAATTCACCAAAGTCCCGTCGAAATCCAGAAAAAACGCCCAGCGCTTCGCCGCCCGGAGCCGCGCGCGAATCTTCGGCCAATTGCGAAAAACCGAAAGCGCCGGGTCCCGCGACTCATTCACCTTGCGAGTTGTCACCACCAGCCGGCTCGCCGGGCGCTCAAACCCGATCTTCGGCGGGTCGCCCTCTTGTGCGACCAAAGCCGTAGCAGCGGCTGTTGAAGTGCGACTTCGCGCGTCACGCATACTTTTGCGCCCGTTCCACAGCGGTAGGCTCCGCTTCGTCAATCCGAATTTCGGAGAGTTCCGAGATCAGATTTCCGGCCCAGCGATAGACGTTGTTTTCACGCACGGTGTTGCGCATCCTGCGCATTCTCATGGCCCGTTCGTCCGCGTCCATTTCGAGCGAAACCCTGATGGCATCGGCAAGTTGGTCGATGTCGTAGGGGTTTACGATCAGGGCGTCGCGGAGTTCGCGGGTGGCGCCGGTGAACTGACTCAGGATCAACGCCCCTTCGCCGTCTTCGCGGGATGCCACGAACTCCTTTGCTACCAGGTTCATACCGTCATGCAGTGACGTGACCATGCAGAAGTCCGCGGCGCGGTAGTAGGGCAGGATCTCCTCGTGGCTGTGGTGCCGCGTAAGCAATGCGATGGGCTTCCAGTTCCCGTCCATGAACCGGCCGTTGATGCGCGCGGCTTCGGCTTCGACCTCGGCCAGGAAATCGTGGTAGCGCGGAATGGTCGTGCGGCTCGGTGCACCGATCTGCACGAATGTAAATTTGCCGCGGTAGGCGGGCCATCGCTCCAGGAATCGCTCGACGCCGTGGAAGCGTTCGATTAATCCCTTGGTGTAATCGACGCGATCGACGCCCACCCCGAGAAAGCTGGCCTGGATTCCGAGCTTTTTCAGAAGCGTTGCGCGCAAATCGTACGCGGAGGGCGAGGCCTCGCCGACCTCGCGTTGCGCCTCGCGGAAATCGACGCTGATGGGAAACGGACGGACCAGCGTAACGTGGTCACGGCGCTTCACGGCGAATCGCTCCCACTCGATGCGCGACTCAAGAGCGGCATCGACCGTCTCAAGAAAGTTGTTGCAGTGGGCCTGGGTGTGGAAGCCCACCAGGTCCGCGCCCAGCAATCCATCGAGTAGTTCGCGCTGCCAGGGGCAAATTCCAAACGCCTCTGGATTCGGCCACGGGATGTGCCAGAAAATCGCGACGCGCACGTCCGGTCGTGCTTCTTTGATCATCCGCGGCAGCAGTGCGAAGTGATAATCCTGCACCAGCACGAGAGCGTGCTCGGCTCCCTCGAGCTCTTCGAGCAGGGTGTCGGCGAATTTCCGGTTGGCCGCCTGATACGCCTGCCAATCGGAGGTGCGGAACGTCGGGCGCGTGTGCGCGATGTGGCACAGCGGCCAGAGCCCTTCGTTCGCGAAGCCGTAGTAGTAGCCGTCCTCTTCTTCCTTGGTCAACCAGACGCGCCGCAGCGTGTACTCCGGCCGGTCGGGTGGCACGCGCAGGCGATCGTGCTTGTCGACCGTCTCGCGATCGGCGTCGCCCGAGCCGTGGGCAATCCATGTGCCGTCGCAGGCTCGTAAAATCGGTTCCAGGGCGGTGACCAAGCCGCTCGCCGGAACGGAAACCTCGATATTTTTTCCGCGGTGGATGTGCGTGTAGGGCTCGCGATTGGACACCGCGAACAGCGAGCCGCGAAGTTTGTTCTGGATGCTGGCGCGCAACCGCTCGGGCGTCCATAAGGACTCGCCCGTCTCGCGTAGACGCGCTTCTTCCTCCGCCGCCGCACGCGCTTCGTTCAGGCTGCGTGCGAAATTCACTACTTCCTGCGAAAAAGGGCCGAGGAAATCCTCCTTCGGCAGTTCCGGGCGCGGCTGCACGCGCCCGCCGCGCAGATCGCGCATCCACTGCGCCGTGCGCGAAATCGGCAGCACGATCGTCCAGCGAATGATCGCTACAGTAACCAGCACGACCAGCAACACCTGCGCGATGACGTGCCACACGGTTTCGCGCCAGATGCGCGTGCTCTGCGTCTCTATGAAGCTCGCATCATGAAAGATGCCGAGAACGCCGATCATGCCCGCTTCGCCGACGAGTGGCAGGTAATACGCATGGATGGGCTTGTCGCCTATTTTCAGAAATTCGCTTACGGGCTGCCCATCTTTATGAATGCGATCCATGGGCAGAGGCGGAGGGGTGAAATCGGATTCCAGACTGGAGCTTTCGGCGAGCACGTGGCCGTCGGCGCCATAAACGATTACGCCCGCCAGTTGCTGGCGGTTCTCAAACCGCTCGACGATGCGGCGCAACTGCGACTTGGAATCATGTTCGATGGCCGGCTCGATAATCTCTTCGAGACTTTCCGCGAAAATCTCGGCGCGGCGCTCGAGATCCTGGCGCAGGCCTCGCTTTTCGGCGCGCACTTCGTTCCGGGAAATGAAAAACGTGACGAGGGTGATGCCAACAACCAGGAAAAGGATCAACCGGAGGCTGAGTCTCACGATCTGTCCTCTCTAGATTTCCGCTGCGATTGAAATTGAGCCACACCGAACGAAGGGGCGGACCACATCCCGCGTTTCCGGTTCAGCGGGTCGAAAATCAGGCCGTGGCTTCAATACTCTGGACGCGGATAATATTGTTCGAGGCGTCCAGGGTGCCGGTGAGTTTCACTTTCTTCCCATCGAACTTGCTGGCGGTTTCCTGATCATCGAGCTGATAGGAACTGTTGCTGACGGCGTCGCTGAAGACAAACTGATTCCCGGTTTTCGTAATCGTGCCGAGAAAAACCCGGATTTCCGGCCGCTTGTCCCGCACCGCCGGCGTATCCTGCCCCGCCGTTCGGGAAATCACGGAGGGATCAGTCGCGACCGGAGCAGCGCCCACCGCGATCGCGTAAAGCAAAACGACCGTGGTCACTGTTAAAACAGTCTTCCGCATCACACACCTCGAACGGCGACGTGGCTGGTACGTCGTAAGTAAGCACGATTTCTTCCATCCAACTTGTTTTTATGTCGTTTTATTTCAGCTACTTCGCGATCCTCAAGGCGGCTGTATTGGGGACATTTTTCGGTTGCCTGTACTTTTTGCAATTGCCGGGCGCCGCGAAGTTCAATCACCCATGCAAGATACGGAGGATCGCGCCAGATAGGCATAGGGCAAATGCTGTATTGCAGGGGCTTAATGTACTCCCGGGGGTCTATCCGATCGAGGAATCAGGCAATGAGGAGGGGCGATAATCCGGGTGCGCCGGCCCGCTCGGTCGTGCGGGAATGCGTGCCTGTTTTCCGCTGGCGATCCATCGCCGCAGCCGATCCATGTAAACGTACACGACCGGTGTGGTGAAAAGAGTGAGCATCTGGCTGACGATCAAGCCGCCGACGATGCTGATGCCGAGGGGGCGCCGCAATTCCGAGCCCGTACCGGTCCCCAGCGCGAGCGGCAATCCGCCGAGCAGGGCGGCCATGGTCGTCATCATGATCGGCCGGAACCGCAGCAGGCAGGCCTGATAGATTGCATCGCGCGGTGATTTGCCTTCCTTGCGCTCGGCGTCGAGCGCGAAATCGATCATCATGATCGCGTTCTTCTTCACGATGCCGATCAGCAGGATGATGCCGATAATCGCGATGACGCTGAGATCCAGCCGGCACAGCAGCAGCGCCAGAATCGCTCCGACACCGGCCGAAGGAAGTGTCGAGAGAATCGTGATCGGGTGAATGTAACTTTCATAAAGTATGCCGAGAACGATGTAAACGGCGATGAGCGCGGCGAGAATCAGAAGCGGTTCGTTCTTCAGCGAGGACTGAAACGCCTGCGCCGTGCCTTGAAACGTGGCGCGAATCGAAGGCGGCAATCCGATCTGGCGCGCGGATGCCGTCACGGCCTTCACGGCGTCGCCCAGCGAGGTTCCCGGCGCGAGATTGAACGAAAGCGTGACCGCGGGATACTGGCCCTGGTGGTTCACGGCCAGCACCGAAGTGCGCGGCTCGAAATGCGAAATCGCGTTGAGCGGAATGGCCGTGCCGTTGGAGGACTTCAGATAAACACCCTTCAGCGAATCGGGATTTTCCTGAAATCCCGGACCGACCTCCATCACCAGATGGTATTCGTTGAGCTGCGTGTAAACGGTGGCGACCTGCCGCTGGCCGAAAGCGTCGTAGAGAGTGTCGTCCAGGGTCTGCGCGCTGATGCCCAGGCGCGAGGCCGTATCGCGATCGATCACCAGCTGCGCTTGCAGGCCGCGGTCTTGCTGATCGGTCGAAACATCGCGCAGCTCCGGCAGATCCTTGATTTTATCGAGCATCCGCGGGGCCCAGGATTGCAGCTCGTCCAGATTTTCGTCCTCCAGAGTGTATTGATACTGCGAATTGCTCGATCGGCCGCCGACGCGAATATCCTGTTGCGCCTGCATGTAGAGCGTGGCTCCCGGCACGACGGCGAGTTTCTGGCGCAGCCGCTGGATCACCAGATCGGCGCTGATTTTCCGCTGCGAAAGCGGCTTCAGTCCGATGAACATGCGGCCCGTGTTGATTGCGCCGCCACCGACAAACGAAATGATGCTGTCCACGGCGGGATCGTTCATTACGATTTCGCTGAACTGGCGCTGTTTGACGCGCATGGCGTCAAAGGACACGTCCTGGGAAGCCTGAATCGACCCGTTGAGCAAACCGGTGTCCTGCTGCGGGAAAAATCCCTTGGGAATGATGATGAAGAGCACGATGTTCAGGCATACCGTGGCGATGGTGACGCCGAGCGTGAGCGCCTGGTGATCGAGCACCCACTGCAATCCCCTGTCGTAGGCCGCCGCCAGGTTGTTGAATCCGCGCTCGCTCAGGCGGTAAATCCAATTGTGGCCTTCCTTGTGGACGGGGCGCAGGAACAGGGCGCACATCATCGGTGTCGTGGTGAGTGACACGACCAGAGACAGCCCGATGGCCAGGCTCAGGGTGACGGCAAATTCGCGGAACAGCCGACCAATGATGCCGCCCATCAACAGAAGCGGGATGAAGACAGCGACCAGCGACGCGCTCATGGAAAGAACCGTGAATCCGATCTCACGGGCGCCTCGCAGCGCGGCCTGGAATGACGAAAGTCCCATTTCGTGGTACCGCGTGATGTTTTCAATCACCACGATCGCGTCATCGACGACGAAGCCCGTGGAAATCGTGAGTGCCATCAGCGAAAGATTGTCGATCGAGTAGTGCAGCAGATACATGGCGCCGCAGGTGCCGACAAGCGACACAGGTACGGCGATGGCCGGAATCACCGTGGACCACACATTCCGCAGGAAGACAAAGATCACCAGAATCACCAGCACCACGGTGATCAGCAGCGTGATCTGAATATCATCGACCGACGCGCGGATCGTGACCGTACGGTCGATGGCCAGCACTAATTCGATGGCCGCCGGAATCGACGCCTGAATCAGCGGCAGAGCCGCGCGGATGCGCTTGACGGTGTCAACGATGTTCGCGCCCGGCTGACGGTAGACCTGCAGCACGATGCACGGTTTCCCGTTCTCGAGCCCGGCGGTGTGAACGTCTTCCACGGAATCTTCGACCGTCGCCACATCGCCGAGGCGCACGGGCGCGCCGTTGTTGTAGGCGACGATCAGGCTGCGATAGTGATCGGCGTCAAAGAGCTGATCGTTGTCCGTGAGCGTCCAGCGCACCAACCCGTTTGAGAAGCTCCCCTTCGGTTCGTTGGAATTCACCAGGCCCAGGGCTGTGCGGACATCCTCGAGCGCGATGCCGTAATTGGCGAGGACGGAAGGATTCAACTCGATGCGAACGGCGGGGCGCGCACTGCCGCCGATTTGCACTTGGCCCACGCCGCTGATCTGCGAGAGCTTTTGCCCGATGATCGAATCGGACACGTCGTAGAGCTCGCTCTGCGGCAGGACGTTCGAGCGCACGGCCAGGACGAGGATCGGCGAATCGGCGGGATTAATTTTCCTGTACGTCGGCAGGCTCGGCAAATTCGCGGGTAGCTGCCCGGATGACGCATTGATGGCGGCCTGTACGTCGCGCGCGGCGGCATCGATATTGCGATTCAGGTCGAATTGCAGCGTTACCGAAGTCGATCCGGCCAGGCTGCTTGAGGTCATCTCCGTGACGCCGGCGATTTTTCCGAACTGGCGCTCGAGCGGCGTAGCGACGGACGACGCCATGATTTCCGGGCTCGCCCCGGGCAGCGCCGCTGAAACCGAAATCGTCGGAAACTCAACCTGCGGCAGCGGAGCCACCGGGAGCATGCGGTACGCCACCGCGCCGGCCATCAGGATTCCCGCCGTCAGCAGGGACGTGGCGATCGGCCTGCGAATGAATGGCGCGGAAAGATTCATGTTCGTCGGCGCTCGCGCTCCTCAGTCTGCCGTGGCTTGAGATTCCGCCGTATTGGCCACGCGATAGCGCGCCAGCCGCCGCGCAAGGCGATCGAACCAGAGGTAAACGCAAGGCGTGGTGTACAGCGTAAGCACCTGGCTGATCAGAAGTCCGCCTACGATGCTGATGCCAAGCGGCCGGCGCAGCTCCGATCCTGTACCGGTGCCGAGAGCGAGCGGAACGCCGCCGAGCAGCGCGGCCATCGTGGTCATCATGATCGGACGGAAACGCAGCAGGCAGGCCTGGTAGATCGCCTCGCGCGGCGATTTGCCTTCCTTGCGCTCGGCGTCGAGCGCGAAATCGATCATCATGATCGCGTTTTTCTGCACGATGCCGATCAGCAGGATAATGCCGATCAGCGCGATCACGCTGAAGTCCGTCCGGCAGATCAGCAAAGCCAGGATCGCACCCACGCCGGCGGACGGAAGCGTGGAGAGAATCGTAATCGGGTGAATGTAGCTTTCGTAGAGCACTCCGAGCACGATATACACCGTGATCAGCGCGGCCAGGACCAGCAACGGCTCGTTTGCCAGCGACGCTTGAAACGCCTGCGCCATTCCCTGAAAGCTCGCGTGCGCCGAAAGCGGAAGGTTGATCTCCCGTTCGACTTTCTTGATCGCATTGACAGCGTTGCCAAGCGAAGCGTTTGGCGCGAGGTTGAACGACAGAGTGACGACCGGGAACTGGCCCTGATGGTTCACCGCGAGCGCCGAGGTTTTTTGTTCCAGGTGCGTGAAAGCGGCCAGGGGCACTTGCGTTGTGTTCGACGACTTCACGTAAATATCCTTCAGCGCGTCGGTATTCTGCTGGAATCGCGGGTCCACTTCGAGCACCACATGATATTGATTCAGCTGCGTGAACATGGTCGAGACCTGCCGCTGGCCGAAGGCGTCGTAGAGAGTGTTATCGATCTGCGCGGGCAGAATTCCCAGGCGCGCCGCGGTGTCGCGGTCGATCACCAGATTCGCTTCCAGGCCCTGATCCTGCTGGTCGGTGGCCACGTCGCGCACTTCTGGCAGCGCGCCGATTTTCGCCGCCAGCTTCGGCGCCCACTCCGACAGCTCTTTCGCGTCCGCATCCTCGACGGAATATTGGTACTGGGTGCGGCTGACGCGGTCTTCGATGCTCAGGTCCTGTATCGGCTGCATGAACAGGGTGATGCCCTCGACCCGCGCCAGCTGCGGCTCGAGGCGGCGGATGATGTCTGATGCGGAGGCGCTGCGGCTTTCGCGGGCCTTCAGATTGATCTGAATCCGGCCGCTGTTCGGCGTCATGTTCGTGCCGTCCACGCCGATGAACGACGACAAACTCACGACGTCGGGATCCTTCAGGATCACCGCCGCAAGCGCTTGCTGGCGTTGCGCCATGTCCGTGAACGAAATGGTTTGCCCGGCGTCGGAGATGCCGAGGATTACGCCGGTATCCTGCACCGGGAAAAATCCTTTGGGCACGTAATAAAAAAGCACGATCGTCAGCACAAGCGTGCCGACCGTCACGACGAGCGTAGCCGTCTGGTGGCGCAGGATCACTTGGAGGGTGCGGTCGTAGAACGCAATCAGGCGGTTGACGAAGTTTTCAGAGGCGTCGTAGAAACGGTTGTGCTTCGTGCCCGTTTCGCGATGCAGGAGCTTGGCGCACATCATCGGCGTCAGTGTCAGAGACACGCACGCGGAAACCAGGATCGTGACGCCGAGCGTGACGGCGAACTCGCGAAACAGCCGGCCGACGATATCTCCCATGAACAACAGCGGGATCAGCACGGCGATCAGCGAAACGGTCAGTGAGAGAATCGTGAATCCGATTTGCTCCGAGCCCTTCAGCGCGGCTTCGAGCGGTGAATGACCTTCCTCGATGTAGCGCGTGATGTTCTCGATCATCACGATCGCGTCGTCCACCACGAAACCGGTCGAAATCGTCAGCGCCATCAGCGAGAGGTTGTCGAGGCTGTAGCCGACCAGGTACATCACGCCGAAAGTGCCGACGATTGAAAGCGGCACGGCAACGCTTGGAATCACCGTGGCCGCGACGCTGCGCAGGAACAGGAACATGACCATCACGACCAGCGCGATCGTCAGCATCAATTCGAACTGAACGTCTTTTACCGAGGCGCGAATCGTGACCGTGCGATCGGTGAGGATGGTCACCTGAATCGCGCTGGGCAGCGACGCTTGCAGGCGCGGGAGCAGAGTCTTGATGCTATCGGCAACGCCGATGATGTTGGTACCCGGCTGGCGCTGGATGTTCAGGATCACCGCGGGCTTTGTGTTCATCCACGCGGCCTGCGTGTTGTTTTCCGCGCCGTCCTCGACATCGGCCACGTCCGAAAGGCGCACCGGGCCGCCGTTCTTATACGCCACGATCAGCGGGCGATACGTTTCGCTCGTCAGAAGCTGGTCGTTGTCCTGAATCGTGAATTGCTGGCGCGGGCCGTTCAGCGTGCCCTTCGCCTGATCGACGTTCGCGTTGCCCAGCGCCGTGCGCAAGTCCTCCAGGCTCATCCCGTAGGAGGCCAGCGCGGTGGGGTTGGCGCGCACGCGCACCGCTGGCTTCTGGCCGCCGCTGATCGTCACCAGGCCGACACCGGAGAGCTGTGAAATTTTCTGGGCCAGATTCGTGTCCGCGTAGTCCTCCACTCTCGCCAGCGGCAACGTGTCGGAGGTCAGCGCGAGCGTCAGGATGGGCGTGTCCGCAGGGTTCACCTTGCTGTAGACAGGAGGGTTCGGAAGATCTTTCGGCAGATACGTGGTCGCCGCGTTGATCGCCGCCTGCACTTCCTGTTCGGCGACGTCGATATCTTCCTTTAGGTCGAATTGCAGGGTGATCAGCGATCCGCCGAAGGAGCTCGTGGACGTCATCTGCGTCAGCCCGGGCACTTCGCCGAACTGACGCTCGAGCGGAGTGGTCACCGACGACGCCGTCACGTCGGGACCGGCGCCCGGATAAAACGTCAGCACCTGAATCGTCGGGTAGTCGACCTGAGGAAGCGCGGAAACGGGAAGCTCGAGATAGCCCACCGCCCCTGCCAGCAGAACGCCCACCATCAGCAACGCCGTCGCGACCGGGCGTACGATGAACGGCCCGGAAATGCTCACGGAGCCAGTCCGGTGGGGTTATTCGAGAACGATCGATTGGGGTTGGCCTGATGCGGTTCGACCGGCGAACCGGACTGAAGCTTTTCCGCTCCGTCCACTACGACGATTTCGCCCGCGCTCAGCCCCTTCGAGACAATCGTGGAATTTCCTTCGGTGAAATCGACTTGCACTTGGCGGACCTGCGCCTGGTTGTTGGCGTCCACCAGGTAGACGAACGCTCCCTGCGCGCCTTTCTGTATGGCAGCGGAGTTCACCAAAATCGCGTTCTGCCGCACGTCGAGGAATAGCCGGATATTTACAAACTGATTGGGCCAAAGCGAGGAATCCTGATTCGTAAACTCCGACTTGAATCGCAGCGTGCCGGTGGTCGGATCGATCTGGTTATCCGGCGTCAGCAGCTTGCCGGTGGCGAGCAGCTGCTTGTTGTCGCGCCCGTAAGCCTCCACCGTCATCTGCCGCTTCTTCATCACGGAAATCACGGCCGGAATATTGTCCTCAGGCAAAGTGAAAATCACGGAGATTGGTTGCACCTGGGTAATCACCAGCATCCCGTTCGTATCCGCCGCGTGCACGATGTTTCCCGGATCGACCAGCCGCAGCCCCACCCGCCCGTCGATCGGCGAAGTGATCTTGCAATACGTCAGCTGCAATTTTTCGTTGTCGATCTGGGCCTTGTCGGACTGGATCGCGCCGTCAAACTGCCCTACCGTGGCCTGCTGCGTGTCCAGCTGCTGCCGCGGCACCACTCCTTCCTGCCACAGCTGCTGGTAACGACCCAAATCCACTTTCGCGTCTGCCTGCGACGCCAAATCCTTCGATAGCTGGCCCTGCGCCTGATCCAGGGCCACCTGATACGGACGCGAATCGATCGTCGCCAGCACGTCCCCGGCCCGCACGAACTGCCCTTCCTTGAAGTTCACCTCCATCAGCTGGCCGTCCACTCGCGTGTGCACGGTCACGGTATTAAAAGCCGTTACGCTCCCCAGCCCGCTGAGGTAGTAGGGCACGTCCTTCCGCTCGACCGTGGACACACCCACCGACAGCGCCGAACTGCTGCCGTTGTCCTTCGACGCCGCCTGCGATCGCGCATGCAGCTGGTAAGCAATCACGCCGCCTACGATCACCAGCAGCAGCACCACCCAGCCCCAGACGCGGCCCGGCCCGTTAGCGGCACTCGGCGTCTCGGTCGGTACACGATTCTCCATACTCGGCACAGTTCGTTCGGACATACTTTCCCCGTAACGCTATTTTTCCACAGTTCTTGGACGTGTAGAAGGCCCCGGCGGGTTCAGCAACATCGGCGGCGTCGCACCCCAATCAACCCTCATTGCTCCTGGCGATCTTGACCGAACTTTGCCCGTCCAGTAGTCTGATGGGGAATTTCGGTCAGGCATCGGGACCATGAAAAGCGCCTCACAAACCGGGCAGTCCCCGGTCGGCAAAGTGTACCTGGTGGGCGCCGGCCCCGGCGACCCCGACTTGCTGACGGTGAAGGCCCAACGCCTGATCGGGCATGCCGCCGTGGTCCTGCATGACGACCTTGTTTCCCCGGCGATCGTTGCCCTCACGGCTCCGCACGCCGAAGTCGTCAGCGTCGGCAAACGCTTTGGCGCCCCGGGCCCCACCCAGACCGAGGTCAACGAACGCATGATCGCGAGCGCCCGCCGGGGCCTTGAAGTCGTTCGCCTCAAGGGAGGCGATCCCGGGATTTTTGGACGCCTGGCTGAAGAAATCGACGCGCTCGAAGCGGCCGGCATCCCCTACGAAATCGTCCCCGGTATCACTGCAGGCATCGCCGCCGCCGCATCCCTCGGCATCTCGCTCACCGATCGCCGCAAAGCCGCGCGCGTCGTGGTCGTGACCAATCATCAAACGCGTGGAGACGCCAACGCCGATTGGCGCGGGCTCATCCGCGAAGATTCGACGCTCGTCATCTACATGCCCGGCCATGATTTCGCCGCCCTCCGTGACCAGCTCCTGGCAGCCGGATGCGCCACCGACATGCCCTCCGCCCTCGTCTCCCGCGCCTCCCTCCCCGGCGAAGGATATCTTTTCTCGACGGTCGGCGAGCTCGACAAGCTCGCTCCCGTGGATTCGCCGAGCATCCTGCTGGTGGGCCGCTCGATCGATCGCACCAGCTGCCGCGCAAATCCGAGCGCCGCGCGCGCCTTGGACGAAGCCGAACTCATGCTGTCCTCGCTCGAAGCCTGACCCGCGCAAATTAGCCTCCGTCCGCCTTTCTTCATGCTAGATTCATCTCGCAATGATCGACCGCAAGCGCTCGGCCGTCGATTGGATCGACGGTGTCTGGCTGCTCTTCATCGTCGGCCTGGCCTTTCTTCCGCCCGTCGATGAAGTCCACAAGCAGTTGATCCTGATTGGATTCGCGCTCTTTCAATTCCTGGAGGGTAAACTCGTCGCTCGCCGGCCGCACGAAGGCCCCACCATCGCCGTCGGTGTGAAGATCCTGCTCGGCACGCTGCTGCTTGACCATACCGGCGACATCGGCATCAACAGCGAGTACTACCCGATCTATTTTCTGCCCGTCATCACCGCCGCGATCTACTACGGTCCGATCGGCACGCTGCTTTGGACCGCGCTCGCATCTCTCGCCTACTGTTCCTTCCTGATTCCCGCGCTCGTCCTGTACGAGATCCCCGCGGAAGGAGAAGGACTTCTCGCTTTGCGCATCCTGTTTTTCTTCCTCGTCGGCATCCTGGTGAATCGCTTCGTGGTTGAAAATCGAAAGCAGATGCAGCGCTACCAGGCGCTTTCCGAGACGCTCGAAGAGACCAATCGCCAGCTCCAGCGCGCCGAGGCCGACGCCCGCCGCTCCGAACGCCTGGCCGCCCTCGGCCAGATGTCGGCCGGCCTGGCGCACGAGATTCGCAACCCGCTCGGCGTCATAAAAGGCTCGGCGGAAATGCTGGTACAGAAACTGAAGAACTCCGAGCCGCTCTCAAGCGAACTCGCGGGCTACATCTTTTCCGAGGTCAACCGTCTGAACGCCCTGGTCGCCCGCTTTCTCGATTTTGCGCGCCCTTCGAATCTCGAATTACGGCCCATCCAGATCGCCGGTATCCTCGACCGCGCTCTCGACTCCGTTCGTTCGCAAATGCCGGAATCGAAAGTTCGCGTCGAGAAGGATTACGCGAGCGTTCCCGACATTCAGGTGGACGATCAGCTCTGCGAAAGAGTTTTTGTGAATCTCATTCAGAACGCATTTCAAGCCATGGAGGCCGATGGCGGCCTGTCGGAACGCGTCCTGGGTCTGCAGGTGGCTACGGCAACCTCGGGCGTGGAAGTCGTGGTCGAGGACACGGGCCCCGGCGTCGCCCCTGAATTGCGCGAACAGGTTTTCAACCCGTTCTACACATCGAAAAAGGACGGAGTAGGCCTGGGCCTCGCCATCGTCGCAAAATTCGTCGACGCGCACCGCGGAAGAATTACGCTCGAGCCCCATTCCCCGCGCGGAGCCCGTTTCCGCATTTTCCTGCCGAGCTCCGCTGCATGAACGGAGAACCCGCACACCCGGCGTCCGCATCGAATACACTGCAAATATGAAGCCGGAAAAAGCATCCATCCTAATCGTCGAAGACGAGCCGAAAATGCGGCGGCTGCTCGAGCTGCAACTCGCCGAGGAGGGTTTTCAAGCGCGCATCGCCGCCGACGCGGAAACAGGGTTGCAGATGTTGGGCAAGGAATCGTTCGACGTGGTCGTCACCGACTTAAAACTTCCCGGCATGAGCGGCCTCGAATTCCTGCAGGCCGTGAAACGAGTGAACGCCGATCTTCCCGTGGTCCTCATGACCGCGTTCGGCACGGTCGAATCGGCCGTGGACGCCATGAAAGCCGGCGCGAGCGACTACGTCCTGAAACCGTTCTCGCTCGCCGAGCTCGTGCTGGTAATCCGCAAAGAACTCGCGAGCCACCAGTTGCGTCAGGAAAACCGCGATCTGCGCGAAGCGCTGGGCCGCCGGTACGAATACAAGAATATCGTCGCGAAAAGCGACAAGATGCAGGCCGTCCTGGCGCTGGTCGAACGCGTCGCGCCCACAAATTCAACCGTGCTCATCGGCGGCGAAAGCGGGGTCGGCAAGGATCTCGTCGCGCGCGCGATCCACGAGCATTCCCAGCGCGCAAGCGGCCCCTTCGTCAAGATCAACAGCACCGCCATTCCCGAAACCCTGCTCGAAAGCGAGCTTTTCGGGTACGAGAAGGGCGCGTTCTCCGGAGCCACCACCAGCAAACCGGGCAAATTCGAAGTGGCGAATAATGGCACGCTGTTCCTTGACGAAATCGGCGACGTTCCCGCCGCCATTCAGGTGAAGCTTTTGCGCGTCCTGCAGGACCGCGAGTTCGAACGCCTCGGCGGCACGCGAACCCTGAAGGTCGACGTGCGCCTCGTCGCCGCCACCAATCGCGATCTTCGCGCCGCACTCGAGGAGGGCACGTTCCGCGAAGACCTCTACTACCGCCTGAACGTCGTCGCGATCGACATTCCGCCGTTGCGGGAGCATCGCGAAGACATCCCGGCTCTCGCGCAGTTCTTCCTGGAAAAATTCGCGCGCGAATCCGGAAAACCCGCCCACAACATCACCCCAGCCGCTCTGAAGATGCTCATGGACTTTCACTGGCCCGGCAACGTCCGCGAGCTCCAAAACGTAATCGAGCGCGCCATCACGCTCTCGGCGAGCTCGACCCTCGACGTCGCCGACATCCACATCGACAACGCGCGTCGGGCGCACATCGAGTCCGGCTCCGCGGTCTTGCCCGAAGGCATGAGCATGGAGCAATGGGAAGAGGAGCTCCTGCGCGAGGCCCTCAAGCGCGCCAACGGCAACAAGAGCCAAGCCGCGCGCGCGCTGGGACTTTCCCGCAACGCGCTGCGCTACCGGCTATCCAAAATGGGCGTCCCCGATCCGCCAGACAAGGATTAGGGCTACTTTCAGGCAGTGGTTGAAATCCACCACCTGCGATTCAAAACCACCAGAACGAATGGCTAGAGCCACAGGCTATTCCGCCGGCAACCCTGCTGTAAGTAACTGAACAACAAAGCCTTATGGAACGCTGGCCAATTCCCCCGACTTTGGCCCTGCCCCTGCATCATGAGCTGCGGGATTTGAAACTTTCGGGCCTGTGGTAGCAGGGGGCGAGATGAAAAAGTACCTCTCGAGTCTGACGATCATAACTTTTATAACGCTGGCCTTCATACCAGCGCGGGCGCATGCCCAGGCCCCCCCGCCACCTCCCGGCGCCACGGACAATCCATCCGATCCTTACGCGCCGCAGAGTTCTCCGCAAAATACCGATTCCAATTCGAACGCACCAACGCAAGCCGACGCGAACGCACCGGGAGTCGCCCGGGTGAGCTATATGAAAGGCGATGTTTCCACCCAGCGCGGCGACACCGGCGACTGGGTCGCGCTCACGCAGAATTCCCCGGTTTCGCAGGGCGATAAAGTCGCCACCGGCCAGAACTCGCGCGCCGAACTTCAGCTCGACTACGCAGACGTTCTGCGTCTGTCGAATAACGCCACCGCAAACATCACCAATCTCTCGCGCGGCTCGATTCAAGTGCAGGTGGGCCAGGGTCTCGCGAGCTATTCGGTGTTGAAGGGCGGCGAAGCAACCCCCGAGATCGACACGCCCAACACGGCCATTCGCCCGTCGAGCGAAGGCGAATATCGCATTCAGGTGAATTCCGATTCCGAGACCGTGATCACGATCCGGCGCGGTTCGGCGGACGTTTCGACGCCCGACGGCAGCACACACGTCGAACAGGGCCAGATGATCACCGTCGAGGGCACCGATAGCCCGCAGTACAAGACGGAAGCGGCCGCTGCTAGGGACGAATGGGATTCGTTCAACGACGATCGCGACCGCCACATCGCCGGCGCATCCAGCTGGGGCCGCACGAACCGCTACTACACCGGCTCGGAAGATCTCGATCAACACGGCACATGGTCTGAAGTTCCCGACTACGGTCCGGTGTGGACCCCATCGGAGACGGGTCCGGATTGGGCTCCCTACCGCGATGGTCGCTGGGTCTATGAGCCCTACTACGGGTGGACGTGGGTTTCCTACGAGCCGTGGGGCTGGGCTCCGTATCACTACGGTCGCTGGTTTGTTTACGGAGGCAATTGGGTTTGGTGGCCGGGTCCCGTGGGCGCGTATCCGGGCTACTACCCGGTGTGGTCGCCCGCCTACGTCTCCTTCTTCGGCTTCGGAGGCGGAGTTGGATTCGGCGTCGGTTTCGGGTTTGGTTTCGGCTTTGGCCACTTCGGCTGGCTGCCCTGCGGGCCCGGTGACTGGTATCACCCGTGGTTTGGCCGCTGGGGCGGGCGCGTGAACAACGTCAACATCGCGAACATCAACAATTTTCACAATGGCTTTGGGCCGCTCGGAGGGAACCGCGCACGGCAATTCTCGAATTTTAACGAAGCCATGCACAACGACCGCGTGCGGAACGGAATTTCGTCGCAGGCCGGCAATGAATTCGGCCGCGGCGCAGTTTCGGCTCATCAGGAACATGTCAGCGCCGATTCGTTCCGCTCGAGCACGATGATGGGCGGCAAGATGCCGGTCACGCCATCGCGCGAAAGCTTCAACCCATCGGGCCGCAGCGCGGGCGCCTCGTCGATGCGCGCCGGAAACGTGGGCTCGCAGCATTTCTTCAACAGCAGCGGGCGTTTCAATAGCACCGCCGGCGCTCGTTCGTCAGGCACTTCGGGCGCGCGCACGTTCGGTGGCAGCGCGAGCGTCAACGACGGTGCGCGCGGGGGGCCATCGGGTCTTGCTGGCAATCACAATTTGAATTCGTCCTCTTCGGTTTCATCGAATCGCTCGGGTTGGCAGAAATTCACGCCGCCCTCCGGCTCGAACAATCGAACAGGCTCGGGCTTCGGTGCGGACAACCGCTCGACGCCGAACAACTCCGGCCGGGGAACGTTCGGCTCGTCGGGGTCCGCATCGGGGAATGAATCCGTGAATCGGGGTTCGTGGCAACACTATTCCCCGCCCACGTCGTCGTCACGAGGGGGCTCCTCTAATTCATACAATTCATACTCACGTCCTTCTCTTAATATGAGGCAGCCCATCGTGACGCCGCGTGGCGGATCCAATTCCAACGCTTCTCGCGGTAATGGATCGAATCCGTACGGTTCGTTCGGCTCGCGCGGTCAGACGAATGTACCTTCCCGCGGCGGCGCCGGCAGCACTGCCCCGCGTGGCGGCTACAGCGCCCCCCGCACCTACAGTGCGCCGCATAGCAGCAGTGGCACGAGCAGCGGCCATTCCTCCGGCGGAGGTCACTCCGGCGGTGGCGGCCATGGCGGCCATCACTAGAAATTCTCAGAGGTAGTCTCGACCCCCGGCCCCGAGCAATCGGGGCCGCGGCGTATCAGGACGAGCGGAGCACTCAGATCGCAGGGAGAAAAGGACGACGATGAGCGGATTTTGTGAACTGCGGCGCGAAAAAGGGGGAAACAAACTTCGTGCCATGGTCTTCTACGAGCAGGAGGGCAACATGTCGAATCTTCGCGTCTTCATCTGGCTAACCTGGTTGATGGCCTGCAAACTCTTCCTAGAACTCGCCCCGGCAACCCGTCACCGGCGTACCACGGGAGAAATCGCATGAGTCGACTCCTCCCCGGGAAGAGATTCGTCTCGTTCTTCGTCATTTCGCTTTGGATCGCCGGACTGATCGCGTCGCTGCCGAAACCGGCGCTGGCGCAGGATCCGCCGCAGGATGATCCTCCGGGCCGCGTGGGCCGGCTGAATTTCATTCAAGGCTCGGTGTCCTATCAGGTCGCCGGCGACACGGACTGGGTGCAGGCCGATCCCAATCGCCCACTGACCACGGGCGATAACCTCTGGGTCGATGAAGATTCGCGCGGTGAAGTTCATATCGGCAGCACCGCGATCCGCATGTCCAGCCAGACCGGCATTTCCTTTCTGACGCTCGACGATCGCACCGCGCAGATACAGCTTGCGCAGGGCGTGATCGAGGTTCACGTGCGCAGACTTTCTCCCGGTGATGCATTTGAAATCGATACGCCCAACCTCGCGTTCACGCTCGCCCGCGGCGGCGAATATCGCATCGCCACCGATCCCGATGGGGGCTCGACCGTGATCACCGTTCGCGAAGGTGAGGGTGAAGTTACCGGCGCCGGACAGACCTGGGATCTCGTCGCCGGACAGATGTACACCTTCAACGGTACCGACGATCTTTCCTACGACTGGGCGGCCGCGCCGGGCTACGACGATTTCGAAAACTGGTGCCAGTCGCGCGATCAACGCGAAAATTCGTCGCTGTCAGCCAAATACGTCTCGCGCGATGTCGATGGCTACTACGATCTGGACGACTATGGCGCATGGCACGACGATCCGGACTACGGCGCCGTGTGGGTGCCGAACGGCGTCGCCGCCGGCTGGGCCCCCTATCAGGTCGGCCACTGGGTTTATGTCGCGCCCTGGGGCTGGACCTGGGTTGACGCCGAGCCGTGGGGCTTCGCGCCCTTCCACTACGGTCGCTGGGCGTTGGTCGGGGGATCTTGGGGCTGGGTTCCCGGACCCGTCGTCGTGCGGCCGGTGTACGCCCCCGCCCTCGTCGGCTTCGTTGGCGGAGGGGGCTTCGGCGTTTCGGTCGCGTTCGGCGGCGGACTGGCCGGAGTGGCCTGGTTTCCCCTCGGCCCTCGGGACGTTTTCGTTCCCGCGTATCACGTGAGCCCGCGCTACTTCACGAATGTCAACGTGACGAACACGCGCATCGTGAGAGTGACGGATGTCACCAACGTTTACACGAACGTCTACGTGAACCACAACGCGACCGTGGTGAACAACGACACCTACGCCCGCAATCAGGTGGCCGTCACGGCCGTCTCGCGCGACACGTTCGTGAACGCCCGGCCCGTTGCGGGCGCAACCGTTCGTGTGTCGGCTGAACAGATTCAGAGCGCGCGCGTCGTTGACAGCGCGCCGCTTGCACCGACGCGAGCGAGCTACGTTTCGGCGACCGCGAAGGTGTCCAATGCACGGCCCAAGGTCGCGTTTTCACAGCGGCCCGTGGTCGCGCGCTTGACTCCCGCTGTCTCGCGCCCGGCTCCGCAGCCCGCAAACCGTCCAGGCTTCCAGAGCTTCAACAATAACAATCGCGCCGCAGCCGTCTCCCATCCTGACACGGGCCCGGTCAACACGCCGCCGAGCGGTAACGCAAACAACAATCGCGGCACGAACGCGCCGAACGCCGCGGTCAAAAACAATGGCCCGCAGAACCCGCCGGCTTCGCGCGACGGATTCCGTCCGTTCACGCCGCCTGCAAATGCCGCAGCCAATGACAACGCCAATCGGGGCCAGACCAACGGCACAGTGAACAACAATCAGTCGATGCATTACGCCCCTCCCGCAAAAGCGCGCGACGAGGACTATGACGTTCACCCGCCGTTGAATCAGAACCAACCGCAGGTGAAACCGGAACCGAAACCGGAGCAGAAACAAGAGCGGCAACCCCAAAAAGAAGAAAAGAAAGACGACAAGGATAAGGACAAGAAGTAAGTTCCGGCATCCGGTCCAGTGAACCGCGGCGGCTTCGAGAAATCGGAGCCGCCGTTTTTGTTTCGCGCGCTACTGCGTGGCGGGTTTCGAAGGCGTGGCGGCGTCCGGAGCCCCGCTGGCAGCCGGCGCCGCGGGCGCCTGTTCCAGCGCGAGGTAGGCGCGGCCGAAGGCCGATTGCTGAGTGCCGGCGGCGATGGCGACGGCTTGCACGGTGTAGTGCCCGGAAGGCAATTTCGCGAGCGGCAGGCTGATGCGATAGGAAGCGGTGCGCGTTTTCGCGTCAACCGTCGTGGGCGGAAGCAGCGGCGTGGCGTTGAGCTGCACGCCGCCACGGAAAAATACGAGCCCCGCGCGCAGCGTGGCCGGATCGAGTGGCTCGGATGTATCCGTTTTCTCCGGGTAGTAGGCCTGGAAGAAAACGTACAGCGTCTGTTGCTGCGTGAAGAACCGCGTGACGCTCGGGACGATTTTCTGTCCTTCCACCTCGAGCGGCGAGACCACGTTCTGCGCGCGACTTCCCTGCCCGCGGGTCTGCACTTCCGTGGATTTCGCGACCACCGGCACGAGCTGGCTCGAGAGCAGCACGGAGCTGAGCGACATGCGCGCGGCCGGACGCTGCGGCACGACGAGCGCCTGCTCGAACGTTCCGATTTTTCCCGATTCGTTTTCGCGAGCGAGGAATTTCAGGCGATAGTTGCCGGGCGCGAGCACCACGCCGCCTTGGTAGACCAGATTGCTGCGGTTCACCTGCTGGAACTTCTCTTCGTCGAGATGCACGGTGATCGTATCGCGCAACTGCGCGACGCTCTGACCTGACGGAACGGCCAGAACTTCGGCAGCGAAATCGAAGGCGGCTTCGTGTCGGTCGTGTTTTTTCGCCCAATCCAGCGCGGTGGAGGACAGCTTCGCCGAAATCGGGACGTAAACCTGCTGATCGTTGAGGCGGAACATCGCCGTTTCGACCGCGATCGGCAGATCAACCTCGGGGCTTTCCGAGCGCATGGCGTCGGCGAGCTGCTGGTCGCGGTCTTCTTTTTCCAGGTGCTGGAAATCGCGCGGGGCGTAATAGCCGCTGCGATAGTGGACATGCGCTCCCGGTGCGTTCACCTTCACGCGGATGGCGTGCCAGGTGCCGTCGCGCTTCACGTCAGCCGGCAGATCGTAGCCGATCAGGTAGTAGCCGCTGTAGTCCTTCTGAATGGTGGGGAACGCGTCGGACAGATCCCCGAGATCGAAAAACGCCTTGCCGCCGGTGTCAGTGGAAAGCGTGGCGAGCGTATCGCGCGAATCTTCACGCTGGTCGGTCTGGTGATACACCGCAGCGCCGCTGAACATGGACGTGCCGGTCGCGGCGTTGGCGGTGACGTCGCCGCCGGGCGGCGTGGCAAACATGCCGCGCGCGTCGATGGAATAGATGGAGACATCCGCGCGATTGGCCGCGTCCGTAGCGGCGCGAAGCTCGGCGCGATTCTCTTCCCCCGTCTGAGTGATGCCGCCAGTGAACTCAACCACAGCCTTGCGTCCGGGGATGGTGGACAGGACATTGACGAGGCCTTCGACGGCCGCCAGCTTTTGATCGGTGTTGAAGACGTTGAATTCAGTTTCGTCCGGCGTGTAGGCGTCGCCGGTGTATTGCTGCACGTCGTATTCGCCGTTTTCCGCGGCGGCGTAGAGCGGATTGTCGATCTG
>Ga0210391_10000682_pt1 | contig 33692 bp, 25 predicted proteins | sample IncBWC12OmetaG_FD_160573 | JGI IMG/M metagenome (GOLD analysis project Ga0210391, IMG submission 160573) | Forest soil microbial communities from Barre Woods Harvard Forest LTER site, Petersham, Massachusetts, United States - Inc-BW-C-12-O ... | reverse complement strand
GCCGACTTTCTTTCGCAAACCATCGACGGCATTCCGATTGCGACGAACCCCGTTCAGGCCACGATTCCCGCTGGGTCGATCTCATCGGCCACCAACGCCCGGGTGATGGAGGCGATCCTCTCGTATCACCTTCTTGGCCACGAGGTCTCGTTCGGCAAAAGCGATCACTGGATGGGACCCGCGCAGGGCGCCAGCATGCTGTGGAGCAATAACGCCGAGGACATTTACCAGTTCCAGATCGATCGCGTCGAGCCGCTGCGTATTCCGCTACTTTCCCGGCTGACGGGACCCTTCCGGTACGACTTTTTTGTCGGCAGCCTGAAAGGGCACACGGATCCGGAAGACCCATGGGTTCACGTGGAGAAGATCGATTTCAAGCCGACGAAGAATCTGGAATTTGGATTCGATCGCATGGTGATCTGGGGCGGCAAGGATCACGCACCGATCACGCTGCATAGCTTCCTCCACAGCTTTTTCAGCTTCTCCAATGTTCCGGTGTCGGAGAAGTTCTCCAGGCGCGATCCAGGCGCCCGCTTTGCCACATTCGATTTCAACTACCGCCTTCCGTTTCTACGTAATTGGGTGACGCTCTACAACGATTCCCTGGTGCATGACGACGAGAGCCCCATCGATGCTCCACGGCGCGCGGGATGGCGACCTGGGATTTATCTCGCGCGGTTTCCCGGCGTCCCGCACCTCGACCTGCGCGTTGAGGGCGCGAACACCGACACCGTCAGTTCCTCTCTCAGCGACGGCCGGTTTCTCTACTGGGAGACAGTCCAGAAGCAGGGGCCCACGAACAAGGGCTTTCTCTATGGGGACTGGATTGGACGGCAAGGCAAGGGTGGTCAGGCCTGGGTCACGTATCACCTGACGCCGAAAGAAGACATCCAGTTCATGTACCGGAATATGAAGATTGACGGTAATTTCATCCCCAACGGCACCACGCAGAACGATTTCCAGGGCGAAGTGCGCAAACGCTTCGGCCCGAATATCGAAGCTCGCGTCGCGGTGCAGTACGAGGGATGGAAGGCGCCCATCTACCTGCCGGGCAAGCAAAGCGATACCACCGTCGCGGCCCAGTTCACCTGGTACCCGCAGCAGAAGACCAATCAGTAGGCTGAACAGCCCCACGGATCGCCATGGGTCACCGCGGTTCGGCACGCCTTATCCTAGGCAGATGATCGTCCGCCACTTCGCCTTCTTCTCGACCGCCTGCCTGTTCGTCGTCCTCCAGGCCGCGCACGCGCAAACCGTCCTGGTTCCCAAAGAACTGCCGAACCTTGGCCAGCTGCAGCTCGAGCTGAAGGATTATCACGACTGCAAGGGCACGCATGGCTGCTACACCGCCGATCTGAATCGAGAGACCGCAGCTGCGATTGCCGAGCTGGATCGGCTGATCCGGCTCCCGCATCCCGGTAGAAAGCTGGCTGTGGTTTTGGACATCGACGAAACGTCGCTGTCCAACTACGCAGAGATTCTGCAGGCGGACTTCGCCTACAACCACGCCGCCTGGGATCACTGGGTGGATCAGGCAACAGCCCCCGCCATTCCCGGCACGCTGCGGTTTTATCAGGAGGCAGGAAAGCTGGGGGTCGCCGTTTTCTTTATCACCGGCCGGCCTGAGAGCCAGCGCGCGGCGACCGAAAAGAACCTGCGCAGCCAGGGCTTTACGCAGTGGGCGGGACTGACCCTGCGTGCTCCGGCTGAGGCCAACACGCCGACCACTGCCTTCAAATCAGCGGCGCGGCAGAGAATCGTCGCAGCCGGCTACCGGATTGTTGTGAACATGGGAGATCAGATGAGCGACCTGAACGGGTCGCCGCAGGCCCAGGTCTCCGTCAAGCTATCGGACCCGTTTTATTACATTCCATAGAAGCTGGGCCGGATTGGCCTTGCAGTCTAGCTCCGCAGGCGCGCCAGCAAATCCTGAGGATGGACCGGCTTGGCCAGGATCTCGAACTCATGACCCTGCGCGCGCACGCGATCCAGCAAATCGGCTGTAGCCGCCTGGCCGGAAAACAGCAGAATCTTGCAGCCCGGCAGCATGGCGCGAATCTTGATGGCTGCGTCAATGCCGTTCAGGTCCGTCATAATGACGTCGCTAATGAGCATGTCCGGCTTGAGGATTTCCGCCATTTCAACAGCCCTCTCGCCGCTGTAAACAGCCGTTGCCTCAAATCCGCTCTGGTTGAGAATGATCGCCAGGGTATCGGCAATCACGCGCTCGTCATCTGCGACAAGCACCCTGGGCTTTGCCTGGTTCGCCGCCTGCTGTTCAGACATTCGTTTCTTACCAAATCCTTGTCGTCAGTTGAATCAGGAGTTTCTGGGGTTGCGGGTCAGAGATGCGGACCGTCGGAGACAGTGTAACGGGTGAAACCTGCAGCTATGATGATACGCTTTGTTCGGGAGATGCTTCATCCCGGAGCAAACTCCTCTCTTACAGTTAATTTACGATCCATCGGGCACAATGGCCCTATAACCCAGAAACCGCCCGGCACGGTGCCGGCGCGAGCTGACGATTATGACGGAACCGATCATCCAGGCTCTCCAGGTCGAAAAATACTACGCGCAGTCGCGCGATGCCCGCATTCAGGTCATCTCGGCGACCGATCTGGCCATTTATCCGGGTGAAATCGTCGCGCTCCTGGGGCCCTCAGGATCAGGGAAATCCACCCTGCTCCGCATGCTTTCCGGCCTCGCGCTGCCCTCGGCCGGCAGCGTCCTGTGGCACGGCAAGGACCTGGCGTCGTCGGAAATTAACGTCTCGATCGTTTTCCAAAGTTTCGCCCTCTTTCCCTGGCTTACGGTGCTCGAAAACGTGCAAGCGCCCCTGAAAGCACGGGGCATGGACGCGCCGGACCGGCATCGCCGCAGCCTGAGGATTCTGGACACCGTGGGTCTGGACGGATTCGAAGCTGCCTACCCTAAGGAGCTTTCCGGCGGCATGCGCCAGCGCGTCGGCTTTGCCCGCGCCCTGGTCGTGGAGCCGGAAGTCCTCTTCATGGACGAGCCTTTTTCCGCGCTTGACGTGCTGACCGCCGACAACCTCCGCGGCGAGCTCCTGGAACTGTGGCAGAAGAAGACCATTCCCACCAAGGCCATTTTCCTGGTCACCCACAATATTGAGGAAGCCGTCCTTCTTGCCGACCGCATCATCGTGCTCGGCCGCAACCCAGGACATGTTCGCACCGACTTCAAGGTCACGCTGGCCCATCCGCGCGAGCGCAAGAATCCCGCCTTCACCGGCCTGGTGGATTACATCTACAAGGTGCTGACGCGGCCCGACGTGCAGCCCGCGGAGATGCCGGTGCTGGAAGACGGACGCCGCATCCGCGACCAGCGCCAGATGCGCTACGAGATGCTGCCCCATGCACGTCCCGGCGGCATTGCCGGATTGCTGGAGCTGATCATCGATCTTGACGGGCGCACGGATATTTACCGCCTCGCCGAGGAACTGGCGTTTGAAATCGACGACCTCTTCCCCATCGTGGAAGCCGCGCAGCTGCTGGGCTTCCTGAAAGTGGAAGAAGGCGACGCCGCCATCACGCCGGAGGGCCGCGCCTACGCCGAGTCGGAGATTCTGAAGCAGAAAGAGTTGTTTCGGAAAGCGGCGCTGGATCATGTGTTGCTGTTGCGCCAGATCAGCCGCGCGCTTGCCAACAAGAGCGACCACTCCGTCTCAGAAGAATTTTTCCTCGACATGCTCGACGAGCAATTCAGCGACGACGAGTGCACGCGCCAGTTGCAAACCGCCATTAACTGGGGTCGTTACGCGGAGTTGTTTGACTGGGACGATTCGCGCCGCCGCTTCATGTACCACGAACATGAAGGCGAGGAACTCCACGAGACAAGCGAGGAGCACGCCGGATGAAGCAGCGGTTCACGCTCTCCCGCGCGCTGGTGCGCGAGCGCACGTGGCCGTTTTTTATCGATCTGAGCGTGGCCGCTGCGCTGCTGGCGGGCTTCTACGCGATTCTGTGGGTCGCGAAATTTTGGTTTAGCTCGGCCATCCCCGAAGTCGAGATTTACCGCTCGCCTTCGCACCTGCCGCTCTACGCGTTCTATTCGCTGGTGCGGATTTTTTTCGCCTACGCACTCAGCCTGATGTTTGCCGTCGGCTATGGCTACACAGCGGCTTACAACAAGCATCTCGAATCGCTGATGATCGCGGTGCTGGATATTCTGCAGTCGATTCCGGTGCTGAGTTTTTTGCCCGGCGTCATGCTCGCCATGATGTCGCTGTTTCCTTCGCGCCAGCTCGGCATTGAATTCGGCGCCATCCTGCTGATCTTTACCGGCGAAGTGTGGAACATGGCCTTCAGCTTCTACACCTCGCTCAAGAGCATTCCGCGCGAGCTGATGGAAGCCTGCGAGATCAACCGGTTTACGCGCATGCAGCGGCTGTTCCAGCTCGAGCTGCCCTTCGGATCCATCGGCCTCATTTGGAATTCAATCGTCTCCGTGGCCAACGGCTGGTTTGCGCTCATGCTGTGCGAGATGTTTCCCGTGGGCAGTCGCAACTTCCGTCTCCCGGGGCTGGGATCGTATCTGCAAACCGCCGCTTCCAACGGCGACACCGGCGCCATGGTCTACGGCCTCATCACCATGCTGTTCATTATCGTGATGACCGACCAGCTGCTGTGGCGTCCGCTGATTGCGTGGTCCGACAAATTTAAATTCGAGACCACCGAGAGCACCAACCGCGTCACGTCTCCCGTGCTCACGGCGCTGCGGAATTCGCGCGTGCTGGGCATCATTAACCAGTACACTTTCCGGCCGCTGGCTGAGCGGGTCTACATGGATCTGGCGCAGCGCAAGCGCGCCCGCAAGCCGAAGGTGGAGAAGAAGAAAGCAGGGAAGCTCGCGACGGCGATGTACGTCATCGTTGGCGCGGCGGTGATGGTCGTGATTGGCATTGAGGCCTTTCACGCCATCCTGCTCCTGAAAGACATTCACCGCCTGGAGTTCCTGAGCCTGCTGGCCGGCGCGGGGCTGACCTTTGCGCGCGTGAACGTCGCGCTGCTGGCGGCGTCGCTGTGGACGGTGCCAGTCGGCGTCGCGATCGGGTTCAATCCGCGATTTTCAAGCGTGGCGCAACCCATTGCGCAAATCGCGGCCTCGTTCCCGGCCACCGCGTTTTTCCCCATCATCCTGCTGGCGCTGGCGCGCATTGGCGTCGGCCTGGGCTTCGGCTCGGTGGTGCTGATGCTGCTGGCCGCGCAGTGGTACATCCTCTTCAACGTGATTGCGGGCGCGCAGGCCATTCCCTCGGAACTGCGCGAGGTCTCCACGCTGTTCCGGTTCTCCAAGGTGCAGCGGTGGACGACGGTCATCCTTCCCGGCATCTTTCCGTTTCTCATTACGGGTCTGGTCACGGCCTCCGGAGGCGCGTGGAATGCGTCGATCATGGCCGAGTACTTCAAGCTGCGGGGCCAGACGCTGGGCACCCTGGGCCTGGGCGCGCAGATCAGCGCCGCCAGCGACCAGGGAAATTATCCAGTGCTGCTGGCCGCGACGATGATCATGGCGTTGGTGGTGGTCACCATCAATCGCCTGGTGTGGCGTCCGCTATACCACGTCGCGGAAACGAAGTACCGGCTGGATTGACGGCCGCGGTAAAGCGGTCAGCGGTAAGACGGTCTGCGGAGCAGGACCGGGAGATCGTCAGAAATTTCTGCTGAGAAAATCCTGGAGGCGATCCAGCCGATAGGTCGCGTCCCCCGTTTCAATGCCCAGGAGCAGCTGCGTCGAGGCCAACTGATTGCGGAAATCCAGCGCCGCTGTAGTCTCCGCGTCGCCCACTAACTGCAAATTCCTCGCGATCTCGTGGCTCTCCTGCTGCAACGTCGCGAGCCGGTTCTTCTGCGCTGCGATATTTTCCAAAACCTGATCGTGGAGCACCGCCATCCCGCGGACCGCGTCGTTTTCCTGCACCTTTTTCCAACTGGCGTAAGCGTCGACGGTGCGGTCGAGGTGCTTGTCGATGACGTGGCTGCCGAGGTTGTAGGTCACGCTGATTTCGCCATACGGCTGAACGCCGTCGGCCAGAGGAACAATCTGCTGGTGCGCGCCGACGCTCAGCGCCACGTCCCAGTTATTCTGCCGCGTCAGGTGGTCGAGGGCCTTCTGCGCATCAACGTCGCTGGCCTGCTTCTCCGCCACCTGCACTTTCAGCGGCTCCTGGCTCAGCGGTGGAACATAGAGCGCGGCGATCTTCGACTGCGTGTCGGCGCGGTCGGAGTCGAGCTTGATCCGGTTCGTCACCAGGCCCAGCAGCATCGGCCTCGTCATGTTCTGCGCGTCCACCATTCTTGTCGTCTGGTCGATGAGAGACTCGAGCGATTTCGAAGCGTCGCCAATCAGCGACAAACGATGCGTGAGCGAATCCTTCTCAATGCCGGGCAGAGCGTATTGCAGAAATGTCTGAACATTGGTGGTCGCCTTGTATAGTTCACAATTTTTGCGCGCTACGTCGAGCGTGATGCCGGCCTTTTTCAGATTCGCCAGGCTCAGCTCCGCGCCCCCCACCAGTTGCGTGGGCAAGCCAGTTTCGGGCTGCGTGAAGTCGGCCAGCGCATCGGGAGAGCGCAGATAATCGCTCTGCGCTTTGGCCTGTTCGGTGAGATACGCGCAGTAGGTTCGCTGATCGGCCAGCTGAGAGGTTTGCGGGGCGGGCTGATTCTCCTGAGCAACCGCAGCGAAAGGCAGCGAGAAAACAAGAGCAGCAGGAAGAGCAAAACGCAAAAACATGGCAAGGCTCCGTGGGAACGTGTCTTGAGCGCGAAGGAACATTGGCTAAAAGAGCAGCGGCTTGTGGCCGAGGAAGACGGTTTGCGATTTGGCGGATTCGGGGCGCGACAGATCCATGAGGATGGTCAGCCCGCGCACCTGCGTCTTGAAGATGGGGTGGCTGATGACCTCTTCCCCGTGAAAGATCTGCTTCACCGTACCGACTTTGCGGCACAGAACCATGTTGATGTAGCAGTCATAGATGGGCGCCCCGACCTTCGCGTTCGCCTGATTGTCGTAGGGGACGAAGGCGAAATAGAGACGCTTGTTGCCGCTGGCATTCAGGAAATACGGGCTCTGCTTCGCGATCTCGATGGCATCGCGCAGCCGCTCGACCTGGCGATTGTCTTCGCGCAGCTGATTGTCAGCGACGCTCAGGGTGACATCGAGCTGCGCGATATCGGAGCGCAGCTCAGCTTGCTTTTCCAGCACATCCAGCGACTTGGTCCCGATGGTGGTTTTGTTCAAAACGTCGTCGGAGAGCAGCACACCGGCGATTCGGCTGTCGGTGTAAGCGTCTTCAGCCTGGTTGAGCGCGGCCAGTTGCGTCGCGGCGTCGCCTTTGGTGATCAGGCCTGAAGCCAGGTCGCTCCTGATCTCCGCTTCGAGCTGATGAAGCTGCGTGAGCAGGGCCTGAGTCTTCGCGTTGTCATCCTTCTTTTGCGTTTCGAGGCCGGCGAGTTGCGGCCCGGTCATCTGGTCGTGGCTGCGCTCGCGCGCGATGGCCACCTGCAGTTCAGGATCGAGTGCCATCAGCGACGCTCGCTGTTTGGTCATCTCGGCCAGCGTGCTTTGCTGGCGGATAATGTCCACCTTCAGGTCTTCGAGCGTCTGCCGGCTGATGACCAGCTTCTGCATGAAGTCGAGGCTCTTTTCGTCGGAGTCAGAAAGGATAACCGGCGCGGCCCAGTTGCTGTTGACTGCATAAAAGCCCATCACGAACGCATAGCTAAGAACGCCGAGCAGCACCGCGTACAGCACGATGATGGCGACGATGCGGTAGATGGTGATGACCGATTTGTGCGCGAGCGATTGCAGCGGCGGCCGCGATCTGGGCGCAGCCGGCGTGGTGGGCGTGGGATCAACTGCTGACGAGGCCAATTTGCTCCTCCTGTTGCTGTTTGGTGCGTGTGCCCCAGTCGGCGGAATCCATGGTGCAGAGCGCCAGAGGCGTGATGAACAGCGCGCTGGCCATCGACCAAGCAATGTATGCGCCGAAGGCCAGCGGGTGATGAATCGTTTCGCGCGCGCTGTATTTCTTGATTGCCCAGGTCAGGGCAGCGGCGATTCCGAGATATGCGATCAACGGCGCGGGTCCAGTCCACGCAACGGGATCGGATGTGAGCATGGTGACCACCACCAGGAACGCGACCACCGCGCCCAGCGGCGTCAGCACCAGCGTGAGCACCGTGTTCGGGTGCAGTTTGAAAACATGCCGCGGCAAAGTGCGGAGGGTATAGAAAAAGTCGCGCACGATGCTGCGCCGCCAGCGGAGCTGCTGCTTGAACAGGACGGAGAGCGTCGTCGGCACCGCCGTCCAGCAAACGGCGTCGTTGTTGATGTAGGTGCCGTAGCCGCGCAGCAGCGTTTGGTGCGTCAGGAAGCGGTCTTCGCCCTGGTTGACGGGAATGCCGAACCAGTTGCGGGCGCGGATGGCCGGCTCAATCTCGAGGAGCAGGCTGCGTCGAATGGCAAAGAGGCATCCACTGATGCAGCAAACGCTGCGCGTCCAGTTCTCGGGCATCTTATACAGCTCGAAGGCGGCGTAATAAACGATGGTCTGGATGGCGGTGATCACGCCATCGTTGGGATTGCTGACGCCGACACGGCCGCCCACTGAGCCAATGCCTGGCTCAGCAAAGCAGGCAGTCAGCTCGCGAATAGCGTCGGGGTGAAAGATACAGTCGGAGTCGATGGAGATAATGATTTCGGCTTTCGAGTGCTCGAGAGCGTTGCAGACGGTGCGTGCCTTGCCGCAGTTGAAGTCGTTGCGGCCCGCGCGGATGGGGATATTGGAAAAGTCGTGCTGCGCTTTCAGGATCCATTCATAACTGTCGTCCACCGAGCAGTCATCCTGGGCGATCACTTCAATCAATTCGGGGGGATAGTTGCTCTTACTGATGCTTTCGATGGTCTGATAGACGGTCTTGCCTTCGTTAAAGCACGGCATGAGCACGCTGACCGTCGGATGCCAGGTGTAATCCTTCTGAATTTTCACGCGGGGAAAGGAGACCCTGAGAATGAGGCCCATTAAATACTTGAGCACCGAAATCAGCAGGCACAGAAACATGATCAGCCATAGAAGAATCGGTGCCATGGGTTTCTCCTGCCGTCGTGCGGACGGACTCCCAGCTTGCAGTTGTATCGACGAGCGACTATGCCAAAGAGTCTAAACAACTCTTTCGAGGATCGAGGGTTTCCAAAAGAATGCGTGCCCGGAAGTAATCAGGCGCGGGGCTCGGTGAGCAGGCGCTTCCAGGTTTTCTGATTGCGGCGGAAGCTTTTCTTCAGGTCTTCGAGGATGCGCTCGAAGTCGGTGTGGCCGCGGAGCCGGTTCCACGCGGGATTCTTCGAAAACCAGGGATAATTCTCGTTGCCGAGGTAGATGGCGCGGCGCAGCCAGTGCAGTGCTTCGCTCTCGTCGCCGTCCACGGCAAAGTAGGTGGCGAGGCGGTAGGCCATCTCGCTGTCAGCCTCGGCGGCGGCGATGGAGTCTTCGCCGATGAGCGAGGCTCCGCGTTCGCGGTCTCCGGCCTGCACGTAGCACAGCGCGAGCGTGGGAACCGCGATGCGCATCGACGCGTCGTCGCGAATCACGTTTTCCAGCGTCTCGATGGCCTGGCGGAGATCGCCCTGACGCATGCGCTGATACGCGACCGAGGTGCGCAGCAACGGATACTTCGGCTCCAGCGTGAGCCCCTTTTGCAGCTCTTCTTCGGCCAACTCCAACTGGTTTTGATATTGGTAAACGCGCGCGCGGTGGTTATAGATGACGGCGGCGTTCGACGGATTGAGCACGAGCGAGCGGTTGAACTGCTGCAGCGCCTCTTCATACATGCCGTCGACGCGCAGCGTGATGCCGGCGACAAGGTGAACATTCCAGTCGTTGCCCGCGGTCTGCAGCAGATGCTCGACGCCGTGGCGCGCGCTCTCTTTTTCGCCCCGCGACAGCAGCATGTAGACGCGATAGAGATTGGCCTCAATGGATCCGGCATCCAGCTCCAGCGCGCGGTCGAGAGCCTTGCGCGCGGAGATGACGTGCAGATGGCCGCCGAAACCGTAACGGATGTATTGCAGTTCGGCGATGCCAAGGCCGCTCCACGCGGGCGCGAAGGAGGAATCGCGCGCGACCACGGCTTCAAACAATTCCCGTGCGCGGTCGAGATCAGTGCGGCTGCCGGTGCGCTGCATGAAGCCGGAGAGCAGGGCGCGGGCCTGCAGATACTCCTCAGAAAGCTTTTCGCCGAGGGCGGTGCGTGGAGCAGGCCGCTCAGCGCCGGGTTGCAACTGGCCAATGCCCTGCAGCGAGGCAAAGACCTCGTTGCAGATCTCGGTCTGCACCGCGATCAAATCAAACGATGGAACGCTGATGGATCCGCCGCCGTGAACGCTCTGGCGCTGAACTTCGAGCAACTGCCAGTTCAGATCGAAGCCGTCTTTGGAACTGAGATAGCTGCCGGTCAGCACCCAGTTGACGAGCAGCTTCTGGCCGAGTTGCAGCGGGTCCATCTGCGTAATGGGCAGATGCATCAGCGCGCTCGAGGGCCGCACCACCAGCGTGGACATGCGGGCAATGCGGGCGGCAATGGCGTCCGCCAACGCGAAGCCGTAGAGCGGCGCGGCTTCGGTGGCTCCGAGGTTTTGAAAGGGCAGGACGAGGATGGTGTTCTCTCGGGTTTTTTCGTCGGAGGATTCGCGGAACCGCTCAGCGAGCATGGAAAGCAGGCCCGTAGTGCGCTTCTCCTGTTCGGCGACGGTGGATTTGGGAAGCACCGCGGCTGCTTCGCCGGGAATGATGCCGGTCTCAAACTGCAGCGCCTTCATCATGGTCTTGAGGGCTTCGCGCACTTCAGCCGCGCTGCCGTAGCGCTCGAGAGGAATCTTTTTGAGGCAGCAAAAAATGATGGAGCTGAGCTCCGCGGGAATCGCATCGAGCGGTGGCGGATCGACGAACTGAATGGCGCGAATGCTGTGGAACTCGTCGCCATCGGGGCGCGCAAACGGATGCCGGCCGGCAGCCAGTTCGTAGAGGATGACGCCCAGCGCCCACAGGTCGCTTTGCACGCTGCTTTGTCCGGTGACGAACTGCTCCGGCGCCATGTAAGCAATCGTCCCCCCGCGCGCCGTGTAGGTGGCGATGGGCGCGCCGGGCTTGCGCCGCGAGGCTTTCGCTGGGTCGAAGTCCACCTCTTCCGGAGGCAGGCGGCGAGCGAGGCCGAAGTCCAGAATTTTGGCGAGACCCCCGTCGGTCAGCATCACGTTGGCGGGCTTCAGGTCGCGGTGAAAGATGCCGAGAGAATGGGCCGCGCTCAGGCCGTCGGCGATCTGGATGCCGACCGAAAGAATGAGCTGGAGGCTGGCCGGACCTTTGGCAATGAGCTTGTCCAGCGACTGCCCAGGCACGTATTGCATCACGATGAAGGCTTCTTCGCCCTCTTCGCCGACCTCGTAAATGGCGCAGACGTTGGGGTGCTCGATGGCCGAGGCCATGCGTGCTTCGCGCAGCACGGTGGTGCGCATCTGTTCGACGGTGAGCGCGCCGCGCTTCAGCACCTTGAGCACGACGGGGCGCATCAACTGGGTGTCGTTCGCGAGGTACACGATGCCGCTGCCGCCCGCACCCAGTTTGCGGGACAGTTCGTAGTGCGTAATGACACGCTTCATGCTGATTTCAGTTTAACGGCTTGAGGGACGACGCCGTGTGAACGGGACTGAAACCAGAATTGGTGAACTCGCAGGGCGAGACGCTGGAGAACGCGATCAGCGGTTGGTGGCGTTGGCGACGACTTTGCCCAGGCGGACGCCCTGCTTGTTTAGCTCGTCGACGAAGTCTTCCACGCGGACGAGGAAGTTCTGTCCGGAGCGGACCAGGCGCGGGACGGACTCCCACGCGTCGCGGACAGCCTGCGGGTTCTCGAGCAAAGCGACGGTAGCGCCGGCCGCAGCCACGGCCAGCCCGGAGCGGCGCTTTCCGCTGATGAGCAACAGTGCACCGACGATGAGCGATCCGGCAGCCACGCTGCGGGTCCAGGGAATCTCGGTAAGGGTCGCTTCAATTTGCCGGGGCAATTTCATGATGGGGTTCTCGCTGTCCATAGTGAATTAAGATGCGTCCCTTTAATCGAGGTCGAATTCGCGCAGCGGCTTGCCGGTGTCGGGCGTTTCCTGGGCCTTGCGCAGCGCTTCCGCGAACTTCTTGTTGAAAACATCTTCCTTGTTTTTCTCGGCGTCGACGGCCTGGCGGAAGAGGCTCTCTTTGCGTTCTTCCTGCTCGCGCAAGGCGCGGGTCGCCTGGTCGAAGTCCTCAAAAGTGCGTTTGCGGGGAGCCGGGGTGTGGGCGATGACCGCGCGGGTGGCGACGTCGATTTTCATCATCGCGCCACAGTCAGGGCACGCAATTTCAAGAATTTCGTGGGATTTTGCAGCCATACTTCAGTCCTTCGGCAACGGTGCAGCTTTAGAGCGTCAGTGTACCGCCGCGGGATGGGCAGGCGCAAAGGACGGGGAACAGGTCAGAGGTAGATTGCCTTGTGGCCTGGACATTCCTGCGTTGCCTGCTCTACGAGCGTGTCGACCAGGGATGAGCCGTAGCGCGACAGATAGGCGATGCCGCCGATGGTGCGCTCCTGCGGATGGCGGTCGGGGAAGAGGTTGAAGAAGAGCGTGTCGACGTGACGCCGGATGCTGCCTTCGTGCTGCAACTGGTAGTTGGCGGTCAGGCGGCGGAGGCGGTTCATCTGGTAGCGCATTTTGGACGCGGCCACCTCGGCGGAGCGGCCGAGCCCGGCGTCCAGCGTCTGTGTCCACGCCACCAGCGCTTCCAGTTCGCTATCGAGTGCATTGCCGGTGGCGGCCAGCTGCCGTTTGCCTTCAATGGGAATGGCGCGTGCACCCAGACGGTGGGCCAGCTCGTCAGGAGGGTTTTTGAAGATGTCTTCGAGGGTGAGCTCGTGCTGGGCGAGCACTTTCGCAATCGACGGCTCGATCAGCGTAGCGCTCAGGCGCGGCAGCACTGCCGGATCGCGACCTAGAATGGCCTGGTACAGCACCTGCGACTGCGCGAAGTAGGCGATTTCCGCCGGGCCGCCGACGTAGGCCGCGGTGGGCAGGAGATGGTCCTGAAAAACTGGACGCAGCAGGGCGTTGGGGCTCAGGCGTTCGGGAGCGGCGTCGAGAATCGCCAGCAAATCGCTGGTGGAATACGTGGCTTTGCCCGCAATCCACGTGTCACCCTTGTGCCGCAGCGATTCGCGCGCGCCGGTGGTCTCGTTAAGAAGAAACAGCAGCGAGCTTCCGGGGGTGACCAGCACTTGCGAGTGGTAGCCGCGTTCGGTCAGCAGGCGGTCGCGCTCATGCAGCGCCGTCTCCAGTTCGGCAGCGTGTTCGATGGCGTGTCGCAGCACCGGCGCGCCCAGGGCGTGAAACGCGTGGGTGGACGCGTCGATGACGACGAGGCCGTAATCCGCAAAAACCGCAGCAATCAGCCGCGCGAAGGCCGAGGCAAGGGTTGCGTCGGGCTGGTAGCTCGCGGTCAGCAGGTCGAACTCCGGCGTGCCGCCGATCAGCTCTGCCGCGCGATCCAGCAGGTTCGCAACCCTGGGGCCGAGGGTGATGCCGCCCACCGGCTGCCCAGCATGGGCGAATTCAGAATGCAGCTGCAGCTTGTGCAGGGCGTGTCTTGAAGGCAGCGTGACGTGGTCTGCCTCGGCCAGGTCGTGGTCTTCCGCAGCGAGCCAAAAAATGGGGACCAGGCTTGCCGCCTGCGCGCGCTGGACGACGGTCGCCGCTTTCAGCAGAGTGAAGACGGGTCCGCCAAAGAGGGCGACCTGTTGGCCGGTGACGACAGCGCCCGCTCCGTCGCGGAGGCGGTCAATGTTGGCCAGAGCTTTCGGCCCGGCGCCCCACGCAACATTCTGCTCGCGGAGTTGATCGGCGACGTCTGCGCGGTGCGCGGAGGACTGGGTCGGCGCTCCGTCGCTCGAAGTCCGAGACCAAGGGGTGGATGCGTAGAACGGCGCGATCGGTTCGTGACTCGCGGCGTAGTCGAGAAACAGCCGGCTGAGCCGGGGCAGCATCGATATGGGGTAACAGTCGACTTTCACGGCTGAAAAGGCCTGCTTTCCAGTCTCTCACGCACACCGGACCCGGCGACAACCGACGCGCGGAGCATGACCGGGAGAGGGAAGGCTCGCGTGATTCGGATGCGGGGCGATGCGCGGAAGATGCAGATTCGTGATTGGCGGCCTCGACTTCGACTGGCGCGCGCGATGGTAGGGTAAAAAGAGCGAGGACAGCGATGGCGAAAAAGGATAAGAAGGCGGAGAAGAAGTCGAAGAAAGTCGACAGGAAGGCTGACAAGAAGACCGGGAAGAAGTCGAAGAAGGCTGGAGAAAAGACCGCTGTAGCCGTGGTGAAGAAGCTGAAGGTCGATGCGGGCGGCCCGGCTGAGGTGTTGGCTTCAAAGGTATCGTATGAGGGCCCGCTGTTCCGGGTGCTCAGCGAGGAGATTCGGGAGCCGAACGGCAAGCGCGTGAACCGCGACGTGATCCGGCACAACGGGTCGGTGGTAATTCTGGCCATCGATAAATCGAAGAGCAAGAAGGACCCGCTGGTGCTGATCGAGCGGCAATTCCGGCATGCGGCGCAGCAATTCCTCTATGAGGTTCCGGCCGGAAAGATGGAAACCGGCGAGGATCATCTGGAGGCTGCTAAGCGAGAGCTGTTGGAAGAGACCGGATTCCAGGCAAAAAAATGGACGAAGCTGGTGAAATACTTCGCCAGTCCAGGGTTCCTGGGCGAGTGGATGCAGGTATTTCTGGCTGAAGATCTGACGGCCGGAGAAGCGCATCCGGAAGAGGACGAATCCTTCGAATTGCAGTTTGTGCCCCTGTCGGAACTGCTGCGGCTCATCGGCGCGGGGAAGATCCAGGACGGCAAGACCATCATCTCGGCCACCTGGTATGCCCAGTTCGCGAGGCACGGGAAGAAATAACTCCTCAGTTACCTCAACACGGAAAACCAAACATTCGAGCCTCGCGTCTTTATCTCCATGCAGGTTGGAGTCCCCAATCACAATCTGCGCGAGAGGAAGGTTCGTGTCCGTGGCTCAGTACAAAGGCAAAGTGAAGTGGTTTAACAACGCGAAAGGGTACGGGTTTATCGGACGCGACGACGGACCCGACGTTTTCGTCCACTACAGCGCAATCCAGGTGGACGGCTACAAGAGTCTGAAGGAAGGCGACGACGTTGAGTTCGATATCGTTCAGGGCCAGAAAGGTCCCCAGGCGGATCAGGTTGTGCGCGCCGCTGAAGTAGCCTAAGCCGTTTCAATCCGTTGCTTTTCCTCGCCAGATGGCGCTCCAGGCCGCCGGTTTCGGGTCGGGGCATCGGAGGACATGGCTCAGCGGGTCCTCTGCAATCCTTTTCACACTTTTCACGGGTCAATCTTCCCCGCTACGCGCGGGGAAGTTGCATTTTCAGACTACCCAGTCCGCGCCGGTGTGCCTGGATTGGCTGGCCTGGATTCCTGCGAGGGGACCATGATGTAATCGAGGGCGATGGATAACCGCTCGATTGCCCAGTTGTTTGCGGAGACGGCCGACCTGCTGGAGATCGGTGCGGGCGACCCGTTTCGCATCCGCTCTTACCGGCGTGCCGCAGAGGCAGTCGAATCCTCGACGGTGCAGTTGAGCACGATTGCGAACGATCCCAAAAAATTGTTGGCGATCCCCGGCATTGGCAAAGGGATGGCCGCGAATATTCAGGAAATTGAGCGCGCGGGAACGCTGCCCCTGCGCGAAGAATTGCTCCTGCAATACAAACCAACCATGCTGGAACTGCTGCGCCTGCCCGGCATGGGCCCCAAGACTGTGGCCTTGCTGTGGGACGCGCTCCAGGTGGGATCGGTGGAGGAACTCGAAGTGGCGATTGCCGCAGGTCGCCTCGCGGGGCTGCCGCGCTTCGGCGACAAGCTGATTGAAAAGCTGCGCAAGGGCATTGAGGACTACAAGCAAAACAGCGGACGCTTCCTCATCGACGACGCGGAGATCGCCGCCGAGAAGCTGATTGCGTACCTTCGAGAATTTCCGGGGTTCACGACCATTCTGCCGGCCGGATCGCTGCGCCGCGGCCGTGATACCGTCGGCGACCTCGACATTCTGGTGACCGGACCCGCCTGCGCGGAAGACAAGGTCAGCGCGGCGGTGGACCACGCGGCGAATTACCCCCCGGCCGCGACCATGCTTGCCAAAGGGCAGAACAAGGTCAGCTTCCGCCTGCGCAGCGGCCTGCAGGTCGACGTGCGCCTGCTGCCGGAGGGCTCCTACGGCGCGGCCCTGCAATATTTCACCGGCTCCAAGATGCACAACGTCTCGGTGCGGCAGCGGGCGCTGAAGCGCGGCTACACGCTCAGCGAATACGCACTGGCGCGGCTCGAAGATGGATCGTTTGTGGCCGGAGCCACCGAGGAAGAGATTTACGCGGCGCTCGGCCTCGACTGGATTCCGCCCGAGCTGCGCGAAAACAATGGCGAGATTGAAGCCGCCGAACAGCATCGCCTGCCGGTGCTGATCGAGGAGCAGGACATCCGGGGCGATGTCCACATGCATACCCATGCAACGGACGGCAAAAACTCGATTCGGGAGATGGCGGAAGCCGGCATCGCGCGGGGCTACGCGTACATCGCGATCACCGACCACTCGAAAAATCTGGCCATGACCAACGGCCTCGACGACGCGCGCGCTCTCGAGCATGTCCGGCGCATTCGCGAAGTCGACGCCGAGTTGGAAGGAAAGATTCGCGTCTTTCCCGGCATCGAGGTCGATATTCTCGGCGACGGCGCGCTGGATTTATCCGATGAAGTCCTGGCCCAGATGGACGTGGTCATCGCCAGCGTCCACACGTTATTCAATCAACCCGAACAGCAAATGACGGAGCGTGTGCTGCGCGCCATTGAGAACCCGTATGTGCGGATCCTGGGGCATCCGACGGGCCGGCTGCTGCTCCGCCGGGAGCCATTTGCGATCGACCTGACGGCGGTGCTGCGGCGCGCGGCGGAACTGGGCGTCGCCGTCGAGCACAACGCCTATCCCGACCGCCTGGACCTGTGCGACCGCGACCTGCGCCTCGCGAAAGAACTGGGTTGCCGCATCGCCATCAACACCGATTCGCACCACATCAGCCATCTCACCAAAATGCACTACGGCATCCGGCAGTTGCGCCGGGCGTGGCTCACGAAGCAGGATGTGCTGAACACGCAGCCGGCGCGTGAGTTTCTGGCAGCCCTGCGGCCTCGCCCAACCTAAGCACCCGCTGGCCGCATCCAGAACAATTCCAGTAGAAAGCGAGAACGAATCCGTTATGTCCGACAGAGACCAGGCCGGCGCACACCCAGCATTCGCGGCCATCGCCGCGACTTTCATCGTGATCGCCATTCTTGGCGGCTACGTTTGGTACAACACCAAGCCGCCCGTCCACGCGGGCCAGCTGGTTTCCATCACGGCGTATCCCATTCATCGCGAGCTTTCGACGGGGTCCGCGCTGGGCGGCCTCGCGGGACAGAAGGATATTTACGACGAAGAAATCGTCGTCGCGAACGTCCACATCAAAAGCCAGACGGAGATGCCGCTGTTCCTGCACGATATGTGGGCGGACGTGACGCTGGCCGATGGCACCACCCAGCGCAGCAGCGGAGCGAGCCCCTCGGACTACCACAATGTGTTCATCGCGTATCCAACGCTCGCGCCGAAGCAGACAAGCCCGGTACTGCGCGACACCACCATGACGCCTGGCCAGACACTCGACGGGCAGATCATCTTCCACTATCCCATCAGCGGACAGCAGTGGGATCAGCGCAAGGACTTCAAGATTTCCGTGCAGTTCCTGCACCAAAAAGATTTGGAACTGGACGAAGCTCCGACCGCCGCTCCCAAAACTTAAGGCATCTCGCTGTCGCGTCTCCTTTCTGATTAACTGAATACGCGGGCCTCTTCGAGGGCCTGAAATACCTATGTTTGCCAAGGCACAGCGCGTTCACTTTATCGGAATCGGCGGCATCGGGATGAGCGGGATCGCGGAAATCCTGCTCAATCTGCATTACCCGGTCAGCGGGTCAGACCTGCGCCGTTCGCCGGTCACCGAGCGGCTGGCCACGCTGGGCGCAACGGTTTTCGAGGGTCATGCGGCGGCCAATGTGGTCGGAGCGAGCGTGGTGGTGGTCAGCTCGGCGGTCAACGAGCGCAATCCCGAAGTGATCGAAGCGCGGACGCGGAAGATTCCCGTGATCCTGCGCGCGGAAATGCTGGCGGAGCTGATGCGCCTGAAGTACGGCATCGCCATCGCCGGCATGCACGGCAAGACGACGACCACGTCCATGGTGGCGTCGGTGCTGACCGCGGGTGGGCTCGATCCCACGGTGGTGGTGGGCGGACGCGTCGACACCATGGGCTCCAACGCGCGGCTGGGCCAGTCGCAATACCTGGTGGCCGAGGCCGATGAGAGCGATCGCTCGTTTCTGCGCCTGTCGCCGATTTTGGCGGTCGTCACCAACCTCGACCGCGAGCACATGGACTGCTACCGCGACATGGCCGACGTCGAGAACGCCTTCATCGAATTCATGGACAAGGTGCCGTTTTACGGCGCGTGCATAGCGTGTGCCGACGACCCGCAGCTCGCCGGAATTCTGCCGCGGGTTCGGCGGCGCGTCTTCACCTATGGGGCCACGTCGAAGGCAGACTTCGTGTTGCGCATGCTGCCGGCAGCGCCCTTCGAAGAGAACGCAGGCCCGCGCCAATGTCTTTCGCGCTTTGAAGTAGCAGCGGGCGGCGAAGTGTATGGGCCGCTGGAGTTGCACGTGCCCGGCATCCACAATGTGCTGAATGCGACAGCGGCGGTTGCCATCGCCGCGCAACTGGAGATCAAGCCCGAGGCAATTGCCGCCGGGCTCAAGGCCTTCCGCGGCGTCGACCGCCGCTTCCAGGTCAAGGGCTGCGTGCGCGGGGTCACGGTGGTGGACGACTACGGGCATCACCCGACTGAGATTCGCGCCACGCTGCGAGCAGCGCGCGACTGCGGCTATCGCGCGGTCCACGTCATCTTTCAGCCACACCGCTACAGCCGCACCCGCGACCTGCTGAACGAGTTCGTCTATGCGTTCGACGACGCGGCGTCCGTGCAGATCCTGGATATTTACGCGGCCAGCGAGGAGCCGGTTGAAGGCATCACGGCGCAGGCGCTGGTGAAGGCAATCCGTCAAAATCAGACGGGCCATGAGCCGATTGAATACGCGGCCTCCTCCGATGAAGCAATCGCGCGAACCCTGGCCCGAGCCGTAGAGGGCGAGGTGATCCTGACTCTCGGCGCAGGCAGCGTGTCCTATCTGGCGCCGGTCGTCCTTGAAAAGCTAGAAGTTAAAAGCTAAGAGCTAAAATCTATCGGCTGCTTTCAAACACCGTCTTCCCGCCAACGACGGTCCGAAGAACTTTCGTGCCGAGAATGTCGTGCGGCCCCGCAGTGGTCAGGTCGCGGTCGAGCACGACGAAGTCAGCCACATATCCCGGAGCCAGCTTGCCTTTCCACCTCTCCGCAAATTCCGCATAGGCCGACCCCTGCGTATAGGCGGTCAGCGTCTGCGCCATCGTGAGCTTCTGCTCAGGATGAAATGTCATGTTCCCCGTTTCATTCATGCGCGTCACGGAGCAGTAGACGCCGCGAAACGGCGTCAGCGGCTCGACAGGATAGTCCGTCCCATACGCGAGCGGCACGCCGGCATCGAGGAAGGATTTCCAGGCGTAGGCATACTTCGAGCGTTCCGGCCCAAGGCGCGTCTCGGCCCAGGCCATATCGCTGAGCAGATGGTTCGGCTGCATCGACGCGATGACTCCAAGCTGCTTGTAGCGAGCGAAGTCTCCCGCGCTCAGTACCTGGCTGTGCTCGATGCGATCGCGCCGATCGCTGCCGGGAACGGCCTGTTCCGCTGCGGCAAAGGCATCGAGGGCCATGCCGACGGCGCGGTCGCCGATGGCGTGAAAGCCCATCTGGAATCCAGCGCGCGCCCGCTCAATGGCCATCGCGTTCAGCTTGTCCTGCTCGAAACGTGGAATGCCGGAGTTGCCCGGATCGTCGGCGTAAGGCGCGTTCATGGCGGCGGTGCGCGAGCCGAGCGAGCCATCCATGAATCCCTTCAGCATCGTGGTGTGGAGCATGCGATCGGTCTTCGGATGTTGCGCCTGCTGCCGCAACTCCACGTCCAGCGGCTCGGCGAATGGAATCCATTCGCCAATGCGGACGGGTAGTTTGCCCTCTTTTTCAAGCTGCTCGAAGACCAGGTAGTCGTCCCAGTCAGAAAAATCCTGCACCGAAGTCAGGCCGTGCGAGACGGCGTCCTGCATCGCCAACTCGAGGCCGCGGCGGCGCTGCTCCGGCGTGGGCGGCGGGATTTGCACGAGGGACTGCGCCGTCTCGCGAATAATGCCGGTGGGCTCGCCATTCGCATCGTGGTCGAGCGCGCCGCCGTGCGGATTCGGCGTGGCCCGGGTAATGCCCGACGCCGCCAGGGCGGTCGAATCGGCAACCGCAATATGCCCGTCGACGCGCGTGAAGATGGCGGGGTGCCCCATCGCCGCAGCGTCAATATCCTGGCGTGTCGGCAGCGCGGCGCCGGGCCACAGCGTGTGATCCCAACCACCGCCGGAAAGCCATTGCCCGGGCGCAGCCTTTTCCGCGGCGGCGCGGATGCGCGCCTGCATTTCCGAGAGCGAATGAACCCCGAGCAGATCGACAGAGAGCAAAATGTGTCCGCCCATACCGAGGTGGGTATGGGCATCGTTGAAGCCGGGCATGACGAATTCACCGTGGAGATCGACGACGTGGGTCGCGGCGCCTTTGTAGCGCGTAAGAATCTCCTGATCGGTTCCCGCAGCAAGAATTTCGCCATGCGCGACGGCGATGGCCGTCACGCGCTGCGGATGCGCAGCGTCAAGATCGACGCCGGTGAGGATGTTGCCGTGGTAATAAATCGTGTCGGCGGGCGACTGTGCAGGAGCGGACGGATTGCTCATGGCAAGGGCGAGGAAAACTCCAGAGGCGAGCGCTTTCACGCTGACAAGTCTAACCGTTTGCGAGGGCGAGCAGCAGCAAGAGCAGCCGCCGCAGGCCCAGTTCGCGGCCTCTCGAGTCGAACCATTCGCCCTGGGTGTGGATGCCGCCGCCCTCGCCGCCCGCGCCGATGCTGACCGCGGGCACGCCCAGCGACAGTGGAATGTTGGCGTCCGTCGAGGCGACGCGCTGCTCGGTGCGGATGGCAAGATGGCGATCGACAGCGCGCAGCAGATCGAGCAGCAGGGAATCGGCCGGCAGCAGGCCCGCAGGCCGGTCGCCGATTTTCTCAATGGTGAAGCGTAATTCTTTACTCTGCGTCCGTGACCCTGGACTGGCCGCGAGCACAGCATCTTCGACCGCGCGATGCAGTTCGACTTCAAGGCGTATGAGCTGCTCCGGTTCGGTGGAGCGCAGATCGAAGCGCGCCGCCGCGCGTTCCGGAATGGCGTTGACGGCTGTGCCGCCTTCGATGGTGCCCACGTTGTGCGTCGTGCGCGGAAAGTCGGGCAGCGCAACCTGCGAAAAGCGCTGGATCGCCTGGCTGAGCAGGACGATGGGGTTGGGCCGCCCCGCGTCGGTCCACGAGTGGCCGCCCGGGCCGTGGATGGTGACGAGGAACCGCGAGCTTCCCAACGCGTGCGTCACGGCGGCTTCGTGTCCCGCGCCGTCGAGCACCAGGTGAGCAGCGATGCCTGCGCCGCCATCGCGATAGATGTGGCGCATGCCGCGCAGGTCGCCTTCGCCCTCTTCGCCCACATTGCCGATCAGCACAATGTCGGAGGCGGGTGCGATTTGGGCATGCTGCATCGCGGCCGCCATAGCCAGTAACGCCACCACGCCGGCTCCGTTGTCGCATGCGCCGGGGGCGGTCAGGCGCGATTCGATCAGAGTGGGCAGGATCGGCGTGTCCGCCGGGAAAATGGTGTCGATGTGCGCGGAGAGCAGCACTCGGCTGTTCGTCGCTGCGGTGCCGGGCAAGGTCGCGATCACATTGCCGATTTCGTCGAGGTGCGGATCGGCAAGCTGCAGCCCACGAAAGCGCTCACAGAGCCACTCTGCTCGCGGGCGCTCGCCAAACGGAGGGGCCGGCACGCTCACCAGATCCGTCTGCCACTGCATCATGCGCTTTTCCTGCAGGTGCAGCCACTGGAACGCCTGGTGCACGCGCCGGTCTGCGGCGATCTGCGTGATGGAGGCGGAAGCGGGGGAAACGGAGGCCATGGAAGCTTTCAGGCTAGCATCTGTCGCCATATTCGACGCTTACCAGGAAGAGTCCACGCGCAGGAGCTGTTGCTCCAGCCGCCGAGCGGGAGCGCGCATCGAGGATTGTTAGGAGGTCTTGCGGTTCGACGTGTCCGCGTCCCACATCGATAAAGGTCCCGACCAGGTTGCGGACCATGTGGTGCAGGAATCCGTTGCCGCGCACGCGATAGAGGAGCAGGTCAGCGTGCTCGCTCCACGAAGAATCGAGAATTGTGCGGAGGTTGCCGTCGCGCTCCGCAGGGCCGCCGTCTTCTCCGCCTTCCTCAGCCTCCCGCCGCGTGGCCAGATCCGGGTCAGTGGCGGTAAAGGAGGTGAAATCGTGCGTGCCGGCGACGATGCCCGCGGCAGCCTGCATGCGCCTTACATCAAGAGGCCAGTTCAGCGCCCAGGCATAGCGCGAGGTGAACGGTGGGCAAATTTCGCCGCGAAAGATGCGGTATTCGTAGGTCTTCGCGACGACGGAGTGGCGCGCGTGAAAATCGGGCAGCGTCAGTTCCGCTCCCAGGACGCGAATCGCCTCGGGCAGAGTGCGGTTCAGGGCGCGCTGCAGGTTTTCCGGCGGAATCGGCGCATCGAGAAAAAACGAAGCGACCTGGCCCAGGGCGTGGACGCCCGCGTCAGTTCGGCCGCTTCCCTGGGGCAGCACGCGCTTGCCGGTCACGCGCTCGATGGCGTTGACTAATTCACCCTGAATCGACCGTCGATCGGGCTGCACCTGCCAGCCGTGATAATCGGTGCCATCGTAGGCGAGCGTCAGCTTCCAGTTGCGGGCGCTCGATTGTTCAGCATTCACGGCCATTTGGTTAACTATTTCTCGTAATCTGTCGCATTGGAATCAGTACCGAAATCGTCGAATCGCTACGATATACTCAGCTTTCCTACTGTGGTACCGCGAAGTGGCCTGTTGTGCAGGTCCACTTCAAGTTTACGGAACCGCGCGAGGGCTTGCCGCGTATAGCAAAAGAGCCAAAGCGGATTTCAGAGGCCTGGCGTGCGCAATGTCGGCCCGCACGGGTGAAGAGGAGTGGAGACGGCCCATGTTAGTTTCCGAATTTGAGGTTGAGGCAGCGAAGGAAAGCAGCACATTGTTTGCGAAATTAAGGGTGGCGGCGGCCATTGGCTGCGTGCTGGTGGGCACAGTGCCCTCGTATGCCCAGGTACAGGCAAGTCCGGCGCAGGCCGTTCCGGCGCCTGCAGCCGCACAGGGCCTGCCCCCCGAACCGGCGCCGAACTACACCCAGCCGCTCTATTTGCGCGATACCAACCGCGACTTCTCGAAGCCTCGCGGATACTGGCCGAATCCCGCTGCTCCTTACTCGCCGACCTCGGTGCAGCCACCGAATTTCGCCAATTCCGTCCAGCTGGACGATTTGGTGAAGGGCGGCAAAATCTATCTCAGCCTCGGCGATGCCGTGCTGCTGGCGCTGCAGAATAACTACGACATCGCGATCCAGCGGCTCAATCTGGATCTCGCCGACGTCGACCTCATGCGGTCGAAGTCCGGCGCGCTGATCAACGGCGTCAACACCAGCCTGCAGACCAGCACCCAGGGCGGTACCACAGCCTCGGTAAGCGCAGTGGGCGGCGGTCCCGGCGGCGCTTCGGCCGGAGCCAGCGTGTCCGGCACCGGTGTCGGCGGTTTGGCTTTAACCACCAGCGGCGCCGGCCCTACGCCTGAGAATCTCGACCCGGCCCTCACCGGACTCGCGGAGCTGAACCACGTCGTTACGCCCAGCTCGAATCCGCTCTTCTCCGGCGGCCTGCTCTCGACCAACACCAACACCAACACCTACAACCTGACGTTCAATCAGGGATTTATTACCGGCACCGCGCTGCAGGTCGGGTGGCAGAACACACGCACCACGACGAACAATCCATTCCAGATCTATAGCCCCAACCTGAGCACCTCCTTCAATGCCCAGATCACGCAGCACCTGCTCTATGGCTTTGGATGGGGCGTGAACGGGCGCTTCATCGTGCAGGCGAAGAACGATCGCCGCATCGCCGATTCCATCTTCCGGATGCAGTTGCTGTACACGATCACCCAGGTCGAAAACATCTACTGGGGCCTGGTCAGCTCCTATGAAGACGTTCAGTCGAAACAGCACGCCCTCGATCAGTCCATGGCCCTCGAGCGCGACGACGAGAAGCAGCTCCAGGTGGGCAGCATGGCGCCCCTCGATGTCGTGAATGCGAAGAGCGCGGCGTCTGGCGACCAGCAGGCGCTCGTTTCTGCCCAGAACACACTCGAATATCAGCAGCTCACCATGAAGCAGGCGATTGCCCGGAACCTGGACGATCCGGCGCTGGCGAATGCTCCCATCGTTCCCACCGATCGCGTGAGTCTGGCAGAGATGCCGGAAGAGCACATGTCCACCGACGACCTGGTGCGCGAGGCTGATGCCAACAGCCCCGCTGTCGAGCAGGATCTGATGACCCTGAAGAACGACGAGATCTCGCTGAAGGGCGCGAAGAATGCGTTGCTGCCGCAGCTGGATCTTGTGGGATTCTACGGCGCATCGGCGCAGGGCGGCCCGGTCAGCCCGGACTGCAACAATCAGCTGCTGGAAGCCTATGGCATCACCGGCGGCTGCAAAAGCATCGCTCCGATTCCGTACTCAACGGTTTACGGCAATCTGTTCAACAGCACCGGGCCGAACAAGGGCGTGGAATTCACGCTGAACCTGCCGCTGCGCAACCGTGCGGCCCAGGCCACACAGGCGCAGTCGCAGATTGAGTACCGGCAGGAGCAGATGCGGCTCCAGCAGGCCTACATTCAGATCCGCATGAACGTGATCAGCCTGCAGTACGCGCTCACCAACGATCGCGCCGCGGTGACGTCGGCGATTGCGAACCAGGATTTCAACCAGCAGAGCCTGGATGCGGAAATCAAAAAGCTGCATCTGGGTGCCTCCACCACGGCCCTTGTGCTGCAACAGCAGCGCAGCCTGGCGGGCTCGGACGCGCAGTTGATCGCGGCCCGCGCGCGCTTCGCCTATGACCGTTCGGCTCTGGAGCAGACGCTGGCCAGCACGCTGGACCGGTATGGGATCAACATCGTCGACGCAGCCACGGGGAACGTTCACGCGGCACCGGTGATTCCCGGCATCGAGCCGGCCAAGGCGGGCCCGGAAGTGACGGAACCGACACAGAAAGAGCAGTTGCAGAAGCAGGAGCAGCAGCAGCAGCAGCCGACTCAGCCGCAACCGCAACCTCAACCGCAGCCGCAAAACTAAGGCGGGATCAGAACGAAAGAAGGCTCGCTGCGGCGGGCCTTTTCTTTTGCTTTTTTCTTTGTCCCGATTTTCCGCAATTTTGACCGTGCGATGGCCGGTTTCACGCCTCACTCCCTGATAAAATCAGAAGAATCCAACCGCAGGAGTCTCCATGCAGGCAATTCTTGCGCTCGAAGACGGGCGCATCTTCAGGGGCGAAGGCTACGGCGCCCAGGGCGAATGCCGCGGAGAAGTTGTTTTTAATACATCGCTGACCGGATATCAGGAAATCTTCACCGACCCATCCTACGCCGGACAGATTGTGGTTCTCACCAATCCTCAAATTGGCAATTACGGAACCAACGCTTCCGATGATGAGGCTCGCAAGCCCTACATCGAGGGCCTGATTACTCGTGAATTTTCGCCGATCAGCTCCAACTGGCGTTCCCAGCAGGTCGCCGACGAGTATCTGGAGCGCTGGCAGGTTCCGGTCATTTCAGAAATCGACACGCGCGCGGTGGTGCGGCACCTGCGGACCCACGGCGTCATGCGCGGGGTCATCTCCACGGCGGAATCCAACCCCGATGTGCTGGTCGAAAAGGCGCGGTCGATCCCAAAGATGGACGGGACGGATCTGGCGAAAGTAGTTTCCACAAAAGAAAACTACGCGTTCGAACACGATGGGCACGACCCGCTGAACCCCACCGCCAAACCGGTCACGCCCGAAGCCAATCTGCACGTCGTCGCCTACGACTTCGGCATCAAGAAAAACATCTTGCGAATGCTGTCGCAGGAGGGCTGCCGTGTAACGGTGGTTCCCGCGCAGACTTCCGCCGAAGACGTGCTGGCGCTCAAGCCGGACGGCGTGTTTCTGTCGAACGGCCCCGGCGATCCGGAGCCAGTGACCTACGCGCAGGAGAGCATCCGCCGCCTGGCAGGGAAGACCCCGATCTTCGGAATCTGCCTTGGGCATCAGCTCATCGGCCTCGCGCTCGGCGGCAAAACCTACAAGTTGAAGTTCGGCCACCACGGCGGCAATCATCCGGTGAAGTGCGTCAACACCGGAAAGGTCGAGATCACCTGCCACAATCACAACTTTGCCGTCGACCCGGACTCGATCAACCCCAGCGAAGTCGACCTGACGCACGTGGATCTGAACGACAACACGCTCGAAGGTCTGCGCCACCGGACAATGCCGCTGTTCAGCGTGCAGTACCACCCCGAAGCCAGCCCCGGCCCGCACGATTCACATTATTTGTTCAAAGATTTTCGGAAGATGATGGAGGAGTGGAAGGGGTGACACACTTCTTTCATCATGGGTCTTGCCACCGGCGGGGTTTAACTCCCGCCATTTTTATGAAATCGAAGGATTGAGAGCAGCCGACAGAAATGCCACGCCGCAATGACATCACCAAAATCCTCGTGATCGGCTCCGGCCCGATCGTCATCGGGCAGTCCGCCGAGTTCGACTACTCCGGCACGCAGGCCTGCAAGGCTCTCAAGGCCGAGGGCTACGAAGTGGTGCTGGTCAATTCGAATCCGGCCACCATCATGACCGATCCCGAGCTTGCCGATCGCACTTACATCGAGCCGCTCACCCGGGATTATCTCGAAGAGGTTCTCCGCGTCGAGTCGGAAATGATGAAGGCGAGCGCCCGCGGCCCAAATGACGCCCGCGACGGTGTCTTTGCCCTCCTGCCCACTGTGGGCGGGCAGACCGCGCTCAACCTGGCTGTCGAGCTCGCGGATGCCGGCATCCTCGACCGCTATGGCGTGGAACTGATCGGCGCCAAACTTGAAGCGATCAAGAAGGCCGAAGACCGCCTCCTCTTCAAAGATGCGATGACCCGCATCGGCCTCGACGTCCCCCGTTCCGCGCTGGTAAACAACTTGCGCGACGGTCTCGATTTCGCGACGAAGATCGGTTTCCCGGTCATCATCCGGCCTTCGTTCACGCTGGGCGGATCGGGCGGCGGCATCAGTTACAACCGCGAAGAGCTGATGGAAATCCTCGCGCGCGGCCTCGATCTTTCGCCGGTGCACGAGTGCCTGATCGAAGAGTCCGTGCTCGGATGGAAAGAATTTGAGCTGGAAGTGATGCGCGATCTCGCCGACAACGTGATCGTGATCTGCTCCATCGAGAACATGGACCCCATGGGCGTGCACACCGGCGACTCCATCACCGTCGCCCCCGCGCAAACGCTCACCGACCGCGAATATCAGGCGATGCGTGACGCGGCGATCCGCGTGATGCGCGAGATTGGCGTGGAAACGGGCGGATCAAACGTGCAGTTTGCCGTGAACCCCGCCACCGGCCGCATGACGGTCATCGAAATGAACCCGCGCGTCTCGCGCTCGTCCGCTCTGGCGTCGAAGGCTACGGGATTCCCGATCGCTAAGATCGCTGCGCGCCTCGCCGTCGGCTACACGCTCGACGAAATCCCCAACGACATTACGAAGATGACGCCGGCCTGTTTCGAGCCGACCATCGATTACGTCGTCGTGAAAATTCCGAAGTGGCAGTTCGAAAAATTTGCGGGCGCCGATGAGAATCTCGGGCCGCAGATGAAATCCGTCGGCGAAGTCATGGCCATCGGGCGCACGTTTAAAGAAGCGCTGATGAAGGCCATGCGCTCGCTCGAAACCGGCAAGAAGGCTGGGTCCGAAGTGCTGGAACCGCGGCGGATGACGCAGAAACTGGTCACGCCGCAGCCGGAGCGCCTCAGCTACCTGCGCTTCGCCTTCCAGCAGGGCATGTCGGTGCGCGAAGTGGCGCGCATGACGTCGATGGACCCGTGGTTTCTCTACCAGATTAAGGAAATCGTCGATACCACCGCAGCCCTCACTGGAGGCAGCGCCGAAAATACGTCGCCAACACTGTTACGAAAAGCGAAGCGCGTGGGCATTTCCGACGAGCGCATCGCCGAAGCATGGTCGCTTGAGGGCGCTGGCGGCGTCGAAACGGTGCGGAACACGCGGCGCGCGCAGGGATTGCGGCCGGTGTTCAAGCTCGTTGACACCTGCGCAGCGGAGTTCGAGAGCTTCACGCCGTATCTTTATTCCACCTACGACGAAGAGGACGAAGCGCCGCCGACGGCGAATCGCAAAGTCATCATTCTGGGCAGCGGGCCGAACCGCATCGGGCAGGGCATCGAATTCGATTATTGCTGCTGCCATGCGGCCTTCGCGCTGAAGGAAGACGGCTACGAAACGATCATGGTCAATTGCAATCCGGAGACGGTCTCGACGGATTACGACACCAGCGACCGGCTTTATTTCGAACCGCTCACGCTCGAAGACGTGCTCGCCGTGTACGAGCATGAAGCCTCCGGCGGCGCGGAAGTTGGGATGATCGTGCAGTTCGGCGGGCAGACGCCGCTGAATCTCGCGCTGCGGCTGAAGGCCGCGGGCGTGCCCATTCTGGGCACGTCGCCCGAATCGATCGACCTGGCCGAAGATCGCAAGCGTTTTGGAAAACTGCTTGAGGAGTTGGAAATACCGCAGCCTCCCGGCGTGATCGCCACGAGCGTCGAAGAGGCTCTGGCCGGCGCTGAGCGTGTGGGATACCCGGTGCTGGTGCGCCCGTCGTACGTGCTCGGCGGACGCGCTATGGTCATCGCCTACGACCGCGAAGGCGTTTCGCGCTACATGCAGGAGGCCGTCGAATATTCGCAGGAACGGCCGGTGCTGGTGGATCATTTCCTCGAAGACGCAGTCGAGGTGGACGTGGACGCGTTGTGTGACGGCAAAGATGTGGTGATTGCCGGCATCATGCAGCACATCGAGGAAGCCGGCATTCATTCCGGAGATTCCTCCTGCGTGTTGCCTGCCGCCGATCTCGCCGCAGCCACGCTCGACACCATTCGCGGCTATGCGCGGCGTCTGGCGCTGGCGCTGAACGTGGTCGGCCTGGTGAATCTGCAGTTTGCTATCCAGCGCAGAGCCGGACAGCCCGACAAAGTTTTTGTGATTGAAGTGAATCCCCGCGCGTCGCGTACTGTGCCGTATGTGTCGAAGGCCACCGGCGTGCCGCTGGCGAAAATCGCATCGCGATTGATGACCGGCCGCCGCCTCAGTGAGTTTCTCAATGTGACCGACGGAAAAGATCTGGGCACAGGGAGCTATTCTTACGTCAAGTCGCCCGTCTTCCCCTGGAATAAGTTTCCCGGCGTGGATACCGTCCTCGGCCCCGAAATGAAATCCACCGGCGAGGTCATGGGCGTAGCCGACAACTTTGGCGAAGCTTTCGCCAAGGCGCAACTGGCCGCGGGTCTGGCTCTACCTTTGAAAGGTACAGTGTTTTTCAGCGTCAGCGATCGCGATAAAACCCACCTGGTCAACCTGGCGCGGCAATATGTCGAGCTGGGATTTCATCTGGTCGCGACCGAAGGTACAGCCAACGCGATTGAGAAGGCCGGCATGACCGTGGAGCGCGTCTACAAGGTGAAAGAAGGCCGTCCCAATGTGGTCGATTTAATCAAAGGCGACCGCATCAACCTGATCGTGAACACGCCGCGCGGGCAGGATCCCTACTTCGACGAGAAGGCCATCCGCCGAGCTGCGGTTCTGGCGCGGGTTCCGACTATTACCACGCTGGCCGCTGCGCGCGCTGCTGCCGAGGGCATTGCGGCGCTGCAGCAACGCAAGATCACCGTCAATCCGCTACAAAAGTTGCACGCGGAGCATGGTCACTAGAAGCGGCAAGCTCCGGTGAACGGAAAAGCCGGCAGGAAGATTTCCCGCCGGCTGCTGACCGTTTCCTGGCTGACAGATTTCGTCGCTACTCTTCGCACTTCCACAGCATCAAGCCGCCGATCAACCCATCCATATTCGAAATGATGGTGATGTTCTTCTGCGGCTTCAGCTTCAGCTTCTTGGTATTACCGCCGCCAATGTACAGGTGATCCCAGTTGAAGGTGTGCGCCGTCTGCTCAATCGCCTCCGCCACCAGCCTGTTCCACTTCTTTTTTCCGTGTTTCTCGAGGCCCCGCTTGCCGAGATAGTCCTCATACGTCTTTTTCAGCCAGGGATGATGCCCCATCTCCAGCGGGACGCAATGCCCGTTGCTGTAGATCGCCGAGCCCAGGCCCGTGCCCAGTGTCAGGATCATCTCAATCCCCTTGCCCTTGATGGCGGCGTAGCCCTGTACTGCCGCGTCGTTCGCCACGCATACCGGCTTCTTCCAGAGCTTCTTCAACTCGTTCTGCAGCGGGTAGCCGATCCAATGGGAATCGAGGTTCGCCGCCGTCATCGTCTTGCCCTCTTTGATTACGCCAGGGTAGCCGACGCTCACGCGATCGAAATTCGGAATCTGTTGGCGCATCGCGTCGAGCGCTTCAATCAACTTTGCCGGCGTTGACGGGGCGGGCGTCAGCACGCGCAGGCGCTCGGAGACGGGCTCGCCGTCCTCCGTGAGGGCAAGCATTTTCAAACCGGTGCCACCGATGTCGACGGCCAATGTGATGGGTGATTTCGCTGTCATAGTTGGAGGTTCCGTTCTGGTGCGGCGGCAAGGTCCCGCCGGGGGCAGTGTACCGCGTCGAGGCTCGGCTGCGCGAAGAAGTTGTTCCTGCTGCTGACTACTGCCCCTCCATCACGATGGGCAGGGATGGCGTGGCCGACCCGGCCGCGGGTTCCACGGTCACCATGAAGAGTTTGGCCTGGGTGTCAGCGGGGATGGGCGGCAGCACGACGGTGGCGCCATGATCGGGGTCGGGGCGAAACAGCCCCGCGGGGATCGGCCCTTTGCCCTGCGCCGGAACCAGCCACAGCTCGTACGTCTTATCGGCGGGCAGAGGCCGCAGTCCGCCTGCGATGAACACCAGCGCGCCTTTCGCGGCGAGCCAGCTCACCTGGCCCACCGGATGCGCCGGCTGGCGATTTTCCGTCAACACAATGTGCGCGGAGTTCGGCGACGTCATCACCGCTACGATTTGCTCCGCGCGGCCCAGCTGGACCCGCAGTTGCGATGCATCGCCGATGGACATATCGAGCTGCCCGCGGGTGAACGCGAGATGATGAGCCATCCACAAGGTGACGGCGAGAAACACCAGAGCCAGCACCCAGCCAATCCAGTGAAGCGGATGAATGCGCGAGTTTTGAGCGGTGTCGGTTGCCATGGGGAATAATCTGGGGAAGCGCCCTAATACTTTGGATGCAGCGTCGAATGAAATTGCGTCTCGATAAATTACTGGTGGAGCGAGGCCTGGCGGCGACCCGGGAGCGGGCGCAGGCCCTGATTCTGGCGGGGCGGGTGCTCGTGAGTGAGCAAAAACTCGAGAAGCCCGGACATTCCGTGGCCTACGACGCGCCGCTTCGCCTGCTGGGCAGCGATTTGCGCTACGTCAGCCGCGGCGGCCTGAAGCTGGAAGCCGCGCTGGCTCACTGGAAGATCGACGTGACTGGCCAGTTTTGCCTCGATGTTGGCGCGTCGACGGGCGGGTTTACGGATTGTCTGCTCCAGCACGGCGCGGCCCGGGTTCTGGCCATCGATACCGGCTACGGGCAGATTGCGCAGCCCCTCCGCGACGATCCGCGCGTCACGCTGATGGAGCGGACCAACGCGCGACTGCTCGCGCCGGGTGACCTGCCGCCGGGGATTTCATTTCTGGCAATGGATGTATCGTTCATTGCAGCAACGCTGGTGCTTCCGCCGGTGATCGAGGCTACTTCCAGAACGTCCGCCCTGGGCGTGGTGGTCCTCATCAAGCCGCAGTTTGAAGCCGGGCGCGAATTTGTCGGCAAGGGCGGCATCGTGCGCGACCCCGCCGGACACCAGGTCGCCATCGACCGGGTGCGATCCTGCGTCGAGCATCTGGGCGCATCGGAGATCGAGGTCATCGATTCCCCCATCACCGGAGCGGAAGGGAATCGGGAATTTCTGCTGCACGCGGTGTGGCCGTGAATCTCATGAGCGCCGAGCGCGGTCGTGGTAGCCTGCGCTCCATGCGGAGTTTTTTCCTGGTTGCGATTTTTGCGGCGGTAGCGGCCTCGGGCCAGCAGCCAACCCCTGCCCCGACGCAGAGTGTGCCGCAAAGCGTGCCAGCGCCCCTACCGGCTCCGACCGTGGGAAATCCTGCGCCGCAGACGGCCCCACCTGCTGCGCCCGTTCAGCCTCCGCCTGCCGTGCCCGCGGGATCGGTTCCGACCAGCGAAACCCCGACCAACTCAACCATGAGTCCCGGCGAAGCGTATCTCTACGCCATGCAGCCGTTCAATCATGCGCGCAGCGCGCCCAATGATCTGACCGAGGCCGACCAGTGGGCGCTGGGCATCGGCGTGTCCCGCGCCAAAGCGCAATGCGACGCGCTGGGGAAGGTAAAGCTCGCAGGCGAAGATTTGTTGGCTTACGGAAAGCTCTGTATTTTCGGACAGGATTTCGATCCGGCGCGCCAATCCCTCATCGCCTATCTTGCCTTGCCCCAGGCTAAGTCGCCTGAACTTGGCCGCCTGCTGCTCACGCGCGCCTTCCTCGGCCTGCAATGGATCCCTTCCGCCGAAAGCCAGCTGGAGTCGCTGCTCAGCCTGTATCCCTACGACGCCAGCATTCATCTTGGCATTGACATGGTCGTCGATACGGCCGCGGCCAGCGAGACCACCGAGGATTTGGACGTGATCCCCCGCCTCAACGAGCAGCAGCTACCGCACACCCTGGACGCTCTGGCCCATGGCGGCGTCGTTCCGCCGAGCAATGGCGACCAGGTTGATGCCGCGCTGCTGGTGGATGACGCGCTGCGCTGTGCAGACAGCTTGCGCCGCGCGGATAAGCAGGATGCAGCGGATGCCGCTGTGGCGAAGGTGAAGGCGGCGGTGGCCGCAGGCGCCGTCGTCAACAGCGCCCTCTATCCCGCCATCCAAAATGCGCTTGCCCGCTATGGATTGCCAGGGCAGGCCAGCACCGTGCGGTCGCTGCGTGGCGACGAACTCCCCATGACCGGCACGCCGGTAGCGCGCGTGGTCCCGCTCTACGATACCGATCCAGCGGCGCATACGATTGTTCGCCACATGGGAAAGAACACCATCACGCAGTCACTGGACGACCGCACCCTGGTCATCGTGTTTTCGCTGGCCGGTCCAGCGTCGCAGAGCGCGATCCAGCAGATC
>Ga0210391_10000680_pt1 | contig 33761 bp, 25 predicted proteins | sample IncBWC12OmetaG_FD_160573 | JGI IMG/M metagenome (GOLD analysis project Ga0210391, IMG submission 160573) | Forest soil microbial communities from Barre Woods Harvard Forest LTER site, Petersham, Massachusetts, United States - Inc-BW-C-12-O ... | reverse complement strand
CGTGGCCAGCGTGCTCTCCCGTTCCAGTGCGGTTGCGGCGACGATCAGATCATAAGGGCCGATCATTTTTCCCGCAGTCTCAAGTTGCGCCCGGAGCCGGGCATGATGGTAAGCGGTCTGCTCCGTGTAGGGAATGATGGGAAGAACGTCGAGCAGCGCTTTCAGATAAGACTCGCGAGCCACCCGGTGCGGCTGCCCAGCCCGTTCGACGCCATGCCACAACTCAGCGACCGTAACGGCCGCGATCTCAAACTGCTCGCTGCTCTGCGATGCCAGCCAGGCGGCAAGATCGAAGCTGCCGTTTTCTCCGCCGATGATGACATCGGCATCGAGAATTATCGCCACTTGTCCGTTACCGGTTTCAGGTGGCTGCGGGCTATGCGCAGGTCGCGGCTCCAGGCCGATGCCTCTTCCCGCGCAAGACCTGCGCCCGCCAGCGCTCGGATCAGGTTGTCACCGGTGCACACTTTCTGTTCGTCCGGCACGATTCGGGCGACGGGCGATCCGCCTTTCAGTAATACAAACGTGACTTTTTGGTAATAGGCGCGGTTCACACAATCGGCGAAGTTGCGTGCCGCCTCGGTCACGCTGATGATTTTATTCATATAATCATATTATCTGATTTTACACGTGTGTCAATATGATTCGCGCTCGCTCTCCATTCAAGCCCAGGGTTGCAAGAGCCGCGAGGTTTATCGTGGGAAACAGTAGCCGGGCATGAATGAAGCAGATCGGGCCTGCGGATTTTCCCAGAGGCGTTTCTTAATGGCCAAGAAGTGGAAGAATGGGCTGACAAATGTTTACATTTCGGCGAATGGTCCAACCACCATCTATCCAACCACCATCTAAATGTGCTGCCCGAAGCGTCTTTCGCGCTGCGAAATCGGAAGCATTAAAACGGCAAAATGTGCAAAACCATGAAACGAGAACCTTGCGGCAATCGGTCACGAGGCAGGATGTTAACGGCAAGTAAATTGTATAAGTGATTACTATTCAGCGTATTAGAGAAAGAAAAACAAAAGAATGTGATCCGCCGCACCCGCTTTGCAGATAGATATTTCCGGGGCGGTCGGCAATTCCACAAGAATTTCCACAGGGAAAGCGGCAAGGATAACTTGAGTGCTCTAAGGAAGTTAGCGGCCACAACTACAGTAAACCCTGTACCAAAGTAGTTACTCCTCCGGGGCCAACCCACCCTCCACCAATGTCTCAAATCTGGTGCAGCTCTTCAGGAATGCGAGATTCACACGGCCGATCGGCCCGTTGCGTTGCTTGCCAATAATGATCTCAGCGCGCCCGTTCAGATCAGGGTCGTCCTGTTTGTAGACTTCCTCGCGAAAAATAAACATGACGAGATCGGCATCCTGTTCAATCGATCCTGACTCGCGCAAGTCGGCGAGTTGCGGACGATGATCTCCACCGCGGCTCTCTGGCGCGCGGCTCAACTGCGACAGCGCAATCACCGGTACGCTGAGTTCTTTCGCCAGCGCTTTCAGCCCGCGCGAAATCGCGGACACTTCCTGCGTGCGATTTTCATAGCGCTTGCTGCCGCCCGACATGAGTTGCAGATAATCCACAATCAGCAAATCGAGCTTGCCCTGCGACTGCTTCAGCCGCCGCGCCTTCGCCCGCATCTCGCTCAAAGAAATTCCCGGCGTGTCATCGATAAAAATCGGCGCATGCGCCAGCTGCTCCATCGCTCGAACCACCTTGCGCGTGTCATCCTGCCAAAGCGATCCGGTCCGCATCTTGTGAGCGTCGACCCGCGCCTGCGAACACAGCAACCGCATCAGCAAAGCTTCGCGCGACATTTCCAGCGAGAAAACGCCCACGACCTGCTGATCCTCAACCGCCGCATTTTCCGCAATGTTCATGGCGAACGCCGTCTTGCCCATCGAAGGCCGCGCCGCAATGATGATCAAATCCGACCGCTGCAGCCCACTCGTCATTTCATCCAGATCGGTGTAGTGCGTCGCCAGTCCAGTGATTCTCTGCCCGCGCTGCAGCAAAGCATCCACGGACCCGAATGACTCGCGCACAATTTCCTGCACACCCAGGAAGCCGCGCCCAATGCGCTTCTCCGAAAGCTGAAAGATCGCGGCCTCGGCATCGTTCAAAACTTCTTCGGCGGCATCCGATTGGTCGGCAGCCCGCGCGATCGCCGTATTCGCCGCGTGAATCAACCCGCGCAGCAAAGCCTTGTCGCGCACAATCTTCACGTAATGCTCGATGCTCGGGCGGTCGGGCACGCCATGCAGCAGGCTCGACACATACCCCACATCGCCGATCGGCTGCAGCTCCTTATGCCGCTCCAACTCCTCGATCAGCGTGATCATGTCGATCGGCCGCGAAGATTCCGCCAGATCGACCATGCGGGAATAAATTCGCCGGTGCGAGTCGAGGGAAAAATCCTCGATGCGCAAATGCTCCGCCGCCTGGTTGTAAGCAAAGTTGTCGAGCAGAATCGCGCCCAGAATCGAGCGCTCAGCTTCTACGTTCGCCGGAAGAGTGCTGATGGAATATTCGGTAGTCGCCATGATCGCGAGAATTACTTTCGCGGAATCTCGCCCTCAGCATAAGCGAAGATAAGGCGAATAGTAAAATGAATTTGTGAACAAACTGTGAAGGCCGCTGCTTTGCTGTGGAAAGAATGAGAAAAGCCGTCTGATACTGAAACACCCTCAAATCCTTGCCGAAGGCGCCACCCCAGGGCCAAGGCCGCGGCATGAAATGTCAGCTCTGATATCCGTGCACAAAAAACAAACGCGGCGCCAGGCCAGCCACCGGGCGCCGCATCGTTCGTGGTCTTTCGAAATCTGTCTTCCCGTTGCCAGGAGCAGCGGAACGAATATTACCGGTCCGACAGCTTTCCCGGAGGATCGCCACTTTTACCGGTACCGGCTGCAACGCACGATTCGGAAATCGCGCCCGCAACCACCGCAGTCCCCGGCAGCCCAACCCGCTCAAAGAGCGTGAAGTGGAGGAGGCCGCAATTGCCCGGACAGGCAGAAGCGCTCACGCGTTCCCGAATGTCCCTGGCACTCACCCTCGAGAGTGCCAGTTGCTGCCGGCGTCACCGCAATCATCGTTCAACAGACTCGAAAGCTCTCACGTAGCTGGACCCACTTTGCGGCACAACGTTGCGGACGGCAACAGAAAAGCCATCGTGTTGTGTGCGAAAACTGTGGACGCCTAAACTTCGTTGTGGAAAGCTGAGGAAAACTGTGGAGAAAATTGCGGTCCGTAAAGTGCCTTCTCCAACGTTTCAATAACTTAGACGGTGTTAAGAAAATAGAGCATGCCTCGCGACAAGAGCGCGGAATCTCGAAAACCGTTCTCATCCCGCGTTCACAGAAAGTGTCCGCCAGTCACTTACAACAACACTTACTGTTAAGCCTGCATGCCTAGCGCCGGTATTCGGAGGGAGTCCCTTTTTGCTATGCTCAATCAGCAAAAGCAGCGGGAGGGGCGCGAAATTGAATTGTTCCGATCACATGGCCCGACGAATACCAAATCCACCCGGAATGTGTGAAGGCGTGCGGGCCCTTTGATGATCTCAGCCCTCCGCGATGTGGTCCTGTTCGTTGCAGCAATCCCAGGCATCTATTATTTGCTCGCGCTCGTCAGTTCGTGGCAATTCTTTCGCCGCAAAGAACCCGATAACTCGGCCAGTCAAACATTCATGCCGCCCGCAAGCAACTTAAAGCCTATTCGCGGGCTGGATCCTGACGCCTACGAAAACTTCGCCAGCTTTTGCAGGCAGGATTATCCCGATTACGAGTTGCTTTTCTGCGTGGGCGACGAGGATGATCCAGCTGTTGCCGTACTGAAGAAACTAATCCGCGATTTTCCTGAGTGCCACATAAGAATATTGTTCGGCTCGGGCGGAACCGGTTCCAACGACAAGGTGCTCAAGTTGGCCCGGCTCGTCAGCGAAGCGCAGCATGAAGTTGTAGTAATCAGCGACAGCGACGTGCGGGTGCAGCCTGACTACTTGCGCCGGGTTGTAGCTCCGTTGGCCGACCCCAGCGTCGGAGCCGCGACCTGCTTTTATGTCGCTGCGGAAGACAAAAATTTCACTGATCGTCTCCAGTCCATCGGCATGTTCTCAGATTTCTACGCCGGCATCCTCGTCGCGCGCCAACTCGATGGAGTGAAGTTTGCCCTGGGGCCAACGATCGCGACCACTCGCCGGCGGCTGGCCGGCTTCGGCGGCTACGAGGCTATCAAGAATCGTCCTGCAGACGATCTGCTGGTAGGCCGCCTTATCGCCGAACAGGGCTGCGAAGTCCGCCTCCTGCCCTACACCATCTCGACGGTCGCGGATTACGGTTCCATGCGGGATCTTTTTCACAAACGGCTGCGCTGGATCGTAGTCATGCGCCATTTGCGCCCCTGGGGCCACCTTGGGCTAATCTTCACTTTCGGATTGCCCTGGTGCCTGGCCGCAATCGCGGTTCAACCCACCATCGGAATCGGGCTGGGATATGTCGGTACTTATCTGGCACTGCGATTTGCGATGACGTGGACGGTTGGGATCTGGGGCCTAAAGAATGATTCGCTCTGGAAAAAGTTATCCCTCATCCCAGTGTGGGACGCCTTGGCCTTCGTCATCTGGCTGACCAGCTTTTCGCGCAACAGCATTCGCTGGCGGAACGTCGAATATTACATTCGCGATGGCGAGCTGGTGCCCGTGATTCCGGCCGATCCCGTCCTCATCAGCTAAAGCCAGTCAGGACCTTTAGCTCCCCACTTTCGCATCGAGCCGGCTACGCGAGCGCTTTGCAGAGCGTCCATTTCCGTTTCCGTTCTTTTTCCCGTCCGAGCCGGCAACGATCGCAAGAGGGCTTCTGTCTACTGACGCGGGTTGTTGACTCTTTCGCGCCCGCCGCTCGTTCGAGGGTTGCCGCCAGTTGATTCGCGGCATCATTACCTCTGGATCGATGCGGTCGCGATATTTCAACGCGACATTCATCAGCGAGTCCAACAGAGAGTCAGAGAGCAGATGCGGTTCCAGGCCAAGTTCAATCAGCTTCGAATGCTTGGCGTTGTAATAGTGCTCTTCTGCCTCCACTCTTGGATCGGAAAGATGATTGACCGTGACCGTCATGCCTAACTTCTTCCCTGCGCTCTGCACCATATGCGCCAGATCCAGTACTGAAAATTGTTCCGTGAACTGGTTGAAGACGCGGCACTCCCCGCGGGAAGCGGGATTCAAGCATGCAATCTCAATGCAGCGAACGGTGTCGCGAATATCCAGAAAACCGCGAGTTTGACCTCCCTTGCCATAGACCGTCAACGGATGTCCGATCGCAGCCTGAACGCAGAAGCGATTGAGCACCGTGCCGAAAACTTCGTCGTAGTCGAAACGATTAATCAGCCCCTCGTCCAGGCTTACTTCATCGGTGACGGTCCCGTAAACAACGCCCTGGTTGAGATCGGTGGCGCGCAACCCCCAAGCCTTGCAGGCGAACATAATATTGTGGCTGTCGTGCACCTTCGAAAGATGGTAAAAAGAGCCGGGCTGCTTGGGATACGGTACGGTGTCTTTCCTGCCGTTGTGCTCGATCGTGATATAGCCTTCTTCGATATCGATATTGGGCGTGCCGTATTCACCCATCGTGCCGAGCTTGATCAGGTGACAATCCGGCTGAAACTCACGCAGCGCGAAGAGCAGGTTGAGGGTTCCGACGACATTGTTCACCTGGGTGAAGACCGCATGTTTGCGGTCGATCATCGAGTAGGGGGCGGCGCGTTGCTCGGCAAAGTGAACGACCGCTTCCGGTTCAAGATCTTTGACCACCGAGGAGAGAAAATCGTACTCGGTTACATCGCCGACCAATACTTCCATCGTGATTCCGGTCAGCTTTTGCCAAATCCGCAGGCGATCGGACAGCGGAAGGATCGGAGTCAGAGTCTGAACACCCAGTTCATGATCCCACTGCCGGCGCGCGAAGTTGTCGACAATTGAGACGGAATGTCCCTTCATCGACAGGTATAAGGCGGTTGCCCAACCGCAGTAGCCATCCCCTCCCAATACTGCAATTCTCATACTTTCTCCTTACCTTCTTTAAGAATAATCACAAAATCGAGTCTGCTTCGTAAAACAATGCAAAGTGTTTACCTTTTCGATTGGCGAAGCTGCCGCTCCCTGACCACCGGCAATTGGATGATTCGTCAGAACAACCTTGCCGCCACTTGCCGCCACCAGATCGAGATTCTCGGCGCCGACCAGGGATTTCAATTGAGGAACTACATTCTCTTTGGCGACGATGTAAGAACGCTCCGGCTTGAGCCATAGATCCTTAAATCGCGCATCGTCGATAAAAACATCGGGCGCGCCAGGAGCATAAGCGCCATACTCCAGATTGTAGAACCGGCCATTTCGCAGCAGCGCGGTGCGATTGGTGTAAAAAAATACGGAAGAGAACGTGTAATAGTGGTGATCGATGATCAGCGTCCCCGGCGGCGATTTCATGATCGCTTCGGCGAGCGGCCGCGAAGACATAAAGGGATCGAACACCGCCATGGCCATACGGGCCGCGTGAAAAAACAAAATCATCATCAGCGCGGCTGCGAGAAATGTGCGCTGGCCCACGAACTTCCAGGTCGCTAAGGCACCCAGACAGAACGCCACAGATGCCACCAGCAGGGGCAAGCGAAGATAGGCGAACGAGGCGATTGTTAGATCCTGCATGTGCCCGAGCGAGAGCTTATAGGCCCCGGGATGCTGGCTGAGCGCCTGCGAAATGTCTCCTGGTGCAGGCATTTGGCGGGTGAGAAAAAATAGAGTTAATGTCGCCAGTCCCGCGCACGCCGCAACCAGCGAGAGCACGCGCGTGCCGCGCTTTATCCAAACCTCTGCGGTGGCCATCGCTGAACCTAACAGCAATGCCAGCGCTGGATAGCAGGGCATCGAATAATATTCCTGCGTGGTCGAGAAGGTAAAGAAGATCAGCACAAAGCCGACGCAACAAAGCGCCAGAAGCCGCGCGCGTCCTGCGCGGTCTACGGGCTTGAACGAGAGCTTCGCAATCGCGGGGAAGTACACGCTCCACGGAAATAACCAAACCAGGTGGAGCAGCCAGAAGTAAAGCCGCGGAACCGTGTTGTAATCCCGTGGATAGCGCAGATTCAGAAAGCGCAGCAATTGCTCATTGATGAAGAAAAACCAAAAGAAGCCGTGATATTGTCCGGGCCCGCTGTGAAGGGTGAAGGCGAAATACGGGGGATTGCGCAAGGTCGCAAGAATGTGCCACGGCGCAGCAATCAGCAGAATGATCAGCGCTCCGCTGAACGGCCGCAACTTTCGCCAGGTAGCTGTGGAAAAGAGCTGATGAGTCATCCAGAGATAGATCACACCTGCCGCCAGCGGAAACAGAACTCCGATCAGGCTCTTTAGCAGGAGTCCCACTCCCAGGCTAGAAGCAAGCACAAAAGCCCAAAATCTCGGATGCGGCTCATCTTCGTCCAAAGCACGAAGAAAAGCCCACATGGCGAGAGCCACGGTAAAGGTCAGCATGACATCCGGAATCAGCACTCGGGTGAATAAAAATAGCCCGATGCATGTAGCTACGCATAGGCCGGCGTAGAATCCCGCTCGCTTGCCAAATGCCCAGGTACCAAACGCAGCCGTCAGCCAGCAAAGGCTCATCGCCGCCAACGCAATCGGGAAGCGAGCCGCCCAGTCGTGCGCGCCGAAAACAATGTAGCTGCCGGCCATCGCCCAATACACCAACGGAGCTTTTTCCAGGTACACCACGCCATCCAGCCGGGCCGTCACCCAGTCGCCCGAAGTCAGCATATTGCGAGCGATCTGCGCCTGCACTGCATCCACGTCATCCATCAGCGACGGAGGCGAGATGATGCAGCCCAGGTAGATCGCTCCCGCGACGAGTAGAACGATTAAATACAGGTACCGGTTTTTTCCGGTATCCAAACGTTCTTCTCTGACGATGCGCCCACTTGAATTGCCCACTTTTTCATCCACAACGACAACACCATCAGGCCCCATAGGTGGTACCCAACATTAATTTTTCTCTCCAGATGTTGGCGAATATAAGTCTCCATCACACTCCGCTGGAATAAACCCTCGTGCTCAGTAGTTCCGTCCAGCAAAACATCCAACATCAGCGAACGAAGCGGACCACGAATCCAATCGTGCGCCGGAATGTCGAATCCGATCTTCTTGCGGGAAAGAACCGAAGCGGGAAGCTTGTCTCGCATCAATTCCTTCAGAACGAGTTTCTGTCTCGAGCCGCTAATCTTTAGTGAAGCGGGCAGCGAGGCGGCAAATTCAACGATCCGGTGATCGAGAAATGGGGGACGCACCTCCAGTGAATGCGCCATGCTCATGCGGTCCGATTTGTTCAGAATGTCGTCGGCAAGATAATACTTCTGATCGAACCACAAAAATGGCGCCAGATCGTCGGGGCCGGAAGGCCGTGAACGCAGGCCGGCTAAAACATCGTTAAGTGCGGCTGGCAGCTCCGTGCGAAGCAAGGCCGTCTTTTGCGCGTCGCTGAATGTCCCGTTCCAATACACGTGCGCGCGGTCGGGAGCCATCAGGCAGCCCTCGAGAAATCTCTTGAGCTGGTATTCCAGGCTGATCTTTTCGTCGGAGACCGGCCACGCGCGGAGAGCCTCGAGCGCAAACAGAATCGACTTTCGAGGCAACCACCTCGCCACGCCTGCAATCCGGTTCGCGCGATGCGTGAGATAGCCGCCAAAAAGCTCGTCCGCGCCTTCGCCGCTCAGGCTGACGGTCGTTTTGGTTTTGCTCAGCCGGGAAAGAAACCAGACGGGAAGCGCTCCTGCGTCCGCCGAAGGTTCATCGGAGTAGTACGCGAACTGCTCGATCACATCCCGGAGATTGACCTCCGGATTCAAATCCAACTCCTCATGCTCGGTGTGATACCTCTGTACAACCTCGCGAATATATGCACTCTCGTCGAAACTGCGACCCTGAAATGAAATCGAAAAGGTCTTGAGTGGCGCGCCGGATTCGGCGGCGTAGTGCAAGATTGTCGAGGAGTCGATGCCTCCGCTCAGCCACATGCCCAGCGGCACGTCAGAGACCATGTGCTCGCGAACGGATTGCCGCAGAAGCTTGTCCAGCTCTTCTTTGGCGGATTCCAGCGTCCAGTTGCGATCAACTCCAAATGGCAGCCGCCAATAGGAATCGGAGCAGACCTCGCCGTCCCGCCACTCCAGCCACTGCCCCGGAGGAAGTTTCTCGATTCCTTCCACAAGCGTCCAGGGAGAGGGAACGTAGTTCAACGAGAGATAACAGTCGAGGCCATTCAGGCTGAGCTGCCGTTCAATCTCAGGATGGATCAGAATCGCTTTCAGTTCGGAGCCAAAGAACAAATCAGCTCCGCGCCGCGCGAAATAAAGCGGCTTAATCCCCATGCGGTCACGGGCCAGGACGAGGCGCCGCGTCGATTTCGTCCACAAGGCGATGGCGAACATGCCTTGCAAGCGCGCAAAACAACCCGTATCCCATTCCAGAAAAGCCCGCAGAACAGTTTCCGTGTCGCAGTGGGAGTGAAAATTGTGACCGAGTTCCTGCAATTCGCGGCGCAATTCCCGGTGATTGTAGATTTCGCCGTTGAACACGACGGCGACCTCGCCATCGTCAGAGAACATGGGTTGGTCGCCGCCGGCAAGGTCAATAATCTTGAGCCGCGTTGCGCCCATCGAGCACAGGCTGGATTGAAATGTACCTTGTTGGTCAGGACCGCGGTGAACCAGCGTGCCAGTGGCACGCTGAATCCGCCCCGAATCCGGTACCCAACGTTTATGCGTGAAGCCGACTATTCCACACAAGCGCTTGCGCCTCTATTGCTTTCTCTGAATCAGCTTGCGATTCCCGCAAATTGGCCCGTGGAGGTCGGAACGAACTACAGAACTGGGCACGGCGAGATTCTGCGAGCTATAACGCGAACCTGGACGATTTAACGGCGAATTAACTTAAGATGTGCGGCTCATTTTCCCGGTTGGACCATTTTACACGATACAGATTCCGTAACACCAACTAGCCCAAAGAGTTGCACCTTATCCGTCATGGGGCGCCGCAATGTGTTACCCGTGGCCAATTACCACCAGAGCGACGCCCGCACATACCAAAAGCACGCCGGCCCACCTGCGCGGTGTGACATTCTCTCCGAGAAAAAATTTACCTCCCAGCGCTCCCGCTCCGTAGCTGAGCGCGGTGACTGGAACCACTAAGCTGACGTTTTCCCGCGATAACACAGCGAGCAGCGAGAAGAACGCCGTCGCCATGAGTCCCACGCCCGCCCACATCCACGGAACTCGCAAGACGCGCGGAATCAGGCGCAGCAGGGCAGAAGGGCGAAAGTCTTTCACTTCGCCGACCGCTTTCATGGCCTTCGCCACGCACAATTCACCGCCCGTACCGGCTCCAATAATTAAAAGATAGAAGACGATGGCCAGCATCTAGCTTGGATCCGTGGTACGCGGAGGCGTGTTACCCACTACAAGAACGCCGAGGCAAATCAGCGAAACTCCAATCCAGCGCGTCGGGGTGATCACCTCGCGCAGCAAAAAATGAGCCAGCAAAGCGACCATCCCATAGGCCGCCGCAGATGCCGGTTGCACGTAACTGTAATCCGCCCAGGAGAGCACCAGCATGTAAGCCCCGAAAAAAGTAAGCAGACAGCCGATGCCAAGCCATATCGATCCCGAAGAGAACACGTGGAGAACGAGGCCAAGCATCCCAGCGGCTGTTTCAGGGCTCGCCGCCCCGACCTGTTTCATTCCCTTGCCGAGAAGTACATTGCCCAGAGGACCAAATATCACCATCAGGCAGATCAAAAGATAGGTCTTGAAGTGCAGACTGGAAGAAGATTTTATGGGCGCAATGGACATTCTGTCTGATCAAATGCGGTTCGCCGAGCAAACACATATCAACAAGGCAAAGTGGCGATATTCCGCGAACCACCAAATCGCCGCGAACTTAATGTTACTTGATTTCAGTGGAAGCCCCAAGTTGTATGCTGCTGTTCGGTTCAAGCCAGCTACTCTCACTCGTATCGCAAACTCTCCACCGGATCCAACCTCGCGGCACGAACCGCTGGCACCGTTCCGAACACAATACCCACGGTCGCGGAAGTGAGTACGGCAACGATCACCGAAATGCCGGAGATGGGGATTCGGTACTCCGTAAGGAAACGTACCGAGAAAGGGAGCGCCAATCCGATCAGCACCCCACCCAGGCTCCCGACCAGGGAGATCAGGATCGCCTCTGAGAGAAACTCAAAGCGAATCTCCGCATTCGTCGCACCCACCGCCTTGCGAATGCCGATTTCGCGAATTCGCGAAGAAACCGTGGCGAACATGATGTTCATGATTCCAACGCCGCCGACCAGCAGTGTCACCGTCGCGATCAGAAGCGACACCATCGTCAGAGCATTTGCCGAGCGGTCCGCAAGCGTGACCAGCGACGTCAGATTCTGCATCACGTACTCCGATTGTGGCCGGTGCCGCGCCACCAGCACTTTGTGAATCTGGCCCGTCAGAGGAATCACCATCGACGGGTCGGTCACCGAAAAGTAGAGCTGCCGGACATACGGCGTGCCGGTAAAATACCGGCTCACACTGTACGGAATTAGCATTGAATTGTCGGTGACTTCCGATTGCCCGTAGGTATTCACCCGCTCCCGAAACGTTCCGATGACAGTGAAGGGCAGTCCTCCCAGTGTGATGGTCTTGCCAACTGCCTCCTGCACAGATCCGTAAAGCTCCTTAGCAAGTTTCTGCTGCAGCACGCCAACTTTGTTGTGCGCCTGCTCATCTCTCGCGTCCAGGGGCCTGCCAGTGAGAACGACCAGGTTGCGCACAGAACTGTATTGCGGGAGAACTCCCAGCACGTGAATATCGCTCTCCCTGCCCGCGCCAGTTGCCGTCCGTTCATTCAGCGGGACCACAGGCGAAGCGTTTGCGATTCCGGATACCCGCTCCATCACCGCCTGCATGTCATTGATCGTCAGGAAATCCGGCACATTCTCTTCGCGCCCGCCGCCGGCATACTCAGCCTCAACCATGTTGACGCCGATCGATTGAATCTGATTTAAGACATATTGCTTGCCGGTCAATCCAATCGTGACGACGAGAATTAGGGAAGCGGTCCCAATCAGCATTCCCAGCGTGGTGAGAACAAATTGCAGTTTGTCACTGCAGAAAGCATCATAAGCAAAACTGAAAAACTCTCCGGGACACAGTTTAGGCATGCAGACAACTCTCAGGATTATCCGGCTACCTGAGTAAATGCTAGTCGGGATCGAAAAGATTCACCAGTCGCCTATGGCAACAACTCGATCCGTGACTCCACCATGCTTGAATTTCAAACTCACCGCACTAGCGACGATTCTACGGGCCAGACTTGCGAGCGTGGTGGGGTGCGGCGGAATCTTTGCTTGGAACAGGTACTAATTCGGAAGAGAAAAAAAAGGCGCGATCGAAGCCGCGCCCTCCTCAATATCGTTTCGCTGTTTCTCCGTGAATCCGTTGTGAAAAACCCTTAGTCTCTCACGCCATCCATAAACGCCCGCAGCTTTCGCGAGCGCGATGGATGGCGTAGCTTTCGTAGCGCCTTGGCCTCAATCTGCCGGATTCGCTCGCGCGTAACGGCAAACGACTGACCGACTTCTTCCAAAGTATGCTCGCTGCCGTCTTCAAGGCCGAAGCGCATCTTGATGACTTTTTCTTCGCGCGGGGTTAGCGTACGAAGGACCTGTCCTGTCTGATCTTTCAGGTTCACGTTGATCACCGCTTCCGCGGGTGAAACGACGGCTCGGTCTTCGATGAAATCGCCGAGGTGCGAATCTTCCTCTTCACCGATTGGCGTCTCCAACGAGATTGGCTCCTGCGCGATCTTCAAAACCTTGCGAACTTTCGCGACCGGGATATCCATGCGCTTGGCAATCTCTTCGCTGGTAGGTTCACGGCCGAGTTCCTGGACAAGCTGTCGAGAGGTACGGATCAGCTTGTTGATTGTCTCGATCATGTGCACTGGGATGCGAATCGTACGCGCCTGATCGGCAATCGCGCGAGTAATCGCCTGCCGAATCCACCACGTGGCGTAGGTCGAAAATTTGTAGCCACGGCGGTATTCGAATTTGTCGACCGCCTTCATCAGGCCGATATTGCCTTCCTGAATTAAGTCGAGAAACTGCAGGCCGCGGTTAGTATATTTTTTCGCAATCGACACCACGAGACGCAGGTTGGCTTCGATCAGCTCGCGCTTGGCCTGCTCGGCATCCATGTCTCCCTGGATGATTTCGCGCTGCGTGCGCTTGATCTCCTGGAATAGAAGGCCAGCTTCCTGCTCCAGCTTTTCGATTTCGCTGCGCACCGCGCGCGCCTGCCGCTTGTATTCCTTTTTTACGTCTTCGCTGCGTGTGGCGTCGGCTTTGCGCTCCAGGTTTCCAGCCTGCCGGTCAAGCGAACGCATGGCATCAACAGTTTTATTGACGCGGTCGATCAGCCGCTTGCGCTCGGCGTTGGTGAATCCCAGATTGCGGACTGCCTTTGAAACCCGCACAATACCCCGCGCGAGATTGCGGCGGCTGCGGCGATGATCCTTGGGCCGCTTTTTCTGCGACATCTCAATGTACTTTTCCTGCAGGACACCGACTTTCTTGTACAGCTTGGCCATGTCGTCGATCTTGCCAGTGAACTCGTTAAGGCGATTCTGCAGAATTTCGTCGGTGATTTCTTCTTCGTCGAAGGTGACGACTTCCTTGATCGAGCGCACGCCCTTCTTCAGGTCTTCGCCCATGGCCAGCAGATCGTGAATCACGATCGGCGAGCGGGAGAGAGCCTTCAGCACGCGGATCTGGCCGCGTTCGATGCGCTTTGCGATTTCAACTTCACCTTCGCGGGTGAGTAGGGGAACCGTTCCCATCTCGCGCAGGTACATCCGGACGGGATCGTTGGTCTTCTCCATCGCGCCAGGAGTGAGGTCGAGTTCGACATCTTCCCCCTCTTCGATGTCTTCGAATTTTTTGTCGAGCGCCGCCGAAGGCATTTTCGGGCCTTCGAGCACGTCGATACCTTGCGTGCCGATCGTAGTCAGCAGGTCGTCGAGGTCCTCGGGACTGTGCACGTCGTGCGGGATCAGTTCATTGGCCTGATCGTAGGTGAGGTATCCCTTTTCTTTTCCGGCGTCGACCAGCTTTTTTATATCGTCGTACTTGTCATCAAGAGCCAAAAGATGTGTTCCTCAAATTGTCAATTTCGCTCGCGGAGAGCGTTATGGTACTTTGTGATGGTGGGAATTCTGGGGCCGCGCGGAGTTGTGCGCCTAGCACAAACTTATAGACTCTAACATATAAGTACCGCGCTGTCTATCACTTGCCTCGCCAGAAGGCTGCCCAGCCATCGCTAACTGCAACTTCGCTAAATACTTAGATGGTTCTGAGGGCCGTTTTGTTTCATGCTGTTTGCCCCTTAACGCCGAATCTTTTCATGCGATTGTGGGCCAATTTGTGGGCGGATTCTGCCGGTTCTGCTGCCGCCGATTTTCTAGCCTGTCCTCTGCAGTCCCGCTTCGCCCAGGTTCGGATCGCGCAGGGCGCGACTTAGCCGCTCGACTTCGAGCAACAGCTCGCGCATACGTACTTTATCGTCGGCCAGCCCGGGCTGCTTCAATTGGCGGTGGGTTTCTTCGAGCCGTCGGCGCAGGTGAATGCGGCGCAGGGCGCGGACAGCACCCTCCAGGCGCTCGGCGGTTAGTTCTTCGTCTTCTTCCTTCAGCAGAATGGTGGCCAGCATTCGACGGTCAGCGTCGGATGCGGGGATCTCCATAACGTCGGCCACTTCGGCTGCGGTGTCTAAGAGGGATTTGACCAGCGATTCGGTTGCCAGGCCGCGATGCAGGCCTTCGTTCTGGAGGACGAATTGAGCTTGGCGGGCGGGGTCGAATTCTTCTTCTTTAAGAACGTTGCGCGCGCCGTCGGGTGCGGAGACTTGTTCCGCCGCGGGCTGCATTTGGCGCGAGGACGCGAGAGCGCGGACCAGAATCCTTTCGGCGTCGGTGGCCTGAGACTCGGCTTGTGGCTTCACTTTTGCCGCGGAGCGTTCGGCGGCTACGTGGCGCAGTTCCTGGCGCAGGACCGTGGAGTCAATACCGAGTTTTTGAGCGATCTCTTGCGCCAGTTCGTCGCGGGCGATGCGGTTGGGGATGCGCTGAATGTGCGGCAGCAGATAATTCACCGCCTTTACTTTGCCTTCGGGGTTGCGCACCGGAAATTGGCTGCGAGCGCGCTCGATCAGGTAGTCGAAATATTTTTGCGAGCCGCGCAGGGCCGCGCCGTAAGCTTCTTTGCCTTTGCGGCGGATGTAGAGGTCGGGGTCGAAGCCCTGCTCCAAAGTGAGCACGCGGATTTGAAATTCTTCTTCGACCAGCAAGGCCAGCGTGCGTTCGGTGGCTTTGGCGCCGGCGGTGTCGGGATCGAAGTTTACGACGACGTTCTTGCTGAATCGCGCGAGCAGCTTGGCTTGCAACTCGGTGAACGCCGTGCCGGAGCTGGCGATCACGTTGTGAAATCCCGCGGCGTAAACGGAGATGCAATCCATTTGGCCTTCGACGAGGATTGCGTAGTCGAGCTTGCGGATCGCTTCCTTGGCGTGGTCAAGGTTGAAAAGAATTTTGCTTTTTGAGTAGATCGCTGTTTCGGGCGAGTTCAGGTACTTCGGTCCGGCTTTTTCGTCGGTGGCGAGAGTGCGGCCGGTAAAGGCGATGATTTTGCCGGTGTCGCTCGCGATGGGGAACATGACGCGGTTGCGGAATTTGGAGTACATTGCTGTCAGTCTTCGGCTGTCGGTCGTCGGCACGCTGTCCGACTCTCCACCGATGTCATTCCGAACCGCGCCGGAGGCGCGGTGAGGAACCTGCTTTTCGCCGCCATGTTCGTCCTGCTTCCACGAGAACAATCCACTTTCGCGCAGAGCTTCTTCGCCGAATTCGTTGATGAGCCGATCGCGCAGCAGGAAGCCGGAATCGGGCGCGTAACCGATGCGGAAATCTGCGATGGTTTTTTCATCGAGTCCGCGGCCTGCCAGATACTCTCGCGCTCTCGCGCCTTCCGGCCGTTTCAGGCATTCCTGGAAAAATGCGGCCGCGCGTTCCTGGGCGTCGAGCAACTGCGCTCGCAGCTTCGCTTCCTTGGCCTCTATGGGATTTGAGTAGGTGGCCTTCGGCAGCGGAATTCCCAGCTTCTGCCCCACCACGCGCACCGCTTCGGGGAAGGTGATGTTCTCGATCTTCTGGACGAAGCTGAATACGTCTCCCGAGAGGCCGCAGCCGAAGCAGTGAAAGAACTGCCGCGTGGCATGGACGGAGAACGACGGAGTCTTTTCTCCATGAAACGGACAAAGCCCCGAGAAATTCTGCGCCCCGACTTTTTTCAGCTTGACGTAGTCGCCGACGATGCGGACGATATCCGCCTGCTGCTTGACCGTGTACGCGAAATCGCCGGGGTTGGCCATGTAGGAAAGTTACACTGCTCCGAGGGAATTGTGCGGGATTTGCGAGATGATTGGAATATGCCCGAGATGAGTTGCTGTGGAGAAACTGTGGAAGACGCTGGTTAGCGGTTAATAGTTGAGGGAAAGGCGATTCCTGAGGAGCTGAGCCTTATTGCGAGTCAGCGGCGAGGGTCTCTCGGGAAATAACATTCCCATGCACGAAAACGGTAGTGATGCTGTCGTAGGCGTCTACGGACTCGAGCGGGGATTTCTTCATCAGGATCAAGTTCGCAATCTTGCCAGGCTCGATGGTTCCGACTTCCGACTCCATTTTGAATTCGCGCGCATTGTTGATGGTCGCGGCTTTGAGTATTTGGGCCAGCGACAACCCCGCTTTCTGCAGTTGCTTCATTTCAAGATAACCGTTCAGCCCAGGCAGATTGCCGTAAGTGGGGCTTGACGGCGTGTCGGTGCCAAACAAGAAGTTGGCGTCTTTCGCGGCCAGATAAGCGGTCACCTGGCGCACGCGGCGCATCGGCCCTCTTTCGTAGCCCGCGATAAACCCCGCGTCGGGCATGTGGTCCTCATTCAGCTCACGGCCGAACCAACTGCCGTCGTAAGAATGAAACCAGTCGAGCAGCGGCTTGGGCACGACTTTGGTGAGCGCGTCGTGCTTCAGATATTCGGGATCGAAATACGCCATCTCGCCATACAAAACCTGCATGGTCGGCTGATAGCCAATTTGTTTCTCCACGATGCGATCGAGCAGGTGTTTGATTTCTTCGGGCACATCGGGCTGCGAGTCGAGAGATCCCCAGTGCCACATGCCGTGCGCGATCACGTCGGCGTTGCCATCGACGGCGAACTTCTGTGCTTCAAAACTGTTGGCATGGATCATGAGCACGAGCCCGTCTTGCGTCGCGGCCTTTCGAACTTCAGCGAACATTCCTGGCGTCAGAACCGGCAGGTTTTTGTCGTCGGCGAAGCCGCGCTCGAAATAAGTTTTGACGCAGATTGCGCCGGAGGCCTTGACCCGCGCCACGTCGGCGGCGGGCGTGTGATCTTCGGCCTTGAACTCCGCAGGGATGCGTCCGGCTTGCCGCGGATCATAAATAAAATTCGGAAACGGCTGGAACCGAATTTCAGGAGGAAGAAAATTCATCGGATAGCCGTTGCCGAGGGGAAGCGAGCCGCCGCAGTCGTACAGATCGGGATGCAATGGAGCGTTGCGGAAGTCTCGCAGAACCTGAGGACGGAAGACGGCGAGATCGACGAGAGTCGTGTAACCGAAGTAAAGGTACGAGCGCGGGAGTTGCCGAAAGTATTCGCGAACCATCTCGGGTGTGTTCTGGCTTTGATCGAAGCTCATGCCCGGAACGTTGGCGAGGTGTACGTGGGAGTCGATGAGCCCGGGAATCAGGTATTGTCCGTTGCCGGGGATTACCGTGGATCCACGAGAAATTCTGGGGCGATTTCGTTCGATGCGGGCGACGCGGCCGTTCTCGATCAACACACTGCCTTTGGCGATGTGATCGAGGCTCTCCGGAGAGACGATGAAGGCATCGGTAATCCAAACCTGCTTTGCAGGCTTAGAAGAATCGGAAGCGGCCAGGGGTGAAGCGGTCAGGACCAGGGTTATGCAGAAGAACAACGCGACGATTGCGGATTTTTTCATTCGATTTTGCGTGGCCGTTTACATGTTGAGCTGGACTATATATTCAGCTCGACGACCGTTGCGCCTCCGCCGCCTTCGTTTTGCCGGGCCTCGGTCACATTGGAGACGTGCGGGTGCTGTTGCAGGGATTGCCGCAGGGCTTTGCGCAAAATCCCCATGCCGCTGCCGTGAACTACGCGGACGCGGGGCAATCCGGCGAGGAAAGCCCGGTCGACGAACTTCTCCACTTCGCGGGTGGCGTCGTCGACGTTGTAGCCGATGACGTTGATTTCTGACGGAGCGTTCTCGCCCTCGCTGGCGACTGAAACGGAAATCCCGCGGGCCCGCGCCGCTTTCACCGGGGAGTCGCCGGCCGGGCGCGCGGGTACCAGAACCTGCGCGATATCGTCGCGCGGGATTTTCATCTTCATTGCGCCCATCTCGACTTCGAAATGATCGTCATCGAATTTGCGCGAGATGCGGGCCGAACGGCCAGTCGTTTTCAGTTTGACCGTGTCGCCTTCGGAGACCTGCTTCACTTTTTGCGGCTGGGCGTTTGGGTCGCCCTGGTCGGCTCCGCTCGCATGCGCCACCACGGTTGAATCGAACTGGTCGCGAAATTCCCGGCGTAATTTGGCGATGCGGCGTTCGGCATCTTTGGAGACTTTCTGCGCGGCAGCGCGATCCTGAATCGCATTCACCGATTCGCGAGCCTGGTATTCAAAATCGCGCAGAACGCTTTCGAGCTTTTTCTCCATCTCGCGAACCTTAGCCTGCTGGGCGCTCTTTTCTTCAACTGCCAGACGCTTTTTTTCTAGGTCCAGCTCTTGTTGGCCCGTCCGCAGGCGCAGGCGTTCGGCTTCCGCTGTCCGCAGCTCGGCGTGAAGCCTGTCGAGAAATTCACCGACGTCGCGGGCTTGCGTTCCCAGGCGCGAACGGGCGGCCTCAATAATCGCTGGATTCAATCCCAGGCGTTGTGCGATGTTGATGCCGGCGGATGCTCCGGGCACTCCCATTTTCAATTCGTACGTAGGCTGCAGCGTCGTTTCGTTGAAGCCAACCGAGGCATTGATCACGCCGGAGGTATTCGCCCCATAAACTTTCAAAGACGTGTGGTGGGTGGAGATCACCGTCATGCAGCCAATGCGCCCGAAGTACGAGGCGATGGCCACGGCCAGGGCTGCTCCTTCTTCGGGATCGGTGGCCGAGCCGAGTTCGTCGAGCAGGACCAACGATTGCGGCGTCGCGGTGCGCGAGATGAAATCTATGTTGGTGACGTGCGCGGAAAAAGTGGAAAGATTCTGTTCGATCGATTGGTAGTCTCCGATGTCGGCAAGGACCGCGTCGAAGACTGGAAGTTCTGCGCGGTCGGCGGGAACTGGAATGCCTGACTGCGCCATGAGCGCCAGAAGGCCGATCGTCTTGAGTGTGACGGTTTTGCCGCCGGTGTTGGGTCCGGTGATGACCAGTTGGCGGCGGTCGCCTTCGAGTTCGACGGTGATGGGGACTACTTGCTGGCCCTTGGGTTTAAGGTTGCGTTCTAGAAGAGGATGGCGGGCGTTGTGCAGAATCAGGCTCGCCGTTCCCTCGGCTCCGCTCGGGGCTTCGGCTGAGCCTGAACGGGCGAGGCCGTCCCCACATGGTTCGTGGCCGCGCCGGCTTTCTCTGTATTTTACCTGGACGCAGTTGTAGTCTTCGGCGAAGCGGGCTTTGGCGAATTGCAACTCCAACTCAGCTAGGGCCGCTGAGGATGCGAGAATCGCATCCGCCTGCTCCCCAATGCGGCGTGTCATTTCGACGAGGATGCGGTGAATCTCAGCCAGTTCTTCATCGAACAGGCGAACCAGTTCATTATTTTGCTCGATGGTTTCGATGGGTTCGATGAAGACGGTTTGACCACTGGAGCTGGCTCCGTGGACAACGCCCTGTACGCGGCGCTTCTGTTCGATCTTTACCGGAATAACGAAGCGTTCGCCGCGGATGGTGATTAATTCGTCCTGCACCGCCCCGCCTTCGGCCAGGCGACGGAGATAGCCTTGCAGCGAGTGCTGAATCTCGCGCCGTTGCTTTTCGATTTCGCGGCGAATGCGGGCGAGGTCGGGCGAGGCGTGATCTTCGAGAGTTCCATCGGGCTCGATCTTATTGCGGAAGAACCGTAGGAAGTCGCTGAAGTCCGGAATACCTGCGGAAACCGCGACCGTGCAACGCCATGGTGCTCTCATGCCCGCTGGAGCCCGCGACGCGATTTCGCGCCATTCGGCTGCGCGATCAACGATCAGCACGACGTCGCGGATCTCGGAGGTTTCGAGGGCAACGCCTGCGATTCTGGATTTTTCAACTAATTTTCTTATATCGAGCAGGCCGGAGAAATCGAACCGCCCGCCGACGCGGCGGAATTCGCGAATCTCAGCCGTAAGTTCTTGCTGTTCGGCTATCCATGACCCGTCCGTCGAGGGCGTGAGCGCGGCGATCTTTGCCTGACCGAGCGGGGATGAAGCGTATCCGCGCAGAAGATCACGCAGAGCGTCGAACTCAAGCACGCGCGCGGAGCTGTGGAGGAGCGGTTCCGGCATCGGCTAATGTTACAGGAATGCGCTGGAAATCAGGACAGATGCGGAATGCGCCACGGGTTGATTATGACGCTTGCATTATGCCGCCTTGAATTAAGGATGCGCAGCGGCCAGCGCTTGAATGCTGTTTGGGCTGGCCGTCGGCAGGCGAAGAACGAAGACCGCTCCACCCTGAGCCTTGTTGTGGCAGGTGATCTGCCCGCGGTGATCCTGCACGACTCCGTAGACTGCGCTCAGGCCGAGGCCGGTGCCCTTGCCGATGGGCTTGGTCGTATAGAAGGGATCGAAGACACGATGCGGCTCTTTGATTCCGGGGCCGCTATCGGCAAACTCGACGACGACTTGATTTCCCTGTTGAGCGGCGATCACTTGCAACGAGCCTCCGTGGCTTTCTTCGAGGGCGTCAAGAGCGTTTTCGAGGATCTGGACGAAGGCTTGAAAGAGTTGATGACCGTCTCCCCAAACCCGGGGCAGGTTCGCCTCAATCGAAGTTTCGATACGGATTTTGTGTTCGTGCGCTTGCAGTTCGCGCATCTGCACGCTGCGTTGCAGAAGCGTGCGCACGTCGACCATCGCTTTTTCGTTGGAGCTTTGCTGGGCAAAGCTCATTAGGTTGGCGATGAGGTCGCGGGTGCGTTGAGAATGACTGACGATCTTACGAACCAGAGTATCCTGTTCAGGGCTGAGGCGGTGATTCGACCACAGCTTCTCTGAGAAATTCATGATGGCGGTGAGTGGCTGGTCGATTTCCCGCGCTGCGCCGGCGACCAGTTCGCCCAGGGATGCCAGCTTCTCTCTCTGTACCAGATGAGTCTGCAGCCGCTGTTCGTTATCGAAACTGCGGCGGGATCGGTTCAGCAGGCGCATCAGAGCATAATCCTGAAGATATTGGCGCACGAAGAGGAAGGCTCCGAGGACGAGCATCGCGACTAGAACGGCGAATAGGCGGAAGGTCCGCGCCGGGGCTGGCGACTTGTCCAGCAGGAATGTCCAGAGTCCGAGCGCGGGCAAGGAGAGAATTGCCAAACTAGCCAGGCGCAGGGTGACCTCGCCCCACTTATCGTTCTCTTGCGGCGGGACGGGCTCGGACTGCCACTGGCTTGCGGTGAGCGCGGTTGCAGCCATCCAGCAGACCGTGCCTATGAGGGGGACATCGAAGATGCTGCCGGTGTAATATCTGCCGCTGTCCATCGCAAAGCTCAGACCCTGCGAGTCGAGCGCATACAAGATGCTGGCGCCCATCAGGTTGAGATAGATTAATCGCCAGCCGGCAGTAGCGCCGCGGGCGGCGATTCCCAGAACCAAAGCCAGTATGGCGGTTTCGGCCAGATACAAGGCGGCGGAGTTTTTTTCGTACAGTGCCGTATTCATCGCCACGTATTGCGGTGGAAATACGATGAATGCGTAGAGGAAAATCCACCACGCCAGCAGAAGAAGAAACTCGAGGGTTCCCCCGCGGAAGCGTGGCTCGCGCTCAGCGCGGTGCGGGCGCATGCCCACCGCTGCAATCATGGGAACGAAATGCAGGAACAGGATGACGTTCATGAACCACTCGCGGGGCACAGGCGCTTGGCGCAGGACCTCGAAGTAGGCCCAGGCGGCTGAATCGCAGGCCCAAAGAAGGCATCCTGAGCCCATGAGGAGCCAGAAACGGCGGTTTACGCCCTGTTCCGTCCGCCCATTGACCAGCATCGCCACGGCAACCGCGAGGGTAAGCAAGAAAAATCCGAGGTCGAAGACGGCCACCAGCGCGAAGCCGCGCGGGAACGTCAAAGACACCAACGCGAAAGCCAGCGTAACCGCGCCAGCCAGCGCAAACCAGCGGTGTCGTGGGAACAGACCCATCCGGTTACATTCTAGGGATTAGAAACGGAATTCCCAGATGGCTTCCGGGAACCATAGGTTACTTTGGTCACACATTGCTGCCGTCTGCCCTAAACCGGCGCAGGCGGGTGACCCTGTTAGAATCGTAGATTCAAGCAGTTAGTCTTCGATCCTGGTGGTTCGTATGGGTTTTCCGGTTACCCGGCTTCGTCGTCTCCGGCGCACGGAACAGTTGCGCAATATGGTGCGGGAGACGCGCCTTACTCCCGATGCATTTGTCTATCCCATGTTTGTTTGCCCCGGCGAGGGAGTGCGGAAGGAAGTTCGATCGATGCCGGGAGTCTTCAATCTTTCGGTGGATGAGGCGGTGAAGGAAGCTGACGCGGTTCGCTCTCTTGGCGTGCCGGCGGTAATTCTGTTCGGCCTTCCCGAAAAGAAAGATGAGGTTGCGACTGGAGCGTGGTCTGAGGACGGAATCGTGCAGCAGGCGGCGCGGGCTTTGAAACGCGAGGTGCCGGGCCTGCTTCTGATGGGCGATGTGTGCCTTTGCGAATACATGTCGCATGGGCATTGTGGAATCGTTAAATCGGCCCCGCCGCCGAAATCCCTGGGCGCGGCGGTTCGAGACACGTTGACCCCGCCGGAACGTGTTTTTGCGGCTAAGAACACGAAAGAGAAAACCAAGGCGATCGAGAAACTGGCATCCGCGGTCGAGCGCGCAGCTCAATCCGGTTTCGAAATCGAGAACGATTCGTCCCTCGAATTACTCGCGCGTACTTCGGTGTCGCTGGCAAAGGCGGGTATCGACATCATTGCGCCTTCCGACATGATGGATGGCCGGGTCGCGGCGATACGGCGCGCGCTTGATCAAGCGGGGCTGGCCAGTACTCCCATACTTTCTTACGCGGCGAAGTTTGCCTCGGGATTCTACGGGCCATTCCGCGAGGCGGCGGATTCGGCGCCGCAGTTCGGCGACCGGCGCTCTTACCAGATGGATGGAGCAAACCTTCGCGAGGCCATGCGAGAAATTGAACTCGATATCGAAGAAGGCGCGGACATGATCATGGTGAAGCCGGCGATGCCCTATCTCGATGTGATTGCCGCGGCCAGGCAACGATTCGATCTACCGCTGGCCGCTTATCAGGTTTCCGGCGAATACGCCATGATTGAAGCCGCGGCACGAAATGGCTGGATTGAGCGCGAGCGCGTGATGATGGAATCGCTGCTTAGCATACGGCGCGCGGGCGCAAACATGATACTCACCTATTACGCGAAAGACGCCGCGAAACTGCTCGCGTAAAGTCCACGCAGACAAATTGATGCAAAGCCGTTTGGCTGTCGATTGGCTTCGTACCCTGGTGTGCGTTTATCGCGGCCTTCTACAGTAAGTCCTCTAGTGTGTCCCGGATTATCCTGACGTACTCTCGAAGCAACGCTCAGTAAGCGGCAACCATCCAAGATTGGCCAGTCCGAACATCTCCCAAGGAAGTGTCCATTGGTATTTGATACGAAACAGCGCTCGATGCCTAAGTTGTGCCTCCCCGGCTTCGCCCTGGCGCTTGCAATAGCCTTATCCGGTTGCGGATCGAGTTCCTCGACGTCAAATCCGACTCCTCCTACCCCTCCTCCCACGCCGGCTGTGACGGTTTCATTGAATCAAAGCACGGTAAGCGTCGTAGTGAAATCAACCAGCCAATTTACCGCCACGGTTAAGGGCTCGAGTAATACGTCGGTCACATGGTCGGTAGACGGGGTCAGCGGTGGGAACTCTACCGTGGGAACGATAGCCAGTGCGGGTTTGTACACCGCGCCGCCCACGCCCGGTTCGCATACGGTTACGGCGACAAGTGTGGCGCAGACGACGAGTAGCGCGAAAGCCTCGGTCACGGTGATCACAGGTACGGCGATTTCGCCCATCTCGGCAACGCTTGATGGATCAACCGGACAAGGGCAACAATTCACGGCAACGGTCTCGCTCTCGAACACTGCGGTGAGCTGGTCGGTGGATGGCGTGCAGGGTGGAAACGCCAGCGTCGGCACGATTTCTTCGGGCGGCTTGTATATGCCGCCAACCACGGCGGAGACCCATACGATCACGGCGACAAGTGTGGCGGATTCGGCGAGCGCGGCCAGCGCTGCGGTGTCAGTTTTTACTTTGGGAATTTCTCCGGCGTCGGCGGCTTTGGATGGAGCGACCGGGCAGGCGCAGCAATTCACGGCTGCGATTTCCTTATCGACCGGCGTGAGCTGGTCGGTGGATGGCGTTCCCGGCGGAAGTAGCAATGTGGGGACAATTTCTATGAGCGGACTCTATACGCCGCCGAATTCGGTCGGAACACACACGATCACGGCAAGCAGTGTTGCCGATCCTGCCGGTGTTGCCAGTGCGGCCATATCGGTTTTCACGCTGTCGGTTTCACCACAGGTGACAACGATTTCTCCCTCCAGCACGCAACAATTCAGCGCGAGCGTGCAGGGGTTGAACAGCGGTGCGGTGAGTTGGTCGGTGAATGGCGTGGCGGGAGGCGGTGCCGCGACCGGCACGATCAGCGGTGCCGGGTTGTACACAGCGCCCTCGGCGCTCGGCGCCTATACGATCACCGCGAGCAGCACCGCCGATAGCGCGGCGAGCGCTTCGGCTGCGGTCACGGTCGTGAACGTCGCGCAGGCAGCGGTGCTCACCTACCACAACGACGACGCGCGGGACGGAGCCTATCTTCAAGAAGTAACGCTAACGCCCTCGAATGTGAAGTCGACTCAGTTCGGCAAGTTGCTGGCTTATCCGGTGGATGGCCAAATCTACGCGCAACCGCTGTACATGTCACAGTTGAGTATTGCGGGCGGCACGCACGATGTAGTTTTCGTTGAAACTCAGAACAATAGCGTCTACGCCTTCGATGCAGACGCAACCTCTTCGCAGAATGCCCAAACGTTCTGGCAGGACATTCAAATTGGACCTCCAGTCACCGTGGATGACACGGGAGGGGCGTACCCGAATGTCGGCATCCTTTCGACTCCGGTGATCGATGCAACAACGAACACGATGTACTTGGTCTCCGAGTCGAGCCCAAACAATCCAACCCCCTTCCGGTTGTACGGGCTTGATGTGACGACCGGTGCTGTGAAGTTAGGCCCGGTGGTGATCAATGGCACAGTCGCCGGCACCGGCGGCGATAGTTCGGGAGGCGAAATATCGCTGGAAACTTCCTGCTATCAACGCATGGCCTTGGCGCTCGATCCGGTGACGAACTGGCTCTACATCGCTTTTGGGAGTTGCCTCCATGGCTGGGTCTTTGCTTATGATAAGGAGACGCTAACCTTCCAGCAGGTCTTCAACGCTACCCCAGACGGCGATGGCGGCGGATTCTGGGCCGGTGGCGCCGCTCCGGCGATTGACGATTCGACCGGCGATGTCTACCTGTTGAGCGGAGTCGACGAACTACAGGCGGGAAACCCTGGCATCGGCGACCCGGTGACGAACGGCTACAATGATTCGTTCCTGCGCCTTCAGTCGAATACGCTGTCGATCGTTACATACTTCACCCCCGCCGATAACTTTACGCTCGCCGAGTGGGATGCTGACTTAGGCAGTGGCGGAAATGTTCTATTGCCGAGTCCTTCCACTCAACCGATGGCGATCGGTGGAGGGAAAGACGGAAACGTCTTCGTCGTCAATCAAAACGATATGGGAGGATATAACCCCGGCGGGGCAAACAACGTAGTGCAAACGGTGCCGATCTGTACCGACGGTTACAACAACATTTTCTCGACCCCGGCCTACTGGAACGGCTCAGTTTATTACCATTGTAACGATAGCGTCCTCCAGGCGTTCAGTTGGAGTTCGAGCAACACAACCGCGCCACTTTCGACAACGCCAACTTCAGTGGGAACCGTAACCTACACTTCGGCGCACGGAGCGACGCCTTCGCTCTCAGCGAACGGTAACATAAACGGCATTATCTGGGATATCGACAACTCGGCTTATACCAGTTGCGGATGCGATCCATCGCAAAGCGGACCGTCAGTTCTGCATGCCTATGATGCGAGCAACGTTGCCACGGAGCTGTACAACAGCTCACAGGCCGCGAACGGGCGAGATACGGCCGGATTGGCTCTGAAGTTTACCGTGCCCACGATAGTAAACGGGAGAGTCTTCGTTCCTACCGCGACGGAACTGGATATCTATGGATTGCTGGCGCCCTGAGTGGGTTGAGCGAGGTCAAAGATTTAAGCGCAATTGGATTGCAGGCCGCAAAGAAAACCGGGAGATCGACGGATTCAGATCCGTGGATTTCCCGGTTTTCTTGAACGTTTTGAGACTTACTTGCGCTGCTAGACTCCTTCGGTCCCGGTCGCGCTTCGCCGCTCAGACTCCGCCGAAAAGCGGTCACGAACGCGCCCGCTGATGTCCTGTACCTTTTCTCCGATCTGTCCGCGAATCTCTTCGCCGCTGGCGGGAGAGAATAACATCGCGGTTGCAATTCCAACGCCTACTCCGGCTGCAAAGGTGATGACGTTGCGCAGGGTGTGGTCTTCGCCATGATAGAGATCGTGAGCCTGGTCGCGCAGATCGGAAACCCGGTCGCTGGCGCGGTCGACGGTGTCGGAAACTCGGCCCCGCATGTCATCGGCGACGTCCTCGGCCTGATCCAGCACGTAGACTACGGTTTTTAGAACCGACTTCAACAATTTATTCATAAACTGCCCCTCTCGGTGATAGTTAGATCATACTCCCAAGGTTAGTTGCGGGAGCAGCACAAAGGGCTTGCGGAGAATTGGATTATTTGCTGAGATCGGCTGGGAAGACGCAGCGGCGAGGTTTGATCAAGCAGGCTTCGGGGCGCGACCGCCTATGCACCGGCAGCGTCCTGACGCTGGAATTTAACTTCTACCAGTTTGCGGTCTTCGTCAGAAACTCTAAACATGCTGCCCGGCTTGAGGCTCATAAAACTGGCGACGAAAACAAAGGGAATCTGGCCGATGCGGGTGTTGTAGGTGTTTACATCGTCGTTGAAGAACTCGCGCCGATCGGCGATGTGATCCTCCAATTCGGTGATGCGATTCTGCAGCTTGAGGAAATTCTGATTGGCTTTCAGCTGCGGATAATTCTCGGCCACGGCGAACAGGCCGCGCAAAGCTCCCGTCATGGCGAGATCGGCTTGGGCCTTCTGGCTGATGCTGGCCGCGTTCATGGAAGCCGTGCGCGCTTGAGTGACCGCGAGCAGGGTCTGCTGCTCGTGTTGCATATATCCCTTAACGGTCTCCACCAGGTTGGGAATCTCATCGTGGCGCTGCTTCAGCAACACGTCGATGTTAGCCCAGGCGCGGTCGTTGTCGTTGCGTAGGCGCACCAGCTCGTTGTAGAGCATGACGGTATAGACCAGAACTCCGACGACGAAGAGTGCAAAGATTGCGCCTTGGATTAAAGGAGCGTCCATTAAATTTCTCTTTCCTTCGTTATTTCCTTCCCTTTGAGTTCTGCCCCAGACCGTTCCAGTGGAACACCGCTCCAGTGGAACAAAGGGAAGGGAGAAGCGCAAGTTACCGCCGAAATAGGTACCGGCTCAATTTGAAATGAGTCGCAACTCAACGGCGTCATCTTGAGCGGAGCCGTTTTCTTCGGGCGGAGCGAAAGATCTCGCGTGGGACGCCCTTGCGCTTGGTTCCGCAAGAGATTTCTCGCCCCCCGAGACCTACCGAAAGATATTGCACATTGACAGCGTAATCCGCGGGGAAGATAATGGCTCGCTGTTCGAGCCGCCGTATGACTTCCCCCTAGCGGCTCGTCCCAGAATCCGTGTTCCGAACCCGTGGGTTTTGCCGCGACGCAAGTCGTTAATTTCGACGACGGAGGATTCCGATGATCAAGTTACAAAGTCTCAGGTTCTTTCCCATACAGCCCAAAAGAAAAGATAGCGTGCGCCTGGCCGGTTGGGGGTCGATATGCGCCGTTCTCGCGTTTTGTGCCGCCATGGCAGCCGCTTTGCGCGCGCAAACCTTCGATACTCTTCTGAGCTTTGACGGAAGCAACGGTGTTACCCCGAATGGACTTGTGCAAGGCGCAGACGGCGCCCTGTATGGAACAACCATCGGAGGCGGCGCCAACGGCCAAGGCACGGTATTTAGGATCACCACCGCGGGCGCCGTAACCACGCTTTACAGCTTTTGCTCGCAAACGAACTGCGACGATGGCCAGCTACCCCGCGCCGGATTGATGCTTGCGACCGACGGAAATTTTTATGGGACAACTACCTTCGGCGGAACCGGGGAAACTGGCACCGTCTTTAAAATTACCCCCTCGGGCACTCTGACCACACTGCACAGCTTCGTTTACCCGGAAGGCTCCTACCCTTACGCCGGGCTGCTTGAAGCAAACGGAAATTTCTATGGCACAACTTTCGGCGGTTCGAAGAATGGCTACGGTACCGTCTTCGAAATCACTCCCGCGGGCGTCCTGACCACGCTCTATCTCTTTTGCTCGTTGCCGAATTGCGCGGATGGCGAAGATCCTTATGCCGGCCTGATTCAAGCCGCGAACGGAAACTTCTACGGTACGGCTGAATATGGCGGGACCAGCAACGCCGGAACTGTCTTCGAACTCTCTCCCTCGGGCGCGTTCACCGCAGTCTACAGCTTCTGCGCGCTGAGGAACTGCTTCGATGGCGAACGGCCTGACGGTGGAGTAATTCAGGCTGCGAACGGAAATATCTATGGAACCACGGGAGAAGGCGGGGCGAAAGGCTGGGGCACAGTCTTCGAGATCGATCCGGCGGGTACGCTGACGACGGTGGGCGGCTTCGATGGCACCGATGGCGCCGGCATTGCTAGCTTGGTGCAAGGTACGAACGGCAACTTCTTTGGGGTGACCGCCGATGGCGGCCTGTACGGCGAGGGCAACGTGTTTGAAATGACTTCGGCGGGTGGGCCATCCACTCTATACAGTTTTTGCTCGGTGACAGATTGCCCCGATGGCCAACAACCTTTGGCAGCTCTAATCCAAGCCACCGATGGGAACTTCTACGGAACGGCTTCCGCCGGCGGAGCCTACACCGGCGGCACCGTCTTCAGCCTCTCCGTGGGCCTCGGTCCGTTCGTCGAAACACTACCCACCGTTGGGATGGTGGGAGAGCAAGTCGTTATCCTTGGGACCGATTTAGCGGGCGCAACCAGCGTCAGCTTTAACGGCACGGCAGCAGTGTTTACCGTCAAATCGGGTACTGAGATCACGACTTCAGTGCCTGCCGGTGCAACTACAGGAAAGTTGGAGGTAACCACTCCCGGTAGGACGCTCGAGAGCAACTTAGCCTTCCGAATAAGACCGTAGTGCCGGCTTCAAACCCATAATGGGTAAGCCCCATCCAAATCGCGCAGAGCGCGAGTAAGATGGGGCGTGCCGTCTCCGGCGATAGCTTAGAAATTCCTTACGGTTTATGCGGCGTCAGGTCGCAGGCGTGCTTCACCTCGTCCAGATTGAGTCCGGCCGGAGAAAATTCGGCAATCTGCGGCCCAGTCCGGGTTCTGACTTCGATGTTGAATACTTCCGCGCCCAGCATGCCGCGAATCGTGCCTTTATCCATAGCCAGGAAGTGGTCGCGAACCCAGTTCCAGCCTTTGTGGTCGTGGTAGCCGTCGATGCGCACCAGGACTTCCATCTTGGGCTGTCCCCAGAAGCCGGGATAATCAGGGCGTCCGAGGCGTGCGCCGGGATTGAAGTCGGAATAGGCGTATTTTCCGTTGCTGCAGACCAACTCGACGCGGGGCTTGGAATCGGGATCTTCGCGGAGATAGTTGTTCGACATCAGCTCGAAGCGAACTTTCTTCGCGCCGGTCATCTTGTCTTCGCGGCGGAAGACCATCCATTTACCGCCGCCGCTGACGCCATCCTGCTCATCCTGGTAGGGGCTCATCGCACCCTGCGAGAAGAGCGATACGGCCGAGGCGGCAATCAGAGTCAGAGTGGCGAGTCCGGCCACCCACGTGCGGTTCAAGCTTTGAAGCGAGCGCAATACGTTCAAGGGTTTCCCTCCGAATGAGAACATTCTGATACTGAATTGAACCCTCAAGCCCGGAAAAAGTTGTATGGCACCCAATTTGGCAACATTTTTACTGGGTGCTGATTTTCAGATCAATGTAAACCTGTGAGCGGTCGTCGAACTGGCTCACAGATTTCGTATCGCTCTTGTGTCCCTTGAACTGGGCGTAGACCTCGTAGTCGACGTTGGCGAGGCCCGGGAAACGGTAGGTTCCGTCGTCGCCGATGATGTAGGTTTTTACCGCGTGGGTTCGCGTGTTGGTGAGATAGACGATGGCGCTGGGGACGGGATTGTCGTGATCGTCGAGAACTTTGCCGTAGAGCAGGCGGCCTTGTTGCTGCTCTCTCTTGTCGGGTGCGGCGGAGGCCAAAGCGAATGAGACAGCCAGCAAGAATGCACAAGAAATGAGAGCGGAGTGCCTGAGCGGAATCATAGTGTGAATTCTACACTTGCCTAAATCCAGGGCTAAAGCGCCAGTTCATTTTCAAGTCATTGTGGCGAGGTTCAAACCGCTCGCTCGTTGTACAAACCGGAGTTCGGGTTCATTGCGTCAGATGCAAACTCATGTCGACCCGCTCGTCGTACTCCACGTGAACCGTGACAGGCTGGACCAGATGCACTCGCAGGCCGTCGGTGGTCTTCACGCCTTTGAGATCGGCATAGATAATATACTCGGCTTCGCCGGCGGGAACGCGTTGGGCGAACTCTCCCGCATGGTCGGAAACCGCCTCCCAGTAGGGCTTTTTGTCCGTGGCGCGGCGGATTTTGACTCTGATGCCGAAGACAGGTTGGTCGCCGGGCCCCCATATGGTGCCGAAGATGAGCGCGTAAGGGTCGGACGGCCTCAGCTTATGGGAAGACGCGGCTTGGCTCAATGGCAGCGCGCGCCGGCTAAAAGTAGAGAAGAGAAAGGCGATAAGAAAACATTGAAGATAAAGGACGGCGCGATGGGCGGTCGATCCACTGCGGATGCGGTGGGCGCTGCTACTCGTCACCGTCTTCGGTCTCCACTTCTTCTTCCTCTTCCACATAGCCGGCCTCGATCGCCTTCAGCTCAAGCGGGCTGGTGGTCACGACTTCGAAATCGGTGCCGCACTCGGGGCACGATACGATTTCGCCTTCGTCGACCTCTTCCTCTTCGACATCCAGGTGGGTTTCGCATTCGGGACAAAGAACCATGATTTCTACACTCCGTTTGGGCAACTTCGATTAGGCTGTCCGATGAACTTGTTAGATACTCCTTGTTAATATTTAGATTCTTCGCCGCTACAGGTCAAGGGCTGGGCGCGGGAGACGACGGATTTATTTATCCGACGCGGATTGCGGAGCAGCTCTTGACAATTCTAGACAAGGAGCCTAAATGATTTTCCCTCGCATGAATAGAAGCCGGCTATTGGTTGTCGGACTGGTGCTGGCGGTTGGCCGGGTAATGGCGGCGCAGGAACCGGCTGCGGATGGGCCAATGACTGCCGATCCGCAGATTACCGCCGCTTTGAAACAAGTGTCAGCCGAGCGCATTCGGGCAAATATCGAGAAGCTGGTGAGCTTCGGGACCCGGTCAACCATTTCGGCGCAGGACGAAGCTTCGCTTACGGCGGGCCGCGGCGTCGGCGCAGCGCGGGATTGGATCAAGGCGCAATTCGCAAGTTACTCGAAGGCGTGCGGCGGGTGCCTCGATGTCATGACCGACACCTTTACCGAGAAGCCGCAGGATCGCATTCCACAGCCGACGGTCATCGCCAATGTTTATGCGGTTCTTCGGGGCGCTGATCCCGAAAGCGCCAAACGCATGCTGCTGGTCACCGGTCACTACGATTCGCGCAACAGCGACACGTTCAATATAAAAGATGATGCGCCGGGCGCGAATGATGACGCAAGCGGCACGGCGGTGAGCCTGGAGTGCGCGCGGGTTTTAAGCGGCATGTCGAGCCAAATGAAGTTTCCGGCGACGATTATTTTTCTCGCCGTCGCGGGCGAGGAGCAGGGGTTAAACGGCAGCCATCACTTCGCCCAAATGGCCAAGGATCACAAATGGGATTTAGAAGTAGTTCTCAATAACGACATTGTGGGCGGCGACAAAAGTGCGGAACAGGACCATTCGGTAGTGCGGGTTTTCTCTGAGGGATTGCCGGCAGCGGCCACCGAGCAGGAGATCCAGCGGATTCGCGCTCTCGGGGGCGAAAACGATTCGGCTTCGCGCGAGCTGGCGCGGTACATCTACGACGTAGGGCGCAGCTACGACGCCGGCGTGAAGCCGGTATTGATCTTCCGGCTGGACCGTTATCTGCGCGGCGGCGACCACTATTCGTTTAACCAGGAGGGTTTTGCCGGGGTGCGCTTTACGGAGTATCGCGAGGATTTTCACCATCAGCACCAGAATGTGCGTACGGAAAATGGAACCGAGTATGGCGATGTGCTGAAGTTCGTCGACTTTGGATACGTCGCCAACGTGGCGCGGCTGAATGCCGCTACGCTGGCTTCGCTGGCGTTAGGGCCGGCGCCACCGGCGAACGTGCACTTGCTGACGAAGAACCTGGAGAACGATTCGACGCTCACATGGGATGCATCGCCGGGAGGGCAGGCGAATGAATATGAAGTTCTGTGGCGGGACACGACCAGTTCGGAATGGGCATACGTCCAAAAGGTCGGCGCGGCGACCCGCGCCACGATGAAACTTTCGAAGGATAATGTCATCTTTGCAGTGCGGGCAGTTGACTCGCAGGGGCATAGAAGCCTGCCGGTGGTTCCTGTACCGGAGCGCTGAGGGCGCCGCTGGCAAACTGGTACCATGGGGTTTGCGGCTTTTACCGCTTGCCACATACAGTCTGTGCCACTCGTATTTATGAAACTCATGATTCTGTAACTCGTTAGTAATTTAGGACGCTCACCTTGGCATTGAATCGCGGACGAACGATTTCATTGAGCCTGCCACCCTTCACGCGCTGGGTGAAGCGGCTGATCCTGATTTACGCCGGAATCTATCTGCTGATGGCGTTGCTGGAGGTTGCTGCTCCGGCGGCGCATTACTGGGTGCGCATTTACTTAGGCTTGATTCCCTTGCAGGTCGTGCATGGGATGGTCTGGCAACTTATCACCTATTCCTTCCTGCATTTTGGAGTGCTGCACTTGTTGTTCAATGCGCTGGCCTTGTGGATGTTTGGCGCCCAACTGGAAACCGACTGGGGATCG
>Ga0210391_10000678_pt1 | contig 33867 bp, 33 predicted proteins | sample IncBWC12OmetaG_FD_160573 | JGI IMG/M metagenome (GOLD analysis project Ga0210391, IMG submission 160573) | Forest soil microbial communities from Barre Woods Harvard Forest LTER site, Petersham, Massachusetts, United States - Inc-BW-C-12-O ... | reverse complement strand
CAATCCGCAAGATGTCATCTGCTTACATCAAGTTCGCAAGGGACAATCGTCACCTCTACGAGACGATGATGAGTCTCCACGCGCCAGGGCACGATGCGACCTCCCACCAAAGCCTCTGGACGTTCACTGTCGAGCAGGTGCAACGAATTGCCGGGTCCGACCGAGCTGCGCGGGCATCCGTCGCGCTTTGGGCGTTCCTACATGGAGCCGCGACGCTAGAAGCCGCTCAGGTGTTAGGCGGGATCAAACCGGCAAGCGGGCTCGAATTTGGGTTTGAGGCGTGGTTGATGGCCGTTTCTACACGTCGGAAGCCCATAGATGCACTCCGAATCAAACCCACGAAAAAGAGGGCAAACAAGAAGGTGTCTGCGCGTGAAAGGTCGGTGCGAAGCGGCAAGTGAGTACTCAGGTTCGTGTCATTGATAAGGGCATGTGTCCCCGTCAGTACCTATCAGTTAACATTTGAAACGTGGGGCTTTCCGACTGAAGTATGCGTGATTGGATTACTCTCGAATGACCGGCAACTCGGAAGTAATCCTCGAACTGCCTGCAAAGGCCTTTACAGTAACTACAATTCTCAACTGCCGCCTACAGCCAAGCGCTCATTGAGTTGCGATCATTGACCCTGAGCCGAGTTCCGAGTGTGGTCCGGGCTACTCGAAGTTGACCTTTAATTTCTTGGCCGACTATTTCCCCCAGCTCCGTATAATAGAAATAGAGACAGAAAAGGCCCGCTTGCCGTCAGCAAGCGGGCCTTTCCTCTTTTTGAATGTATGGATCAAATTTAGGGATCAAACCCGTTTGAATCAATCATCTGAAAGGGGACTCGAAAACTAAATTATTTGCTTTGAATTACTTGAAGAAAGCGCGCCGGGTAATACCCATGAGGAAACCCGTAAGTCGTGCTTTCTCTGTCATGTACGTTAAGTCATTTCATCTCAATCAGAACCGTCTTGAGCCGGAAAATATGCTCCATCAGATGAAATACTTGCAGTTAGGGGGCCGCCATCCGGTTAGTAGTCGGGGGGAGGGGGTACCCCCTCCCAAGTAGCAGTCTATTGTCCCTCGCGCATCTTTTCTTTGACCGCTTTAGCCAGCTTCTCGATCTCGTCCGCCTTCTTGACGACAGACAAAGAGAGCGTATTCTTGGTGCTCTTGTCCACCTCGTCCTTGAGTTGCTGCGCCAGCTCGAGCAGCTTGGTTGTATCGTCGACAATCTGCTGCTGGCGCTGATTGTTCCGTTTGTTCGCCTGCTGGATGCTCATCTGCCGGGCCACGGGATTGTCCTCGTCGCTCGCAGGATTGGGTGCTGATCCCGGCAGGCCCGGGGGCCGCTGCTGAGGTTGTTGAGGCTGCAACACCTGGGCGTGGACTGCATGCAGGCTTGCCGACACGAGCAGAATCGCGGCCCAGCGCGGAATCGCATCAAAGAATCGCATGGGGCTCCAATCGGAGTTGGTCTTGAGACATTATAGGAACGGATGATACTTTCAACGGGAAAAGAATTGCTTACTTTGGCTTGGTTTGGACCAGGTGAATTTTTCCACGACCTGGGCGCCAAGTGGCTGGCCGACCTGCAGGAATTTCTGCACATCGCCCTCCCCAAAATTCTGGTCATACTCATCGGAGCATGGCTGCTGACCCGCGTCCTCAAGCTCACAACTGGACGCATCGTCAAGGTGGCCGAGCATCGCTCCAGCGGCACCGGTCATCTGGCACAGGTGCGGACACTCACTTCGGTGATCCGCGCAACGGGAATCGGCATTATCGGATTCATCGCCGCACTGGAGATACTGCCCTTGCTGGGCTTCAAACTTGAGCCTCTGCTGGCCAGCGCGGGGGTGGCGGGGGTGGCCCTTGGCCTGGCTGCGCAAACCATCGTAAAGGACTGCCTTAACGGCATCCTGATCCTTGTCGAAGACCAATACAATGTCGGCGATGTCGTTCGGCTGGCGGGGCTGGGCGGCACGGTCGAAACAATGTCTCTGCGCAAAACGCAGGTGCGCGATGGAGATGGAACCCTCTACATCATTCCCAATTCCCAGATAACGACAGTGGCCAATCTGACGCGGGATTTTTCGGTGGCCACGATCAACGTTTCCGTCGACTTCTCCGCCGATCCCGATCAGGTGATGGCTCTTCTCAAGGAAGTCGCCATGAGCGTGCGCAAGGACCCCGCCTACAAGGATGCCTTTCTGGAAGACCCGACGCTGCTTGGCGTTGACTCCATCAAGGGTTCACAGGTGATCTATCCAGTGCAGCTCAAGACGAAGGCAAACCAGCAGTGGGCCGCCCTGCGAGAGACGCAGCGGCGCATCCGCATCGCGTTGGCCGAGCATAATATGCTGCCTGGCGATCCCAACCGGGTCTACAACGTCGATGGGGCGCAGGCGACTGGAAAGACCAACGAGCAGCCTGCTCTCGCGCGCAAAGGGCTCTGATCCTACTGCGGCGAAGCCGAATCAGACCAACCCCTTTACCGGAGAATCAAGCTGAAGTTCATCGGCGAGATTGCCTACAGCCACCCCTTCGCCCGCGCAATCCGTGCGGCGTCAATTCGATTGGAGGCATCCAGCTTGCTGATTGCCTCCGACAGATAATTCCGCACTGTACCCTCGGACAAGTGCAGTTCCTCAGCAATCTCCAGGCTCGATTTGCCCTCGCCGGCGCGCCACAATATCTGCCGCTCGCGTTCTGTCAGCGGATCGGCTCCGCTATCCCACGCCTCCGCTGCAAGGTCGGGATCGACCACGCGCAACCCGCGATGCACCCGCCGTACCGCTTCGGCGAGCTCTGCTGCCGGACGATCCTTCAGCAGGTAGCCTTTCGCGCCGGCATCGAGAGCACGGCGCAGATAGCCGGGCCGTGCAAAGGTCGTCAGGATCATTACCCGCGTCTGCGGATACCGCTCGCGTACCTCGGCGGCCAGAGTCAGTCCCGTCATCTCCGGCATCTCGATGTCGGTCACCAGCACATCGGGCTTGAGCTTTGCTACCGCGGAAAGCGCCTCCCGCCCATTGGCGGAGCGGGCGCAGACAGTGATGTCCGGCTCGGTCTCCAGCAGCGCGGCCAGCGCACCTAGCACCATCGCCTGGTCTTCGGCAACAATTACGCGGATGGATTGACTCATGGGGTTGATTTCATCGGAAGCTCGGCAGTTTCCGGTTCCCGATCCACATTGTTCGCGGGCAGTTCTATTCTCACCAGCGTGCCGGATTTCCCACTTACGCTGGCTCCAATTGTGAAACGCCCGCCGAGCGCCTCTACCCGCTCGCGCATGCCTCGAACTCCGCTGCCATCTTCCCGAACCCCGCCGCGCCCGTCGTCTTCAACGATGAAACACGTATTTCCATCCTGAGTGGAGAAGCGCATCCGGCAATGGCTCGCCTGCGCATGACGGACAATGTTCGTCACCGCCTCGCGTAGTACCAGTGACACGACCGTTTCTTCCGCGGGCTTCAACGCCGGAGGCTGCTCCTCGCACACCAGCGTCACGTCCGCCGCATCCAGAACGTTGCGAGCGCGCGTGATCTCGGCCGCCAGCCCCTCCGCGCGATACCCGCGGATGGCCTCGCGCACTTCGCCGAGGGCCTTGCGCGAGATCTTCTCCACATCGGCAATCTCGGCAGCCGCCCGCTCCGGATCGCGCACAAACAGCCGCCCGGCAAGTTCCGATTTCAGCACGATCACCGAAAGCGTGTGGCCCAGCACGTCGTGCAGATCGCGAGCTATGCGTTCGCGTTCGGCCAGCTTGGCAAGCTGTTCAATCTCTTCGTGTGCTAGCTGCAGTTTCGAGTGCGCTCGTATCCGCTGCGCGGTGAACAGGTTCGTAACGCCGACCACAAGCGCAAAGAATGCCCCGAAGCCCCAGGCCCACGGGCTCATGTGAAAGATAAAGCCTTCGATTGCGATAGTTGCGCAGACCGCCACAACCGTGCCCAGGCAGATGGCCAGCGATTCGGTGACGAACGGAATGAAGGCCGTCACATAGACGAACATTCCAATCGAGCCCTGGTCCAGCGGAACGTAGCACGCAGCCAGCAGGCCAAGCATCCCCAGCAGCAGGTAGTTTGTCCTGCGATTCTTGGCGAAGACCATGCCCGTGTAGATCGCCAGAAAAATGGCATAGACAATGCCGAAGCGAAGCCAGAAATTCCGGTCATGCCGGCTGATCGGCTCGATGAAGAAAAACACCGAGTAGACCAGCCAGATAAAGTCCCAGAGGTCGCTGCGCTTGCCTCGCACGGGCCCTACCTTTTTCGACAGCTTGTTACGGAGCATGTGGCCGGGGCGCTCCCCGCTGCATTCCAGGGGATTGAACGTCAGACGCTCGTCATGGTTCTCTTTGCTCACGCCTTCGCCTCACTCCGGGTAAAGATGAGCCAGGCAGCGCCCAGCATCAGGCAAGTAAAGCCTAACAGAGCCTCCCAGTGCGCTAGCATACCTGTGCCGCTCCGCGCGTAACCAAAGATATTCAGCGCGAGCTGGGCATAGTGATAAGTCGGGAGAGCCGGCGCAATCTTCTGCATCCAGTGTGGCAGCATGCTGAGCGGCATCCAGAGTCCGGAGCAGAACGACATGGGCAGATAAATCAGATTGATGACCCCCGGAGCTGCGTTAGCCGGCATCAGCAGCGCAAGCAGTAGACCCATGCTGGCGAAGGGAATCGCGCCGGCCAAAGTGATTCCGATCAGCTTCGCGCCTTCTGCAACGCTCATGGTTACGCCACCCAGCGTCAGGCCGATCGTTATGAGCAACGCAACAATAAGCATCGCGAAGCCCGCGCACGACACGGTCTTTGCCACCAGATATGCCAGCCTCGGCATGGGGCTAGCCTGTTTCAATTCGAGCCATCCCTGTACCCGTTCTCCAGCGATCCCCGCCCCTAAACCGAAGAGCGACGCTCCCACCATTCCAAAGCAGCTATAGCTGGCCAGCAGATAACGGGCAAACTCGGTGTGGCGATTGGCCACGCCAAACAGCAGGTAAAACATGACCGGGAAGCCGACGACGGAGAGCGAAAATACGCGCATCCGCAGCATTTTCAGAAATTCGTAGCGGATCTCCTGCCTAAGAACGTGTATGTAGTAGCGAAAACCCAAGGATTGCGGACGCGCGGCGATAACTGCGGTAGCCATGTATGTCTCCTGTAACTGATGAAGTTACAAATTCAATGAGTGGTGTTCTCAGAATCTGGCGCATCAGACCCCGTGAGCGCCAGAAACGCATCTTCCAGTCCGGGTGCTGAAATCTCCAGGCCGTAGAGCGTTATATCGTTTCGCAGCATTTCCCGAACGACCCTCTCCGCTTCGCTCGTCGTGACAATCACAGCCTCGCGATCGCGCTTAACGCTGACAACGGAAGGCAGTGTAAGCAGAAACGATTCTTCAAGCTGTGTGATGCACCGGATGCGCCGGCCGCCGACCTGATGCTTGATCTGTGCGGGAGTGCCCTCGGCCATTACCTTGCCTTTGTTGATCACAACGACGCGGCTGGCCAGCATATCCGCTTCTTCCAGATAATGCGTCGTGAGCAGAACCGTCTTCCCCTGCGCTGACAGAGATCGCACCTGGTCCCACAGTCCGCGCCGCGACTCGATGTCCATACCCACCGTTGGCTCATCGAGAAAAATCAGGTCGGGATTGCCTGCCAGCGCCAGTGCAAACAACACGCGCTGCTTTTGTCCGCCGGAAAGTTTGCCGAAGAAGCGATTCTCCAGGTCTTCCAGGCGTGCGATACGAACGATTACCGCCGCCGGAAGAGGATTGGGATAGTAGCTTCGGAAGAGATCGATATGCTCACGAACGCGCAGTGTTTCCGGAACCCGCGTCACCTGCAGCATCGCCCCAATGCTGGTGCGGGCGGAGGCGTCCCGAGGGTCACGCCCCATCACCCGCACGCTACCAGAGGTTGGCGCGATCAACCCCAGCAGCAACCGAACCGCAGTCGTTTTTCCCGCACCGTTCGGCCCCAGCAGCGCGACCACTTCGCCTGGATACAGATTCAGCGTCAGCCGGTCGAGCGCCGTAATCTGGCCATAACGCTTGGTGGCCGAGTGCAAACGCGCAATGGCGCTGCCAGCGTGCGAGCCTGCCGGGAAGGGAACTGTAAGAGGCTCGACGTGAAATCCCGAAGCAAGTGTCGATGCGGACATGATGTCTCCTTTACAAGAAACAGCATCGCTCCATAGCGAGTTCGGTGGCAGTGGGGTCTGTCACCAATCGAAGGTGACACATGTCATTACGGTCTCACGCATCCTTCCCAATCTTGGGTTCGGCACGATGGGGAAAAGGCGATCATTTCGTGATCCTGGCCAGGACGGCCGTAATTATTCCATCATGCTTCGGATCGTGCGTTCTCCCCAAAACTCGCATGTGTGATCATGGACAAATTGGATTCCATCTCTGTCGCGTCGGCTCATAGACAAGAATGTCTGGATGGGCCGCAGGTTAGAGATATGGATCTGCATGCTGCCATTCTTCAATCGGAAAGCTTGATGCCTATGCGTGCTCTCGAACTTGCCATCGTCGCTCTGCTCCTCATCTTCGCTCTTTGGAGCCTGATGAGTCGAAACCGAAAAAGAGCGGTGCTGGTGCTGGGATTGACGTTGATCGTCCTGCTCTTACATCTCGCTCTCGAGGGTGCACACTGGCAGATGGTACCTGCCTATCTCGGAGCAGGTATATTCGCGATTCTTGTGATCACAGAAAAGTCGACCGGCGTGATGGCGAATGTGGGTGCGTGGGCCATCATCGTATTGGCACTCGCTGCGGTGTGTTTTTCGACAGCACTCCCCATGTTTCGTCTCCCGCGGCCGACTGGACCCGACGCTATCGGCACCCGCGTGATCTATTTGGTGGATACCAGCCGTGTGGAAAAGCATGACAACAGCCGCAAGCGCGAGCTGATGATTCAGATCTGGTATCCCGCTGGCTCGGGACGCAATCCGTATGCCCCGTACCGCAGGCGCGCCGAGACTACGTTCATTTCGTCCTACCAAAGTGTGCTGCCGACTCACTCCCGGTGGAACGCTCCGGTACTCGCGAGCGGTATCTTTCCGGTTCTCCTCTTTAGTCCTGCCTGGAACGGCCGTCGAACCCAGAACACTTACCTCGTCGAGGACCTGGCAAGCCATGGATATGTGGTTGTCGGGATCGATCATCCTTACAATTCCGAGCCGGTGGGTTTTCCCGACGGACGTGTGATCCATTTCGCGCCGTCTCCGGAAATGGATTTCAGCACAAACAGCCTGGAGACGATCGAGGCTGCTGCTGCAAGAGAATTGGTGACCCAGGCAGCCGACACCATCTTCGTACTCAACCAACTCGAAAAAATGAACACCGATCCGGATAGCCCTTTCCACGGCCACCTAGATACAAACAATGTTGGCGCCTTTGGTCACTCGTTTGGCGGAGCGGTAGCAGCGCAGGTGTGCCACGACGATCCCCGCATCCGTGCCGCCCTGGACATCGACGGATCGCTTTGGGGTGAAGTACGGCTGACAGGTCTTTCCAAGCCCTTCATGTTCATGACCGAGGATGTTGCCCCGCCTGCTACGGCCGAGGAGCGAAGCCGATTCAACAACTTTCAAGGTGTCAATGCTGCACTCGATGACAGCGACAGAGCAATGCTCCAGAAGTTTGGCGGCTCTCGCGTTTTCTTGCACGGGAGCACACACTTAAGCTTCACCGATAAAGTGCTCGTCTCTCCATTCAAAGCTCTGTCGGGCGAAGGAGCGATTCCCGCGAGGCGGGAACTCTTGATTGTTCGTCAATTCGCCTTGGCATTCTTTGACCAAACGCTTCGAGGCAAGAGCGAACTGCTCAAAACTGAGTCAAGTCCATTCCCGGAAGCTGGGTATCAATTCGTCGGTCCACAGACACATTAGGAAAGGGCGCGATCATTGAGGGAACTGCCGCTCGGCTGGCCCAATCGAGAGCTGTAAGATTTGCAGGGAACCAGCATCCGCGTTGGTGAAATTCCGCTCAGTAATGACCTACGCCGGGAAGTTTCCAGGCGAACAGCACCCCGCCGCCGCTGGTCAGGAGATATTGCTGGCCGTCGAGCATGTAGGTGATCGGTGAGCTGCCGATGTTTCCTCCTGAACCCGCGTGCCACAGTGTCTTTCCATTGGCCGTATCCAGGGCGAGAAAGTTCCCCTGAGCGTCGCCAGTGAAGGTCAGCCCGGAATCGGTCGTCAACACGCCAGCGCCTGATCCTCCCGGGCCGACTTCGTGGCTCCAGCGAATCTTGCCCGTCTGGTAGTCAATAGCCTCGATGACGCCCTTGCCCCACAAGCCGTAATCCCCGCCGGCCCATCCGTAGGTGCCATCTGCGGGCTTTGAGAAATAGATACTCCAGCTGGGGTGGGAATCTACGATAAACAGGCCCGTCTTCGGATCGAAGCTGGGCGACCGGAAGTTGGTCAGGCCGCCCTCGTCAGGCGCGATCAGACGGCCGTCAGGTGCTGGCTCTTTGGCTGGGTTGGGGATCGGACGTCCCTGCTTGTCGACGCCGAGCGCCCAGTTCACAGGACCGAAAGGCACGGTCAGCAGGTTCTTCCCGTTGGTTCGATCCAGCACAAAGAAATATCCGTTGCGGGAAGACTGCATCAGCATCTTGCGGGGGTGGCCCCGGAAGATGCCGTCGACCAGCACCGGGATCTCGACGGCGTCCCAGTCGTGAGTGTCGTGGGGTGAGGCCTGAAAGCCCCACACCAGCTTCCCAGTATCAGGATTCAGGGCAACGATGCTGCAGGTGTAGAGGTTGTCGCCAGGGCGCGAAGTACCATTCAGCACCGGAGTAGGATTGCCCGTTCCCCAGAAAATAAGGTTCAGATCGGGATCGTACGTGCCGGCCATCCAGGTCGTCCCCCCAGTAGAAGCCCCGGGAGTACCCGCGGGTGCCGTCACATTCCATTGCCACTGCGTCTTACCGGTCTCCGGGTCGACCGAGCGGACGAAGGTGGGGAGATTGTCCAGATCGCCCCCCACGCCGATGATTACGTGGTTGCCCACGATCAGCGGCGCCATCGTCGCCCAGTAACCCTGCTCGACGTCGGCGATCTGTACGATCCATCGCACCGTCCCGTCTTTGGCGTTCAGCGAGACGAGGTGCGCATCCGGAGAGGTGAAGAACACCCAGTCCTTATAGATTCCCACGCCGCGCTGGCCGATGTGGTCGCCCTTGTTGGGCGGATAGGTATAGTGCCAGAGCTGGTGTCCGGAGCGGGCATCCACCGCCCACACGTTGTCGGGGATGGTGAAGTACAAGACTCCATCGACCAGGAGCGGCGAGGACTTGATGACGGCGGTACGCTCGGTCTGGAATGCCCAGGCGAGACCGAGGTTGTTCACGTTCTGCGGCGTAATCTGGGTCAGCTTGCTGTGGCGGCGGCCGGAGTAGTCTCCGTGATAGCTCGGCCAACTGTCGGCGGGCGGCTTGAGCAGCATGGCCCTATCAACATTCTGCGCCGGGAGCAGGTGAGGGAAGGCGCTCCACGCAAAGACGACTGCTACAACTACAAGTGCTTTCTTCAAGAGGTTCATATCCGGATTTCAGCCTGTTAGAACGACTGGATCAGGATAGGTCACATCTGTCAGAAGCCGCAATCATGGGGCAAGAGAATAGATCGCGCGGCAGCGGGTGGGGAGGGTACCCCCTCCCCCGTCTTTGTGGCGATTTTGAAACCGATTGATTCCGTTCTACTTATGTGACAACAATCTGTAACCCATTCATTCCATTCAAGATTGCTGTAATCGATTGTGTCCATGGGAGTTATGTCCAGGGTGAGAGTGTGGGCCTGTAACCGATTCATTCGAAAGAGGATTATTGGGACTCATTGTATCGATTGGAGTTATGCGCCGGTGCGCGTTGAGCTGTTGCTCGGCCAACTGTTCGAGCCGGATGGTTGCGGCGTCGAAAATCGCCTGGGCCTGCAGGGGCGGAATGAGTTTCTTGCGGAGGCAGTCCAGGATGGTGCAAAGCGTAGCGCTCACGGTGAAGGTATCCATCCCGCGAATCATTTCGATAAGCTGGCGAGCGTCCGCGTTACTTTCCCGCTGGATGGCGGTCGCGTGGGCGCGCCACCAGGCCCGGCCCCTCAGGGCGAACTGGGCACATCGGGAACCGGTAGGAAGAATCTCGCTGCAGAGTTTGACCATCGTTGCTCCTTCAAGGGATGTAGGGAGGGAATTGGGCAATAGAAAAGGCCCGCCGGTGCGGGCCTTGAGTGCTACTTCTATTTTATCGAGTCCAGCGAAATGATCGGCCAAATATTTTCGGCTGCGCTGTCAATGGAATAAGAGAGTTAGGACGGGTGTTTCGCGATGCGGGCTTGACAGGCGAGCGCCTCGTACTCAGGGAAAAAGATGGCCTCGCTAATCGAGAGCTTTTCTGAACCGCCCCACTCAAGCCAACAGAAGGCTTGAGCGGTGGCCCGAGGCGCTTCGACTTATCTCCTATTCCTATAGTTGACAAAAATGCGTTTATCTCCTATATGTATAGGAGAGCGGGAGATCGCATCGATGCCTAAGAAAGCCAGGGTTCTGACCCCTTTGGAGCGACGAATCATGCGCGTGCTCTGGGGCGGTGGCGCAGGAAATGTCCAGAAAGTTCTGCAAGGTCTGACGGGTGAGCCTCAGCTTGCCTATACGACAGTGCAGACCACCTTGAATGTCCTGCAGCGCAAAGGAAGAGTGAAGAGAAAGCTCGTTGGCCGTGCATACGAGTACAGCGCCATCGTTTCTCAGGAAGCCGCCGACTCACATGCCATCAAGGACGTCTTGCAAAAGGTCTTTCGCGGGTCAGTGGACGAACTTCTCCTGTCTCTGGTGCGGAGCAAGCAGCTCGACGCTCGAAAACTCGCTGAGTTGCAGGCGAAGCTGGAAGCAGATGGTCGAGAGGAGGAGGAAGAACCGAAATGAGCACGATTCGAGAGACTCTATTCGATTTGCTACTCAATGCGCTGCTCCAGATTGGGTTCTTTGCCATCGTCGCGGCGGTCTTCTCGCGCCTGATCGCGAAAGCCAGAGCAAAGTATCAATATTCCTTCTATCTCGCAGCCTTCCTCTTCTGCCTGGCGGCTCCGGTGATCAACACGCTTTGGCAATCCCGTCCAACTACGGTCGCAGGGAAGTCTCTGCAGCAGCTTCTACCAGAGGCTGGAGGGGCTAATCACCGTTTCTGGGCCTGGCAGGGTTATTCCAAGGAGAACGAGCAGTTCACGCTGGGGCCTGGAGTCCAAAGCTGGATCGTTGGGATTTGGGGGGCGCTTGTTCTCCATCGGCTGATCCAATTCAGCCGTGGTGTTCATCGAGTTCGTCGGCTGCGGAGGGACGCCTCGGTACTTTCTCCTGCCGAAGTCGGGAAGGCTCGCCAGTTCATCGAGGGCAGGTACCATGTCGCTCTCCTTGAATCTACGGCCATCGACGATCCCGTAACGATCGGAGTGTTTCAACCCGTCATCTTGCTGCCCAGTAAAGTGCTGCCGGATCTTGGCGAACAAGATCTCTCGGCAGTTCTTGCGCACGAATATGCCCACATCCGTCGCAGGGACTTTCTGGCACACATCCTATGTGAGTTGATCTCGCTGCCTGTGGCCTGGCATCCCGGCATTCGCTACCTAATGTCTAAGATTTCACAGACGCGTGAGCTTGCCTGCGACGACTATGCCGCTGTCCGCCTTGGGAAGCGCCGTTTGTATGCCCGCACGCTCTTACGCCTGGCGTCATTGTGTTTGCACACTCCTCGTGCCAACGCAGTGTGGCTGGGTATTTTCGATGGTGACAACCTGGAGACTCGAATCATGATGCTGACTGAAAAAAGACTTTCGCTATCGCGGGCCGGTGTAATTGGGCTGGCCCTGGCAACGAGCATTTCGTTTGGCGCGGGCGCAGTGCTCGCGCGCGCGACGAGCCTGCAAGCAGACTCTGTGTCCTCTGACACAGCGCAAAAGTTCGCCGGAACCTGGCACTGGATGTTCGATGGAAAGAGTTTCTCCACGATGATTCTGGTTCGCGAGGGATCCGGTTTTACGGGATCTGTTACCCCATCTCGAATTGCGCTGGATGATGAAGGCACATTAAGCCGGGCTGATCCGTCCGAAGACAGCACTCCAAAGCCGATAACCAAGGCGAAGCTGGAAGGTTCTGCACTGCACGTCACAGTCATGGACGGGAATGAGCCCTTCGAATTCACCGTGACCCTGAAGGACGAGACACATGCCGAAATACATCCGGTAGGAGCCCCGCCAATCATGAAGCCGATACCGGCTGAGAAGGTTCACTAACGTCCGGCGTCCCGCATGCCACGGCGTTATTGAGGGCCGATCCCTTTCGGGCGGTGAAGGATGCTACGTTAGATCTCGAAAGCAGAAGACGCAGTGTTGCCGCCTCCGAGAGCTCGACCCTTAGCTGGCGAACAACTCAGTGAGGCGGCTTAGCTTCAGCAGGTCGCTTACGCGGGGCGACAGGTTGACGAGTTCGAGCTTAACCAGCCCCTTGTTGATGGCGGATACCTTCAGGCTAACCAACGCACCCAGGCCGGAGCTGTCCAGGGATTGCAGATCACTACAGTCGATCACGATGCGGCGTCGACCGGCCTGGATGAGCGGCCTGACCAGTTCTCTGATTTCCTTGACGTTTTCGCTGATCAGCCTGCCGTGGCATTTGATGGTTGTGACCAGTGATCCGTATTTGCCTAACGATTCCTCAACATCAAAATGGATCACGGGTTTTGCCGTCACTGCTGCGATCTCCCTATTAGAAACAAGCCACCGAAGGTGAAAGGCACCCGCAGACGGATAGATCTGCGAGTGCCAGTGAGTAGCGGGCCCTCCCCCGAGGTCCACTGCATTGACCAGAAGAGTACCCGGCGAAGGTCGGGGCTGAAAATCCCCCGTCGGTTTGCCACGGCTACTCTTCGGTAATCGTTACTGCACGGCTGAGCCTGCGGGATCTGAGTTCCGGACGCTAGTCTTTTGTTGCGCGGGTTGGACGGGTCGCCCATATCTTGTCTACCACCCGAGCATAAATGAATGTCGCTGCGTTACCGTAGATCTCGAAAGCAGAAGGCAGAGCCATGGTGAGAACGGAATTGCTGCGATTGAACGGCGCTGTGGGGCGGGATCCTGCCATCGACACGTGGCTGAAGAAGCATGACGGTGAATTGGGAGCCATCGCGCGCGAGTGGTTTGAGGCGATGCGAAAATGCGGAGACGAAGTCCGAGAGCTCCTGCATGACGGCTGTCCGGTTGCATGCCTCGGAGATGCGCCCTTCGGCTACGTGAATGTATTCACTTCGCACGTAAATGTGGGGTTCTTTCAAGGCGCAGCGCTGCCGGATCCGGCGCGCCTGTTGCAAGGCAACGGCAAGTTCATGCGCCATGTGAAGCTGAAACCCGGAACGGTCACAAACGCTCCGGCCCTGAGCAAACTCATCGATTCGGCATATCAGGATATAAAGTCCCGCGTCGAAAACGGCTAGCTTAGAGAAGAAATCCATGCCCGGCCATCCGATTTACATGACGAAGGTTATTACGTCCCACCCTTTCCCGCAAAGAACGCGGGAAGGTGGGGGCACCCTCATCGCAGTGAATTGAAAAAAGCAAAGGGCGGGCCACCGCCCGTAAGCACGTTCCGTGGGCCCCGATGGGATGCTTATGCCTCGGTAACCGATTCGGTCTTCGCCACGGATCACTTGGCCTGCAGCCACTCCAGCCGTCGTGGTTTCCACCCGAGAACCCGCTTCGCCTTTGCATTCGAGGCCCCATGCAGGCTCGTCGCGTAATACACCGCATCGTCGCCGGCCATTGCCTTCATTTCCGCTTCGGTCATACGCGGGGGCGCCGGAGCACCCAAAAAATTCGCAAACGCCGGGAGCCACACATTCTGCGGCGAAGGATCATCGTCTACCACGTTATACACACCCGCTTCTGCTGTCAGTGCTTCCGCTGTCGCAATCGCGGCATCGATGATATGCACAAACGACGACACGCCTTGTCCCTCACCCACAACCGGATATTGCTGCCGCATCACCATGTTCGCCGCTGACTCGCCAGGGTGATACCACGTCTTCGGTCCATAAAAGAATCCATATCGCAACGCCACACCCTCGATGGCGTTAGAGCTGAACAGCCGCGCTTCCAGTTCCGTATACGTCCGCGCACTCGCGGCCACGCTTGGGCTCGCATTCACATCCAACGGAGACGATTCGTCTGCCAGGGTGCCTTCCGCCGTCTTCAAAAAGAAGCCGCTCGATTGCTGGAGATACCGGCGCACGCCCGTCGCAATCGCCGCACGAAACAAATTCCCCCCGCCCTCAATCCTTAGCTTTCTGTCGCCCTCCGCATACTTCGGCATGTCGCTCGGCTCCTTCGGCAGGGACGTCAGCTCATCGATCACGGCTTCTGCTTTCGACCGACTCAGCGTCGCCTCCACTGCCGCGGCATCGAAGGCATTCACGATAGCCGCCGAGGCTCCCTGGCCCTCCAGGATCCTGGCTCGCGTCTCGCTCGTTGTCATCCCTACCACAGAGTGTCCCCGCTTCAACAACTCCGCAATCAGCGGTTCACCAATCGCTCCACTCGCTCCTGCCACAAACACACGCATCGTCCGCCCCTCGCAATTTCATCGATTTACAGCCAAACCATAGCGGATCGGATTTCTGAAGTCTCAGGCTTTCGACTTACTGTCGCTCGCCCTCGTCGTTATCGAGCTACGTGGCCGATGATCAATATAAGTAGTTATCTATCAGTAGCTTAATGCAGCCATTGGTCGGGCCGTATAATACATGAAGATACTAAATCTTTACGTCGGCGCTTGTTCCTGCGCCTGCTGTCGAGTGTACTTTCCTGTCGGGGCATTCTTCCAAAATCGCGATTTAGCATGCTCTTTCCGGGTCGCCCGCTCGAATCCGGCTGATATTCGTTTTGTACCAGCAACAGAAGAGAAGACGTTACGGGGCCCAGATGGCACAGCCCAAGCAGGTTAATGTTAATTCAGCTGGCTGCGGAGTTGAGCATGTCGGTGTCACAACAAGGCGTAAAGGATTCTCCCAGGATGGGCTCGCCTCCAGACGCGGAAGCAATCCGTGAGCAGTTGAATCGCGTCCTTGCGCATCCGCTCTTCACAAACAGCAAGCGCTACCCCGTTCTGCTGGCCTACACGGTTGAGCAGACGCTTCTGGGCAACGCGGCGGATCTGAAGGAGCGGACGATCGGCGTTGAGGCCTTTGGGCGCAGCCCGGATTACGACGTCAATCTCGATCCTGTTGTTCGTACCTCAGCCGCAGAGGTGCGCCGGAGACTCATCCAGTACTACTATGATCCCGCCCGCGCAGGAGAATTGATCATTGAGTTGTCTGCCGGCTCTTACGTGCCGGCGTTTCGGAGACCGGAGTCGGCGACACCGGCAAATGCGACGGACCCGGGACAGGAACAGAAACAGAGCGATGCCTTCGGGCAAACTCCAGCCGTAAATCTGCAGGGCATAGAGGTTTTGGCCTCGGCCTCATCTTCGTCCTTGTCCTCGCTCGGGCCTTCCCTGATTCACGAAATCCGGCGCTGGTTTCCTATCGCTGTATCTTTGCTTTTGGCCATGGCCGCCGGTATCGGCATCGGGCGCTACCACCGTTCTCCTGCACCATCCAACGTGGAGCGCTTCTGGCAGCCGATTACATCCAGCCAAAACCCGATTACCTATTGTCTCGGCGAACCGGCGGATCTCATCGATGGCGGGAAGAGCATACCGGGCGGCGCGCCCACTGCGGGAGGGCTGGCTGTCTCCGATGTGACCACCCTGGCGCGCACCATTGTGCCGCTGGTTCCCCGTCACCGGGCTTTCCGCGTAGTCTCTGCCTCAGACGCGAGCTTTGCGCAGCTGCGTGAGGGTCCCATTGTGCTCATCGGGGCGTTCGACAATGCCTGGACCATGCGCATTACGCAGAATCTGCGGTTCGGGTTCGACAACACGGATGGTGTGAGGAAGCTGGTCGACCGCAAGAAACCGCAGCGGTTCTGGACGGTGCAGCGAGACGGGGCCGGAGAGGTAGCCGCCGACTATGCAATGGTGGCGCGCATCCATGACGACGTAACCGGACAGCCGGTCATCATTGCCGCAGGCATTTTAGGTGAAGGCACAGAAGCCGCCAGCGAGGTTCTGTATAACCCGGCGTATCTGGACGCGATGCTCGCCAAGGCACCCAGGAACTGGGAGGGGAAGAATCTGGAAGCCGTGATCGAGACTCATGTCATCGAGGGGAACCCCGGGCCACCGGAAGTCCTTGACGTGGAGAGCTGGTAAAGAGCTTCCCCAAGTGCGGCTATTCCTACCCCGGAACGGCAAAACTACGTATGATACCTGTCCTGCGACGGGGCACAAGCGTTCCGACAACTCCCGTGAAGGCAAGCCCTTAGGTTGTAGCAGCGCGATTTGCTACACGATGGAGCTTTTTAATGCCAACCGTATGTCTAAGTTGTGAGTATCCCGACTTGTCTTTGTAGCGAGTTGCAAAGACGCGACCAACGCATTTCTAAAGTCTTGAAGGAGATCATTCCATGAAACGATTCGGTGTTGCATTTCTTGCCCTTGCCTTTACATTCTCTGCGTACGCCGCGAAGAATTCGACGACGGTAGATCTCACTGGCCCCGTGCAGGTCGGTTCAGCCACGTTGCCGGCGGGACCGGTAAAGGTGAGCTGGACCGGAACAGGAGCCGATGCGCAGCTGACGTTCGCTCCCCGCGGAAAGAATCCGGTCACCGTGCCGGCGCAAATTGTTGTCGCCAAGAATGGCACAACAGCCATATCGACGATCGACGTTAAGGGCGTTCAGTATCTGCAGCAAATTGAATTGGACAATCAGACGCTGGTTGTCCGGAATGTTCCAGGGTCCACGGCGAATTCCGGAAACTAACGCAGCTCGTCGGATTGAAAAGTTGTCAGCAGAATTCGCACAGGCTCGATATGGCGGTATAAGAAAGTGCCCCATATCGAGCGGCGGGGACTTTGTCCGGCAGTGAAACTACCCGGCTCAAGCCTACGAAAGACTTGAGTCGGCACGTTCAAGGTTGGTTGATCAGTCCACCGTCAATATAAGAATCGTCATGTCGTCAAATTGCTCCACACCTGCTGACCACTCGGCAACTTTGTTTGAGAGGAGCATGCAGATCTCTTTAGCGTTCGCTCCCTCAGGCAGCAATGCGCAGCAACTGATGAGCCTTTCTTCACCAAACTCTTCTTCCTGCAAGTTCCTGGCTTCGGTTACTCCATCGGTGTACACAACGACCGTAGAGCCTTTTGCCAAAGTGACGTGGAGTTCCTGATATGTGACCTCGGGGAACAAGCCAATAGGCAAGTCGCCTCCCGAGAGCTTTGTTGCCTCGCCTCGATCGGAAATCAGGAGTGGCGTACAGTGCCCGGCGTTGATGTATCGAAGTAGTCTGGTGCGGGAATCAAATTCCCCATAAAACATTGTGGCGTATCGACTATTTCCGAAGCGGCCCTGGAGATCTCGATTGAGAGCAGTGACAAATGCGCCGGGAGCGGGTCGGTCTTTGGTTGGATCCAAAGCGAGCAACCGTCCGTGCACGAGCGCCTGCAGATGCGCCATCATCAAGGCGGCAGGGACGCCTTTCCCGCTGACATCGGCACAGAGCAAGCCGACCTCACTGTTGCTGAACGACAGGAAATCATAAAGGTCACCGCTAACCACGCGAGCCGGCGCGTTGATTCCCCATACACTGGCTGCCGCGAGGACAGTTGCGATCTGCGGATAAAGATGTTGCTGCACTTCACGGGCGAGGGCCATGTCTCGTTCCAACACCGCGTTCTGTTTCTCTTGTTGCCGCAGATTTTCAAGATCCTGGGTCATCTCGTTGAAAGACGAAGCCAACATTCCCAGTTGATCCTGCTCAGGAACCGCGACTCTTACCGAGAAATCGCCTTTGCCGACACGGAGCGCGGCGTGGCTCAAGCCGTCGATGACAGCCACAATGCGTTGACTCAGCCGGGCAGACAAAAGCAACCCGCACGCGTATACCAGAGCCAGAGCAAACGCAATCGTTCCGAGCGGCGCGACGTAAGATGCCGGTCGCAAGCCCATGTGACTCAAGTCATCTATGGTCCGCGCGTAAGTTGGGCGGACTTCACAAACTACCCAGTTCTCGAGTGCCCCTGTCTGCCAGTTGCGTGCGATGACTACAACGGGAACAGGTCGTCGCGACCCCGGGATGAAATTGGCCTCAATTTCACCCTGCGCTCCTTCCTGGGTGCGATATGGATGCAGCAGCATGGGTTTGCTGTCGGAAATCTGTAAACCGGCCTCCCTTGCCATCTGCTCCAAGAAGGATCCACTGAGGGGGGTCGTCACAAGAATCGTCGAGCAACACCTCGCCCCTTCCGCCTCATGGAAGGAGCGGATCTCGAGGCTGCCCTGGTCTACGACGATGCCGGTAAAGGACCCTTTGGGGAGCCAGGACGGCCTGTCTCTGTCGATCGCCTCTTCCGGAACCACTGTAATCAGAGTTTGGCTGTCCCCCCAAACGGAGCGAGAATGTTGGGGAACAAGAGGTAAATTTGAGGCCGGCAAATCAATGCCGTCGGCCAGACTCGGGGTGAATCTCTTGTAATTATCGACAACCGTCTTGATCCGTTCTTCGATAAGATAGGCGCTCTCGCGCCTTATCACGACATTCAGGACTGCAACCGAGAGGGCGCCGATCAAGATGGTTGAGACAACACTGAAGAACGCAAAAATAATCAGCATCTTCCAGCGAATTGCGCCCCAGTAGTACTTTATGTTTTGACCAAGACCCATCCCTTGGTTAGAGGTTGTAAGATTCGTCATCGATTCGCATTCTTCGTCCTATCCTGACTTCGCTGAAGAAGTATGGATGTGCGTGACAAGAGGCCACTTATGACACATACAGCGATCGCGAGCATCTCCCCGTGCTTTATCGTGTGAACGTCCCGGCGGCACTTTCGTTCTATTGCGAGAGTGGTGTTTTTTCGGACGTCCTCGTTAATACACGCGACAAGGATTCCTGAGATCGCAAACTGCCCCACTCAAGCCAAAAGAAGGCTTGAACGGGCCACCCTTAAAACTTGTCTGCCTATCGGCCGGAATGGTCATGCGATTCCGCGCCGGCAAGTGCGAGTGTTGACGGTTCCGGTGGATGCTGAGCGAAGTGGTCGAGGACGCTTTGCATCTCAAGGAGAAGCTCGTCAGCCATGGCTCGCGTGAAGCCGTGGCGGATGAGGATGCGCTCGATGACGAGATCTTCGCGGTTAGGTGGCATGGAATAGGCGGGAACGAGCCAACCGCGCTCGCGTAACTTATCGGCGAAGTCGTAGAGGGTGAAGCTTGACGATGCGGGGTCCTTCAGTTCCCAGCAGAGCCCGGGGATCCCGCCTTCTCCGTCGTAGATGATTTTGAACGGCCCGAACTCGGCGATCTTTTCGGCGAGATAACGGCCGAGGGCAGCGCACTCGGTCTGGATTTCGCGGTAGCCCTCTTTGCCGAGGCGCAGGAAGTTGTAGTACTGGCAGATGATTTCACCGCCGGGCCGCGAGAAGTTGAGCGCGAAGGTGGGCATGTTGCCGCCGAGGTAATTGACGTCGAAGATGAGCTCCTGGGGTAGGTCGTGCTTCTCGCGCCAGAGAGCCCAGCCGACGCCGAGGGGGGCGAGTCCGAACTTGTGACCGGAGGCGTTGATGGATTTGACGCGGGGCAGGCGGAAGTCCCAGAGCAGATCGGGATGAGTAAAGGGCGCGAGGAAGGCGCCGCTGGCTCCGTCGACGTGAATGGGGATGTCGAGGCCGGTTTCGGCTTGCAGCTTGTCGAGGGCGAGGCTGATCTCGTGGACCGGCTCAAACTGCAGGGTAAATGTAACTCCGAGAGTTACGATTACGCCAATGGTGTTTTGGTCGCAACGCTTGACGACCTCTTCCGGTGTGAGCAGGAGGCGGTCGCCCTCCATGGGGACTTCGCGGATGTCGACGTCGAAATAGCGGCAGAACTTGTGCCAGCAGACCTGCACCGGGCCCATGATGAGATTTGGAGTATCGGTTGACTTGCCCTGGGCGCGCCGGCGTTTGCGCCAGTTCCACTTAAGGGCCAGGCCGCCGAGCATGGCTGCTTCGCTCGAGCCGGTGGTGGAGCAACCGATGGTGCTGGCAGCCTCGGGCGAATTCCAGAGATTCGCGAGCATGTGTACGCAGCGCTCTTCAATGGCGGCGGTCTGCGGGTATTCGTCCTTGTCGATCATGTTCTTGTCGGCGGACTCGTCCATGATCTGCTTGACCTCAGGCTCGATCCAGGTAGTGCAGAAGGTGGCGAGATTCTGCTGCGAGTTGCCGTCGAGGACAAGTTGATCGTGGATGGTCTGATAGACGCTCTGCGGGTCCTGCTTTTTGTCGGGGAACTCGTAGGTCTCGGCGTCGGGGTCGTGGGCCTCAGCCTCGATCGGGCTGGTGGGGGTGGCTTTGAGCTCGTCGGTGTTGTGCAGGGGCATGGAATCTCCTGTTCATCTGCACTCGAAGTGTATTTGCTGTGGACTGAAGCAGGGAAGAAAAGATGGTGAATCGAGGGGCCTGGCGACCTGTCACAAATCCAGTTCTATCTCTGACAACGGGGTCGAACAGCAGATCAGAACGCTGCCCTGCCCAGGCCGATCGAGCGGCTCAGGGTTGTAGCGGACGCTGCCATCGATCAATCCGGACTCGCACATATGACAGACGCCTGTTCTGCAAGCCCATCTGACGGGTATATCGCAAGCCTCGGCGAACTCGAGGAGGGTTTGAAAGCGCGGATCCCAGGGCGCCGAAAGACCGCTGCGCGTGAAGGAAACATTCGGCCCGGTGCCGGGTATTCCGTCCGGTTGATGGGGCGCCTTGGCAAGCGTGCTGGCAATGCCCGGTGTTATTGGCGGCCCAGCTCCAAAGATCTCCGAATGGATGCGTGAATCAGGAACACCCCACGACTGCAACCCCGCAGTCAACTCCGCGAGAAAGGCGGCCGGTCCGCATAGATAGAAGTCGGCATGCTTCGGCACACCGAGCGTTTGCACAGATGCGAGATTCAAACGGCCTCGCGCGTCGTAGTCCTTGCCCAGGCGATCTCCATCTTCGGGGCTGCTGTACGCGATGAACGAGTGGCCGGCCGGAAGTCGATCGAGAAGTCTACGCACTTCGGCGGCGAAGGGGTGTTCCGCGCCACTGCGGGCGCCGTACAGCCACCAGATCTGCCTAAGAGACACGGCAGGGTCTGACGCCAGCGAGTAAAGCATCGAGAGCACCGGCGTCGCACCGATTCCCGCGCTCAACAGGACGACGGGGTCGTCACCCGCGGTGAGTGTGAAGGCGCCTCTCGGCGCGCTTACATTAAGAACAGTGCCGGCCTGAATGTGGTCGTGGAAATATCGGCTTCCTATGCCGTCAGCACGCTTTACGCTGACGCGATACGTACCGTCATGCGGTCCGGACATCGAGTAGCTGCGCATGATCGGAGGAGAGCCTTTATCCGGCGTGATCTTAAATACCAGGAACTGCCCGGCGAGCGGTGCCGGTAAGGGCGATCGATCCTCGTACTCCAGAACAAACGACTGCACGTCGATGCTCTCGCGCTGGACTGCTGCCACTCGCAGGGAACGGAATCCGGTCCATAAAGGGGAAAGAGCGACACCTGCATTCCCAGCTTGTTTGCCAGCAACCTCTGCCGCAGCCAAAGACTCGAATGACTGCTTCCAACCCGCACTGAGCGACGGAATACGCAACGCCCGCTGCAATTGATCGAGCGAACGTCCGGGAAGATAAAGCAGAGCATCGATCTCAGCAACCGTGACGCGCTCCGGCCCGTCGGCCACCTTGACGATTTCATCTCCCGCGCCGATCTCGCCCTCCTCGATTACGCGAAAGTAGAAACCGGGCCGCCTATGCGAAACGAGCAACGAGGCCATCTGGGGATTGTCCATGCGTATGCCGACGCGATAGCAAGTGACCCGGGGCTGTGTGACTTCGAACAGCGCGGTGCCAATTCGATAGTGATCGCCGATGCAGACCTCGTTATCGGGAAGGCCCTCGACGGTCAGGTTTTCTCCAAACTGGCCATACTCGAAATCCTTCCGCTGAAGATGGGTTTCCCAGTACTGGTAGGACTCGAGTTGATAGACCATCACCGCGCGATGCTCACCGCCATGTCCAGCGAGATCTCCCTGACCGTCGCCATCAATATTGAGACGCCGCGCCGCCACTCTGCCGGACACGGGCTGTTTCCAGACAGCGGTGTGAACCAGCTTGCCTTGCCACTCAACGTCGCGCGGGAGACCGACATTCACTGAGATGAGTGAATTCACTTTATTTGCCCCCTGAAGGGCAAAGTATCTCGTATCCGCAGCGTGTTCATGTGGGGCGTCGTTCCCGATTCCATCGAAGCACCGGACCAGCAATGGTCGATACCTCCGATACCAATGTCTGCAGCAGCGCCTTCGCGTCGTTGTGACGGGACAGGCTTGCACTTTGTCCAGCCCAGAGCGGAAGGAACTCCGGTTTCGCGGCCTTATTCGCAAGGACAGAAAGATTTCTCACGAGACTGCGCTGCAAGGGGTAGGGGAGAATCTCAACTCCGGGGCGATTGAGCTCTTCGAGCAACTGGTTGTGTATTCCACGGGCAAGTCTTCCGGTGAAGCCCCTGGTCAATCCTGTTCTGCGAGCGTTCCCGCTGAGGATCGCCTGGCGATGAGCCGCGATCGCGCCAGATTCTTCACAAGCCAGAAAAGCCGTGCCGATTTGCACGCCCTCGGCCCCCAGAGCAAAAGAAGCGACTATTCCGCGAGCATCGGTGATGCCTCCGGCGGCGGCCACCGGGACAGAAACAGCGTCGGCGACCTGAGGCACAAGAGAGAACGTTCCGGTAAGCGACTCATCCGCGGCGCGCAGAAAAGAGCCGCGATGACCGCCTGCTTCAAAGCCTGATGCGGCGATGACGTCGACTCCCGCTTGCTCAAGAACGATTGCTTCATCCGGAGTGGTCGCCGCTCCGATGGTAAGAATTCCCTGCGCCTGGCATTCGTCGAGAATCTCCTTCGGCGGAATGCCATAGATGAAGCTGAAGGCGGGCACCTTTGCATCGAGCACGACCCGCACCTGGTCCTCAAACTTGATCGGAGTGTAAGGCTTATAAGTGGGGAGCGCGCCGCCCAGGGCCCGGATGTGTCCAGCGAGTGGCGCCAGGCATCGTGCGAATGCATCGCTCGAGGAGGTGCGCGCACCCTCATCTTCCATCGAAACCCACAAATTGATCGCGAACGGTTTAGCGGTGAGCGCACGAATCTCGGCGATCACATCCTTAATGGCTGAAGGGCTCAAGCCATGCGCACCAAAGGAACCGAGGCCGCCAAAATTCGAGACGGTCGCCGTCAATCGCTGCGTCGATAGACCACCAAGCGGACCTTGAATGATCGGATACTGGATTCCCAGGCCCGAAGAAATGCGAGTCTTGTTCCACTGCGGCGACGAGTTATCGGACTGCTGTTGCATAGAGACTCCCTAAGCAGCAGGCATACGCTACGGCCTGACTTTGATTTCATCTATGACGCGCTCAACATTTGGCACCCCTTTTGCCAGTTTGACGGCTTCTGCGCGTTGGTGAGCGTTATGAACACTGCCCGATAGAATGAGAATTCCGTTTTCCGCCTTGTAATCGATGTCCTGCAGGTCAAGGTCTTTGCGAGCTTGGAGCATGACTTTGTACTTGTCCACGATCAGTTCGGATGCAGTAGGGGGCGGCGGTGTGACGGTGAGTTCATTGGCAATCACGTAGTCACTTGCATTCACGCGGGCAAGATCTGCAGCGTACGTCTTCCGTTCCTGGGATTGGACAGGCCCCGTCAGGGTCATCACACCCTTGCTGCGATCCTGTGAGAAATTGACGGCACCGAAGCCATGGGTCATGAGTGCGCGGACGACAGAGTCTACCTCGTCCGGATGCTGCTGTGTCGCATGGGCGCTACTGCAGCCACAAATGAGGCACAAGCCAAGGAACCATGTCGCACTAATCAAGCTGGGTATATAGAATTTTCTGAATTTCACGGTAGATCCTCCTTCCGTGGTTAGTAATTGACTTTTACTTCTGCCCTTGCGCGAACTCACGTGCAAGGGCCACAAACTCGTCTGCTGGACGCCCGGTCACAGATCGTCCAGGTCTGCGGACTGTCTGCCAGAAGAGTATTGCTGTCACGATGAGCGACACTAGAAACACGATGCGTGTGACCCGGGTAATTGTGGTTACGGTCACGTGCATATAACCCCGCCGCCTTCTGCTACTCTGCGACTTCGAAGATGACCTCCAGCTCGACCGGCATCCCGAGCGGAAGACTGGCAACGCCGATCACCAGCCGCACCGATGTCTTCTCGGCCCCGAAGACATCTCGAAACAGGTCCGAGACGGCGTCCGCAACCCTGGGTTGATCGAAGAAGTCTCCGGAGGTCGCCATGAAAATTCCGAGGCGGACGACGCGAGTCACTCTGTCGAGTGAGCCCAGATGTTGCTTGGCAGCGGCAAGCGCGCTCAACGCGGCGGTGTAGACGGCATCTCGTCCCGCCTCGGCATCGAGTTCTTTTCCAAGCCGGCCAAGATACTTCGGCTTGTGGTCGACAACCGGGAGCATTCCGCTAAGGAAGAGCAAATTGCCCGTTTGCAACGCCTCGACGTAACTGCCGAATGGCGTTGGCGCGGCCGGGAGCTGAATACCCAGCTCCTGCAGCCGGCGCTCTGCGCCCCCCTGTTCTGAACCCTTAGCGCCTACCATCGGCCCGCGTGCGCACCGCCGTCCACGTGCAGCACCTCCCCGGTGACGGTACGAGCTTCAGTCAGGTAAACCACAGCATCAGCGATGTCCTTCGAGTCGGAGATGGTTCCCATGGGTGACAGGGTTTTCATAGAGTCCTTCGAATTGCTCTCGTGCATTGGAGTGTCGACAACGCCAGGCGCGACCGCGTTGAAGCGTATGTTGCTCTTCGCGTATTCGCTCGCAAGGCTAAGGGTAATCGCATTCAGGCCGCCCTTGGTGATCATCGGAATCGACGCCGGAACCCCTGCGATGGGGTTATCGGCCAACGACGCCGTGATGCTTGTCACACTGCCGCCAGTGCCCTGCGCCAGCATTTGCTTGACTGCGAATTGGGTGATGAAGATGAACCCTTCCAGGTTCGTAGAGACGAAACGGCGAAAATCGTCTGCAGTATAGTCCGTGAAGGGCTTAGCTGAGAAGATCCCCGCATTATTGACAACATGATCGATCGAGCCAAACTTGTCGATCGCCGTCTCCGCGACTTTCTCAGCCGTAGCTGCCTGACCGATGTCTCCGTCGACCAGTGCAAGGCTCGGTGACGGCGCAAAGCCGGCCTTTGAAACGCTGCGCGAGGTCGCAACGACGTTATAGCCGCGATCCAGAAAAACCTGGACAATGGCCGCTCCGATGCCTTGCGAGGCGCCGGTTACGATGACTGTCTTTTTGCTTGCCATGCTCACCTCGTGTCGTTGTCTGGCGGAATCCCCGCGAATCCTGGCCTCTGCGCGTTTGAACCCGGTAACTGCTGAACATCGAGGTCACCGTTTCACCTGAACGGATTCTTGCAACGCGTGTAAAGATTCGTAAACTTGCGAATCAAGAAGGGCCAGGTTTGGCATTCTGCCATTCCCGCATAGCTGGCAGCTATGAGCAGAACACGGCAGAGCCAGACGCCCCAGATGTTCCTGGATAGCTGAACTCTTTTCTTGCCAAGCCTCATGGAAGGTGAAATCTCGACCGGCCAAAAAACTAAGTAATTGATAGCCACACACAAAAGAAGTTTGAACATCTAACCTGCTTGGAGTCGGAGCGAGGCGGCTTGGATGAGTCATAGAAATCTGGCGGTGTTCGCGCTCTTACTAGCGTTTCTCACTCATCCGGTACATGGACAGGACCTGACAAACTCGCCTCCGGATAAACTTCCACGCTACTCCAAGCCTGATTTCAACCGGAGCATCTATTACAAAAACAAGCTCGAATTTTCCTTGGAAACGGGATGGCTTCCTAACAATATTCCGTTCGTCTTCGACTTCATCGTAGACAGCCCATACACAAAATGGCCGCTTTCTTACACCCTGGTGCCCAATATTGCTTCTCTCCGATGGCAACTCGACAACATATGGGGCTGGGGATTTCTACGCGGCAATACAGATTTCATATTCAGCGGTTCCTACACCGATATTGCAAGAGGACCTGAAACGCGGTATTTCGCTTTCGACTACGGTATTCGGCGCAACTTTATCCAGCGTAATTGGAGACTGGTGCCCTACTTCGAAGCGCGGGGCGGCGTGGGGGACATTAACGCCAAGGGTCCATCCGGGGTGCTCTATGCCCAGGGCCAGGACCTGACTTTCACCCTCATGATGGGCAGCGGAGCGCGCTATAACTTCAATCCTCGATACAGCATTTCAGGCGGGATGACGTATATGCACGTTTCAAACTTCTACTTGTCTGAACCAAAATATGAGGATTTCGGGATTAACGTCTTCGGTCCAATTGTTGGAATCTATATGCGCCTGGGCAAGGACAAACATACTTCTGAGCGATAATAGGCCGATCCGCCTCAGCACCTCACTGACCCCCTCGTCCCGATCTCGACTGAGGGGCGTTTCTTTTTTGGTGCAGAACATGCGTTCTGCTCTGGGGGTTCAAAAATGGGATGATCCCGTAGGCCAAGCAAATGCCACCTGCAGGCAAATCAACAGGCAAACTCCAAGTTGTGTAGACAGTGCAGAACTCACGAGCTCACACCTCACGAATCACACTCACCTCACAGCACAACGCTGGAGGCCTCAGAAGCATCCTAAAACCGTCGGTAGTTTTGACCTGCGCTTCCCGGGAGGGTGACCATGAACAGATCGATCCAACAAGTTTGCCTATGCGTCGTATTAACTACCTCGGCATTCGCCGCTGCGGACCTCCAGAAACTGGATCAGCGCATTGATGCCGCTCATGCGGTTCTGCATGAGTTGATGGGTACTCCAGATAAAGGCATCCCGGAAGATATCGCTTCCAAGGCGACTTGCGTGGCGGTGATCCCCAGCTTGAAAAAGGGCGCTTTTTTGGTTGGTGCGGAATATGGACAGGGCGTGCTCACTTGCCGCACTGCTCATGGATGGAGCGCACCAGTGTTCATCCAAATCGCCGGAGGCAGTTTTGGTCTTCAGGCAGGGGGACAAGCTACCGACCTGGTCCTCGTGGCCACGAACCAAGAGGGCTTTCAACACCTGCTAAAAGACAAGGTTAAGTTGGGCGGTGACGCTTCTGCCGCCGCGGGCCCCGTGGGCCGTAACTCACAAGCGTCGACGACTGAACTGGCCAATGCGGCATTTTTGTCCTATTCGCGAAGTAAAGGATTGTTTGCCGGTGTGGACCTCAACGGGGATGTCGTAAATCAAAATGTGGCAGATACGACGACTTATTACGGGAAGGCGCTCCCCTACGAAACGATACTGACGGGCGGCGTTCCGACCCCTGCTTCAGCCATACACTTTGTCCGGACTGTGGCAGAACTGTTTCACGCAAGCGCGAAGAGAAAAAGCCACTAGAGTCGTCCATGGTGCAGCGTGCGATCCTGTCAGCCCTGCCCCGCAACGGACCGGGGGGCGAGTCTGGATACCCGAACGGTGCTGTCATGCCTCCGCGATTGCCCAAAGCCAATCAGCAGTTGGAAGAGGGCCCTTATCGTGGATGTAATTACTGATCGTCGTTGCTTAGGAAAAATGACCGAAACAGGTACCAAGGCAGGGAAGCGAGGGGGTTCGAGGATCAGGCCTCGCTTGACATCAGGACGTCGGGTGACCGGAGCAGGACCTTACCTCGCGTCTTGGCCAGAATGCCCTTGCTCTGCCACTCATTCAAAATGCGGCTTGCTGTGAATATCGTGACGTTCGCCTCATTGGCCAATTCCTCGTTCCTGACATCCAGTTCGACGCCTCCCGCAACCCTCTGACCCATGCCGCTGGCGAGATTACCCAGCACCTGCGCGAGCCGTTGGCGAGCAGTGTGACAAGTCGCGGCGATGTGTAGAGCCCGATACACTACGAAATAGTCATACGCTACTAACAGCGCGTTCTCGATCAGTCTTGGATATTGAATACTAAGGAATCGGATTGTAGTGCGGTCCCACACTAAAGCAGTGCTTTTGTTTATGGCCTCCGTGCTCACAAGATACTTAGCGGGCTTGGAGAGGAACGCCGCCCCGCCCAAGACTTCACCTGGCGGGAACCAGAAAACAGGGATTTTCTTCCCCTCGCGTGTCATACAGAAACCACGGGCGCGCCCGCTGATCATCAGAAACAAATCGTCAGCCGGATATCCTTCGTGAGTGATCACTGAACGCGCCCGGAATCGACGCATTGTCGCGGCTGCAATTATCGAAGCGACTTGCAGAGAGGAGAGCCCCTCGAGGAATCTTGGCTTGAATTCCTTCACGAATGCCACAGCTTCAGGGGTAGTCATCATTGATCTACTCTCAGTTCTGCCTTTCATGCTTGTGCCTTTCATCATTCGCGAGATAGCAACGGAGTCCGCGAGTCTCTCTGCCAGTTGTGTAGCGCCCGAGCAGTTGTTGTAATCCTTCGACCTCATCGGCTTCGAAATGCGCAGCTTCCGCTACCGCGTCCACACTTGAGAGTGGGAACGAGCGACCTTCCGCAGATGATTTGATCGGCCTCGTGGATCGTAGACAGAGTACCGGTTGACGTCGTGGTCCTTTCGGTCAACATGGCAGTCATAGATCTCGCTGAGCGCGTTGGCCTGGAGTCATTACTTCACACTGCGTTTCAACTGCTAAGCTGGTTGAGCAGCCATGCCACACGATCGCGGCGAGCAACGGGATCCAGGAACATCTGGAAATGCGAACCAGATTCATAAACGCGGAGCAGGTTGTTTCCGGCAGAGTAGGGCAAAAACTCCCGTACCTCATCTTCGGTCACGAACTCATCCCCTAAACCGAACTGGAGAAGCAATCGCACGTCGGTGCGGTGGCGCAGGTGCTCCAGAGTATCCATTGGTCTCGTCACGGTCGCGAAGCGTGCCAGGGTTTCCGGTGCTAATCCCGCGCGAATACGAGCAACATCGGGATGAGAGCTTGCTCTCCAAAATTCGCTCATGCGCGGAATGACTGCCGTCAGAACAGCCGCTCTCAGTCGGTGGTCGGCTGCTGCAACGATGCTTCCAATCCAAGCTCCAAAGCTGAAGCCGATAATGGTTCCACGGTAACCATCGACTTCAGAATGGTCAACAAGGAAATCAACGCCGTGTCTCACAGAAACTACGGTTCGATGAAAGGTGCTCAGGTCCTCTTCCGGTTGCGCAAACTGGGGGAACGCTCGCGCCTGTGGCAAATCGACAAGAAGAGATGCAATTCCATGGCCCGCAAACAAATATGCCTCTTCAATGAAGGCGTTACGGTCCTGACCTCCCCCATGAAGAAAGACGACATAGGAAGAGGCAACCGGAGCCTTGGGAGCGATCAGCCAAGCCGATACGCGAGTTTCAGAGGGATCTACTCGATAGGAGAGATCGAACAATTGCCCGTGCGTCCGCTCCTCAACCAGAGTCGCGACCGCTTCGAGCGGAGAAGCTGACTTGTCATTCAACCCGCTTCCAGCATTGTTGGATTCTAGTTGTGTTTTCCGATTGGCCCAGGCAAGTTCGGGCCGAGACGACCCAAGACCCAGCCGCTCTAGTTCAGCGGATTCACCGGTATAGCGATAGTATTCGCGTTGTCGGGCGGTGATCTTGAAGCCCATCCCATAATGCTATGGGCGGATTCCAATCATCGCAAGCACCATGGAGTGCTAATCCAGGAAACGCACGCGGTGGCCATCGGCCGTGGAAGTTCCGATAACCCGACCGTATGGTTGCTCGATCGAGCGCAGTTTAAATGCAGATGTGCAAAACGCCGGGAATGGCCGCTAGCCGTAGGGCATCAAGTTACTTGGCCCACTTCAATTATTGGGCTATCAGACCCGCATGAGCCGCTACGATCTGCCACCGCTGTTGTTGTGAACGTGCCCACACTCGCGTGAAGCGGAAATCTCCATTTGCAGGAGCACCGCAATATGTTCCGGACAGCTGCGATAATACCGTTGGTTCACTGCCGAGGAGAAGGCCGCGTGACACAGGGAGGCTCCATGCACATTCCATTACAGGCGCAGATTGTGGAGGCAGAAGATCAACTGCGGATCGCGATGCTCAGTTCGGATGTCGCCGGTCTTAACGAGGATAGCAGGGTTACGACACAAACAACGACACAAACTCCGCTCTGGTTTCCTTCTCACCAGGTATCCACTTTTGTCTGCTCACAGAGGGCTGTCTTCCAAGGGCCGGGTCCGGTTCACCTGTCCTCCCCAGAGATCCGCATGGCGCGCGTTCAAAGGTTACCCATGGTCGTCGCCTTCGGCGATTGCTTGCAAGGACTTTTTCGTTTAAGTCCGCCTTGACAATCTCTCAATACTAGTTCAGTCTATGCCTGTAGTGAACAGGGCTATGACAGAAACCAATTCACGCGATTTGTTTCCCGGCGCGCTCGAGATGATGATCCTCGAGTCGCTTCGCCGTGAGCCGGCCCACGGATATGCGCTGGTGCAGCATATCCAGCAACGGTCCAACAACCTGCTGCAAGTAGAAGAGGGTTCGCTCTATCCCGCGCTGCAACGATTGCTGAAGGCGAAGTTGGTGAAGGCGGAGTGGGAACTCTCCTCGACCAATCGGCGAGTGAGAACCTATCAGATAACTGCTGCGGGCCTGCGCTGCCTGGAGCAGCAGATTTCCAGCTTTGAGCGCATGTTTGAGGGCATCTCGCTGGTCCTGAACCCAGGTAGAGCCACAACAAGTTGATGGGTCAGCTGAAAGGAATCTCCAATGGACTGGATTCCGCAGATTTTCCGCCGCCGTAAGTTCTACGATGATCTCTCCGAAGAGATTCGCCTGCACATTGAAGAGCGTACCGAGCAGTTGATGCGCGATGGGATGAGTGCCGAAGAAGCGACGCGGGCAGCGCAGCGAGCTTTCGGCAACCGGACGCTGCTTGAAGAACGCAGCCGCGAGGTGTGGCAGTGGCCGACGCTGGAATCGATCTGGGCCGATATGCGATTTGCACTGCGCCAACTGCGCAAGTCTCCCGGCTTCACCATCACTGCTGTTCTGACACTGACGCTGGCCATCGGCGCCAACGCCGTGGTCTTCGGCATATTGAACGCGCTCATCCTGCGCCCGCTGAATGTGCCTCAGGCAGAGAGCCTTCTCGTAGTCCAACATGGGAGCGGCGTCGCGTCCCACTCCTATCCCGATTATCTCGATCTTCGCCGGCGCAATCGCGGCTTCGACGATATGGCTGTTTTTGCTATCTCTCAGTCAGGGCTGGATACGGGCAAAGATCCATCCAATGCCTGGGAATACGAAACCAGCGGAAACTACCTCGACGTATTGCGCATTCAACCGTACCTTGGGCGATTCTTCCACGATTCCGATGAGCATGGCCCAAACAGCGCGCCGTATATCGTGCTCACCTACGCATATTGGCATACCCATTTTCAGGACGATCGCACCGTGGTGGGCCGCGTTGTCCGGCTCAACAGGCATCCGTTCACCATCCTTGGCGTCGCGCCTCCAGGGTTCCAGGGGACCGTCTTGTTTTTCGCTCCGGATATCTTCGTGCCCATCGTGAACCATGAGCAGTTATCCGGCGACAAGATGATATTGAACGCGCGCGCGAGCCGTTGGATATTTGAGATGGTGGGACGTCTGAAGCCTGGAGTCACTCCGGCGCAGGCCACTGCCGATCTGAACTCTGTGGATTCGTATCTGAAAAAAAACTATCCAAAAGATGAGAGTAGCGGCACTTATACGCTGGCGCGGCCTGGTCTTCATGGCGACTATTTAAACGGGCCAACGCGGGCTTTTCTCACCGGCTTGATGCTTCTTTCGGGTTTGATATTGTTGGCGGCCTGTGCCAACCTGGGCAGTCTGTTTGCGGCGCGGGCCGCCGACCGTTCTCGCGAAGTGGCCTTGCGCCTGGCTCTTGGTTCGAGCCGCAATCGCATTTTGCGCCAGCTGTTCACCGAATCCGTGTTGCTTTCGCTCGCCGGAGGCATAGCGGGACTCGTGGCGAGCATTCTGCTTTTGCGCTGGTTGAGCGTGTGGCAGCCATTTCCCCGATACCCCCTCCATGTGCCGGTAAGTCCGGATGCTAACGTTTATTTGGTAGCTTTGGTCTTGGCGTTGGTCAGCGGAGTTCTATTTGGAATTGTTCCGGTGCGCCAGATTCTCCGGGCCAATCCGTACGAGATCGTCAAAGCGGGATCGACAGGCGGGTTCGGGCGCCGAATTACCGCGCGAGACGTATTGCTTGTCGTCCAAATTGCGATTTGTGCCGTGCTGGTCACTTCATCGATGGTTGCTGTGCGTGGACTCATGCGCTCCATGCGCAGCAACTTCGGTTTTGAGCCGCAGAACGCGATGTTGGTAGATACCGATCTGACGACAGCAGGCTACAGCGGCGAAAGAGTACCCGCAATGCAACGGCGCATGATCGATGCCATACAAGCGATTCCTGGCGTAGATTCCGTAGGATCGGTGAATTATCCGCCGTTAGAACCTCCCGGTAGTTGGCAGGGGACTGTCTATACCGACACAACCACAGATCTGAGCCCATCGAATGCCGCGGCCGACCCCTATTGGTACAACGTGACTCCAGACTACTTCCGCGCATCCGGGACATCTTTATTGGCGGGCAGAGCCTTCACGTGGCATGACGACACAAACGCCCCGCGCGTAGCAGTGGTGAACCGGGAGTTCGCAAGCAAGATACTGGGCTCCGTACCGGACGTTGTCGGCCGGTATTTCAAGCTGCGGGATGGAACGCGCGTGCGAGTGGTGGGTCTGGTCGAAGACGGAAAATACGTGAACCTTACCGAAGGCCAGCGGCCCGCGATGTTCTTCCCCCTCCTGCAATCGCCGGCTAGTTGGACATGGCTGGTGGTGCGCTCGAGCCGCGACCCGCAGCAACTTACCGCGGCCATGAGAAGTGTGCTCCGGGACATCGACTCTGCAATGGTTCTGGCGATTCGCCCGTGGAGCACAGAACTGAGTGGAACATTGTTCCCCTCGCGCATGGCGACAATATCGCTGGGTGTGCTGGGCATGATGGGCGCGATGCTTTCGATCACGGGCATCTTCGGAATGGCTGCCTACTCGGTGAGCAAGCGGCTCAAGGAGTTGGGAATTCGCATGGCGCTGGGTGCGAAGCGCAGGGAAGTGTTGCAGGCGGCGCTGGGGCGTGCGTTCAAACTGTTGGCGATTGGTTCGGGGGTGGGATTGGCTCTGGGTCTGCTTGCGACGAAGGTGCTGGCGTTCATTGTGTATCAAGCCACGCCGCGCGATCCCCTGGTCCTGGCTGGTGTGGTTCTGGCAATGGCTGCGCTGGGATTGCTGGCCACGTGGATTCCGGCGCGGCGTGCGCTATCCGTCAATCCCCTGGTTCTGCTGCGCGAGGAGTGAGGCAGCGTGATCCACCTCGAATAGGCGGATCGGATGTGTTGCAACCCTCAGAGTTGCTGGCTGGTGACGTGAAAGAATCGCGAAATGGGATCCCGACCCGCGATCTTCAAAATGGCGTCAGACCAAACCCGGCCTCATAGTTTGTGCGGTCCGGTGGTATCTTCGCTATTCTCTGTCGCTGCGCAATGTTGAGGAGCTGCTGGAAGAGCGCGGTCTCCATGTCGATCACACAACAATCTGGCGCTGGGTGCAGGATTACGGCCCGGAGTTGGAGCAGCGACTGCGAAGGCATCTC